>Ga0075157_10000606_pt1 | contig 27059 bp, 20 predicted proteins | sample JI81BgreenDNA_FD_70967 | JGI IMG/M metagenome (GOLD analysis project Ga0075157, IMG submission 70967) | Wastewater effluent complex algal communities from Wisconsin, to seasonally profile nutrient transformation and Carbon sequestration -... | ecosystem: Engineered > WWTP > Effluent > Algae...
CCGTGATCGCCAACGCCGATATCGCGCCCACATCCGATTTCGTGCGCAACCGCGATTTCGATTTCCACAGCGCCCAGGTGGAACGCACCATCCGCAAGGCATCGAACCCCAACGCCTGCGATTTCATCGCCGCCGATACGGTGGCCACCGCACTGCTGGGCGATGCCATCGGCAGCAATATCCTGCTGATGGGCTATGCTTGGCAGAAGGGCCTGATCCCGCTGAAGCGGGAAAGCATCGAAGCCGCGATCGAATTGAACGGCGTTGCCATCCCCTTCAACAAGAAGGCGTTTGCCCTGGGTCGCCTGCTCGCCACCCGCCCCGATCAGGTGCTGGCGCTGGTGGAAGCCACCAAGGGGCCACAGCCGGAACCGCCCGCCACAACGCTCGATGAGATGATCGCCAAGCGCGAGGCCGATCTGGTGCTCTATCAGGACGCGGCCTATGCGGCCCGCTTCCGCGCTCAGGTCGACAAGGCCCGCACTGCCGGCGGCGACGCGTTCGGCGAAGCGGTGGCCAAGAGCCTCTACAAGCTGATGGCCTACAAGGACGAATATGAAGTCGCCCGCCTCTACAGCGATGGCCGTTTCGAGGCGGCCTACGCCGCCCAATTCGCCGGCGGCAAACCCCGCGTGCTGCTCGCCCCGCCGCTGATCACCCGCACTGATCCCGCCACCGGCCGCCCGAAGAAAATCAGCTTCGGCCCGTGGATCTTCAAGGCCTTCGGTGTGCTGGCCAGGTTCAAGGGCCTGCGCGGCAGCAAGCTCGACCTGTTCGGCTACAGTGAAGAGCGCCGCCACGAACGCGCCGACATCGGAGCGTTTGAGGCTGACATCGAGCGGCTCTGCGCTGACGTCAACTCCGCCAACATCGGCCTGGCGCTGGCCATCGCGCGCCTGCCGATGGACGTGCGCGGCTTTGGCCCGGTCAAGGCCAAGGCCCGCGACGAGATGCTCAAGCGCCGCGACGCGCTGTGGGCGAAATGGCCGGGGCTGGCGGTGCAGGCGGCTGCGTAAGAGAAGAGCTGCCTCCGGCGGGCAGGGACTCGTCCCTGCACCCGTTCGCTTTGGGACCACCCTTTCAACCCGCACTCGTCATGCTGGCGCAGGCCAGCATGACAGGTATCTGATGGATAAGGGCGCCCGAAAACGCACGGGTGCAGGGACGAGTCCCTGCCCGCCGGAGGCCACTTGTTTGGCCCGGGCAATAGCAGTGCCCCGGATCACGTCCGCGGCGACGGGAACAGCGAGAGGTTGCGCATCCGCTGGCTCTAGATAGCTTTCCGCACGCCAGATCGCGTGTATCACTGCCTGTACAAGAACAAGGCTCTGGGGAGAGTTATGCATTACGCTGAGCTGGCGCAGGCGCGTGACGAGTTGACGGGGCCTGGGGGCGCGTTCGAGATCGTTCCGGTCGAGGTTAATGGCATCGCCGTGCGTGCCTATCGCCATGCGCTGCCCGATGTGCGGGCGCTGTGGCAATCGACGCAGCAATTCGCCGAGCGGACCTATCTCGTTTATGGCGACGAGCGGCTGACCTATGCAGAGGCGCATACGCAGGTGAACGCCATCGCGGCGTGGCTGGCGGCACAGGGCATCGGGCCGGGGGATCGGGTGGCGATTGCCATGCGCAACTATCCCGAATGGATGCTGATCTATTGGGCCTGCGTGTCCAGCGGCATCGCCGTTGTGGGCATGAATGCGTGGTGGACGCCCGAGGAAATGGCCTATGGCCTCAATGATGCGGCGCCCAAGGCGCTGTTCCTGGATGCCGAACGGCTGGGCCGTTATCGGGAAATCGCAGAGCCGCCGGCCGGCCTTCGCCTCGTGGGCGTGCGGCTGGGTGGGGCGGAGCCGGGAGTGACGCCTTACGCCGATGTGCTTGCGCACGGCGGCACCATGCCCGATGTGGCGATCGATCCCGATGCCGATGCCTGCATCTTCTACACATCGGGCACGACCGGTTTTCCCAAGGGCGCGCAGCTCACCCATCGCGGCTGCATCACCAATTTGTTCAACATGCTCTATGCTGGCGCGTCGACGGCGCGGGCGGTGCAGCTGGCCACCGGGCCAGAGTCCTCTGCTGAGCCGCCCGCCGTGGCAGCGGTGCCCGTCTCGCTGCTCACCACGCCGCTGTTCCATGTGACGGCCAACAATTGCGGCGCCTATGCCACCACAGCGGCTGGCGGCACCATCGTGCTGATGTACCGCTGGGATGCCGGCGAGGCGCTGCGCATCATCGAGAAAGAGCGCGTCACCTCCATCGGCGGCGTGCCGGTGATGGCGCGCGAATTGATCAACCACCCGGATTTCCTCACCACCGATGTGTCGAGCCTGACCGCCATGTCAGGCGGCGGCGCCCAGGTGCCGCCCGATCTGGTGCACAAGATCGAGGACAAGGTGGCCAGCGCGCGGCCGAGCACTGGGTACGGCATGACCGAAACCTGCGGGATCATCACGTCGGTCTCCGGCGATTTCTTCGTCGACAAGCCGGACAGCGCCGGCCCGGCCATGCCCGCCTATGAAGCCAAATGCGTTGATGATGCCGGCAACACCGTGGCGCCGGGCGAAATCGGCGAGCTGTGGGTAAAGGGCGCCGCCGTCATCAAGGGCTATATCAACCGGCCCGAGGCAACGGCGGCTTCGATCACCGATGGCTGGCTGCACACCGGCGATATTGCCCGCATCGACGCGGATGGCTTCATCTTCATCGTCGATCGCAAGAAGGACATGGTGCTGCGCGGCGGTGAGAATGTCTATTGCGCCGAGGTTGAAGCTGCCATCTACCGCCATCCCGCCATTGCCGAATGCTGCGTGTTCGGCGTGCCCGATCAACGGCTGGGTGAGGAAGTGGCCGTGGCCGTCGTGCTGAAACCGGGCGAGAGCCTGGACGAGGCCGCGCTGCGCAGTTTTGTCGGCGGCCTGATTTCCAACTACAAGGTACCGCGCCACGTGTGGTTCATGGCCGAACCGCTGCCGCGCAACGCCAGCGGCAAGTTCCTGCGGCGTGAGCTGCGCGACCGGTTGGCGAAGGACCTGCCGGCGGTGTGACGGTCTCTCACGGGCCGAAGCCGGCCTTCAGTGCGATTGCAGTTTGATGGAAATGCCCAACCCGCTCATGCCGAGCTTGTCGAGGCACGCACGGACTTTGGTGCGTGCCTCGACAAGCTCGGCATGAGCGGGTTCAGTCTTGTCACCATCATGTCCAAGGCGCGCCTGAAAACGAACGGGTGCAGGGACTGCGTCCCTGCCCGCGGCGGGTCCCATCGAAACACCGTTTCGATGGGTGCCCTCGGAGGCATTCTTCTTGCTTTGCGTGGCGCCAGAGCCGCCACGGGGCGTCAGGGTGGCACGGGCGGGCGATGGGCCCCGGCGTTCGCCGGGGTGACGGCCACGGGTGACGGACTTTGTGGGCCGTCAGCTCAATCGATATTGAGCGCGAAGCAGCCGTTCTTGCCGATTTCCAGTGTCTTGCAGCCGTCGCGGGCTTCATCGCGGGTGGGGAATGGGCCGACTTGCAGGCGGTAGTTGCCGCCGAATTTGCCGATCGTTGGGTGCAGGCCCTTGGTGGCCTTCTTGTTGGCAGCGGCGAGCTTGGTCCAAGCCTGCATGGCGGTTTTCTGGTTGGGGTAGGTGCCAAGCTGGATGCGCCAGCCGGTTTCCTTGGCGGCTTCGGCGGCCTTCAGTTCGGCGGCTTTCTTGGCGGCCAGTTTCTTTTCGGCGGCGCGTTTTTCCGCAGCAGCTTCGGCGGCAGCGGCCTTCTTTTCCGCGGCGGCTTCGGCGGCACGGTTGGGCCGGGCGGTGGGCGGCGCCAATGGCGGCGTGCTGGCGGCCGGGGCGGGTTGGCGCATCGGTTCGGGGGGCGCGGGCGACGCATCTTGCGCTTTGTCGTCGTCACCTTCTGCCGTCTCGGCTTCGGCGGCTTTCAGCGCGGCCGCGTTCAGGGCGGCGGTGCTGGTGCCTGTGGGCGCTCCAGAGCCGGCAGGCGCGCTGGCGACAACGATCGCCGGCGGCGGGGTGGTGACGGCCAGCATCGGCGGCGGCTGGATGCCAGGCTGGAACTGCGCCGGGATGCCGCTGCCGTTGGCAAGTGAGGTGGCGATCTGCCAGCCGTTGGCGCGATCGAGCGGCTGGATCACCTGGCTGAGTTCGTTCAGCGCCTTGGTGGCTTCGGGCAGGCCTTGGGCTGCGGCGCGCACCAGATAGGCATAGGCCAGTGGCAGGGATTTCACCGCGCCGTCGCCGTTCCAGTGCACGATGCCCAGCACATATTGGGCGCGCATCTCGCCCTTGTCGGCAGCGGCCTTCAACCACCGCACGGCTTCGGCCTTTTCGGTGGCCTGGAACTGCAGGATGCCCAGATTGGCCTGGGCCGGCAAATGGCCTTTCACGGCAGCGCGTCGATACCAGTCTTGCGCGATGGCCTTGTCCAGCGCGACGCCGCGGCCGAGTTTATAGGCTTGGCCCAAATTGAACATGGCGTCGGCATCGCCGTTTTCGGCAAACGGCTGCCACATGGAAACGGCGGCATCCCATTTGCTGGCGCGCCACAGTTCCACGCCCTGGCGCACCGATGGCGGCGGCGGCGTGGCGCGGGCCGGGGCGGCGGCCACGGGGCGGCTGGCGCGGCCCTTCTTGCCCTTCTTCTTGCGGGCGGCGAGCGCCGGATCGCCGGCCACCAGGGCCAGCACCAGCAGTGCGCCTATTGCCTTCAAACCCGCCAAACCACATCTCCGCCTTTGATTGTGATACGCACGATACCGGCGGTGGGCACACCATCAAATGGCGTATTGCCGGCTCCGTGAAACTTTCGTCCGTCGATACGCCAGGGGGCCGCTTCATCAAAGACCACAAGGTCTGCCGGTGCGCCGAGTTGCAGCGTTCCGGCGATGAGCCCAAAGCGGCGGGCCGGATTGAGGCTGAGCATGGCCACCAGGCGCGGCAGATCGATCACGCCATCGCGCACCAGGCCAAGGCCAAGGGCCAAAAGGGTTTCGGCACCCGCCATGCCGGCGCGGGCATCGGCGAACGGCTGGCGCTTGTCTTCCTGGCTTTGCGGATCATGGCCGGAGGAGAGAATGGTGATGAGGCCGGCGCGGATACCTTCGATGGCGGCCAGCCGATCCCGTTCATCGCGCAGCGGTGGGGACAGGCGGGCAAAGCTGCGGAAGCCGGAAACGGCCATATCGTTCAGGTAAAGATGCGCGGGCGTGATGCCGGCGGTCACATCCACCCCGCGCGCCCGGGCAGCGGCGATGACGGCCAACCCTTCGGCGGTGGTGACCTGGCGGATGTGCAGCGCGGCGCCCGTCGCTTCGGCAAGCCGGCAATCGCGGCTGATGGCCAGCGCTTCGGCAAAGGCCGGTGCGGCGGCGAGGCCCAGCCGCGTCGCATATTCCCCGGCCGTGGCGACTGCACCGGCGGTGAGCGCCGGCTCCTCGGCATGGCTCACCACGGTCAGGCCATGGCCGTGGGCATAGGCAAGCAGCCGGTGCATCACGCGCGCATCGGCAATGGCGTGGCGGCCGGTGGCGACACCCACGGCGCCGGCCGCCTTGGCCAGGCCGATTTCGGCCAGTTCCTCGCCCATCAATCCGCGTGTCGCGGCGGCAAGCGGGTGCACCCACACATCGGGCTTGCCGGAGCCTTGGGCATAGGCGACCAGCGCCGGCTCATCCAGCGGCGGCGACTGATCGGGCATCAGCACCATGCGGGTGATGCCGCCCGCATTCGCTGCTGCGGTATCGGCCTTGAACACGCCGGCATCGATGATCCCCGGCGCGATCACCAGCCCGCGGGCATCGATCACCGTGGCATCCGATGGCGGATCGGCGTGGCCGATCCCGGCGACCTTGCGGTCCTTCAGGAGGATGGTGGCAATGCCGTCATGACCAGTGGCGGGACAGATGACGCGGGCGCCGGTCAGCGCGATGGGGGCGGTGGGCGTCATGCCCAGCCCTCCACACCACGCCGTTTGCGGGTCAGCACATCAAGGCAGGCCATGCGCACCGCGACGCCCATTTCCACCTGTTCGGTGACGGCGCTGCGGGCGATATCGTCGGCAATGGCGCCATCAATCTCCACGCCGCGGTTCATCGGGCCGGGGTGCATCACCAGCACATCGGGCGCGGCCTTGGCGAGGCGCGCTTCGGTGAGGCCGTAGAAGCGGAAATATTCGCGCGGTGACGGCACATAGGCGCCCTCCATCCGCTCGGTCTGCAGGCGCAGCATCATCACCACGTCCGCCCCGGCCAGGCCGGCATCCATGTCGGTAAAGCTTTGCACGGCATAGCCATCAAGGCCATCGGGCAGCAGCGTTGGCGGGGCGACGGCGCGCACTGCGGCGCCCAGGCTGGCCAGCAGCTGGAAATTGGAACGGGCAACGCGGCTGTGCAGGATGTCGCCGCAGATCGCGACGCGCAGCCCGGCAATGCGGCCCTTGCGGCGGCGGATGGTGAGCGCGTCGAGCAGCGCCTGCGTTGGGTGTTCGTGGCGGCCATCGCCGGCATTCAAGACCGGGCAATCGACCTTTTCCGAAATAAGCTGCACTGCGCCCGACGATCCGTGGCGGATGACGATCATGTCTGGGTGCATGGCGTTCAGCGTCAGCGCGGTATCGAGCAGTGTCTCGCCCTTCTTCACGCTGGAGCCGGAGACGCCGAGATTGACCACGTCTGCCCCCAGCCTTTTGCCGGCGATTTCGAAGCTGAGCAGCGTGCGGGTGGAGTTTTCAAAGAAGGCGTTGATCTGGGTGAGGCCGGCGAGACGATCATCGCGCTTGGCGCTGCGGGCGCGGTTCATCTCCACCCATTGTTCGGCTTCATCGAGCAGGAAGGCGATTTCCCACGGTTTCAGGTGGGCGATGCCGAGCAGATGGTCATGCGGGAACGGGTGCGCGCCGTCTGCCAATGCGGGGTGGGAGGGGGTGCGCGCCATAGGGCCCACCCCTAATGGCACGCGGCCTGCCAATCAACCCGTGCAGCGCCCATCAATCACGCCGCCAGCGCAACACGGGCAGTACCGAGGCGAAATCATCGCTCCATGGCGCCAGGCCAGCTTGGCTGCGCGGCGGACGCCAGCCGCCACCGGCCGCCACCAGCGCCCGGAGCCGGCCCGGATCGCGGGACAGCGCCACCCAGGTGGAGCCAGCGGTGACCCAGCCCTTTCGGTCACCGCGCGGCGCGGGCAGTGCCAGCACCTGCACCTGCCAGCCGCCTGCCCGTGCCAGCGCTGCCAGCACCGGTTCCAGATCGAGGAAGCGGTTGGAGATGTGCACGAGCAGCAGGCCATCCGGCGCCAGCGCGCGGCCATAAAGGCCGAAGGCTTCAGCCGTGATCAGATGCAGCGGAATGGCATCGGAGGAAAAGGCATCGATGGCGAGCAGATCGAGGCCCGCCGGCGGCGCTTGTGCCAGCGTGAGGCGTGCATCGCCGACGACGACGGCCAGATCGGGTTTGCAGCGGCTGATATAGCTGAAATCGCGGCGGGCAATCGTGACGATCAGCGGATCGATCTCCCACGCGGTCCAATGCTGGCCGGGTTTGGCATGGCAGACGAGCGTGCCGGTGCCCAGGCCGACGACGCCGATGCGGGCGCCCTCGTCCATCTGCGCCAGGGCCCGGCCGATGCCGGATTGCTCAAGATAATAGGTCATCGGCGTGGTGGCGAGTTCGGGGCGCAGTGATTGGGCGCCGTGCATGGTGGTGCCGTGCAGCAGCGCCGTGTAGCCCGCCGCCGGACGGACCGAGACGGTATAGACGCCGAAAAAGCTGCGCTGGCGTTGGCCCGAAAGGCTGGTTTCCAGCTGGATGGCACCGCCCAGTGCCGCCATCAGGCAGGCCAGCGCCGCCGTGAAGGCCCGGCGCCGGCCCCCGCTTTGACCTTGCAGTAACAGCGCCAACACGCCGGCTACGCCCACGCAGGCCATGCTGGTCCACGGCCAAGCCTGGCTGCGATCAAGGCCAACGCTGCCCAACCGCGTCGCCGCCGCCCAGCACAGCAGCGCGACGAGCGGCAGCAGCAACAGCCACCAGCGGCCCTTGAGCCACATGCGGCCAGGAAGCAGCGCAGCGGCCGCCAGCAGCAACAGCGGATGTTCCCACGGCCAATCCAGTGTGAGCGGTGCCAGCAGCGCACAGAACAGCCCGCCCAGCGCGCCGCCGATCGACATCCACAGATAGAAACTGGTGAGGCCAGCGGCTTCGGGGCGGTCTGCCGCCAGCGCGCCGTGCAGGGCGACGGTGATCAGCAGCAGCAATGCCAGGCCGGCGATCGCAAACAGGGTCGCCACGCCGGGGCCGCTGCCGGCCAGGCACACCCAACTGCCCAGCAGCACCAGCGCCAATGGCGTGGCCCGTTGCGCCAGGCCGGCGAGGCGCGGCCCGGCGGCGGAGAACACGATCACAAAGCTGAGCAGATAGAGCGCCAGCGGCACCACCCACAGCAGTGGCATCGCCATGATATCGGTGGTGAGATGGGTGGTGGTGGACAGCAGCAGTGCCGACGCGACCGCCGCCAGCAGCGCCCAGCGCAGGCGGCGCAGCAGCGGGATGGCCGGGCGCGGCACCGGCACTGCCGCGGCACCGTTCCCCACGGCCAACCCGCACAGCGCCATGAGGGCCGCCAAGGCGACAAAGCCGGCCGACCAGCCGATGCGCTGCGTTTCCAGCCCGGCCAGCGGCTCCACGAGCAAGGGATAAGCGATCAGCGCGGCAAAGCTGCCAAGGTTGGACGCGGCATAAAGGAAATAGGGATTGGCGGCATCACCATCATCAGTGCGGGCAAACCAGGCCTGCATCAGCGGCGCCTGCGCCGATACCGCCAGGAATACCGGCCCGATCGAGGCTGCCAGCAAGCCGATCAACCACAGCGACGGATCACCGCTGCCCGCCGCCGGGAACCACCCCGCCATGCCGATCGGCAGCGTGAGCGCGGCGGCGGCAAAAAGTGCAAGGTGCAGCAGCAATTGCCGCCGCACGGTGAGCCGCTGCAACCAATCGGCATAGACATAGCCGGCCAGCAACGCCGCCTGATAGAACAGCATCGCCGTGTTCCACACCGACGGCGATCCGCCCAGCACCGGCAGCACGATGCGGCCGAACAGCGGTTGCACGAGGAACAGCAGGAAACTGCCTGAAAACAATGTGGTGATGAACAGCGGCCGCAGCGGCAGGCGGCGGGCAACAGCAGCGATCATGGCAGCAGCCCCGGCACCACCACGGCATAGCCCAGCAGCATCGCCAGCGCCGCCAGCGCCAGCGACAGGCCTGCTCGCCAGCCGGCGCGCCCGGCGGTGGCCAGCACCACACCCAGTTTCAGCAGCGTGTTGAGCAGCACCGGCAGCGCCAATATGGCCCCGGCCAGACCGGGCGCGATGCTGCCACGCGGCAGGCCGCGCAAGGCGACGATGGCGGCATCCACATCCATCGCGCCGGCCAACGCCAGCGTTATGGCCACCCCGCTGCCGCCAAATCGCACCTGCATCCATTGGACGACCAGTTGCACCAGCGCCACCAGCACCGCAAAGCCCAACGCCGGCAGCAGGGCAAAGGGGTTGCCCGTTGGTGCGTCGCCGGCAGGGGCCACGGCGGCGCGGCGGGCGAGCAACCACGCCAGCAGCAGCGCCACCAGCGCCGCCGGCCCCACCACCCGTGCAAAGCCGATCAGCGCAAACGGCACCAGCAGGCCCACCAGCAGCCCGGTGCGCAGGAACATCACCATCGATGCGATGGCGATGCCGGCGGCCAGCCGTGGGCGGGATTCAGGTTCCGTGTTGATCCGCTGCGCCAGGGCGGCGGTAACGGCCGTGCTGCTGTAGATCGCCCCCACCGCCGCCATCGCCAGCACGCCGCGTTCCGGCCCCAGCCGCCGCCCCAGCACATAGCCGGCAAAGCTGATCGCGCACACCACCACCACCACCAGCCACAATTCGCGCGGGTTCCAGGCGTTCATCGGGCCCATGGCGCGATCCGGCAGCACCGGCCACAGCGCACCGGCAATCACCGCAAACAGCACGACCGCGTGGAAATCGGCCTCGCTCAGCCCCTCAATCCAGCCGTGCAGCCGCTGCCGCTGCGCCAGCAGGAAGGCGGTCACCACCGCCAGTGCCAGCGCCGGTACCGGCAGGCCATGCCCGGCCAGCCAGCCCAACCCCAGCGTCACCAGCGCGGCGGCTTCGGTGGTGGCACTGGGGGATTTGTCCCGCCGATAACCGATGATCACCAGCGCGCAGCCCGCCAGCAGCAGCACGGCAGACACCGCCCAGCCATTCGTCATCCCGGCAACAAAGCCCGCCAGCCCGCCAATCAGCCCGAACAGGCCAAAGGTGCGCAGGCCCGCCACCCGGCTGCCAGGCCGGGCGCTGCGCTGTTGCCAGCCGCGTTCCAGCCCGATCAGCAGGCCGATGGCCAGCGGCATCACCAGCCGCGCCAGATCAGCGTTCGAAAGCATCGGCAACAGCCGTGCCGGGCGATGGCTTGCCGGTCAAGCATCCGCACCGTAAGGCACAGCCCATGGCCACCGCTTTCCGCCCCAAATGGGTTGTCGTCATCGCCTTCTACAACGAGGCGAATTATATCGCGCCCACCGTGCAGTGCGCGCTGGCGCAGGATCGTGACGACATCATGCTGGTGTGCGTGGACAATGCCTCCACCGATGCCAGCCCGCAGATCGTCGCCGATGCCATCGCCGGCAATCCCCGCGCCATGCTGGTGACCGAAACCAACCAGGGCCACACGTTCGCCTTGCGCCGCGGGCTGGCCATTGCGCAGGAACTGGGCGCCGAAAACATCGCCTTCTGGGATGCCGATACCTTCTACCCGCCGCATTACATCAGCCGCGCCGACGAATTGCTCGGCACGGACAAGCGCGTCGTCGGCGTGCAGGCCTTCGACATCTATGGCCCCTACGACAGCCCTAAGAACGTCATCGTCCGCCATCGCATGGCGCTCACCGCCAGTCTCTTGAGCGGCCAGGGCCACACCGGCACCTTCGGCCAGGCCTTCCGCATTGCGCCACTGGTGGCGGCCGGTGGCCCCAAGAGCGATGCCTGGCCGTTCGTGCTGTATGATCACGAACTCATCCACCGCGTGCTGAAACAGGGCCGCCTCACCCACGCGGCCGATCATGTCTGCTGGCCCGCCCCGCGCCGCCAGGTGAAGGGCCATGTGCGCTGGAACCTTGTCGAGCGGCTGACCTATGCGCTGACGCCCTATGCGGTGAAGGACTGGTTCTTCTACGATTTCCTCAGCCCCCGGCTGCGGTCGCGCGGCATGTTCGAGGCTGGCCTGCGCGTGCGCGACTGGGAGTAGGGTCACGCAGTTGCAACATGGCTGCGGCATGGCGAGGCCATGAAACGCACCCTCGCCCTCGCCGCTGCCCTGCTTGCCCTGCCCGCCGCTGCGGCGCCACCGGTGCTGATGATCGCCATCGATGGCCTGCGCCCGCAGGAATGGCAGCGCCGCGACAACGGCCTCGATCTGCCCGCCCTGCGCGGGCTGGCGGCCGGTGGCACCAGCGCGGCGGTGACCGGCGTGCTGCCCACCGTCACCTACCCCAGCCACACCACGCTGATCACCGGCACGACACCGCGCCAGCACGGGATCGGCAACAATCTCACCTTTGATCCGCTGCGCGGCAATGCCGATGGCTGGTACTGGTATGCCAGCGATATCAAGGCGCAAACGCTGTGGCAGGCCAGTGTCGCAGCCGGACAGAAAGTGGTGAACGTGCACTGGCCGGTGAGCGTGGGCGTCGCTGGCCTCACCGCCAACCTGCCGCAGATCTGGCGCACCGGCATGGCCGATGACGACAAGTTGATGGCGGCGCTGGCCACGCCCGGCCTGCCACTTGCCGAAGCCGGCCCCTACCCCACCGGCAAGGACGAAAGCATCGCCGGCGACGAAGGCCGCACCGCCCAGGCCATTGCCCTGCTGCGCCGGGTGAAACCGGATTTCGCCACCGTCTACCTGACCGGTTTTGATCATGAACAGCACGAAGCCGGGCCGGATTCGCCCGCTGCGCGCGCCGTGCTGGTGCGGATCGATGCGGCCGTTGGCCAACTGGTCGCCGCCGCCCGCGCCATCAACCCGCAAACCACGGTGGTAGTCGTTTCCGATCATGGTTTTGCGCCCACGGCCCGCACCACCAATTTGTTCGTGCCGTTCATCAAGGCCGGGCTGATCCGGCTGAACGGCAACGCCATCGCCACCTGGGATGCCATCCCGTGGATGGCCGGCGGCAGCGCTGCGATCCGTCTGGCCCGGCCCGATGATGCCGCCCTGAAAGCCAAGGTCGCCGCTGTGCTGGCCGAGGTGGCCGCCGATCCCGCCGCCGGGATCGACCGGGTGCTGGACAGCGCCGCCATCGCGGCAGCAGGCGGCACGGCAGACGCCGCCTTCTGGGTGAACAGCAAGCCGGGCTGGCTGATGGGCGGCAAGCTGGACGGCGTGCAGGGTGAGCCCACCGCAACCAGGGGCATGCATGGCTATTTCCCCGATGTGCCGGCGATGCGCGCCAGCCTGATCGCCAATGGCCCCGGCATCACCGCTGGCCGCGATCTGGGCGTGATCGACATGCGCGCCATCGCGCCGGCCGTGGCCGCCCGGCTGGGCGTGACGCTGAAGGATGCAAAACTGCCGGCCGCCTTCTGAGCCGCCTCCCCAAAGCGCCGGTTTCGCTGCACCGCCTTGCGGGCCAGAGTGCGCCCAGGGAGAATGGCAATGCAATTGGCCTGGAGCGCAGACGATCTGGCTTTCCGTGACGAGGTGCGGGCCTTCCTCGCCGCCGAGTTGACGCCGGAATTGAAAATGGCCGCCGCCGGCATGACCAGCGTCTATGCGCCGCCCGATGTGGCGCTGGCGTGGCAGAAGAAACTGCATGCCAAGGGCTGGGTGGCGCCAAGCTGGCCGGTCGAGGCCGGTGGCTGCGACTGGAGCGTGGCGCGCCGCTATATCTTCGCCCGCGAAACCACCGAAGCCGGCGCGCCGCCGCTGTCCCCGATGGGGCTGGGCATGTGCGGGCCGGTGCTGCTGCATTATGGCACCGAGGAACAGAAGCGGCGCTTCCTGCCGCCGATGCTGGCGGGCGATGAATTCTGGTGCCAGGGCTATTCGGAGCCCAACAGCGGATCGGACCTCGCCTCGCTGCAGATGAAGGCGGAACGTGACGGCAATGATTTCATCTGCACCGGCCGCAAGATCTGGACGACGCACGCCCATTATGCGGACTGGATCTTCTGCCTGGTGCGCACCACGCGGCTGGAAAAGCCGCAGCTGGGCATCACCTTCCTGCTGATCGACATGAAAACGCCCGGCGTTTCCGTGCGGCCCATCGTATCGCTTTCGGGCGAGCATGTGCAGAACGAGGTGATCTTCGATGAAGTGCGGGTGCCGGTGGCCAACGTGGTCGGCCGGATCGATGATGGCTGGACGGTGGCCAAGTACCTCATGGAGTTCGAACGCGGCGGCCATGCCTATGCGCCAAGCCTGGTGAAGCGGGTGGACACGCTGGTGGTGCATCTGGCCGAAACCGGCCAGGCCATGCCGGGGCGGATCGCTGCGCTACGCACCGAAATCGAGGCGCTGGATGCGCTGGAACTGCAGTTCAACGCCGGCCTGTCCAACGGCGCCGCCCCCGGCCCGATGGCGAGCGCGCTGAAAATCCTGGGCACCGAATTGAGCCAGCGCCTGACCGAACTGGAAGTCGAAGCCGCCCTGCCCTGGGTAGAAGCCTATCAGCCGCACCTGACGCTCCCCGGCGGCCCGGTGCCCGGCTTCACCGCGCCGGCTGATGGTCTGGGCGTTGGCCCGGCGTGGGCGGCGAAGGCCTTTCCAAAATATCTCAACGACCGCGCCGGCTCCATCTATGCCGGCACCAACGAGATCCAGCGCGGCATCCTCTGGCAATATCTGGCGCGGCGGAACGGATAGATCGGCCGTTCATCACTAACCCAGACCCGCTCATGCCGAGCTTGTCGAGGCACGCACCACAGCCAGTGCGTGCCTCGACAAGCTCGGCATGAGCGGGTTGGGGCAAATCTCGAAGGTTTCAAGCCTGAAGGTGAAACACCGCCACGCTTTCCGCCAGCAGCGGCGGCAGCGGCAGGCCGGCGTGGGCCAGCCAATCGGCCGGGAACGTCACCCCGTCACCTGACAGCGGGGCCAGCAGTTCCGGTTCGCCAAAGCCCCGGTGCGGTGTGCTGCCGGCGCGGGCGAGCAGGCGCGCATGGACCGGCCCGGCACCAGCCAGGAACGGCAGCAGCAGCGGCTGCGGCCGGCGATCCTGCGGCGGCGCGATGCGGGTGACCAACAACAGCCACTGCGCGCCGTCGCCGCTGGCCAGCCACAGCAGACCGTCCGCCCCCTCGCCCATCACCAGCGTCTGCCCGTGCAGCAGGTGTCGCCACTGTTTGTGGAAGGCGATCCAGCCGGCCAGCTCGGCGCGCTCGGTTTCGGGCAGCTTGGCCGGGTCCAGCTCCACCCCGAAATGGCCGGGCAGCGCGACGCCGGCACGGAAGCCCAACGTCTGGCGGCGGCCGGTGGCATGGGCCGGGCTGGCCCCCACGTGCGCGCCCATCAGTTCGGGCGGGAAGAACGCCTGAAACCCGCGCTGGATGGTGGCGCGGGAGACGGCATCGAGATTGTCGCTGGTCCAGAAGCGGTGAGTGAAGGCGGCAATGCCGGCATCGATGCGCCCGCCGCCACCGGCACAGCTTTCGATTTCCACATGGGGATGCGCCGCGCGCAGACGGGCGAGCAGGCGATAGAGGCCCTGGACCTGGCCGATGCCGCCGGCGGGCGCCAGATCGCGGTTGTGATCCCATTTCAGGTAGGCGATCGGCACCGCACGCAGCAGCGTGTCGAGCGCGGTGAAGAGATAATCCTCCACAGCCGGCAGCGAAAGGTTCAGCACCAGCTGATTGCGCGCGGTGGGCTGCGGTGCGCCCGGCACATGCAGCGCCCAATCGGGGTGAGCGCGGTGCAAATCACTGTCGGGATTGACCATTTCCGGTTCGACCCACAGGCCGAATTCCAGCCCCAACGCGTTGACGCCCTGCGCCAGTGGTTTCAACCCGTCGGGATATTTCGCTGGATCGGCGGTCCAGTCGCCCAGCCCGGCCCGGTCATGATCGCGGCCGCGGAACCAGCCATCATCAAGGATGAAGCGCTCCGCCCCAATGGCGGCGGCAGCGCGGGCGAGTTCGAGGATGCGGGCTTCGTCGTGACGGAAATAGCAGGCCTCCCAGCTGTTGAGATGCACCGGCCGTGGCCGCATTGCGCCTGAGGGCCAATCCATCGACGCCCGCACAAGCCCGTGCATCTGCTGCATGGCGCCGTTGCGGCCCTGCCCGCTCATTGCCAGCAGCAGCCGCGGGGCTTCGAAACGTTCGCCGGGTTGCAGGATAAAGCCATCTGCCATGCCCGCCGACAGGAAATGCCGGCCTTCATCGTCGCGCTCCACCGCCAACGCGGCATCGCCTGACCAGGCCAGTTGCGCCGCCAGCACGAGGCCCTGATCCCAGCCGGCTCCCTCACCCAGCAGATATAGGCCGGGCGGCCCGCCATGGCCGGGCAAACCGCGCCGGCCCTCCCGCTGCCACTGGTGGGCGGGCAGCGGCTCCACGCACTCGACGAATTCGGCGGCATGGCGGCCGCGCCAGCTCAAGATTCGATCCAGTCCAGCCGGCAGCGGCAGCAGCGCACTGGCCAGATGATCGACCGTCATCGGCACCGGGCCATCATTGCCGAGCGTCGCGCTGATCGCGAAGCCGCCACCGGGTGCCAAGCGGACAGTCTGTTCGAGCCGCAGGCCGCTATCAGCATCGCTGAGGGTGCAACGCAGCGAGTCCGCGTCCGCCGCAACGTCCTTCACTGCCCAGCGCAGCACGCGGCCGGCGACCAACACCGCCAGCGGCCCGAACCAGCCCAGGCCGGGCGCGGTGGCAAAGGGCACATCTTCATCCAGGCTGAAGGTCGCCGCGCCGCGCGTGCTGGCGAGTGGCGGCAGGCCGGTAGTCTCGACCGGCAAACCCAGGTGACGCCACAACAGCGTGTCGCCGGCCCGTTCAAGGACAAGGCTGGCTTCGGGGCTGTGGAGCGCGAATATCGTCACCGCGCCAGATTGGCGGCGCGGGCGTTCCCGTCAACCCACCAGCAGTTTGCGCACGTCGCCATCGCAGCGGAAACTCTGCACGAACAGCCAGACCGAAAGGAACATCGCCCCGCCCAGAAAGGCCAGCAGCCCCAGCGCCAGCCCGGCCGGGGTGAAGCGGTGCCGCCAACTGACATAGAGGCCGGACAGGGTGAGCAAAACCAAGAAATCCAGGTTGAACTGCCCCTGCCAGCCGCCGCCGACTATGGCGCCGAAGAAGGCGGGGAACAGGTTCGGCTCTGCCATCAAGACAGGCGCCGTGTAGACAGTGAGGCTGGCAAATATGACGACGCAGAGCAGGCGGATGATGAGCATGAACTTCTCCCCGTGATGGCTCAGCATCGGGCGCGGAGGGAGGCGTGGCAATTACCTCTGGCGTCAGTTTGTGTGGCTCAGCACTCCACCACATTGACCGCCAGGCCGCCCTGGCTGGTTTCCTTGTACTTGTGGCTCATGTCGATGCCGGTCTGGCGCATCGTCTCGATCACCTGATCAAGGCTGACCCGGCTCAGGCCGGGCCGGTGCAGCGCCAGCCGGGCGGCATTGGCGGCCTTCACGGCACCGATGGCGTTGCGTTCGATGCAGGGGATTTGCACCAGCCCGCCAACCGGATCGCAGGTGAGGCCCAGATTATGCTCCATGCCGATCTCGGCCGCATTGGCGACTTGTGTGGGCGAGGCATTCCAAACGGCGGCCAGCCCTGCCGCCGCCATGGAGCAAGCGACACCCACCTCGCCCTGGCAGCCCATTTCCGCCCCGGAGATCGACGCGCGCTGCTTGTAGAGCAGGCCAATGGCGCCGGCCGTGGCGAGGAAGCGGCGGCGTTGTTCCGCCCCTTCGCAATAATGCTTCATCACGGCGGGCAGGATGCCGGCGGCGCCGTTGGTGGGCGCGGTCACCACCTGGCCGCCGGCGGCATTTTCCTCGTTCACCGCCATGGCATAGACGTTGAGCCAATCGAACAATCGCTCCGGTTCGTTGGCGCTGCGGCCTTGCTGCAACTGCTGCCACAGCGACGGCGCGCGCCGTTCCACCTTCAGGCCGCCTGGCAATATGCCCTCTGTATGCAGGCCGCGATCGATGCAAGCCAGCATCACGGCGGCAACATGATCCAGCCCGGCCAGTGTCTCGGCGCGCGGGCGGATGGCATCTTCATTCGCCAGCACGATGGTTTCCAGGCTCTGGCCGGTCGCCTCAGCAATGGCCAGCAGTTCGGCGGCGCTGGCGAAGGGGTGCGGCACGTCGCGACCCGTCGCCACCCGGTCAGCCGGGGCGGCCTGTTCCAGCTGGCGCCGGCTGGCGATGAAGCCGCCACCGGTGGAGAACCACTCCTCTTCGGCCAGCGTCTGCCCGCCGGCCAGCACGGCGAGGCGCATGGCGTTGGGGTGCAGCAGGTCGCGGGTCTCGTAATCGAGGCTTATATCGGTGGCAGGATCGAAGGCGAGGCCACTCAGCTGCCGCGTCCGCTCCAGCGCAGCCAGATCGCGCTCGGCCTGCACGGCATCGAACGTCTCTGGCGCGTGGCCCAGCAGCCCCAACGCCACCGCCCGCAATGTGCCGTGGCCATGGCCGGTGAAGGCGAGACTGCCTTGCAGCGTCACCACCACCCGTGCGCCCTCCGGCCAGCGCCGCCGCGCCAGCCGTTGGCCATAGCGCAGCGCAATGCGCATCGGCCCCACCGTGTGCGAACTGGAAGGGCCAACGCCCACGCGGAACATGTCGAGCACCGAAAGCATGGCCTGTGGTGGCGCAAGCGCCCAGGCAGTGCAATGCCTGCCGGAAACTCCAGCCTGTGCGCAGACGAAAGCTGCGCCTAAGCTGGGGCCATGGATGATGTGCTGATCGATCAAGTGAGCCGGCTGTTTGCCCGCGAGGCGACGGATGACCGGCTGCGCCAAGCCCGCGCCGGGCAGCAGGTGGACGGCTGGGACGTGATTGCCGAGGCCGGCGTGGCGCTAGCGCTGGTGCCGGAAGCAGACGGCGGGCTTGCCCTTGATCCGATGACTGTGCTGGCCATCGCGCGGGCGCATGGCCGGGTGGGCGCGCCGTGGCCGCTGGCCGAAGCGGTGGCCGCGCCGGCGTTTCCGAATGATTTATGGCTGATGGCGCTGACCGCCGCCGAAATTGCCGGCCTGTGCGAAACGGTGTTGGCACTGACGCTGGAGTGGACGCAGACCCGGCAGCAGTTCGGCAAGCCGTTGTCGAAGAACCAGGCGGTGCAGCACAGCCTGGCGCAGATGGCGGCGGAAACCGCAGCAGCGGGCGTAGCGGCGGGGCTGGCCGGGCTGGGGTTGAAGGACGATCACACGCCGATGATCGTGGCCGCAAAGGCCCGCGCCAGCGAGGCGGCAGGCGTGGTCGCCGCGCTCGCCCACCAGTTGCACGGTGCCATCGGGGTGACGGCGGACCATCGTCTGCACCTGTTCACCGGCGCGCTGTGGCAGAAGCGTGATGCGCATCGCAGCGAGCACGCGCTTTACCAGGCGATTGGTTTTCATGTCCTGAGGGAAGACGGCCTGTGGTGGTGGGCGACTGACGAGCCGCTGCTCGACTACGTCGAACCGGCCCGGGTCGGTGACCGCTTCCGCTTTCCGGTGGTGGCCGAAACCAATCAGCAACGGCGGCTGCGGGCAGAGGTGCGCAGCTTCCTGAGCGATGAAGTCTTTGCCCTGCCCCCGGACGTCCGCGCGCACAGCTGGAACGGCCACAGCCCGGATTTCAGCCGCAAGCTGGGCGAACGCGGCTGGCTGGGGATGACGTGGCCGAAGGCGCTGGGCGGGCATGACAGGAGCGCGCTCGACCGGCTGGTGGTGATCGAGGAATTGCTCGCCGCCGGAGCGCCGGTGGCGGCGCACTGGATCGCTGATCGCCAGACCGGGCCGTTGCTGCTGAAATATGGCACGCCGGCCCAGCAGGCGGCCTATCTGCCCGCCATCGCGCGCGGCGAGCTGTTTGCCTGCATCGGCATGAGCGAGCCCGGCGCAGGTTCCGATCTGGCCGCGCTCACCACCCGCGCGCGGCCGGTCGAAGGCGGTTGGCGGGTGAGCGGCACCAAATTGTGGACGACTTATGCGCACAAGGCGCACGTGATGCTGTTGCTGTGCCGCACCGGTGAGGGCCAACGGCATGAGGGGCTGAGCCAGCTGCTGGTGCCGATGGATTCGCCCGGTCTCAGCGTGCGCCCGATCATCGATCTGATGGGCGAACATCATTTCAACGAAGTGCATTTCGATGATGCGTTCGTGCCCGCCGATGCGCTGGTGGGCACCGAGGGCAATGGCTGGGCCCAGGTGATGAGCGAGCTGGCCTATGAACGGTCCGGCCCCGAACGCTTCCTGTCCACGCTGGTGCTGGCCGAGGAACTGGTGGCGGCGCTGCCTGAAGACGCTGTGGCGGCGCACGCCCCCATTGGCCGGCTGGCGGCGCACCTGATGGTGCTGCGGCTGATGGCGCGCGGCATGGCGGCCTTGCTGGAAGATGGTGAGGACCCGGCGCTGGAAGCGGCCATGGTGAAGGATCTGGGCGCCACCTTCGAACAGGCCATCCCCGAAATCGCCCGCAGCCTGTTGCCGTTGATCCCAGATCCGCCCGCATCGCTGCTGGCCACGCTGCACGCCACCGTGCAGATCGCCCCGATGGTGAGCTTGCGCGGCGGCACCCGCGAGATATTGCGCGGCATCATCGCGCGCGGCCTTGGCGTCCGATAGGAGAGAGCAATGATCGATCATGTCCTTTACGAACGCGATGGCCACATCGTCACGCTGACCCTGAATCAGCCGGAACTGCGCAACCCTGTTTCGGATGACGACATGGTGGATGCGATCCTCGCTGCGTTGGTGCGGCTGGAGAATGATCCGGATGCGAGGGTGGCGATTCTGACCGGGGCCGGCAGTGCCTTTTCCTCGGGCGGGAACCTAAAGAAGATGGCGAGCGGCGACGGGCTGGCCAGTGCGTCGCCGATCAAGACCCGCCGCAACTATCTCACCGGCATCCAACGCCTGCCCCGCGCCTTTGCCGCGCTGGAAGTGCCGATCGTGGCGGCGGTGAACGGCCCGGCCATCGGTGCCGGCTGCGATCTCGCCTGCATGTGCGACATCCGCGTGGCCGGCGAGAGCGCAAAATTTGCCGAGAGTTTCGTGAAGCTGGGCATCATCCCCGGCGATGGCGGCGCCTGGCTGCTGCCGCACGTGGTGGGCCACGCCAAGGCCGCCGAAATGGCGCTGACCGGTGACATGGTGGACGCCGCCGAAGCGCTGCGCATCGGGCTGGTGAGCAAGGTGGTGCCCGATGCGGAATTGCTGGAAGCGGCCCGCGCCTATGCGGCCCGCATTGCCGCCAATCCGCCGCAGGCGGTGCGGATGACCAAGCGGCTGCTATGGGAAGCGCGGCAGGCCAATCTGGAAACCGTGCTGCAGCTTTCCGCCGCGATGCAGGCGCTGGCGCACACCACCAGCGACAACAAGGAGGCGATGACGGCCTTCCTCGAAAAGCGCCCACCGCAGTTTACGGGGTCGTGAATTCCCGGCGGTGCAAGGCTGCCATGCCCATCACCACCACGAACGGCTGCATCACGAAGGTCACAAAGCCAGCGGTTGCGGCCATGTCGGTTGGCCCGGCGATGGCCCGCCACGCCACTTCCAGGCCCAGCATCACGGCGAGCAGAAACAACGCATCAGATGACATGCGGTGCAGGCGAAGGCTGGTCAGGCCCCAATCCAGCAACGTCCGCGCCAGGCAATAAAAGATCAGCAACCAGCAGATATTGCCGGCCAGATGGCTTTCATCCCATTGCCCCAGAAAACTGCCAAGATGGCTCTGCACCACCAGCCACAAGGCTGCCATCACCAGAAAGGCGCGCTGCACCCAGACAACGCCGCCGACGTTGGTATCACGATCTTCAAACACGTTCGCCACCCGCAACTATGCATCCATTACGGGTGTTATTGTCGCCGTTTTGCGTAAAAGCCCGGTTAACTGCCCAGCCAATCGGCCAAAATACTTTGCTCGTCTTCACCCACACGCGGTGGCGGGCGGCGCATGGTGGCCGGTGTGGCACTCAACTTGCCGGGAAAGGCCACGCTGGGGATATGGGCGCCATCGGCCCGCACGAAATCATGCACGACATTGCGGGCGGTGATGAAAGGATCGGCGAACACCTCGCTCACCTTGTTCACCGGCCCGGCCGGAACCCCGGCGGCGGCCAGCCGGTCGATCAAGGGCAGGCCGGGTTCGTTCACCACCAGCCGCTGCACTTCGGCCTCGATGGCGTCGCGGTTTATGAGGCGCGCACGGGCGGTGACGAAACGCTCATCCTGCGCCAGATGGGGCACGCCCATCAGCGTGCAGAAGGCGCGGAACTGGCCATCATTGCCGATGGCGATGATGATGGTGCCATCGGCCACATCGAACGTCTTGTAGGGCACCACCGTGGGGTGGCGGTTGCCCAGCCGGCCAGGATCGACGCCGCCCACCAGCCAGTTCATGGCCTGATTGGCCAGGCAGGCGATCTGGGTATCGAGCAGGCTGATATCGATGTGCTGGCCTTCCCCGGTGCGCTCGGCATGGCGCAGCGCAGCCAGGATGGAAATGGTGGCATACAGCCCGGTCGTCACATCGGCCATGGCAACCCCGGCCCGCAAGGGCTGGCCGCCTTCCTCGCCAGTGATGGCCATGAAGCCGCCCATGCCCTGCGCGACGAAATCATAGCCACCGCGGCTGGCATAAGGCCCGGTCTGCCCGAAACCGGTGACGGAACAATAGACAAGGTTCGGCTTCACCGCCCGCAGGCTCTCCCAATCAAGGCCATATTTCTTCAGGCCGCCCACCTTGAAATTCTCGATGACGATATCGGCCTTCATCGCCAGCTCGCGCAGCAGCGCGGCGCCTTCGGACGAGGCAAAATCCACCGCAATGCTGCGCTTGTTGCGGTTGGCGGCGAGGTAATAGGCCGACGTGCCGATCTCGTCCTCACCGTCCGCGCCTTTCAGGAAGGGCGGGCCCCAGGCGCGGGTATCGTCGCCGCGGCCGGGCACTTCCACCTTGACCACATCGGCGCCCAGATCGGCCAGGATCTGCGTGCTCCACGGCCCGGCCAGCACGCGCGACAGATCAAGCACACGGATGCCGGCCAGCGCGGCGGGAGCGGTCATTTCAGTCATGGTTTCGCGGTAGCCGGAAATGGAAAACGGTGCCAGCCCGCAAGGACTGGCACCGCTCCTAGCCCCCGACCGGGGTTAGCCGTTGCAGTAAGGGCGATTGCCCCGATCTGGAGAGTTTGCCGCGATCGTGACGATAAGCCCCCGTACGCGACTGACTCCCCCGAATCACACTCAATCCTCTGTTACCAAACTATGAAGGTCCAAGAAAGCGGAAAGAAGTTAACAACTTGGCACAGAGGTGATCAGACTCTTTCAAAGATGGCGGCCAGTCCCTGGCCACCGCCGATGCACATGGTCTCCAATCCAAAACGGGCCTTTCGCCGCTGCATTTCGTGACACATCGAAGCCAATATGCGCCCACCAGTTGCGCCTATGGGGTGGCCAAGACTGATGCCTGAACCGTTGACATTAAGCTTGTCGGGATCATGCCAGCCCCAGCCTTTCAACACCGCCAGAACTTGCGGTGCAAAGGCTTCGTTCAATTCGACCAGATCAATATCATCCCATTTCATGCCGGTCCGCGCGAACAAGCGCTCCACCGCCGGCACCGGGCCGATGCCCATGCGCGACGGATCGCAGCCGGCCGCCGCCCAGCCGGTCAGCCAGGCCATGGGTGTGAGGCCCAGCGGCTCCAGCAGTTCTTCGGCCACCACCAGGCAGGCTGATGCGCCGTCATTCTGCTGGCTGGCGTTGCCGGCGGTGACGACACCGTCCTTCTCGATGGATTTCAGCAGCGCCAGGCTTTCCGGCGTGGCATCGGCGCGGATGCCCTCGTCCGCTGCAAACAGGATGGGCGGGCCTTTCTTCTGCGGGATTTCCACCGGCACCAGTTCATCGGCGAACTTGCCATCCGCCCAGGCCTTGGCGGCTCGGCTGTGGCTTTGCGCGGCATAGGCATCGCATGCCTCGCGGCTGATGCCGTAATCCTTGGCGAGGTTATTCGCGGTTTCGATCATGCCGGAGATCACGCCATAACGGCTGATTGGCTGGCTCATCACCCGGCCGCGCACCAACCGGTCGTGGAAGGTGGTGCTGCCCATGCGGGCGCCATTGCGGTGATCGGTGCTGTAATATTCGACCTGGCTCATGCTTTCGACACCGCCGGCCACGACGATATCCGCCGCGCCCGTTGCCACCCGCATCGATGCATCGATCACCGCCTGCAGGCCCGATCCGCACCGCCGGTCGAGCGACACGCCCGGCACGGATTCGGGAAAGCCCGCCGCCAACCACGACCAGCGGGCGACGCAGGGCGCTTCGCCGTTGGGATAGCCATGGGCGAACACCACGTCGTCCACCCGTTCCGGATCGATCTTGGTGCGCTCCATCAACGCCTTCAGGATGATCGCGCCCAACTCGCCCGCCGGAAAGCCCGCCAACGACCCGCCAAAACGGCCAACCCCGGTGCGAATGGGGGAAACAATTGCAGCCCGGCGCATCAGCCTCTCTCCCGCATCATAGATTTGGCAATGATGGTCTGCTGGATCTGGCTGGTGCCTTCGTAGATCCTGAGCAGCCGCACATCGCGGTAGAAACGTTCCACCTTATATTCCGCCATATAACCGGCACCGCCGTGGATCTGCACGGCGCGATCGGCGATGCGGCCCACGGCTTCGCTGGCGTGCAGTTTCAGCACCGAGCACTCACGAGCGCTCACCTGCCCCGCATCAAAGCGCGCTGCGGTGCGTTCAAGCAGGGCGGCGGTGGTCAGCCGGTCCACCTCCATATCGGCCAGCATCGCCTGCACCAGCTGGAAATCACCGATGCGGCTGCCGAACTGCTGGCGTTCCATGGCGTAATTCAGGCTCATGTCGATCAGCCGGTCCGCCATGCCCAGCGCGACGGCGGCGATATGGATGCGGCCGCGATCGAGCACTTTCATGGCGGTGCGGAAGCCCTGGCCCGGCACGCCGCCAATCATGTTGGCGGCCGGCACCATCACATCTTCCAGAATCACGTCACAGGTCTTGGCCCCGCGCTGCCCCATCTTGCGGTCGGGCTTGCCCAGCGAGATGCCCGGCGTGTCCGCCGGCACGATGAAGGCGCTGATGCCGGCCGCGCCCTTCACGTCGGATTCCGTCCGCGCCATCAGGGTGAAAACCGTCGCGCGCGGGGCGTTGGTGATGTACCGCTTGGTGCCGTTGATGCGGTAGAAATCGCCCTCGCGCACCGCCGAGCAGCGCAGGGACGCCGCATCGGAACCGGCGCCCGGCTCGGTCAGCGCGAAGCTGGCAATGGCCTCACCCGTGGCGAATTTCGGCAGCCATTCGGCCTTCTGCGCGTCGGTGCCGTCGATCATGATGCCCTGGCTGCCGATGCCGACCGTGGTGCCGATCAGGCTGCGGAAGGTGACGCTGGCGCGGGTGAGGATGCGCACCAGCTGCGATTCCTCCGCCATGGTCAGGCCAAGGCCGCCAAATTCTTCCGGCACGGACAGGCCAAACAGGCCCATTTCCTTGAATTCGGACACGATATCGGGCGGGATATCGTCGATCTCCTCAACCGCGTCTTCGGCCGGGATCAGCCGTTCCTCGACATAGCGGGCCAGCTGGTCTTTCAGCAGGCCGAATGTTTCGCTGTCCATGGGTTCACCCTGCGTTTGCGCTCATGGCCACCGTGCCGTCACAGCGCAGCGCCTGCAAGCCATCATCACTTGCTGCCAGCGCAATCGGTTGCCCGGCAAACAGCGGCGCCTGCGCCCGGAAGGAAAAGCGTTTCGCCGGGCCATGCCGCCGTTCCCACAGGCCAAGCAATTGCGCCGCCACTAGCGGGCCGTGAACAACAAGGCCGGGATACCCCTCCTCGCCTGCCGCATAGGCCAGATCATAATGGATGCGGTGGGCGTTGGCGGTGGCCGCCGAGAACAGGAAGAGCTGCACCGGGCCGGGGCTGAATACCGCGTCAGCCGTGATCGGCGAGCTGGCCGGCTCCGGCAGCGGCACCGGCGGACCATCGTCGCGCCAGACGATCGTCTGCACCTCCTCCAGTGCTTTCTCGCCTTCCTGCCAGATCTCGATCCGCACGCTGCCGAGCAGCAGCGTGCCGGTCTTGCCGGCCTTGGGCGTCAGGCTTTCCAGCACCCGCATCTGCATGGCGGGCATGCCGGCGATCAGCGGGCGGTGAAACTGATAGTCCGCGCTGGCAAACATCCGGCGCGGCAAGGAAATCGGCGGGAAGAAACCGCCGCGCACCGGGTGGCCATCCACCCCACGCGGGCCGGGCGGCGGCAGAAACAGCGCCAGATGGCCTAGGGGCGGCCAGCCCAGCGCCTCGACATCCCAGTTCAGCGCCTCGGCCAAGCGCACCACATCGGGGCCGTGCAGCACCTCCTCGCGCCATTCCGGCCTGGCACACCAGCCTTGCCAGTGGGCGATGTCGTCGCCAGAATGACTTGGCGTCATGCCACCAGCCCTTCATCGTGCAGCCTGCCGATGGCGCCGCTGGCAAGGCCCAACACTTCGGCCAGCACCGCATCGGTATCCGCGCCAAGCTGCGGCGCCGGCCGCACGGCCCCGCGCGCTTCGCCGGCCAGCGTCGCCGCCGGGCCAGCGGCGGGATAGGTCAAACCGGATTTGTGCGCGATGGTCTGGAACTGCGGATTGGCGGTGAACAGCCGGGCATCGCCATGCACGGCCTGTGCCAGCGTCTGATACGGCCCCCAGGTCACGCCCGCCGCATCAAGGCGTGGGGCAAGCTGAGCCAGCGACTGGACCGCCATCGCCGCTTCGAACAGCGGGAACAGCAGCGCCCGGTGCGTGAATCGCGCGCCTTCGTCCCTGGTAAAATCGGCTCCCGTCTGGGACTCCACCGCCGCCACGGCGTCGGCCAGACCGAGCGCGGCCACCAAGCCGCGCCATTGTTTCGGCGTGATGGCGACAAGGTAAATGCGCTGCCCATCTGCGGTGGCAAAATCCCGCCCGAACGCGCCGAACAGATCATTGCCCAACCGGCCGCGATCCCCCTGCAACAGCGCTTCGGCGGCAAAACCGAGGTGAGACAGCGACGTGGCGGCCAGATCGGAGAGCGGCACGCGGATTTCCGCGCCCTCCCCCGTCTGCCGGCGGCGGTGCAGCGCGCTGACCATCGCAAAGGCTGCCCACGTGCCGCCAAGCAGATCCCAGGCCGGCAACACGGCATTCACCGGTCGCGTATCGCCCACCGGCCCCGAACCTGGAAAGCCGGTCATCGCTGGCACACCCACGGCGGCATTCACCGTGTAATCCAGCGCCGGCTTGCCATCGGCCCAGCCCATGATGCGGGCGGTGATGATATCCGCCCGACGCGCGGCGAGGTTGGCGTGAGAGAGGAAGCCATCAACCGGAAAATTGGTCAGGAACAGGCCAGCTTCGTCGCCCGGCGCGGTGGCCAGCGCGACAGCCAGTTCGCGGCCTTCAGACCGGGAAAGATCAATCTGGATGGAACGTTTGGCCTTGTTCAGCCCCTCCCAATAGAGGCTGTCGCCCTGCTCCGTCAGCGGCCAGCGCCGGTAATCCGGGCCGCCGCCAATCTGATCGATCCGGATCACCTCGGCGCCCATCTGCGCCAGATACAGGCCCCCGGTTGGCCCGGCGACAAAGGCCGCGGCTTCCACGACGCGCAGGCCGGAGAGGAGCTGATACACTTAAACCCTCTCCCCTTGCGGGAGAGGGAGGGGCCCGCCGCGCAGCGGTGGGAGGGAGAGGGGGTGCTCGCTCCCGACACACCCTCTCCCGTCTCGCTGCGCTCGCCACCCTCTCCCATGAAGGGAGAGGGA
>Ga0075157_10000608_pt1 | contig 26956 bp, 25 predicted proteins | sample JI81BgreenDNA_FD_70967 | JGI IMG/M metagenome (GOLD analysis project Ga0075157, IMG submission 70967) | Wastewater effluent complex algal communities from Wisconsin, to seasonally profile nutrient transformation and Carbon sequestration -... | ecosystem: Engineered > WWTP > Effluent > Algae...
AAAGCGCTTCATGGTTCAACCTTTGGCAAGGAACGTTTCTTCTAGCTTACACTATACCGTGAAATTGTTACAAAATCGTGACGAAATCGGGCCATGGCGCTGTTTTTTGGCAGCGCGCGTGCTTGCAGAGTGAAGGTAAATCAGTGGCTTAGGCGTTTCCGCTGTAGGCCTTGCGCTTGGTGAAGCTGAAATTCTCCGCGTAGGCCTTGGGCGCGATGCGCGCTTCTTTCGGCTCACGCACCGTGTAGGCGATGCCATGGGCCTGTGCGTAGGAGATGGCGTCGTCACGGCTGTCGAACTTCAGCTGCAGCTGCTGCGGCGCGGTTTCGCTCATGCTGGTCCAGCCCATGAGCGGCTCGGGCGTCATCGGCAGGGTGCGGGTGAACTCGAGCAGCCAGAAGCGGGTTTTTGCTTTGCCCGATTGCGTGGCCGTTTTGGCGGGTTGGTAAATAATGGCGTGTGTCATACGGCCTGCATACCTAGGTCCCATTCAATAATCAAGTGTCCGTCATTGCATGGAGCGAAAGCGACGCGGCAATCCATGAAGCTATCCCACAAACAGCGATGGATTGCTTCGCATGCCCTCGCCATGACGATTATTTCTTTTTCTTCGGCGCTGCTTTCTTTTTAGCTACCGGTTTTTTCGCCGGGGCATCGGCTTTGGCGGCGGCAGTTTTGGCAGGTGCTTTTTTCACCGGTAGCTTCTTACCCTTGGCTTTCACCGGCGTGGTGGGCAGAAGCGGCAGCGCTTCCTCCAGCGTGAACTCCTCAGCCACGCTGCCTTTGGGCAACGTCACGTTCTTTTTGCCGAACTTGATGTAGGGGCCATAGCGGCCTTTGAGGATGACGATTTTCTCGCCCGTTTGCGGGTGTTCGCCCAGCTCCTTCAGCGGGGCAGGGGCACCGCCGCGCCCGCCGCCTTTGGCCTTTTTCTCGGCGGCTTCGGCAATCAGCGTGACCGCGCGATTCATACCGATGGTGAGCACATCATCGCCCGGTTGCAGGTTCGCATAACCGCCCTGATAGAACAGATACGGCCCGAACCGACCGATGCTGGCGGTGATCATGTCGCCGGTTTCCGGATGGGGGCCGACTTCGCGCGGCAGGCTAAGCAGCGCCAAGGCTTTCTCCAGATCGACGCTGCTCGGGTGCATGCCCTTCGGCAGGCCGGTGCGCTTGGGTTTTTTCTCCTCGCCCAGCTGCACATACACACCATACGGCCCTTTGCGTAAGGACACCACTTCACCATTATCGGGGTGGGTGCCCAGCGTTTTGGGAAACTCCGTTGCCTCGGCACCGTCAGCACCATCGCTCGATGGGGTATCGCCGCCGGCGGTGAGCTGGCGGGTGTAGTTGCAATCCGGGTAGTTGTTGCAGCCCAAGAAGCTGCCGAATTTGCCGGTTTTCAGGTGTAGCTTGCCGCTATTGCATTGCGGGCAGATGCGGGCTTTCGCAGCGGCTTCGCCCACGCCGAAAATATATGGTTCAAGCAGGGTGTCGACCTTCTCCAGCACCTCGGTGATGGTGAGTTTTTTCGAGTCTTCCACGCGGGCGGAGAAATCACGCCAGAAGGCTTCCAGCTCCTCTTTCCAGTTGCGTTCGCCATCGGCGATGCGGTCGAGATTCTCTTCCAGATTGGCGGTGAATCCATACTCCACATATTTATCGAAGAACGACACCAGAAACGCGGTCACGATGCGGCCGAGCGGCGCAGCAAGGAAGCGGCGCTTCTCAAGCACCACGTAACCGCGATCGATCAGCACCGAGATGATGCTCGCATAGGTGGACGGGCGGCCAATGCCGAGCTCCTCGAGGCGCTTGACCAGCGAGGCTTCCGAATAGCGTGGTGGCGGGGTGGTGAAATGCTGGTGCGCATCCACCGCGTCGGTCTTTACTGGCTCGCCAATGATCAGTTGCGGCAGGCGCTGGTTGCTTTGCTGCTCAACATCGTCATCACCAGATTCTGGCTTTTTCTCGTCTTCCTCCAGCACTTCCTGATACAGGCAAAGGAAGCCATCGAACTTCAGCACCGAGCCGTTGGCGCGTAGCGTGTGCGCATGGGTGGTATCCTGCAATTCCACGCTCACCTGATCGTAGACGGCCTGTTCCATCTGGCTTGCCATCATGCGTTTCCAGATCAGATCATACAGGCGCGCATATTCCGAATCTGGCGCATGGCCAATATCGCTCGCGCGGCGGAACAGATCGGTCGGGCGAATCGCTTCGTGCGCTTCCTGCGCGTTTTTAATTTTGCTTTTGAATACACGCGGTGAGCTCGGCACGTAGTTCGGGCCATATTCACGCTCGATCAAGCCGCGCGCCTGCGCGATCGCATCGGTGCTAACCGTGACGCCATCGGTACGCATGTAGGTGATCAGCCCTTCCTCGTAGAGTTTTTGCGCCACCTGCATGGTGCGCTTAGCGCCGAAGCCCAGCTTGCGGCTTGCTTCCATTTGCAGGGTGGAGGTGGAAAACGGCGCATAGGGCATGCGGCGCACGGTCTTGGGCGTGATGCTCTGCACGCGGAAGGCGGCGCTTTTGAGGGCGGCTTCCACTTTGCGTGCCTGCGCTTCGGTGGGGAGGCTGAATTTCTCAAGCTTCTGGCCGTCGAATTCCACGAGGCGGGCGCTGAATTTCTGTTTCGTGCCGGCTTCCATGGCGACCGTCAGGTCCCAATATTCGCGGCTAATAAAGGTCTCGATCTCGGCTTCACGCTCGCAAATCAACCGTAGTGCCACCGATTGCACACGCCCTGCCGAGCGCGAACCGGGCAGCTTGCGCCACAGAATGGGCGAGAGATTGAAACCCACGAGATAATCCAGCGCGCGGCGTGCCTGCTGCGCATTCACTAGATCCATATCGATGTCGCGCGGATGCTCGATCGCGTGCGTCACCGCTTTTTTCGTGATCTCGTGGAATACGATCCGTTTGATGCCAATCTCTTTGGGCAGTTTTTTGCCCTCTTTCAACGCTTCCAGCACATGCCACGAAATCGCTTCGCCTTCGCGGTCCGGGTCAGTCGCGAGGTAGAGCATATCCGCACCCTTCACGGCGCTGGCAATGGCTGCGATCTGCTTTTTGGAATCGACATCCACCTCGTAATGCATGGTGAAATCATTCTCCGGCTCGACCGATCCATCCTTGCTGGGCAAATCGCGCACATGGCCGTAGCTGGCCAGCACGGTGAAATCCTTGCCGAGATATTTATTGATGGTTTTCGCCTTGGCAGGCGATTCGACAACAACAACAGCGTGGCTCATAACATCTCTTCCATTCTCAGGCTAACTTTGGCGCCGGGGTGGCGTTGTAGGCTGCCTGCCAGTTCAAGTTCAAGTAAAACCACCATCACGAGTTGGGGGCTGAGCCCCGTGGCGGCCAAAATATCTTCGATTAAGGTCGGGCTGGCGCTGAGTGCGCTGCGTATGGCGAGTCGTGCTTCGACTAACATATCTTCATGTGGCAAGGCAGCGGGTGCATCGCGGAATCCCTGGCCATCTGCTTCGGCCAAGGGCAGCGGCCCGTAGCTTGCCACGTTGCCAAGAATATCGCGCACATGCTCCACCATCGTGGCGCCCTGCTTGATCAGGCCGTTGGTGCCTGCACAGCGCGGGTCCATCGGCGAGCCGGGCACGGCGAACACCTCGCGTCCGTAATCGCCGGCGAAATTCGCGGTGATGAGCGAGCCGGATTTCAGGCTGGCTTCCACTACCACGGTGCCGCGCGTCATGCCTGCAATAATCCGGTTACGCGCCGGGAAGGAATGCGCGTGCGGTTTCATGCTAAAGGGCATCTCCGAGAGGATCGCGCCCGCTTCGGCGATCTCAGCGAAAAGCGCTGCGTTCTCCGGCGGGTAGATATTGTCGATGCCGCCACCGATCACCGCCACCGTGCCGCTTGCCAGCGCACCGCGATGGGCCGCGGCATCCACCCCGCGGGCGAGGCCGGAAACGGTGACGTAACCAGCAGCCCCCAGCTCATGCGCCAGTTTTTTAGCAAAAGCACAGCCATTGGCACTGGCATTGCGTGCGCCCACCATGCCGATGAGTTTTTCATGGGCGAACAAATGCGCATGGCCACGTAGCGTCAGCAGCGGCGGTGCATCGGCCACGGTCTGCAGCAGACGTGGGTATTCCGGCTCGCCATAGAGCAGTACGCGTGCGCCGAATTTCGTAAGCGCTTCAAACTCGCGCTCGGCTTCGGATTTTCGCGTAATGGTAATGGGTTTTTTCCGGCCGCCACGGCGGCTTAATTCCGGGGCCATTTCAATCGCTTTTTTCACCGAGCCACAGAATTTCACGAGCTGGAAAAACGTCATCGGCCCGACATTCTCTGAACGGATCAGGCGAATCGCATCCACCGGGTCGGTGCCGCGTAGCGAGGGGTTGGGAATGAAGCTATGCATCGATTCCTCCACGTGTCGTTGCGAGCGTAGCGACGCAATCCATTTTCAATAATCTGTGTATGGATTGCTTCGTCGCTTTGCTCCTCGCAATGACAGAAAATTGGTTCATATTTTCTTCACCATTTTACTTTCCGTGCCGGTGCGCAGGCGGCGGATATTCTCGCGGTGCCGCCAGATGCCCACCGCGCTGGCAAGCGCCAGCAGCAGAATGACTGGGCTGAAAAGGTATGGTGCCAGCGTGTGCGGCAGTTGGGGTAGCAGCCCCGCCATGCGTGTGGCGGATAGAAGCAATGGAACGCTCGCCATCGCAAAAATCGATGCGAGCGAGACGTAACGGCTCATGCGGAAGGTAAGCAGCCACATCGCCGCGAACAGCAGCAGCAGCCAACCATTGAGCGCAGCTAGACCACCAAGATACGTGGCCACCCCTTTGCCGCCTTTGAATTTCAGCCATGGTGTGTAGCAATGGCCCAGCAGTGCGCCCAGCATGGCCAGCGGCGGCCAGATCAGTGCGCTGTTCAGCCCGCCGAACCATTGTGGATTTGGTATGGCAATCAAGGGAGTGCCTAGCGCACGGCTTTGGTCGTAAGCAATCGCTAGCAGCACGGCGGCGGCCCCTTTGCCTGCATCCAGCAGCAGGGTGGCGAGCGCCACTTTCTTATTACCGGTGCGCAGCATGTTGGTGGCGCCGATATTGCCGGAGCCAATCGTACGCGGATCGGGCAGGCGGAAGGCTTTGGCCAGCAGCACGCCAGTGGGTGCGCTACCCAAAAGGAAGCTGCCAAGCAGGATCAGAATGCCATCGCTCACGTACATACGCGTACGAGCGTAGCGGTCGGTAGAAAAATTCGGCAAGTAGAAAATGTCACGCGATTGTCACGCCCGATCTGCTACACTGCGTGCATGGCGACACCGTATTATGATGCTCTGAACTTTACGCAGCGGCTCGCCGTACGGCGGGCGGTGTTTGATGCGCATCCTCTCGAGCAGCTTACCGCCCAGCCGGGCATGTTACAAAAACAGCTGGAAGCCATTGCCCGTAATGAAACGGCGGTAGAGCGCGCAGTGAACGATTATGCGAGACAGCGCCAGCAAGAAGCCCGCACTGCGGCCGATTCAATGCGCCGAAGCTATTAACCGCAGCCCATCCAATACGCCTTGCAGAATATAACTGGCGGCGAGCTTATCGACCAGCACATCGCGCCGGGCGCGGCTCATATCGGCTTCTTTTTCCATCATCCGCACCACGGCTTGGGTGCTCATGCGCTCGTCCCACAGCAGCAGGGGCAGGGCGAATTCTTCCTGAAGGTTGCGGGCGAAGGCACGGGTAGCTTGGGCGCGGGGGCCGGCGCTGCCATCCATGTTCAGCGGATAGCCGATGACGATGCCGACCACATCCTGCCCTTCCAGCATGGCAGAAAGTGCGGCCTTGTCGGCCGACCATTTTTTGCGGGCAATGGTAAGATCGGGGCTGGCGACCAGCCGGGTCGCGTCACTCACCGCTACGCCGATGGTCGTGCTGCCCACATCCAGCGCCACAAGGCGGCCCAGTGGCGGCAGTACCGTGGCAAAGGCCGCAAGCGCTGTATAGGGGGCAGGGGGGCGGCTGTTGGGTGCGTTCATTTTTTCCGTCATTGCGAGCGAAAGCGACGCAATCCATGTGGTTTTGCTGTGGGTCACGTAATGGATTGCCACGTCGCTGCGCTCCTCGCAATGACGAAATCCTTGATTTGCGCAACCAAGCCGCTACAACCCCGCGCATGGCACTGACAGATAAAGACGTAAAAAAGATCGCGAAGCTGGCGCGCATTCGCCTCAGCGAAGCGGAAGTCACGCATTATGCGGGCGAGATCAACGGCATCCTGAAATGGATCGAGCAGTTGCAGGAAGTGAACACCGAGGGCGTGGCCCCGCTGGCCAGCGTGTCGCAGCAGGCGCTGCCGTGGCGCGCCGATGTGGTGAGCGACGGTAATATCCGCGACGCGGTGTTGAAAAACGCTCCCATGCAGAATTATGGCTGCTTTGCTGTGCCGAAGGTGATTGAATGATGACCGCTGCCACCCACATGACCCTTGCCGAGGCGCGCGACGCGCTGAAGGCAAAAAAAATCTCCAGCGTGGAGCTAACGCAGGCGCATCTTGATGCCATTGCCAAGCACAACCCCGCCCTGAATGCCTATGTGCACCACACCGCCGAGATCGCGCTGGCGCAGGCGAAAGCGGCCGATGCAAAGCTGGCGCGTGGCGAGGCGGGCTTGCTGGAAGGTATTCCCATCGGCGTGAAAGACCTGTTCTGCACCAAAGGCGTAGGCAGCCAGGCCGCCAGCCATATTCTCGATGGGTTCAAACCCGAATACGAATCCACCGTCACCAGCAAACTCTTCAACGAAGGTGCGGTCATGCTGGGCAAGCTGAACATGGACGAATTCGCCATGGGCTCGGCCAACATCACCAGCCATTATGGCCATTGCATTAACCCTTGGAAAAGCAAAACTGCGCCTGAGAAGCAGCTGGTGCCGGGTGGTAGCTCTGGTGGTTCCTCTGCTGCTGTAGCGGCGCGCTTATGCTTCATGGCCACCGGCACCGATACGGGTGGTTCGATTCGCCAGCCAGCCGCGTTCACCGGTATTGTGGGCATCAAGCCGACCTATGGCCGTGTGTCGCGCTGGGGGGTGATTGCCTTCGCCAGCTCGCTGGACCAAGCCGGGCCGATGACGCGCAGCGTGCGCGATGCGGCGATTTCGTTGGCTGCGGTGAGCGGGCACGACCCCAAAGATTCCACCAGTGCCACGCTGGATGTGCCGAATTTCGAGGCGGCACTGGGCCAAGGCGTGCGTGGCCTGAAAGTGGGCATTCCGCGTGAATACCGCATGGAAGGCACGCACCCGGAGATTCTCGCTGCGTGGGACAAAGGCGTGGCGATTCTCAAAGCCGCCGGTGCAGAAATCGTCGATGTATCGTTGCCGCACACGAAATACGCGTTGCCGACCTATTACATCATCGCCCCTGCCGAAGCCTCCAGTAACCTTGCGCGCTACGATGGCGTGCGCTTCGGCCTGCGCGTCAGCGAGGAGGGCGACAGCCTCGACGATCTGTACGAGAAAACGCGCGCCGCCGGCTTTGGCGCGGAGGTGAAGCGTCGTATCCTCATCGGCACGTATGTGCTGAGTGCCGGTTACTACGACGCCTATTACAAAAAAGCACAGCGCGTGCGTGCGCTGATCGCGCAGGATTTCAAAACAGCGTTCGAAGCGTGCGATGTGTTGCTGACGCCAACTGCCCCAAGCGATGCGTTCGCCATTGGTGACAACAGCCAAGACCCCGTCGCCATGTATCTGAACGACGTGTTCACCATTCCTGCGTCGCTGGCGGGCTTGCCGGCCATGTCGCTGCCGATTGGCCTCAGCAGCAACGGCCTGCCGCTCGGCCTGCAGCTGATCGGCCGCAGCTTCGATGAAGCGACCGTGCTGAATGCCGCCGACGTGATCGAGCGCGAAGTGGGGACTCTTGCCCCGGAGGGCTACTAACATGAGCCAGACACCGTATCGCATCCATGGCAAAACTGGCGAGTGGGAAGTCATCCTCGGGCTGGAGGTGCACGCGCAAGTCACCAGCAACGCCAAGCTGTTCTCCGGCGCGCCGGTGGGCTTTGGCTCGGAAGAAAACCAGAATGTGAGTTTTGTGGATGCGGGCATGCCCGGCATGCTGCCCGTCATCAACGAAAAATGCATCGAGCAGGCGGTGCGCACGGGCCTTGGTCTGAATGCGCAGATCAACCTGACATCGGTGTTCGACCGCAAGAATTATTTCTACGCCGACCTGCCGCAAGGCTACCAGATCAGCCAATTCCTTGACCCCATCGTGGGCAAAGGCGTGATCGAGATTACGCTGAAGGACGGCTCGACGCGCCAGATCGGCGTGACGCGCCTGCATCTTGAGCAGGATGCGGGCAAGTCGCTGCACGAGCACAGCCCGAAATACAGCTTCATCGACCTCAACCGTTCCGGTGTGGCGCTGATGGAGATCGTGAGTGAGCCGGACATGCGCTCGCCCGAGGAGGCCGCCGCCTACTTCAAAAAGCTGCGCACCATCCTCATGTATCTGGGCACCTGCGATGGCAACCTCGAGCAGGGCAACATGCGCGCCGATGTGAACGTGAGCGTGCGCCGCCCCGGCGAGCCATTCGGCACGCGCTGCGAAATCAAGAACATGAACTCCGTGCGTTTCATGCTGAAGGCGATCGAGTTCGAGGCAACCCGCCAGGTCGCCATTCTCGAAGCAGGCGGCACGATCGATCAGGAAACGCGGCTGTTCGACCCCGGCACGGGCGAAACCCGCACCATGCGCAGCAAAGAAGACGCGCATGATTACCGCTATTTCCCCGATCCCGATCTGCTGCCGCTGGTGCTGACGCAGGACTATGTGGACGCGATTCGCGCGACGTTGCCCGAGTTGCCCGATCAGAAAAAGCAGCGCTACGTGGAAACGTTGGGCCTGTCGGCCTACGATGCGGGTGTGATCTCAGCCGAGAAAGAAGCCGCGGATTATTTTGATGCGCTGGTGAATGCCGGGCACGATGCCAAGCTGGCCAGCAACTGGATGACGGTGGAACTGTTCGCCCGCCTGAATAAGCTGGGCGTGGAGATTGCCGAATCGCCGATTACGGCGGCGCAGCTTTCGGGCCTGCTGGCGCTGATCGAGGATAACACCATCAGCGGTAAAATCGCCAAGACCGTGTTCGAGAAAATGTTCGAATCCGGCAAGCCAGCCAAGCAGATCGTCGATGAAGAAGGCCTCGTTCAGGTGACCGACACCGGCGCGATCGAGCAAGCGATTGCCGAGGTGATCGCCGCGAATGCCGACAAGGTCGCGGAATATAAATCTGGCAAGGATAAGCTGTTTGGCTTCTTCGTGGGGCAGGTGATGAAAGCCACCGGTGGCAAGGCCAACCCGGCCATGCTGAACGAGCTGCTGAAGAAACAGCTTTCCTAGCTTGTAATTTATATGACTTACGCTACGTCATTGCGAGCGCAAGCGACGCAATCCAGCCTTTGTCGTTCTGAGTATAACGAAGAAACTAGAATCTTTTGCTTCGTTCATGAGGACAGATTCGTGGATTGCCGCGTCGCTGCGCTCCTCGCAATGACGGAGATACGCTATGAAGAAACTCGCAAAAATTCTCGGCGGCCTGTTTGCCCTGGTGATCGTCGCCGCACTGGTTGCTCCGGCCTTTATCTCGTCGGATGCAATCAAAGCCCAGCTCATCGCGCAGGTGAAGAAAGTGACCGGTCGCACGCTTGAGATTTCCGGTGAAACGTCGGTTCGGTTATTCCCGAATATCGAGGTGGTCGCGGAAGGTGTATCGCTCAGTAATCCCGAAGGGTTCACCACGCCGCACCTCATCAGCCTGAAAAAACTCGCGACGGGTGCGCAGCTGCGCCCACTTTTGCGCGGCGAATTGCGGATTGATGGTATCACGTTAGAAGGGGCCGTTATCCATCTGGAAGAAAACAAAAATGGTGCGAAGAACTGGGAATTCACTACCGAAAAAGTGAAAGAAACCGCAGAAGAAGCCGTACAGGAAATGCCTGCGGATAAGAAAACCAGCGGGGGGCTGAAGCGCTTTGCATTGGGCGATGTAGTGATCAGCGACAGTGCCGTTTCCTACATTAAGCCCAGTGCTGAAGTCGTGGAACTAAAGCAGATCAACCTTACCCTTAGCGGGGCCGATGCAACCGCGCCGCTGAAGCTGGAAGGTAGCGCTGAATATCGCGGCGAAACCGTGCAGCTGGCGCTGGATGTTGCCAATCTTCGCGCAGCGATGGATGGCAAAACATCCCCCATATTGCTTGCACTGACCTTGCCCGGCGCGGCGCTGGACTTTAACGGCGACGTCGCGATGGGCGATGCCATGCGTGCGAAGGGAAAAATCAGCCTCAACGCCTCGGCTTTGCCACGCGTGGTGGCGTGGGCCACGGGCAAAAAAGCGGCCCCCAGCCTGCCGCAGCAAGTGGCGCTGAAGGCCGATGCGGCGTATGCTGAAAAGACACTCGCGTTGGAGGATGCAACCCTGCGGGTGGATGACCTGAATGCCAGCGGCAAACTTAGCATGAACCACGCGAACCGCGTACCGGATATTCGGGGTGCGCTGGCGCTTGGCGCGGTCGATCTGGATGGGTTGCTGAAGAAAACTGCGAATCCTGACGCGGCGAGTGAAAGCAGCGATACGAGCCATAGCCCTGCCAGCAGCCCAACCGGATGGAGCGATGCGCCCATTAAACTGGATGGATTGAATGCCGCGAATGCGAACCTTGACCTGACATGGGACAGTTTGAAAACCGGCAAACTCAGCATTGGTAAAACCGCGCTGAACGCGACGTTAAAGCAAGGAGCCCTGGCCATTACCCTGAATGAAGCCGCGCTGTATAACGGTGGCCTGCGCGGGGTGGTGAAAGCCAGTAGCACTGGCAGCATGGCGGCCGATCTGGTGTTCTCTGGCATCGATATTGATGCGTTGATGAGCGCAGTTTCCGGAACCTCGCGCCTGCAGGGGAAAACCAACCTCACGCTGGATGTACGCAGCAATGGTGCTAGCCAGCGCGCGCTGGTGCAGAATCTGGCGGGCAATGGCGCGCTGAAAGTGGCCGACGGGGCCATCAAAGGCATCAATATCGGGCAATTCCTGCGTGATGCGAAGCAAGGCTTCCTGTTCAAGAGCAACGCCGAATCGACCGACTTTACTGATCTCACGGCCAGCTTTAATATTGCCGAGGGGGGGCTGAACAACAAGGACCTCGCCATGAAATCGCCCGCGTTACGATTAGCAGGCGAGGGCAGTGTGAACCTGCCCGCCAAAACGCTGAATTACCGTCTGCTGCCGACGCTGGCGCAAACCAGCAAAGGCCAGGGTGGTAAAGATGCGGTGGCGGGTTTGACCGTGCCGCTGATCATCACTGGCGCGTGGAGCAACCCCAGCGTGACGCCGGATCTGGCGGGCATGGTGCAGGAAGGGTTGCGCGATCCTGAAGCGCTGAAACAGAACCTCAAAAACCTGAAAGAAGGCATCAAGGATTTTAACAGCAAGGATGATCTGAAGCGTGCCTTGCTGGGCGGCGGCGATGATGCTCCCACGGCGCAACCTGCTACGGCAACCGACGCGACCAGCACGACCAATGTTGCGCCTGCCGCATCGGCCACCAGCACAGAATCTGCCCCAGCGCCTGCCCCCAGCAAAAAGGAGCAGCGCCAGAAGCTGATCCAGGAAGGGATCGGCGGCCTACTGCAAGGGCTGTAGTGTTTGCTGGGTTTGGCCTGCGGGCTGGTTTAACTGCCGCTGCATTTCCTGCGCGCGGCTATTGCTGGGATTTAAGCGCAGCACCAAGGCCACATCCTGCTTGGCAAGCGCGACATCATTCAACTGCGTGAATGCCTGGGCGCGCTCCAGCAGCACGTCTTCGTGGCTGGGGTTTAAGCTGACTGCATGATCCAGATCCTGTACGGCCATGGTCGCCTGCCCGTAGGTGGTGCGTAGGCGCGCGCGATCCAGCAAGAGTTCCGCGGTCAATCGCGAATGGGTGGCGTTGTCGCCCTTATGGTTCGCCAGATCAGTGATCTGGCTGCTCAGTGCATCAATCGCAGCATCGGGGCGTTGCGCTTCCACCCATGCCTTGCTGATCTGCCGCGTCACGTAGGTGCGCAACGTGGCATTGCTCGGGTCGATCTTGCTGCGTACGAAGCTTAGTGCTTCGGCGGCCTCTGCAAAGCGGCGCTGGCCATATAGCGCCATCGCACGGCAATGGTGTGGGCCGATACCATCATCCACCTTTAGCCACTCGGCGGCTTTCTGCTCGGCGGCAATGGGGTTGCTGTTCGCCAGCTGCGTGCATTCGCGGTAGGCAGGCGATTGCGTGAATGCGGTGGCGACCGCCGGGCTGGCGGGGGGTGGCGCCACCGTGGCCGGTGCTGAAACCACCGGCAGCACGGGGGCCGCAGGTGCAGGTAGGCTCGGTGGTAAAGCCGGTGCGATGGTGGCCGGGCTTGCCATGTTGCTGGGGCGGGTGATGGTTTGCTGCTGCACCAGCACCGCTTGCCCGACCACAGGCGATTGCTGAGCGAGCGCGCTGCTGGCAAGCAGTGTGCTGAGCGAATAAATAATGATAGATGCGCGCGTCATGCTGCCGTATGTAGCCAAGAAGTAAGGGGGGCACAATGGCCCGTTTGTTATGTTTTGGTGAAGGTTATGTGGCGAAGGCCACTGCGGCACAGCTGCAGCCGCGTGGCTGGCAGGTGGCGGGCACCCATCGCAGCGGGTCTGGGCTGGTCTATACCAATGGTGAGATCGACGCCACGCTCACCCACGCCATCGCGCAGGCGACGCATATTCTTATCAGCACGCCACCACACGAAGGCGAGGCGATGCTTGCTGCTGCCGTGGGGCTGCATGCACGCCGTGGGGCATGGATTGGCTATCTTTCCACCAGCGGGGTGTATGGCGATCATGCGGGCGGCGTGGTGCATGAAGCCTCTACCTGCCATGCCGATAGCCCGCGCACGCAGGCGCGGCTGGAAGCCGAATTTCTGTGGCGTCAGGTGGGCGCGCAGCTGTTCCGCCTGAGTGGTATTTACGGGCCGGGCCGCAGCGCGTTCGATGCTATTCACGAAGGCCGCGCGCAGCGCATCGTCAAGCCGGGGCATGTCTTCAACCGTATCCATGTGGCGGATATTGCGCAGGCGCTTTGCGCCAGCATGTCCGCCCCGACGCCGGGTGAGATTTTTAACCTTGCGGATGATCTGCCCGCCCCGCATGCTGATGTGCTGGCGTACGCATACACCCTATTAGGCATGCCCGTGCCGCCTGCGATGCCGTTCGCGGAAGCGCAGCTTTCCCCCATGATGGCGGAATTCTATGCGGGGTGTCGCCGGGTGGATGCTTCAAAGATTAAGCGTTTTCATGGGCTTAAGTGGCTCTATCCGAGCTACAGGCATGGCTTGGCATCCATATTGCAAAGCATGCGCGAATCACGGCGGCAATAAGACCGCCCAACGCATGAGGACGACCATGTTGCATCGTTTTGTTTTGAGTGTGCTTGCCCTTGCAGCGCTCGGCACTGTTGCGGCCTGCAACGATTTTGCGCAGGCCCAGCGCAGCGCAGCCGATTCCAGCAAGCGGGTGGTGTATGAGACCAAGAGTAAATGGCGCGATCTGTTTACCTATACTCCGCCCAGTGAGAGCGAGCCGTTGCCGCAAACCCGCTATTGCTACAAAACGCAGACCGATACGGTGTGCTACGATAGCCCGCAACTCAACATGACGGCCAAGCTTGTTGGCTATCAGGATGGCGCGAATATCTCGGCATACCAACCGGGTGGTGGGTCGCTCGGCGTGAGTGGCGGCGAGCCGACTGCGCATTACCAGACCGAGCAGGTGCAGGCTGCACCACCTCAGCATATCGATTTGAACGGAACACAGCATAGCGTGAACACCGATCCCACGACGGATGGGCCCATGCTGGTCACCGAACAGCCAACCAGTGGGGCACCCAGTGGCGCGCCCTTCTACAGCGGAGAGTCCCCCTACGTGAAAGGGGCGGTTACCAGCAATGCGCTACCGCCTGCAGCGGCACCGGCTGCGCCGCCTGCAAACAAAGCCGCGGCCACCAACTAATTACAGGGTTGCCAGCTCCACGCTGGTGATGCGTGCCTCAGGGCGCATCAGTGCGATGCGATCAAATGCATCGCACTGGGTGCAATGCGCCTGCCATGCGGCGTGACTGTGCCCACATGCATCGCAAATCCAGGCCTCGCTGAGGGGGGCGCGCATCGCCCGCTCCAGCCAGCGATTGGCCGCTTCATCGCCGCGTAGCAGTTTTTCCGCGTCGGCCATGCACAGGCATGCCTCGCGGGTTTCGTTCATGGTCAGGCTATCCGAGAGTGCGGCTTCGGCGCTGGCCGCATCGTTGGTAAGCAATGCATGGCGGGCGCGCAACAGGGCGGCATCGTTCGCAGGCGACGCATCAAGGAAGGGGCGAAGCAGTCGGGTTTGCGCCTTGGGCGAGAGCGTTTCAATGCTGCGCAGGATCGGCGTGATCAGCGTGGCATGGGGCTGCCGCGCCCAGGCCGAAAGCAGCCATTTGCGTGCGGCCCGGTATTCGCCTGCCTGCATCAGTAGGCTTGCATAATCGATCAGGGCAGGAAGAAAATCCGGCGCGAAGCCAACCGCATGGCGTAAGCTGGTGCGCTGCAGGCGTTCTTGTTCCTGCTGGCGCGATTGCAGGTAATAGGCAATGGCTGCGAAGCGGTGACGTTCAGGCTTTGTCAGCGGTGATTGCCACTGGAACCCTTCGGTAAGCGCCAGCATAGCGCGGGTATTGCCGAGGCGCGCATAGAGATCCACCAGATGTAATACCAGCCAGCGTTCACGCGGATTCTCGTGGTGAATCTGCTCGGCCAACGCGCGTGCGCTTTCCCATTCCTGCATGCTGGTATGCTGCTCAATCAGGCGCTTGCTGGCCAGCATGGCGGTGGATGCATGCTTGAGCAGCGCGCGCAAATGCGTGCGGGCAGCCTCATGCTTGCCTTGGCGTTGCAAAAGCTGCGCGGTGAGCAAGGTGGGCAGGGGCTCGTGCGGCAGCAGCGCCACGGCTTTTTTCAGCGAGCTGCTGGCCGCCGATTCATCGCCCAGCGCAAGGGCCGTCACACCGTGGGTAAGCTGCGTGAGGCCACGGGCCAGCGTGCGGTAGCGGCGGCGGGCGCGACGACGTTGCGGCCAGCCGGCCAGATGCCAAAGCAGGCTGATGATGGTGACCAGCGCCACGCACAGCAGCGCCAGCATGGCGGCCAGTATCGCCACATGCATCGAAATATCATAGCCCAACCAGGCGATCTGCACGGTGCCGGGGTTGGCCAGCAGCCAGTTACCCACCACCACGACCGGCACCAGCAGGATGAGAAACAGCACGAAGCGGGCCATGGGTTACTCCGTGGCTTTCAGCATGCTTGCTTCCAGCCGCTCAAGCGCCGCGATCACATCGTCGCGCGTCACATCCACCGGCTGTGCGGCGTTCACGCCAGTGCCACTGCGGCGAATCGTGACCAGCCCGTTCAAACGCCGGTTGACGCGCTGCATCCAGCCATCGGGTGCGGCCTCGGCCTCGGTCACGCTGGGGGTGGGCAGGTTCGCAAGCCCTGTATCGGCGTAGGTGTAGAGCGTGTCGCGGTCTTCGGCACTGAGTAACTCCATTTGGGGCTTCAGCGCCTCCAGCTCGGTTTCAAAGGCGGTACCAGATTCGACGGCACGCCGCAGTGCCAGAAGGTTGCGCAGCGCGGCGCTGCTGTCATCTGTGGTGGGCACTTGTGCTTGCGCATCCATGACCGTCGGTGGGCTGGCGGGCGTTTCTTCTGCCGTTGCAGGATCCTTGGCGGGGGCAGCAGGCACGGTTGCGGTGGATTGCTGTTCGACCTTCTGCGCGATGCGATCCAGCGTTTCCTGCATGGCTTCCAGATCGGGCATCGGCTGCTGCGTTTGTTGTTCCTGCTGCGTTTGCAGGGTGCGAATATCTTTTTGCAGGGCTTCGATGCGGCGTGCTTGCGTATCGGCCTGCATATCGAGCTGATCGGAAAGATCCGCCACGGCCTTACGAATCTCGCGCAGGCCTTGCGGCTCTGCGCTTGCGAGCGTTTCCAGCCGTTGGTTCAGCACATAGGCGCTACCCGCCACACTCGCCAACAGCACCACTGTGGCCGCGATGATCAGCGGGGTGGCACTGGCGCGCGCCGAAGCAGCGTCGGCGGAGGGGGGGAGCTGGGGTTCGTTCATGGCGTACCTATAGCAGAATTGGATAAAAGTTCCATCATCGCCTGATGGGTGGGCAGGTGACAGGCATGCAGGTGGCGGCAGTTAAGTTTGGCGGCTTCCCCGGCGATCGCCACGCTCAGGCAGAACGCATCCACGTGGCGCAGGCTAGCCAATGCGTCCTGCTGTTGCAGCAATTGCTGGGTGAGCGTGACGCTGCGTGGTGAGTAAAACACCACTCCGCGAATGCGCTGCTGCTCTAAGGCTTCAAGCAGGCCAACGGAAAGCGCTGGTGCGCTCACGGCACTGTAGACAATGCTGCGTTTTACCTCGATGCCATACGGCGCGAGCACGGGCGCGAATGGCATGCGCACTTCTTCACCGGAGAGGTGCAGCACCAGATCGCCGGATTTCTGGCCCGCCATGATACGCGGCACTAAGCTAAGCGCATTGCCTTTACCGATAATCTGGTGGTGAAAACCCAGTTTATTGGCGGCCAGCGCGGTGGATTTACCCACGCAATAGATGGGTAACTCTCGCCAATTTGCCGGCAGCATGGCCAGCGCAATGGCCGCATGGCGGCTGGTGATGAGTAAGGCCGACGGCGCACGGCCGCTGGGAATCTGCACCGGCAGCGGGCGAATCTCCATCACCGGCGCAACCATGCTGGCAATGCCGCGCTGTTCAAGCGCGCGTGCCATGCGCTCGCTATCGGTCTGCGGGCGCGTGAGCCAGATCATCGGTTCCGTGCCACTCATCGCCACGCCTCCAGCAAAGCAGGGCCTGCCGCTTCGCGCAGCCGCGCACCCACTTCGTGGCCCATCGCCACTGCCTCGCTGATGGGGCCGCGCAGGCTGTGCGCGTGGCAGACCGTGCCATCCACCGACAATACTTCTGCGCGAAGTAACACATGATCACCGTCGCGCGTAGCGAGTCCGGCGATCGGTGTGCGACAGGAGCCATCAAGCGTTTCCAGAAACGCGCGTTCGGCCGCGATGCACAGGCTGGTATCGCCGTCGTTTAGTGGGGCGAGCAGTGCCTGCATGCGTGCATCATCTGCCCGGCATTCGGTGCCGATCGCCCCTTGCGCCACGGCGGGCAGCATCAGCTCCGTGGCAAGCGGGCAAAGCCCCTCTGGCGCGATTGCAAGGCGATCAAGCCCGGCGCAGGCAAGAAATGTCGCGTCAGCGACACCATCGGCCAGCTTTTGCAGGCGGGTTTGCACATTGCCGCGAAACGGCACGACCTGCACCTGCGGGTGGCGGTAGCGCAGCTGCGCCGCCCGGCGGGTGGACGATGTGCCGACAATCGCACCAGCCGGTAGCGCGGCATAATCCCGATGGGCGCGGCTGATCCATGCATCGCGCACATCGGCGCGGGGCAGCATGGCGGCAAGCGCTAGCCCATCGGGCAGGGCGCTTGGCATGTCTTTCATGGAATGCACGGCCACGTCGATGCGGTCAGCAAGCAGTGCGTCTTCCAGCTCTTTTGTAAATAGGCCCTTATAGCCCCAATGCGCAGGGTCTTTCTGCAGCTCGCGATCGCCGGCGGTGGTCATCGGTACGATCTCAAGCAGTTCAGGCGGCAGATCATGCGCGGCGGCCAGCGCATCGCGCAGCATTTGCGCTTGCGCAAGGGCCAGTTTGCTGGCACGGGTGCCGATGCGGATGGGGCGTTGCATATGGCCGCAAGCACTAGCGCAGCCGCCCCCCGCTTGCGAGGAAAAAAGGCAAACCATGCGTATCGTACTTGGAATCGAATCCAGCTGTGATGAGACCGCCATTGCGCTGGTGCGCGAGGATCGCACCGTGCTGGCGCAGGCCATTGCCAGCCAGACCAGCGAGCATGCGGCCTATGGCGGCGTTGTGCCGGAGATCGCGGCGCGCGCCCACTTGGCGCAGATCGATCGGTTATATCTGCAGGTGATGCGCGATGCGGGGGTAAGCCTTGCACAGGTCGATGCAGTCGCCGCCACCACCGGGCCGGGGCTGATCGGTGGGGTAATTGTGGGCGCCATGTTCGGCAAAGCATTGGCCGCGGCGGCCAGCAAACCATTCATTGCCGTGAACCATCTCGAAGGCCATGCGCTGACCGTGCGGCTGACCGATGCGGTGGCGTTTCCCTACCTGCTTTTGCTGGTCTCGGGTGGGCATTGCCAGATCCTCATCGCGCATGGGGTGGGGCATTACGAACGGCTCGGCGGCACGAAGGACGATGCGTTGGGCGAGGCCTTCGATAAATGCGCGAAGATGATGGGGCTGGGATATCCCGGTGGGCCGGCGATGGAGCGCGTCGCCATTCAAGGCACGCCGCGCTTTGCGCTGCCGCGCCCGCTGATGGGCAGTGAGGGCTGTGATTTTTCGTTCTCCGGTCTGAAAACCGCAGTGCGCCTTCTCATTGAAAAAGAAACAGCGCAAGGACCGCTACATAATGCACTGATCGCTGACATTGCTGCCTCGTTCCAGGCCGCAGTGGTTGCGGTGCTGCGTGATCGGGTGGCGCGTGCGTTGGATATGGCGCAGGCGCGTGTGAAGCTAAGCACACTGGCCGTCGCGGGTGGGGTGGCAGCCAACCAGGCCATTGGGCACTGCTTACGCGCCTTGGCAACGGAGGCAGGCTTGAGCCTGGCGGTGGCACCGCCGGCGCTTTGTACGGATAATGCCGCCATGATCGCCTGGGCGGGTATGGAACGGTTGCAGCTGGGGCTGGTGGATGGGCTGGATGTATCGCCACGTGCGCGCTGGCCGTTGAGCGAACTCTCGCAAGGAGCCAGCGCTTAACGCGAATCGGGCTGCGGTGTTTGGTAGCCATAGCGGCGTAGGATGTCGACCGCTGTCTCACTTTGCAAGAATGCCGTGAAGGCCCGCGCGCGATCCATCGCCTCGCTGGCAAGCACTACGGCGTCATAGCGCACGGGGGCGGATAAATCCGGCGGCAATACGTTGACAATCGCCACCGCATCTTCGTTGATGGCGCTGCTGGCGAGCATGAGGGCAAACCCATCGGTCTTCGTGAGTTTCTCCAGCATCGCAGCTTGGCTTGGCTGAACCTGCATCCGGGCAGTCATTTCGTAGGAGAAACGGCTATCCTGCAGCAGCGCCTGCGCGCGCACGCCGCTTTGCGTATCCGGCGCTGTGGCGAAAATGGGGTAGTCCTTCTGGCGGAACAGCACATTCGCAAACGAGATATGGCGGCTAAGCCCCAACTTGCTTTCAAGGCGCGTTGGCACCACCAGCGCCAGCTGTGTGGTAGCGAAAGCTTTGGTGCCGAACACATCGATCAAGCCGCGCTGGGCCAGCCGCTCGATCAAGGTCGGATCCGCCGACAACAGCACATGCGCATCGTATCCTTCCTCGATCAGCAAGGCCGGATCGTTGCTGGCGCGAACCACGCTCAGCGGCATGCGCTGCGTGGTGCTGTAGACCCGCGCCAATTCAGCCATTGGCAGCAGCATTGCCTCGTCCACTAGAATGGTGAGGTTCTGCGCTTCCGGATCGGGGCGGGCAGCGTCTGCACTCGTGCTGAGCAGCAGCAATGCGGCGCTAAGCCATGCGTAAATGCGTTTCATACCACATCGGTAGCGGATTTCTTGCCAAGATGCAGCATGGTTTTTTACTGGCATGCGCGCGGTCCTATGCTAACCTGTTTATTGCTTAATCCTAGCGGAGTGGCAGTCATGTCTTCGCGACGTTTTATCTTTTTATCGGCGGCCATGTTTTTGCTGGGCGCGCTGCCATTTCTGATCGTGCAGCCCACGGCGGCGGCCTCGGCTGGACTAAGCCTTGGCTTCTCCGCACCGTTTCATCAATGGGTCGTATTGCTGGTGGTGGTGGCAAGTGGGTTTGGTGCCTCCGTGCTGCCGCGCGATGGGTTGATTCAGATCGCGCTGGTGTTCACGCTGATGGTCATGGTGGGCGGTATGATGCTGCTGGATCGCACGAGCTACCCGTTCATTCGTTATTTTGTACTCGGTGCGATTCTGTGTGTGGGGCTGATGATCGGCGTGACGAGGCAGAAATTCACTTTACTGGTGGTGCTGGTGCTGGCCTCGATCGGCTTCCATATGGGCGGCTTCTACATGGCCGCGCTGCCAAGTATTGCGGCACCCATGTATTACTTGCTGGGGGTGCTGTTATCACTCACGCTCACGCTGGCGATCTCGATTGCCTTTGGTATCACGCTCTTTGGCGATCATGAGCAGCTATGGGAACGTTGGCGCGAGATGCGGCCTTTCGTGCAATTGCGGCGGCTATTTCTCTAGGCAATCGGCAAAGAGCTGAGCGGTGCGGTAGAGCAGCGCATCATAGCCATTCTTAACCCAAGCGGCTTCGGGCGTTGCAGCCCGTTTGGTCTGTGTATCTTCGATCCGGTGGAGCCTGATGTCTGCCCCGCTGGCTTCAGCGACGCGACGCACCGTGGGCGTTAATTGTTCCGCAATAAGGCAGCCGATGGTAACGGTACTCGCCTGTTTCAGCACGTTGCGTGTGCTGCGCGCGCCAATGATTTCCTCAGGCCGGTCGTGCAGCGCGCCGTAATCGGTCAGGCCGAAACGTGCCAGAAAATACTGGTAGGCAACATGGTCACTCACATACGGGATAAAAGGTCGACTACGCATATGATCACCGGGCTTGCGATCGGCCAGCATGCCCATCAGTGCAGGATGCACCTGACGACGCAAATGCATCTCAAGATCCGCCGCGTTACGCCGAATGGTTGCCGCATGCGACGGGCTGATGGCAATGATGCTCTCCGCCATCACCGGCAGCAAATCGGCCATGCGCAGTGGGTCCAGCCAAAAATGCGGGTCAACGCTATCGGCATCTGTGCTCCCGGTGGAAGGCTCCTTGGGCGTCTCGCCTGCCTGCTCCAGCCAGCGCATGCGCGTGGGATAGGGGAGCATCGCCACACCATCGACCTCGCTAAGCACCAACAGCTCTGCCGTATGGTTTGCTTTATCCAGCAAGCTGCTCACCGTCATATTTAAGCGTCGGTCGGGCAGGATGATCAAATCTGCCTGCGTGAGTGCTTTTACCTGGCTAGGCGAAAGGCTGCGCGTGTGTGCATCCTGCCCAGGGCGCATCAGGCTTTCGCTGTGGGTGATACCGGCCAACAATGCGTCGGCCAGTGGCTTCAGCGGTTCGGCCGTGACCAGGACGCGGGGTACCGCGCTGCCTGCACACGCCGCTTGCGGAGCACCCGCGAATGGGAGTATCACGCACACGCATGATAACCAAACCTTCATCGCTGCCAGTGACCGATTCATCTGCCCTCCCACTACTGGAGGCGGCGGGAATCTGCAAGTTCTATGCAGCGCGCGAAATTCTGCATGAGGTGTCACTCGCCATCCGCCCGCGTGAGATCGTCACGATCGTCGGGCCCAATGGCGCGGGCAAAACCACGCTGCTCTCCTGCCTGCTGGGCTTAACCCGGCCCGACCGGGGCGAGGTGACGCGCGCGGAGGGCCTGCGCATTGGCTATGTGCCGCAGCATTTCAGGCCGCATGCCAGTATGCCGCTCAGCGTCGAAGGATTCCTGAAACTCTACGGCATGCGCGACGATGCGCGTACCAAAGCCCTAGCCGAACAGCTTGATGTGCACACGATTTTCCCGCGCCAGCTCACGGCGCTTTCCGGCGGCGAATTGCGCCGCGTATTGCTGCTGCGCGCGCTTCTGAAAAGCCCCCAATTGCTGGTGCTGGACGAGCCAACCCAAGGGGTGGACGTGGCCGGGCAGGGCGAATTCTACCGCCTGCTGAAAACGCTGGTGGATACGCAGAATCTTGCGGTGCTGATGGTCAGCCACGATCTGCATGTGGTGATGGCCAGCACCCAGCGGGTGATCTGCCTGAACCGTCATATCTGCTGTGAAGGCGCGCCCGAGCTCGTGGGCGCCGACCCGCAATTCAAAGCGTTGTTCGGCGAGGAACTGGCGGCGCAGCTTGCGCTGTATCATCACCACCACAGCCACACACACGGGCTTCACGAGCCGGCAGTGGAACATCACCACCATGCGGGGTGCAACCATGGATGAGTTCGTATTGCGTGCACTGCTGGCGGCGCTGATGCTGGCGGCATTGCTTGGCCCCTTAGGAAGCTTCGTGGTGTGGCGGCACATGGCCTATCTCGGCGATGCGGTGGCGCACGCAGCCCTGCTCGGCGTGGCGCTTTCGCTGCTGGCCACCGCCGTGCCCATGACGCTGAGCGTGGTGATGGTGGCGGTGGGGGCAGCGTATCTGCTGCATCGCTTTGGGCGCGATACGCGCTTTCATGCCGATACGTTGTTAGGAATTTTGGCGCATGGCGCGCTGGCGCTGGGCGTGCTGCTGGTGGCGCTGTCGCGCCAGCGGGTGGATATCAACGCCTATCTGTTTGGCGACATTCTCTCCGTGGGTTGGGTCGATCTGGCGCTGCTTGGCGCGCTGGTGCTGACGGTGGGTGGCCTGCTGAAGCTGAGCTGGAAACCGCTGCTGATGGTCACGCTGCATCCCGGTATTGCGCATGTGGAAGGCATTAATGTGCGGCGCACGCAGCTGATGCTGCTTATCATGCTGGCGCTGGTGATCGCGGTGGCGATTCAGCTGGTCGGGGTGCTGTTGATTACGGCGCTATTGGTCATTCCTGCCGCCACGGCGCGCTATGTGGCCAGTAGCCCGGGGCGCATGGCGTTGCTTGCCAGCGTCATGGGCATGCTTGCAACAAGTTTAGGCCTATTCGGCTCGCTGGCGGTGGATGCTCCTTCCGGCCCCAGCATGGTGGTGGTGGCATGTTTTCTCTTTGTGGTCGTAGGGGCGATTACGCAGTTGCGTCAGCCCGCCGCCCCGCGCGAGGAATAGAGCATTCCACTTTGTCATCCTGAGCGTAGCGAAGGATCTTTTCGACAGTGAATAAGATGCTTCGGCATTGCCTCAGCATGACAAATTTTCTAATGCGCCGCGCGCCAACGCGCGAAGGCTGCATCCAAGTCGGCAATCAAATCCGCCGGTGCTTCCAGCCCGATATGCAGGCGCAAAATGGTGCGCTTTTGCTGCTGCCATTGCGGTGTGGCACTGCGCATCGTGCTGGGATCGTAGCTGATGATCAGCGATTCGTAGCCGCCCCAGCTGAAGCCGATACCGAAATGTTCCAACCCATCCATGAAGGCGGCGAGCTGTGCATCGCTCGACGGTGTGATTTCTACGCCGAACAGCGCCGTGGCACCGCTCATGTCGCGCTTCCATAGGGCGTGGCCGGGGTCGGTCGGCAAGGCAGGGTAGAGCACGCGCGCCACTTCTGGCACGGTTTGCAGCCATTGCGCCACTTCCAACGCATGTTCCTGATGCTGTTTCAGCCGCACGGCGATGGTGCGTAAGCCCCGCAGCGCCAGATAAGCATTGTCGCCGTTGCTGACCGCGCCGAGGTTGCGGTGGGCACGCTTGAGCGTTTTGAACTGTGCATCCTTACACAGGATTGCGCCCATCACGAGGTCGGAATGCCCGGCGATGTATTTGGTGCAGGAATGGATCGATACATCCACCCCCAGCGCGAAAGAGCGCATCAGCAGTGGCGTGGCCCATGTATTATCAGCAACAAGCAATGCGCTATGCGCGTGCGCCACCTTCGACAAGGCGGGTAGATCCTGCATCTCGAAGGTGAGTGAGCCGGGGCTTTCCGCATAAACAATGCGCGTGTTCGGCTTCATCAGCGCGGCGATGCCGTCGCCCAACGTGGGGTCGTAGAACTGTACCTCCACACCCATGCGCGGCAACTCATGCAGGAAGAAAAGCCGCGCGGAACTATACACCGAATCGGGGATGAGTACGTGATCGCTCGCTTTGGTGAGTGCCAGCATGGTGGTGGTAATGGCGGCCAGCCCCGAGGCGGTGATGATGGCATGATCTGCCCCTTCCAGCGTGGCGAGCGCATGCTCCAGCCCCTGCGTGGTGGGCGAACCATTACGGCCATAGCCGATATGGTCGCTACGGCCTTCTTCGTAGGCCTTGAAGGTCGCGTAATCCGGGAAGATCACCGTGCTGGTGCGGTGCACGGGCGGGTTCACCGAGCCCTGATCGCGTTTGGGGTCGCGCCCGAGGCTGACAAGTTGGGTTTTGAGTTCGGTCGAGTGGTGGGTCATTGTATATGTCTTTCCATGGAGCGGTCTGTTTCGCTACGCCGATGCTATAAATTTGTAAACGAAAACTGTAACTTCTGCGCATCGAAGAGCCGCCTCAAGGTGCGCAGCTTCCTTGCTGCCGCTTCAAAGTACACCGAGCCATGCGAGGGACTTTGAAGCGAGGGAACTTAGAATTCCCGCCAGCTCAGGCCCGCCACAATATGGGTGATGCGCCCATCGCGGCCACCAAATGGCAGAAGGCAGGAGCGGAATTTCACCACCTTGCTACGCGTATTTACAAACTGCCCTTCATCATAGACCGGGGCGGGGGTGGCCACCACATCGCCCATTTTGCGCATCACCGCCGCACCGGGGAAATGTTTCTGATTGGTCTGCAAGGTGCGGCCAGCCATATCGCCATAGAGGGCTTTTGCTTTCTCGCCCACGTTGAAGAAATTGACCGCGGGCGGCACCCCCGGCTGCACCGTGAACAGCACGCATTGCGCCCAGATATCCTCGATGGCCGAGATGTTAAATTGTGCAAATTCGGGCACGGGCTGCTCCTTGCGGAGCAGGTTCCAATAGCTGGTCAGGCGTTCGATCAGGCGTAATTCGGCACTCACAGGGTCCTCGCGGCGGTTGCAACTTTAACGCGAGAATGATAAACCTATGGTTGTATGACGACCCTTCGATTTCTCATCGCGTGTGCAGAGCTTGTGGCAAGCCCTGCATTTCTTGCATGGTATGCCGCGCAACCGCGCTTGGCAACGATTCTCGCGCGCCGCAAGCTCGCGCTGGATTTTTCGCGCCAGCTTGGCTAGAACCCGTGGTCTTTGACCATTAGCCACGGCCCATCCATGACCCAACCCCATTACCCCGACGTGAACCCAAACCCGAATTTCGCCGCGCAGGAGGAGGAAATCCTTCGCTTCTGGAAGGAAAATCGTGTGTTTGAACGCTCGGTGGAGCAGCGCGACGGCGCCAAAGACTATGTATTCTACGATGGCCCGCCCTTCGCCAATGGCCTGCCGCATTACGGCCATTTGCTCACGGGTTATGTGAAAGACGCCATCGCGCGCTACCAGACCATGCGCGGCCGCCGTGTGGAGCGCCGCTTCGGGTGGGATTGCCACGGCCTTCCCGCCGAGATGGGGGCCGAGAAAGACCTCGGCATTTCCGGCCGCGCCGCGATCGTGGAATACGGCATCGACAAATTCAACGAACATTGCCGAACCAGCGTGATGCGCTACACCAAAGAGTGGGAATATTATGTAAGCCGCCAGGGCCGCTGGGTGGATTTCGCCAACGACTACAAAACCATGGACCGCGATTTCATGGAATCGGTCATCTGGGCGTTTTCCGAGCTGTATAAAAAGGGGCTGGTCTACGAGAGCTTCCGCGTGATGCCTTATAGCTGGGCGGCGGAAACACCGGTATCCAACTTCGAAACCCGCATCGACAACGCCACGCGCGAACGCGAAGACATGGCGGCGTATGTGAAGTTTAAGCTGAAGGAAAAGCCGCCGGGTGCGCCAGAAGCGGCGAACTACTACATCATTGCATGGACGACCACGCCGTGGACACTGCCGAGCAACCTCGCGTTGGCGGTGAATCGAGAGATGGGTTACGAATACGTCGTCAATCGTAATGGGGACTGTTTCATTTGTTCGTCTCAGTATTTTAAGTTTTACGGCAAACAACATTTTGGTGAGTACACAGTTTTTTCTGGAGAACTAAACCTAGAGGTCTGGTCGCATCTTGATACGGACTATGTAGTATTATCAGCAGAGGCTAACTCATTAATCGGCCTCACCTACGAACCGCTCTTCCCTTATTTCGCGGGTACGCCGAACGCGTTCAAAATCGTCGATGGTGGAGAAGCCGTGACCGAAGGCGAGGGCACGGGCGTGATCCACATGGCCCCCGGCTTTGGCGAGGTGGATCAGCAAGTCTGCGCGGCCAATGGCATTGAAGTCATGGTACCGGTGGATGGGCAGGGCAAATTCACTGCCGAGATTTTTGATCTCGATGATCTGAAACTGCGTGGCCTCGTCGTCGTCACCGATAGCCGCGTGAAGCAGGACGATATCGTGATCGCGCCGGAAGATGCAGCGCAGCATATCAGCGCTAAGGACGTGGCGAAATACGGCCTTGCGAACATGCGCATTCTGCGTTGGTTGAAGGCGAACAACAAACTGCTCAAGGCCGAGCCCTACAAGCACAACTACCCGCATTGCTGGCGCACCGACACGCCGCTGATCTACCGCGCCATGAGCAGCTGGTACGTCAACGTGCAAGCCATCAAAGACAGTATGGCCGCGAACAACAAAACCATCCGCTGGATTCCCGATCACGTGCAATCCGGCCAGATGGGCAAGGGCATCGAATCCGCCCCGGATTGGAGCATTTCGCGCAACCGCTTCTGGGGCACGCCCATTCCCATCTGGCGCTCGGAAGAGGGCGACCTCATCGTACCCGGCTCCATCGCTGAGATCGAGCAGCTGAGCGGCCAGAAAGTGGAAGATCTGCATCGCCCGTTCATCGACAACATCGTGATCGAGCGCGATGGCAAAACCTATCACCGCGTGGAAGACGTGTTCGATTGCTGGTTCGAATCCGGCTCCATGCCGTATGCGCAGCTGCATTACCCGTTCGAGAATAAGGCGCGCTTCGAAG
>Ga0075157_10000609_pt1 | contig 26937 bp, 14 predicted proteins | sample JI81BgreenDNA_FD_70967 | JGI IMG/M metagenome (GOLD analysis project Ga0075157, IMG submission 70967) | Wastewater effluent complex algal communities from Wisconsin, to seasonally profile nutrient transformation and Carbon sequestration -... | ecosystem: Engineered > WWTP > Effluent > Algae...
GGTGAATAAGCCACACCTTGGTTTACGAGAATGGAGTCGCTGCGAACTATGGCGTCGTTGGCATCGCGGGTAATGAGGCGTACCACGCCCGATTGTTGCGGATAAATACGCATGCCACGGATAACGATTGGCTTATTTACTTGCAAATTGAGGCGGTTGTTTCCCACGGTGATTCCTGAAAATCCGCCAGAATTGCCAATAGAAATATCTTGAGGGCCCAGCACTCCATTGATAACACCCAACGCACGGGCAAAAACGGTGGTACTTTGGTTTGGAGTTAAGGTAAGCGTATCGGCCGTGGCCAGGAGCGTGCCGTTTGCGCTAAACCAACCAATATTTTGTGCTCCGCTGGTTGGGCTGTTCCAAAGTTGCACGCTGGCACCTGTGCAAACAGTTGTTCCCGATGATTGAATAATTGGCTGGGTCACTTGACGTATTTGAATGCTTTGACGCAGGGTATCGTTCGCAGCATTTTGATCAAGTGAATAATTCACAACGGCAACGGCCTGCGTAAGTCCACCAGGGAAAGTTGAAACATTGGTGGCAAAGGTTACTGTATCAGTCGCTCCTGCGTTGATGGTTGTTTGTATGGGACCTGTTAAGTTCAAGTTCACGCCACCAGTAAGGGCAAGGCCGATGCTGAAGTTGGTTGCACTATTTAAGCCTTCATTTTTAACCACCGCACGGAAGGTTATGTTGCTGTCGGGACAACTCAAGTTGGCCGGTGAAGTGATTGATAAGATGGTTAAATCGTGATTCCTCAAAGTGCAGAAGTTTTGGGGACCAGCCCATGGTGAAAACTGTCCCACACAACTATCGCGTACATAAACAGCATAGCAAATGCCCGAGCTCAAACCGGTGAGCAAGTAAGGTTTGCTAGTTATGTTGCTGATGCGTGTGCCACTTCCCGGAGTGAAGCCAACCGGACCATATTCAAGTTCCCATGTGCTGGCCGACGATACCCAGTTGATGCGTGCACTGTTTATCTGAATGCTATCGATGGTGATTTGCGATGGTCCGGGACAACCAACGGGGGTGAACTCAAAAGCACCAACATCAGGTTGTGACAGGTTACGTGCCTGTCCGGTGAAATCTACAGTTACGTAGGTTAGGGGAGCAGCAATGCCATTGAGCAGGTTGTTTTGGGGCACATAGTTTCGATTGGCCAGGTTCACAAAAGCGGGATCGGCCGATACACCGTTAGCATCGAAACCTTGAGCGCGCCAATCGGCTAAATTCAAAGCAGTAGTAGCTCCAAACAAACCTACACCCGATCCCGATGCTCCTGCGGTTACATACAGATTGTTGCGGTTGCTTTGTACAGTTGCAGCCGTATTGATAATGGCAATGGCATGTTTGGCCGCGGTGGTATTCCTGGTTTGGAATATGTTGTTATTTAGCAAACGCACACTGCTTACGGTGTTCTCCAGCGAAATGCCTCGGCTGGTACCGGTGCTACTGAGCGTGCTGGCCATATCGATGGTATTGTTACTGATGTCGGCAAATGTAACGTTCACTCCCTGAATGCCTATGGTTACCGCTGAAGAATTCAATTCATAAATGAGGTTATTGAACACCAATGAACCGCTCACAGAGTCAACCGCGTTTACCCCGCTCAAGCGGATGCCTGTTGCCGGCGTTGCACGTGAGCTGGCAGAGGTATGGCTGTTGTGAATGGCATTGCGGTGAACTTGCAGTTGGTTGTTAACTCCTTCAACGTTTACACCATTAAAGGTGGTGGTTGTAACCCTGTTCAAACGATGTATTTCGTTTCCAGCGATTTCGGTGTTGTTTGAATTTAGCACATAGATACCATTCGAGCTAAAATCGCGGATGATATTTCCAATGAAACGGTTTCCGGCAGTTTCGGGACTGTTGATTAGTCCGTTGAGTCTAATGCCTGTATGGCCACTGATGATTACGTTTGAGTCGATGAGGTTGTTAGCTGCTGGGGTTGCGGTTGTATTGTTGGCCAAAGAACCTGTGAAGACAATGCCCGAAGAAGCATTCTGTGAGTTTAAGGTTGGGATGATGGTAACGGCTCCCAAGTCGATGCGGTTGTTGCGAATAATGTTGTTATTTGCCTCGTTTTGAAGGATTATGCCGATACCAAATTCGGCATCGAGACCGCGCAACACAAAGCGTTCGATTGTGGTAAATTTGGCGCCGTTAAGCAACATAATGTGCTTGATGTTGCTATTGGGTGTTAACGAAATGGTGTCGTTTTGACCATCGAAAATCAAACGATTGGTTGCGCTAGCACCGGGAACTGCACCCAACTCAAAGCGTTGATTGGAAATTTTTCCCGGAAATTGGGTTAAAATACGCACAGTACCGCTTATACCTGCACAATACAATCGATCGAGCAGTTGCTGCATGCTCGAAAAGTCGCTACTGCTGCTGCCTACTGTGTAGCTGCCGGCAGCCAACGGTGTGCAAAACTGAAAAAGCAGGGTATCGTTTTGCGGATTTACATCGCTTGAACCATTTGGTGAGGCAACCCATACTTTCAAAATCAAGGCACCCGTAGCAGGTATGGTTAAGCTATCATTGAATGCGAACAATGCGGAATCAAGAAAAGCCAAGTTACCCGAAAACGTTTGGCTCACCACTGAATTGTTATCTAATTGATAATTAAGTTGTGCAGTTGTTAGCGCATTTTGACCCAGGTTGCGCAACCATACCCTCACAGGAACGCGGTTACCCACCTGCTGCACCTGATTTACGGCTTGAAGCCGCAACAATGCAGCATCGTTCCCTGCCAACACAATTTCATATGCACCAATGGTAGGGGTACTGGCGTTGCGTAACTGTCCAAGTGCGTCGGTTGTAACCCCCATCAAACCAATCCCGGCATTGTTAAGAGGTGAATTGGGTTGTGGTCGCAAATCCTCAACTGCTGTGAAGAGCGGGTTGGCAAGCAAGGAATTGTTTTCTTGGCTGGTGGCAGTTTGCCAGTTGGCGAGGGTGGTGTAAGAAGTGGCTGGACTATTTACATAGCCAAAGGTGGTAAAGGTGCCGATGTTAAATGCGTTATTCGTTGCCTGTAAAGTGGCCAGGGTTGTTGGGTCGGGGAAATAATAAGCCGAAAAATTAGCGGGAGTGGTTTGAGCGGTATTTACTGGAATAACGCTGTACACGTTATTACGGTGAATTATTCTGCTAATAGTTGCCGATTGCAAAGTGGTGTGCACCACATGAACTACTCCATTACGTGTGGTTGAACTGGTGTTTACCTGCATTTGCACCGAATTGTGATAAAGCTCGAGCCAGTCGGTACCGCCACTGGTGCTACCTGTTAGGAAGAAAGCCCGGGGAGTAGCATTGCTGAAATTCAAAGCCAAAGCATTGTTCACAATGTAGTTGCCTGCAGTACTATCGCCAGTAAAATTGGAAATGGCAAACCCCGACTGACCGATATTGCCGGTTGCTGTATTGGCAGTGATGCTAAAGCGTGAATGATTGGTGAGGGTGATGACCGTACTTGCAGCCAATAAATTGGTAGTAGCATTTCTGAAAGTGTTTGCTTCGATGATGGTACCCCGGGCATTGGCCACCAAAAAGATGGAACTGGCATGAATGTCATTGAATTGGTTATTGGAGACGCGCAAATTCAACTGGGTATCGGTTCCAACGGTATTGGCGTTGTGTATGCCATAATAGCCATCCCGGAATTGGCTTTGCGTAATGAATACATCGGCTGCACTGTTTACGTTGAGCAAGCGGTTGTTCGCAGAGTTTGATCCAGCCAAACCCGTGAATTTGCAATTTATTACGTTCGCATTGTTGGCCCCTTTGCCAAGACTTACCAAATCAATGGCTGTTGCGGGCAATGCATTTCTCCTAAAACTGATGTTTTTGAGGGTAATGTTGCTGGAGTTGCTTACAGATAGAACTTGGCCATTATCGGCGGGCACCAGCACAACGCTGTCGGGAATTTGGGAAATGCTTTCCAACGTAATGGGCGCAAAACCACTGCTTACCGGCGTATTGATGAAAAAATTACCCGAGTAAACCCCATTTGCAAGCAACAGGGTAACCGGACCGGCAAGATTTTGACAGTTGATTCGGTCGATGGCTGCTTGTAGACTCGTGAAATTAGTTGTGCTGGCTGGCTGACTTGCATCAACGGTATAGCTGCCCAACATGGTAGGTGCAGGATTCATGGTGAACACCGGCGTTGTGTCGGCCGCGCTGCCGCAGCTCACGATGCAGCGGTAGTAGATTGGTCCCGAAGTTGGTACATTGATAAATAAGCTGCTCACATCACCAGAACTCACATCGTTCCAAACCAAATTGTTGGTTGATTCTTGCCAACGAAATTGTTGATTGGCGCGCAACACAAAATTGCCGCTTAGCCGTAGGTGTGCGATGCTATTTGGGCAAAAATTAATATTGCTGCTTTCAATGTTGCCGGCTACTGGTGTCACGCAAGCCGCCGGTAGCTCGTAATGTATGCGCATGGTTGGCCTTACCGTTCTGGCATTTACCAAATTGCTTTGAGGAAGCGGACCATTATATCCAATGACTGAATTATTGGCCGTGTTTAAACTCCATTGAATGGCTGCATCGAAGTGGCTCGGAAAGCTCTTTTCCCAATCGAAGGCCATTTCCAGGCCTCCACCACTGTATAAAAAAGGCTCATTTAAAATGAAACTAACGTAACCTGCAGGTCCCACTATCGCTTGTTGGGTATTTCGGTAAACTTTGGTGGCCCCAGTGATGAGGTTTGAGAGCGAATCGGGAACCGAAGGCGCTTGGGTGGCAGTGCTGTTTTTTAACCAAATTTCAAAACGGTTTAAATGCGGAAAGACCGTCCCGTTGGTGCTTCCTTTATTGAAATCGATGCGTGTAATACGTGCACCTGCTGGCAAGGTGGCCAAGGTTGTCGAATCCAACACATAAAAATAGGTGGAATAGGCATCTGCAACATTGCGGCCATGAATGGGCCCACCATCGGTGTTCGCCGAATTCAGGTTGAGCGGATTGCCAGTAGATGTGCCGATTTGCACAAAAGTTTGAGCTTTCAGGTTAGCAATTGAAAGCAAAAACAGCAACAACAGTAATATTTTCTTCATATCCAACAGTATATAGGTTTGCTAAAGTAAGTGAAATTTAGATAAAGCATCAAAAGCTTTCGTAATAAATTCAATTGCGGCAATGGTTTCGGTTTTTCGTATAAGGTTGAATAGCGTAAAGTTGAAGACGAACAAATACATCGAGGCCTTCATATTTTTTTTTTGAAAGAACAGCTTGAATTTCAATGCGATTTGTATTGATAAATGTTTAATTGAAACAAAGTTGCAAACAATGCAACTTGATTGATGTTTCATTGCTACTAAATCGAAAGCTTATGTTTAAAAATCTAAAATTTATTCTTGTAGCCTTGTCTGCCATGGTGATGCACGCCGAGGCTCAAACTGCCCGAGTGCAGATCATCCACAACTCGGCCGACCTCGCTGCCGATACGGTTGACGTATGGGTAAATGGCAACAGGGCCCTGCCCAACTTCGCCTTCCGTACGGCCACGCCGTTTCTCAGTCTGCCGGCCGGACAATTGCTCAACATCCACATCACGGCACCCGGTGCGGCCGATACTGGAGCGGCAGTATTTACCAAACGGGTAACACTTACCGCCAATGACACCTTCATTGTGGTAGCCAGTGGCATTATTTCGCCAAGCGGTTATTCACCGGCGCCAGCCTTCGATTTGTTCATTGCTTCGGGACGTGAGGCTTCAGCGGTTGCTGGACAAGTTTCTGTACTCGCTTTTCATGGTGCGAGCGATGCACCAGCAGTTGACATCAACGAACGCAGTGTACCCGTGCCACAACTCATCCCCAACCTGGCATTTGGAAATTTCGCCGGCTACCTGAACCTGGCGCCTGCCAATTATACCCTCGGTGTGGCTCCAACAGGCGGTGCTGACTTGGTTCGCTTTACGGCTCCTTTGGCCGGTTTCGCTGACAGTGCTTTGGTGGTTCTTGCATCAGGCTTCCTCAATCCTGCGCAAAACAGCAATGGACCTGCCTTTGGTTTGTTTGTGGCTCCTGCTCAAGGTGGTACCTTGTTGCCATTGAATGCAACTGCCAAAGTGCAAATCATCCACAACGCAGCTGACCTCGCTGCCGACACCGTAGATGTTTGGGTAAATGGCGCCCGTGCAGTACCCAATTTTGCCTTCAGAACGGCTACACCATTTGTCGATTTGCCTTCTGAGACCGAATTGACCGTACACATTACCGCTCCCGGCGCTGCTGATACCACCAATGCCGTTTTCCGCAAAACCCTGAGCCTCGATGCCAATGAAAGTTATGTGGTCGTTGCTAACGGCATTGTATCACCTTCGGGTTACACGCCGGCCACTCCCTTCGATTTGTATGTTTTTGCCCAAGGTCGTGTTCAAGCCAACGATGCGGGCGAGGTAGATGTGTTGGTATTCCACGGTTCAACCGATGCTCCTGCGGTTGACGTAAATGAAACCAGTGTTCCCGTACCACAACTGGTGCCTAACCTGGCTTATGGCAATTTCGCCGGCTACCTCGAATTGGCTCCCTTGAACTACACTTTGGGCATTGCGCCGGCCGGTGGCAACAACATCGCTCAGTTCAGCGCGCCTTTGCAAACCCTGAACTTGCAAGGTGTTGCACTGGTGGTGGTTGCTTCAGGTTTCCTCGATCCTTCGCAAAACAGCAATGGCCCTGCTTTTGGCTTGTTTGCAGCTTCACCGGCCGGTGGGGCGCTTTTGGGCTTGCCGGCAGTAGCCAGCAGCACACGTAACCTGCCTGCCGATGCATTCAAGGTGTTCCCTAATCCTGCCCGCGATGCGTTTGACGTACAATTTACTGCTGAACTCGAAGGTGCGCAACTGCAGCTGACCGATATGCAAGGCCGTGTATTGCGCGTGCAGACTTTGGAAAAAGGCATAGGTAAAATCCGCGTGGCTACCAACGACCTGGCGCCCGGATTGTACTTCGGTCAAATCAACAAACAAGGTCAGGCAGCAAGCTTTAAGCTGCTCGTTCAACCTTGATTCTTTTCATACAATGGGTTTGGAGTCCGGCCGGGAGGTCGGACTTTTTTTTGCCCAGATCAGGTTCAAGAAAGTGGAATTTCTTAGCGTCCTTTAAAATCAGGTGCCCGCTTTTCAACAAAAGCGGCCATGCCTTCTTTCTGGTCTTCGGTGGCAAAGAGGAGGTAGAAGTTTTTGCGCTCGAACTCGAGGCCTTCGCTGAGGGGACTGTCATACGCCTTGAGCACGGCTTCTTTGGCCAAACGGATGGCCAAAGGCGATTGTTGGGCTACTTCGCGGGCGAGTTTCACAGCTTCTTCGAGGTAGAGTTCAACAGGAACTACCTTGTTAACCAAACCGAGTTCGTAGGCGCGCTCGGCGGTGATGAACTTGCCGGTAAGCACCATCTCCATGGCATTTACCTTGCCTACCACGCGGGTAAGCCGCTGGGTGCCACCTGCTCCGGGCATCACGCCGATTTTGATTTCGGGTTGTCCGAACATGGCTGTTTCAGAAGCAACCACCATATCGCAATGCATTACCAATTCGTTGCCGCCGCCCAGGGCAAAGCCCGATACGGCTGCGATGATGGGCTTTTTGATTTTTTTGATGGTATCCCAGGTGGTGAACTGGTCGATCAACAGCATGTCGATGGCGGTTTTGCCGGCCATTTGTTTGATGTCGGCACCGGCTGCAAAGGCCCGTTCGTTGCCTGTGAGAATGATTGCGCGCACTTCTTCGTCAGCATCCAGCATTTTGAGGGCGTCGCGTACCTCGGCCATCAGTTCGAGGCAAAGGGCGTTGAGTTCTTTGGGGCGGTTGAGGCGGATGAGCGCAATATGCTGCTCGTAACGCGGTTCTACGAGGATGTACTGGAAGTTCATGGGGGCAAATATACGGCGGGGCGAGATAATACCGCAGAGGCGCAGAGAGAGGTATGTTCGGTTTGAACGCATGTGGTGCCGGTCATGGGTCGGAGTGCAGCTGAAGGGCTGCATGATCAGTGCAACTAGCGGCTACAGCCAGCGCCGAGGCAGCGGAGCCTTTTGACCATAGCTGCTACGCAACTAGGCCGGAGGGCGCAGAGCTTGAAATGGCGAGGTGCTTTGTATATTCAGCTAAATGAGTTCTTTGTAATTCGGTTGATGACTCATTTGCCATCCCCTATCGGGGCTTGTTGATTTAAATCACGCACTTTCAAACCAGGGGCTGAAATTTGCGTTTAAACATCGATATTTGTTCACCAACCTTAAATTTTTGATTCATGCGTAAAATCGCCTTGTTTACCTTTTTGTTGAGCCTTTCGGCTACCATGGTCACTTTGGCCCAGTTGGCACTGCCACAACCCAGTCCAAAAGCCAGCGTAATGTACACCGTAGGTCTAACCGAAGTGACCGTTACTTACAGCTCGCCTGCTGTTGCCGGCCGCGAAATTTGGGGCAAGCTGGTTCCTTACAATGAAGTATGGCGCACCGGTGCCAATACCGCCACCGAAATTAACTTCACTACCGACGTAATGGTGGCGGGTAAGCCGGTAAAAGCGGGTAAATATGCTTTGTTTACCATTCCTGCCAACGGCAATTGGACAGTAATCCTCAACAGCAATGCCGGTCAGTGGGGCTCTACCAATTACAAAAAAGAACTCGACGTTTTGCGTTTTGAAGTTACTCCCGAAACGTTGACCGAGCCTAAAGAGCGCCTGGGTTTCTACATCAACCACGTAAGTGCCGACGAGGCCCATGTGGTTATGAAGTGGGAAAAAGTGAAAATCAAATTCCCAGTAAGCGTTGACAGCAAGGCCCAGGCTTTTGCATCTATCAACCGTCATTTCGACAATACCCCTGGCGACTGGTACCCACACGCCAACGCAGCCAACTACATCGTAGCCAATGGTGGTAATTTGCAAGATGCTTTGCGTTATGCCAACCGTGCTACCGAATTGAATGCCAAGCACTTTATGGCGCATTGGTCGAAAGCCCGCGTGCACGAAGCGCTCGGACAGCCTACAGAAGCCTTGGCCGCTGCACAAGCTGCCAAAAAAGCAGGTGAAGAAACACCAAGCAGCTGGTACGATATGACCAAGGCCGACATCGACGCCAAAATCGCCGAATGGTCGAAAATCAAACCTGCCCGCAAAAAATGATTTCGGGTTACCATACCCGGGTAAAGACGCGTCTCGGCGCGTCTTTGCTTTTTGTACTGTTGGCAGTGGGGGTGACCCAAGCCCAGCCGGGTTATGGTCCGCCTGCCGCTCAGCCCGCGGGCGAACTCTACGAACAACTCGGCAAATTGCAGGTGCTGGGCAGGGTGCTGTATGTGGCAGCCCACCCCGACGATGAAAATACCCGCCTGCTGGCCTGGTTGGCCCGCGAAAAGAAAGTAGAAACGGCCTATTTATCGCTCACCCGGGGCGATGGCGGCCAAAACCTCATTGGCAAGGAAGTTCGCGAGGGCCTTGGACTCATCCGCACCCAAGAACTGTTGGCCGCCCGCCGAACGGATGGTGCCCGGCAGTTTTTCACCCGCGCCAACGACTTCGGCTATTCCAAAAATCCGGAAGAAACCTATACGCATTGGGACCGTGATTCGTTGCTGGCCGATGTGGTGTGGGTCATCCGCAACTTCAAGCCCGATGTCATCATCACGCGCTTTAATCCCGAGCCTTCGCCTACCCATGGCCATCATACCGCATCGGCACAATTGGCGGTTGAAGCCTTTGGTGCGGCAGCCGATCCCAATCACTTTCCCGAACAACTGGCCCTGGTGCAGCCCTGGCAAGCCCACAGCATTTACTGGAATACCAGCTGGTGGTTTTACGGGCGCGAAGATTTCGACAAAACCGGCTTTTTGCCCATCGATGTAGGAAGCTACAATACTTCCCTGGGCAGCGGTTACGGGGAAATTGCGTCGGCAAGTCGCAGCATGCACAAAAGCCAGGGTTTTGGTGCCGCACGTCAGCGTGGACAAGAAATGGAATACCTGAAGCCGCTAGCCGGTAAAACCAGCACCAGCGACTTGTTTGCTGGCATCAACTTGAGTTGGAGCAGAATTCCAGGTGGTGCTGCGCTGATGAAGCCGCTGCAAAAAATGCAAAAGGAGTTCGATTTGCGCGTGCCGCACCGAACGTTGGAGTCCTTGTTGGCGTGGCGACAAAAGCTGGCTGCCATGCCCGAAAGTTATTTCAAACAGCAGAAATTGGCCGAATGCAATGCCCTTTTGCTGCAGTTGGCCGGCGTATGGCATGAACTCACCGCCGATCGCTACAGCGTGGTGCCCGGCGATTCGGTGCAGTTGCAATTCAGGCAGATTGTACGCCACGTGGCTTCGGTAACGCATTTGAACACCCGCTGGGAGCAGCTGAAATGGCAGCCAAAGGATTTACAGCCGTACCGCTATGAGCTCCTACAGCAATCGGCCGGACTGCAAAACTTGCCTTACAACCAGCAGCGCGACCAAAAATTTAGCCTGAAAACGGCTGCTGATTTACCCTTGTCGAACCCATTTTGGCTCAACGGACCGCTCGATCAGGGCTTTTTTGCCTTGAATGATCCGCGTTGGGTAGGACACACCGAAAATCCGGCGCCTTATCGCATCCATGCCCAATACCTGCTGCGTGTGGGCAAAAGGGTGGATACCTTGGAAGCGGTGTTGCCGGTGTATTTCCGCTGGACCGATCCGGCCGAAGGCGAGCGTTTCCGTCCGTTGGAAGTGGTTCCTGCCATGCAACCGGCTTTTTCCGATGGTAATTACCTCAGTCGGGGTGGCCAGGTAGCCGTAGAAGTAGTGGTGCGTGCCGATCAGGACCGTGCCCGAGCCGAAGTGCGCCTCCAGCTGCCCGACGGCTGGTATGCCGAGCCTGAAGTTCAATCGCTGCAGGCCTTGAAAGCAGGATTGGAGTACCGCGTGACTTTCCAGGTGCTGCCCGGCAAACAAGCTGCTTCGGGTTCGATGGGGGTGGAAGTGCTTTCGGGTGACGAGCGTTACGACCGTTCCTTGGTGCGGATCAACTATCCCCACATTCCCATGCAGATGCAGCTCAAAAAGGCACAGGCCAGCTTGTTGCTGTTAGACCAGCCTGTGGGACAAGGCCGCATTGCCTTCCTTCCCGGTGCGGGTGACGAAATTCCCGATGCCCTCCGCACCCTCGGTTACGCGGTGGACGTGCTTATGATGGTAGATATCACGCCCGAAAAGCTCAAAAGCTACCGCACCGTAGTGGCAGGTGTGCGCTTGGCCAATACCGAAGCCGCTATGGGAGCCAAAATGCCCTATTTGCTCAGCTTTGTGGAAGCGGGTGGCACCCTCATTTGGCAATACAATACCAGTCAGGCTTTGTTGCACAAGCAGTTTGGCGCAGCCAAGCTCAATTTGGGACGCGACCGTGTAACCGTAGAAAACGCTCCGGTAACCTTTTTGCAGCCCAATCACAGCATCCTTCAACGTCCTAATCAACTTTCTACCGCCGATTTTGAAGGCTGGGTGCAGGAGCGGGGTTTGTACTTTGCTGCCAGTTGGGATGCGGCCTGGACGCCTTTGCTGCGCATGAACGATCCAGGTGAAAAGCCCCTCGACGGCAGTTTGCTGGTGGCTCAACATGGGCAGGGTACCATTGTGTACACTGGACTCAGCTTTTTCCGTCAGTTGCCCGCCGGCGTGCCAGGTGCATACCGTTTGTTCATGAATTTGGTGGAGGCCAGCTGGCACAACAATCAACCAAAGAAATAAATGGAGCAGGAAGCAGCAGCCAGGACCCGTGAAAAGGCCGCAGAAGAATCGCTCGAAGGCATGCCAGCCTTTGTGCGCAGCTGGCGGCAGGTGTATATTTTCCTGCTGCTGTTTTTGGTGCTGCTGGTAGCTGTTTTTGGCTGGTTTTCGGAGGTGTGGCGATGAGTTGGCTCGACTGGACCGTACTGGCCCTTACCCAATTGCTCATTGTGGTGTATGGGGTGTGGAAGAGCCGCCAAGACCGCGACATGGAAAGCTACCTGCGTAGCCGCACCATGAGCTGGTTCACGGTGGGCTTGAGCATCATGGCTACCCAGGCCAGTGCCATCACCTTTTTGTCGGCACCCGGCTTGGCCTACGAAGAAGGCATGCGTTTCGTGCAATTTTACTTCGGTTTGCCCATTGCCATGGTCATTTTGAGCGCTTTTGCGGTGCCGCTTTACTACCGACTCAATGTTTTCACTGCCTACGAGTTCTTGGAAAAGCGTTTTGATGTAAAAACCCGCACCCTGGCCGCTGTGCTTTTCCTAACTCAGCGCGGTTTGGCGGCCGGCTTCACCATTTTTGCACCTTCGCTTATCCTCAGCTCCTTGTTGGGCTGGAATATTTATTACACCAATTTGGTGATTGGTGGCATTGTGATCATCTACACCGTAACCGGGGGAACGCGGGCCGTGGCACGCACCCAAAAAACGCAAATGGCCATCATATTGGCCGGCATGTTTTTGGCCGCCTGGTATGTAGTGAAAGGGCTGCCCAATGGGGTGGGCATGGGTGGTGCCTTGACCCTGGCCGGCAAATTGGGTCGACTCGAAACCATCGACTGGACCTTCGACTTGAACAACCGCTATACCATTTGGAGCGGATTACTGGGCGGCACTTTCCTCATGTTGTCGTATTTCGGTACCGACCAAAGCCAGGTGCAGCGCTACCTGGGCGGACAGTCGATTGCCCAAAGCCGCATGGGTTTGTTGTTCAACGGCCTGTTGAAAATCCCCATGCAATTCGCCATCCTCTTTGTGGGGGCGTTGGTGTTTGCTTTTTACCTCTTTCAGGCACCGCCCGTATTTTTCAACAAGGTGGTCGCCGAAGAAACGCGTCAAGGTGTAGCCGGCGACAAATTTGTCGCCATTGAATCTGAATTTTCAAAAGCTACAGAAGCTCGCAAAGAAGCCGCCCTCAACGTATTGCATCAGCCCGGAGATGCTGCCGCCGTAGAGGACCTGCGCGAAAAGCAGGCAGCCGTTGATGGTTTGCGCAAGGAGGCCAAGAGCCTCATCAAACAAGGCAATCCCGCTGCGGATACCAACGACACCAACTACATTTTTTTGAGTTATGTGTTCGATTTTCTGCCGGCAGGACTGGTGGGCCTGATCATTTCAGTGATTTTTTCAGCCAGTATGTCGAGCACCAGCTCCGAGTTGCAGGCCCTGGCCAGCACCACGGTGGTGGATGTGTACAAGCGGCTCGTTAGGCCAAATGCTACGGAGGACGAGTGTTTCCGCTTTGGCCGATGGGCAACGGTGGGTTGGGGCCTCTATGCCATTTTATTCGCCATGTTTGCCAACCGCCTAGGCACACTCATTGAGGCCGTCAACATCTTGGGTTCTTTGGTATACGGTACCATCCTCGGCATTTTTATGGTGGCTTTTTTATTTAAGCAAGTGGGAGCGAGGGCGGTGTTTTTAAGTGCCTTGTTTTCGGAAAGCTTGATTTTGGGATTGTTCTTTTATTCCGATCTGCCTTTTTTGTGGTACAATGTCATTGGCTGTGTGGTGGTGGTGCTCGCTTCGCTTGCGGGGACGAAGCTGCGCTTCTGGTGAGGGAACTTCGTTCCTGGGGAGGATGCTGCGCTTCTGGTCTTAAAGAGGTTATTTCGGCTTGAAGCACTCGGTAGCAGGCTTGGAAAAAGCGGACTTTTGGTTTTTACTTCAGCTTCAGCCAAACCGACAAGCCTGTGCGTTGTTGGTGATAAAAAACCATGAACAAATTCACCTGGCCGGTTTGGGCCGTTACTTTTTACTTGGCGGTGTATGTGGCTTTGACACAAATTCCGGGTTACGAAATTCCGGCCATCATCATGTTCTCCATGAGTCCGTTTATCCTCATTTCGCTGGTGTTGCATGTGCTCATCAACGGCACGCCATCGCCTTACACTTTTGAGGAGCGGTGGTACGACGACCGGCCCCAGCAATAGTAAATGAAGCGCATCATGGCTGGCATTGCTGCAAAACCATGATGCGCGTCGTTGGGTTAATGCCTTACGATTATTCTACGTGTTATGATTGCGTCGACACTGTAAATGCGCAGTAGGTACATTCCCGAACTGTAGAAACGCATATCCACTTCGCTTCGTTGGGCATCTTCGGGAATGATTTGTTGAAGCAGTTTTCCATATGAATCGTACAGCTCAACTTTACGCATTTCGTTTTTTTGAGAAACCGAAACGAAAATTTTGTCGTTGGCAGGATTCGGATACACCTGTACTTCTGAGTCGAACTTTTCGATGGGGCGGACCGAGGTAGAAATACCCCCCAGTTGTTGACAAAGAGAATTGGGCCAGCTGCCTAGCACACGCACGCACAGCCGATTGCTGCTGCTATCGGAAGGCACATAAAAGCGATTGAATGAAATGGTTTGTTGCTGATTGGGCAGTAAAAACACGTTGAACAGTTGTTCAATGGTGGCTGATGTACTATCTGCAAAACTCAAACGCAACGATTGCAAGGTGTCGGTACCTGCGTTGGTGATGCGCACACGCACCTGAACCGAATCGCGGATGTTCGCGCCAACCACTGGATTCAAAATCTCAATCAATTGGGCAAATTGTCGTGCCTCTCTTCCGAATGTTTGAACACAAACGGAGTCGTTTCCTGGTTGGTTGTCGCCAGCCACGAAAGCACGAACGCAAAATTGGTATACCCCGCCCAATGGCACTTGCCAGCTGCTACTACTTGTAAAGCTCAAGGTATCGCCCGGCATGAGCAATGATTGCACCGTGTCGCTATGTAAGAAGCTGCCATTCACACTAAAAGCAAGTGGAATGCGCGAAACAGGGGAATTGCCTCCATTCACCAATATAACTTGTGGATTAACCGAAAATGGATTGGTTTGATTGGCTGCGGGTTGTATCAAGTTAACGACTGCTATGTCGTTTTGTTGATTGCCGCCTACCACCGTTACAAATATTGAATCGCTGGCCACACAAGTGCCATTATTGACCTGGGCCCGGTAGAGCGTGTTCGCCAAAGGACTAACCCGTAAAGAATCGCCAGTGCCCAAAAATCCGGCTGGGCCAAACCATTGGACCGTGTCGTACAATTGTGGGAATGCTATGCTACTGCCCAAGTTTGAAATTCGGTTTTGATTTTGGTTGCTCACCGTCCATCCCGTATTGTTCGGGCTGGTACTGGTGCGGTAAATAGAGGCACTTCCTCCTACATTAAGCATACCGGCACCACTCCAAACAGCGGCAGGGATGTTGAGATTGGCCGGAAAAACATAGCCGTTTACCGCTACCGCGGTCAGATAAGGTTGGGCATCGAGCGTGTCTATAAGGGTAATTCCATGCGAATTACCCGATATTAAGTCGTATGGGGCGGGATTAATATAAAAGACATTCGATGTATTGGGTGCGGAAGTTGGATTACCCATGACCACAAACAATTGTGACTGGGGTGCCATTATGATGCTTGGAAGCGGGATGTTGATGGGCGAAAAGGATAAATGCACACGAAGCAGTAAGCCATGGGTAGAAAGGAAATCCCTTCCGGTATTGGTTATTTCATACACATCATTTGTGCCCGATGCATTTAACACCAAGCCCGGAGGAAGCGTGTTTAACGGCTGAAATCCTGAACCACCAGGCAAGTGTGCAACCTCGGTGAGTTGAATGGCAGATCGGTCGCGACCCGTACTGCGTGCGATGAGCAAAACCGAATCGCCTGCATTTATCACAGTGTCGTTGCTGGCATTAACCTGAAGTCTTCTGCTATGAAAGTAGGGCAAATGAAGGATATCGCTCACATTGTTGTTCAAGTCGCGCGCAACAAGCAAAATGAAACCCGAGTTGGTTTCGTTGGCTAGATTAATGTTGTAGATGCCATCAGCTGGATTTCCATTTGCTCTGGACATCAAGCGGTGTACCGTAGCAATCGAATTTTGAATCAACAAGGTCACCTCGGCAACGCCACTACCTGTGGCAGTATCTTGGGCCCGAACACTCAACCATCGCTGACCATTGGTACAATTCAAATCGTTGAATGACGGGGAGAATTGAAGTTCAGAAAGGGTAGGAGGCACAACGTCGGTAGAATCATTGCCACTGACGCGCAAGCTGAAGGTATCAGTGACATTACAAGTTCCGGTATTGGCTTGCAGGGTGATCTGATAATTGCCACCGGGAAGTGTGCCACGACTGGTTTCGCGTCGATTCCCTTGCAAAATACCTCCCCATTGGTACTGAATACTTGGTTTAAGCCTGTTCGACAGGTTGAAAAAGCCCAAATTACCAGGGTTAGCTGCGGTGATGGGAATCCAATTGGTTGCGAGATTCAAGTCGAGCCCGTCTAATTTGAAGCCCGCGAAATTGCCAGAGGCGGTGGGAATGGGTTGACCATTCCAAGTGCCAGAGATGATACCGAACGGCGTGCCGAAATAACGATCAAGATAGACAGCATCAATTACTGTTTGGCCGTCGGGTGCGAGCAATACGACTGCACGGTTTTGCGACAAAGTGAATGCACTGAGGCCAGGATGGGTAAAATAATGGTTGTTGGGTTGGGCCGAAAGCGCTCCCTCAGTGATTAATATTACCGCTCGTGGCGGCACGAGATAGGGTGTTGGAAACACCAATGTATCTGTTGATGATAATCTAACCTTGTAATTTGACAAATCCAGCGTATCGGCTCCGTAGTTTGTGAGTTCAAGGTAGTGACTGTTGCCCCCATTGGCATAGGGTGGAAACACGGTTGGGAAACCGGGCGTATTGCGTTGATAAACAATTTCAGAAAAAGCTATGTGAATGTTTTCCGGTGTTTTTGCGGTTGCCCTAATGCCATTTTGCGTACTAATAATGGGGTTCGCCTCAATTTTAGCGATGAGCGCATAATTGTGGTAGGGTGAAAATTGATTCGAGTACTGAACGTTTCCTGCGCTATCGGTGGCTACAAAACTGGCCATGGCATAACGCAAATTGGTATCAACAGCAGAGGTGGCCGACCAGGTGCCTAGCTGGCGGTTTCCAGTTGATAAAGTCAATGGAATTTGTTCGGTTGTCAAACCATTCCACAATGAAAGCGCTACCGTGGCCACCCTACTGCCCGTATCGGCGACTTGTACACTGAATTGCCGGGTAGCACCCAAACAAGCAAATGAAGTTGTATCGAATTGAATTTGCGACAAAGTCGGTGGGGTGTTTTCGATTCTAAATGCACTTTGAACTTGGTAAGCCCCAATGTCGGCTGGCGAACGCAATTGGTTGTTTAAATCGCTATTGCTAATGCCAGGCAAAGTAAGTGCGAAGGCGTTTGCCTTCAACCGACTTGCTACGGGTACAAGAGGGGTAGATGCGGCAGGCACCAGTTGAGATAAGTTTCCGGTCAATTGAAACGAAATCTGCTCTTGTTGCCTTCCAGGAAAAGCCACTTCATTGCGCCATTGAGTCAACCCATTGATGGGAATGGTATCGGCTTTCCAGAAAAATGGAAAACTGGCCGCAGAGTCGAGCAGGTAAACATTGTGTCCTATGGTAGTATTGTTGATTATCTGACTAAATTCACTCGAAAATGCAAATAAGGCGCCCTTGAATCGTTGTGGATTGCCTTTTAAATCAAGGCCAAATAAGTTGTTTTGAATCAACACATTCCGCATGGGTTTGAGGGCGAAGGCATAAAACCTACTCGCACAATTGCCAAAATAATTTCCGCTTGCCAAAATGGTATTGTGCAAGAAAATCAAATTTTCGGTCGGCTCTGCATTGAGACCCGTGGACCTAACGATGTAAAATTCTTTTACCGAAGTGCCCGGGGATGTGCTATCAGCCCTATTTATTGGCAAGCTTATTTGTTCGATTAAATTCCCTATCATTAACAGGCTGTCGAAACTATTATCGAGCCGTACGATCGATGCCCTTCGTGTTTGAAAGGTATTCTGGTCGGCGAAGAGGGGGGCGTATCCAATCTTGCTAAAGGTATTATTCAATAGCTGAGTGTTTCGGGCATTTCGTATGGTGAGTATGGAGAAGCTGGTTCCATTGTTTCTGAAAACCACATGGTGAACCTTGTTCCGCTGTAGCTTTGCATTGTTGCTTTGATTCAAAGTAATCATATCGACTACTGCGCGGTAAGGGATGATTGAATCTCCAAACGTATTGTTTTCAATAAGACCGTTTTGAACATTATTAAAAATAATTGCGCTGCCGTAATTCACGAACTCATTGTGCTGAACCGCCAAATCTTGTGGGTAATTGTCTGCTTGCAAAGCAATTTGTGCGTTGTTTTGGTTTGAATGAATAAAACGCATGTGCGACACGGTCACGGTGCGGCTTTGCGTTGTTCGCGTCATGTATATGGCTCCTCCACCACCGCTTGCATTGTTCTGCTGCCATGTAATGGAACCATTTCCCTGTACATCTCTCCCAATAAAACGGAAATGCCCTCTTGTTTGCGCTTGAAACATCCACTTATTGCCGGTTAAATCACGAATGACGACATGCCTTCCAAGATCGGGGCGGATTGTAATTACCAATGATGTATCGGTTATCGTATGATTGCCCAATAGAATACCGGCTGTTGTTACATTATAAACACTGTCTGTAAGCAACAAGGTGACCGATCTCCTGATGGTGTTTTGAGATAATGCAGTCATTGCAGCATATAAGTCAGGTACATCGCCTTGTGCCCCAACCCTGATTGTAGTGGCTAACAGGTTAGTGGCTACAAAACTGTAAGGATTTGCAGGCGCTTGGTTGATACTGCCACCTTCGGGAAGTGTGGCCCAACTTCCTCCCGGTAAACGATAAGCAAAATAGTAGCTTATGGATGCAGGACCTATTAAAGTGCTGTCAATAAGGCTATAAAGTAGTCCAAATACGTAACGGTTATTGCCTACAAAACGACCGGTTACATTGGCCCATTGTTGCTGATTGGCGCCTTTGTAGAAGAGCCGCGCTTCTATGGTATCTCCTGCTTGAACGGGCAGGTACTCTGCTGTTACATTTCTCACCGTAGTTGCTACGGTATCGGTAAGTAAGGACGTTAAAAACAGCGGCCTGCTAGGACTTAGTGCCTCGTAAGCCCCAAGATCTGATTGTGGCAACTGCCGTTGTCGTCCAGTAAAATCAACATTCACCGCAGCGCTGGTAGTCGACCAGCGGCTATTGATGGGCACGTTGATGCGGTATCCCACCGCGCTATCTAACTCAAATGGCAAGACGTATGATTGATTGTCCCAACTAGCCAAAGCGCCTATACCAGCGCGACCGGTGGTGCGCTGCACGTAGGTGTTTGGAGCGGGCAAGTTGTATAAATTTCGGTTCGTATTTGTAATTGACGCAATGGATTGGGTATTTAAAAACCACATGTTTCCCCCACCAATGGGGCCATTTGCTTGCCATTTAAACAGATTATTTACCACATTGCAAACGCCATACGAATTACTTTGCGAAGCATGGTAGTTCAATATTCCCCACGAATCAGGCAGCGTGATACTGTCGCTAATTACCAATGCATTGTTGTGCTCAAATTGAATGGAATTTGGGGGGTCGGTACCCCAAGCCCCAGTCACAAAAAGCAAAGATCCAGCTTGTCGCAAATGCAGGCGAATGACATTGTTAGCAAATAAGTTCACCGAAGAAGATGTCATTCTGTTCGAAGAAGTTAGTCGCAAAAAATGGGCATTGGTTACCACGTCAAAGCGATTATTCTTTACCTCAAAACCGGGCGAGAAAAAGTGTACCAGTTGATCGAATGACGCACCTCTTTGTATCGACTTTTGGACCACATTGTGGCTAAATCGGAAGTTGTTTACCCGCGTAAGATTGTAAATGCCCCCAACTTGGTCTGTGATTCTTGAGGAGTCAATGCTTATGTTTCTGGCTGATTCTGAGCTATTTCCGATAATAACCAAAGCATAAGCTCCTCCCTTGATGTCGCAATCAACCAAGCTTAAATCTCTCACGTCATTGGTAAAAATATTACGTTGATTTTCAAATGGTTCATTGTATGGATTGGCAACAACCTCTAATTTACATCCTCTCAATCGCCACTGACGGCATTGTTGCAAGTTGATTACACCGGCATTTGAAGCCGATTGTACGCCCGTCCTTCTTAACGTAAGATGGCTCAATTGGACAAAATTGGCTGCAATTGAACCAATGGCCGGAGCAGTTGCGCTTTCAATAACCACGCTGTCTGGAATGCCCGCTTTTGATCGAATGTGTAATTGATTTAGCGAATCAATTCCGGCAGTTGCATTAAGCGCGATAGCGGTATTGTAATTTCCGCTTTCAATTTCAAATACAACATTACCCGATATGCCAGCTTGCTCAATGTAGGCGATTGCGTCTTGCAGTTGTACAAAATCGCTGCCTGAACGGCCAACGGTATAACTTCCCGCATTCAGCCTGCTTCGTAAAACCCGAAAAATGCTGTCGTTGCTGGGTACTACATCGGTTTGTCCGTTAGGTTGCGCGGCCCAAATGCGCAAAGTGTCGGTCATCCTTGGGAGAATGATTAAGGAATCGGCAAATTGGTATTCGAAACCCAGACCAGGTAGTACCGATCCACTCCAAACAACACCGGCCGATTGGTTGCCAAAACGCCAATTTAACTGCAATTGTCTCAAGGTATCGGATGAAAGATTACGCAACTGAATACGCACAGGGTATTTACCAATGCTGATTCTTTCGCCTATTGGTTCTAACAAGTTTTGAATAGCTGCATTGGGCCCCGTTGGGACAACGAGATCAAACCCGAGGCTCCATTGTAGGTTGTCGAGTGTACCCGTTGTAGCATTGGTTTGAGAAGCGAAAAGCCTTCTGCCTGTTTTGGTGCTTCCCATGGCAGTGAAGTTAGACGAGGCATTTGTGCTGCTTATTTCTACCACTAAAGGCAAAGTGCGGTCGTAATTGAAAGGAAAATCTAATGGTATTACCAGGTAAGAACCACTTACCATGCTAGGCTGAAAAGTGCGCAAGGGAACAGTGGTAATAACAGGCTGTAAGCTGTCAAAAAACTGGGTTCCGTTGAAGGATTGGGTCTGCACTTGCCTCATTTTGATCTGCAAATCATTGATTGACAGATTGAGGATATTTAATCCGATTCCGCGCAAATACAGTTGCGTAATGAGACCGTTGCTGTTGTTGTTGCCGAAGTCGGCCGGCAGATACAGTGTCTGCATCTTACGAACAGCACTGCCCACTGAAAAGGAATTGTTAAGCGGCTGATTGCCAACAGGTATGGGCGTGACATTTTGCGCCATGATGGTGCCTGAAGCAACACAAAAGGCAAAAAGTAAGTACAGAACTGAATTCCTGATTATCATCGGTGATATTTAAATCCCGAAAATAATGGATACTACCTAGAAAAGAGCATTTGATACGTGAATTGTTTGTTGATTGCCTAGATTAAGAATGTGTATTATGATATTCAATTACTTAAATAATGCAATTAAACTGATGAATCTTATGGTTTTTTTACTTTATCCTTGGGTCGTAAGCCGCTTTTCACCTCCATGTTCACCCCATCGCTCAAGCCTGTCGTAATCATGCGTTTTTCGAATTTTTGTGGGGCGGTTTCAACTTCTACAAAAGGCTTTTGCTCGTTGTCGAATTGAATGAGGGCTTCAGGAATGGACAACACACTGTCAACCCGGTTGAGCACAATATCGGCATTGGCGCTGTAGCCGGCCCGTAAAAACAGTCCTTCCTGCTGTTTTACTGCTGCTTTGATGGTGAACTGAATGGCGCCGTTTTCGGTCACGCCTTTGGGGGCGATGAACTCCAGCGTAGCCCCAAACTTAACCTGATCAAGGGCGCCAATGGTAAGGATGAGGTCCATGCCCTCGCGAATTTTTCCTACCTCACTTTCATCGACCTTGCCCTCAAAAATCATTTCCCCCAAATTGGCCACCACTGCAATGGTGGTGCCTACGTTGAAATTGTTGACTTCAATCACTGAAAAACCTTCTTCCACGGGTACATCGAGCACCATGCCGTCGGCGGTACTTTTAACCAAGGTGAGTGATGCACTGCTTGAATTGCTCAATACGCCTTCGCGGGTGATTTGCAGGTTTTCTTCGGCCGCTTTGAGTTCTTGTTTGGCGCTTTCGAAGGCCAATTTGAATTGCTGGAATTCGGCAAAGGCAATGACTTTTTCTTTGAACAGCTGCTGGTTGCGGTCGAAGTCTATTTGTGCATTGTTCAAATTGATTTTGGCCTGATTCACCCGGTTTTCAGCTTGATTCAGGGCCACCATGTTGGGAATGATTTTGATGCGTGCAATCAAATCGCCCTTTTTCACCTTGTCACCGGCCTGCACGTATAACTTCTCGATGATGCCACTCACCTGTGGTTTGATTTCAATTTCTTTTCGTGGTTTTACGGCACCGGTGGCCACGGTTTTTTTAATGATGTTCATCACCAAAGGCTCCTGGGTTTCATAAACCACAGGCTTGTCGGCCGATTTTTGGTAGAGGTACCAAAGTGTGAAGGCAAATAGGCCAACCAAACTGATTAAGAGCAAAATGCGCAAAAACTTTTTCATGGGTTAAAGAGGTAATTCAGGGTTAAATTTCAGTTCTAAGGGCATCAACTGTAGAAATGGCCATGGCGCGTCGTGCAGGAATGAGTCCGGCCAGCAAGCCGCAAACCACCAATACCAGCAAAGCCAATAAGCCCACGTTCAGGTCGATTCCGGGGTTTAAAAACATATTGGCATCACCTTCCACGGGTGGACCCATGGCCGTGGTGACCGCGGCCAAAATGCCCACGCCACTCACCAGGCCGAGGTAGCCAGCGGTAAAGGTGAGTACAAGGGCTTCCATCAATATTTGCGATATGATGTTGGCTGGTGAGGCACCCAAGGCTCTACGAACGCCGATTTCTTTGGTCCGCTCACGTACCACCACCAACATGATGTTGCTTACGCCAATCACCCCGGCCAGCAGGGTGCCTATGCCCACAATCCACACCAGTACTTTGATCCCCAAAAACAAACCGGTAAACTTTTGAAATTCTTTTTCGAGGTTAAATGAGCCAATGGCCGATTTATCATCGGGGTGTACCTTGTGGCGCTTTTTAAGCAGTTCAGTTAATTTGTCCTCGACTACACTCGCCTCCACATCGGATCTGCTGGTTGCGGTAATCCAGCCGATTTTATCGCCCCAGTTAAAAACTTGCTGGAAGGTGGTGAAGGGAATGTAAATGCTGTTCAATACCTCTTCGCGGTTGTTCGACGATTTGGGCAAGAAGGTGCCCACTACCTGAAAGTAAATGCCGTTGATGCGCACATACTGTCCTAACGGGTTTTCGTCTTTTTTGAAGAGTGATTCCAAAGCGCGCTGTCCCAGTATGCAGATTTTGCGCTTTTCAGAGATGTCGAAGGCATTGATAAACCTACCGCTGCTCATTTTTACCGGCGAAATCTGCTGGATGACCGGATAATCGCCAAAGACCGAAAAAGCAGCGGTGACCGTTCCCCGGCTGACGTTGTTGCCGCCTTGCCACCCGCCTAATTGGCCGCGGGGAGCCAGATGCTGCAATTCGGGAATGCTCTGGCGTGCTGCTTCCATATCGGCATTGCGCAAGCTGAACCAACGGCCGCGAGGCAAACCGGCATAAGGCAAGGAAGTATTGCGCGTCCACATGAATATACTGTTCGTTGCCGTACCTTCGAAGGAGGTGGTGACGCCGTTTTGCAAGCCGTTACCCGAACCCAACATCACCACCAACATAAAAATGCCCCAAAATACCCCAAAAGCGGTAAGGAAGGTGCGCAGTTTGTTGCGCATGAGCACCTGCCAAATTTCTTCCCAGCGGTCAACGTCCCAAAAACTATTCATCGCGCAGGGCTTCAATGGGTGGAATGGCCGCCGCCTTTCGGGCAGGGAAGAAGCCGGCCAAAGTGCCGGCGAAGATGAGTACTCCGGTGCACAGCAGGGCAGTGGTGAGGTCGACTTCAGGATTTTTGAAAAATTCAGCGGCAGGCAGCTGACTGCCTAGGGCTTCAAGCAAAAAAATGCCTGCCACCATGCCCACATACCCGGCCACGGTGGTAATGAGCACGCTTTCGAGCAAAATCATGCGCACCACATGCCAGGGGGTGGCACCCAAGGCCTTGCGGATGCCTATTTCGCGGGTACGCTCTTTCACGGTGATGAGCATGATGTTGCTCACGCCTACCACCCCGGCGAGGATGGTGCCTATGCCAATGAGCCAAATGAAAATGCGGATGCCGGTCATCAGGCCCATGACCTGACTGTATTCCTGCCAGGTATTCCACACCCACAAGGCGCGTTCGTCATCGGCGGCAAAGCGGTGTTTTTGGGCAAACCGACTGCGGATGTTTTTTTCGAGCGCTTGCGAAGCTTCCAGGTTGTCTTGATCAATGGTAAAAACCAACTGTTCCACCTTATTTCCATAGCCAAAGGCCTTGGAGGCCGTGGTGTAAGGGATATACGCCCGACGGTTGTCACTTTCGTCCTTATCGCTGAATACGCCGATTACTTGAAAGGGAATGCCGTTGATTTCGAACCATTCGCCGATGGGATTTTTACCGTCAAACAACTCGTCGACCAAAGGCTGGCCCACACAAGCTGTTTTGCGGAATTCGTTGACATCGGCATCGTTCACAAAGCGGCCTTTTAACAAGGTAAGGTTTTCGGACACCTTCATGGCCGGACCCGCACCGCGCACGCCCATATCGCTGCCGTATTTGTTGCGGTAGGTGAATTGGTTGATTTCCCACATATTGTGGCGGGGTGTGAGGTTTTCGCGGCCTTCAATGTTGCCCAGCAGTGTGGTGTCTTCAATGGTCAGCCTGATTTTACGGCCGGGTTGCATGCCGTCATGGGCCATGGTGGTGTTGCCGCCTGTAAGCCAAATGGCGTTCACCGCATCACTCGCAAATTGCTCTTGCACCCCGTTACGCAGTCCATTGCCGGTACCTAGCAGGATGATGAGCATAAAAATGCCCCAGGCCACACTGAAGGCGGTGAGGAAGGTACGCAGTCGGTTTTTGCCGATGGTATCCAGGATTTCGCGCCACAAATCGCCGTCAAACATGCTCGGGTTGTTGAATGAGTCCGTCTTTGATGCGTATGATGCGGTGCGTGCGGGCAGCCACTTCGTTTTCGTGGGTCACAATCACTACCGTCATGCCCTGCCGGTTGATGTCTTCGAGCAAATCCATGACTTGCACCGAAGTCGCGCTGTCGAGGGCACCGGTGGGTTCGTCGGCAAGGATCAAAGCCGGTTTCGAAATCAAGGCCCGGGCAATGGCTACACGTTGCTTTTGGCCGCCGCTCATTTCGTTGGGCAAGTGGTTGGCCCAATCGCGCAATCCTACTTTGTCGAGGTAGTCCAAGGCCATTTCGTTTCGCTTTTTACGCGAAACTCCTTGGTAATAGAGCGGCAAAGCCACGTTTTCAAGGGCATTTTTGTAGGTCACCAGGTTGAAGCTCTGGAATACAAAGCCGATAAGTTGATTCCGCAAACGCGCGGCTTGGGTTTCGTTGAGTTTGCCAATGGCATGGGAATCGAGGCGGTAGCTGCCGCTGTCGTAGCCATCCAAGATGCCCAATATATTGAGGAGGGTCGATTTTCCAGAGCCCGATGCTCCCATGATACTCACCAACTCGCCCCGGTCGATCTGTAGGTCGATGCCTTTGAGCACTTCAAAACGCTGGTTTCCCATTTGGTAGGCCTTGCGGACTTGTTGGAGTTCAATCATGGGTAGGGTTTAGGATGCAAATTGATATTTCTGTTCAGTTTACGCAATGACATTAAGCGACCTTAGGAGAATTTAACGTTCGGGCACAAAAAAGCCCCGTTCTTTTAAACGAGGCTTTTTACTGATGCATTACAATTAGTTAGCCGAGAGGTATTCAGCAACACCCGCGTGGGTGTCTTTGAGTCCGGTTTTGCCGGCTTCCCAGTTGGCTGGACAAACTTCGCCTTTTTCTTCGTGGAAGAGCAGGGCGTCGACCATGCGGAGGGCTTCGTTTACCGAGCGACCCAAGGGGAAGTTGTTTACCACCTGGTGCTGCACGATGCCGTCTTTATCGATGAGGAACAAACCACGGTAGGCAATCATGGGGCCGGTGGCTTCCATTTCGCCTTCGTCGTTGTAGGTGTAATCACCGGCCAATACGCCATAATTCATGCTGATGGTTTTGGTAGTGTCGGCTACAATGGGGTAAGTGATGCCCTGTATGCCGCCTGCTGCCTTGGGCATCTGCAACCAGCCCCAGTGCGATTCTTCAGAATCGGTTGAAGCAGCTACGATGGCCACGCCACGACGCTCAAATTCTTCGAGTTTCTCTTGGAAAGCGTGCAATTCGGTAGGACAAACGAAGGTGAAGTCTTTCGGATAAAAGAAGAAAATCACATGCTTTTTGCCCAAATATTGGTTTAATGAAAAATCTTCTACGATTTCTTCACCACCTACCACGGCGGGAGCTACAAACTGAGGAGCCTTGCGGCCTACGAGTACTGACATATGCTGAAATTTTAAGTTTTGACTAAAAAGCGTTTGAAAAAACGGCTGTTTCCGTTTCGTGCCGCAAAGGTACGGCCTTTTACAAGCAAAAGAAAGTGACCCGGGTTACGAATGTGTGAATGGAGGTTAAATCTTGGGATTTCGTGATGCTACATTATGACTGTTGGTGAGCAGAGTCGAACCACGGTTGGTGAGCAGAGTCGAACCACGGCTGCCATCTTGATTGGGGGGGTGATTCAATGAAACCCGCAGCCGCTTGGGGCGGCTGCACGGCTTTTCTGTTTTCAGGCTCCCTAGCACGCTTGGGGCGTGCTGAATCGCCTGACTAGGTGGCAAGATTGCCGCCTTCTAAGGTCGGCGGCCATCTTGAGTGGGGGTGATTCAATGAAACCCGCAGCCGCTTGGGGCGGCTGCACGGGTTTTCTGTTTTTAGGCTCCCTAGCACGCTGTGGCGTGCTGAATCGCCTGACTAGGTGGCAAGAT
>Ga0075157_10000611_pt1 | contig 26927 bp, 21 predicted proteins | sample JI81BgreenDNA_FD_70967 | JGI IMG/M metagenome (GOLD analysis project Ga0075157, IMG submission 70967) | Wastewater effluent complex algal communities from Wisconsin, to seasonally profile nutrient transformation and Carbon sequestration -... | ecosystem: Engineered > WWTP > Effluent > Algae...
GAAGCAGCCGCACGTTTCCCTTATGCCAAGCCGGGAGTACCGCCGGTTTCGCTAATTTAGGGCATGCAAAATCACCTGGCCAAACGGCTGCTCCTCATTCAACCGGCTGCCTTTGGTTTTAATGCCGAAACGGCTGTCAGCAACGGATTCCAACAGCACAATCTGCCACAGGACGTCCACCAGCGTGCCTTGGATGAATTTCATGCGCTCACAGCAGCATTGACGGAGGCCGAGATCGACTTTGACGTGCTGCTCGACACGCCCGATCCGGTAAAACCCGACGCCATTTTCCCCAACAACTGGTTCAGCACGCACGAAGGTGGCCAGCTGTTCCTCTACCCCATGGCCACGCCCAACAGGCAGGCGGAAGTGCTGCCTGAGCACATGGCTTGGTTGGAAAAGCAGGGCTACACACAGCTCACCGACCTGCGTCACCACATTACTGAACAAAAGTATCTCGAAGGAACCGGCAGTTTGGTCTTCGATCATGCCCACCGTTTGGTATACGCCAACCATTCGATACGTACGCATGCAGAACTGGCCAAAGAAGTCGCCACGGCACTGGGCTACAAAGCCGTGCTCTTTCAGGCAACCGATCGCATGGGTGCACCCATTTACCACACCAATGTGGTGTTGAGCGTTTCGCCCCAGCTTGCCATCGCCTGTTTTAAGGTCCTGCCCGACTCCGACGAAGCTGCGATGCTGGCGGCCTTGCTCGAACGAAACGGAAGACGCGTGGTTGCCGTCACCCGCGAACAAATGGAAGCCTTTTGCTGCAATGCCCTGGTGGTGGCCAATCGGCACGGAAAACCAATGATTTTGCTTTCGGAAACCGCCTGGCAGGCATTTACGGCTTATCAGCAGTTGTGGATAGCGGAGCGGGCCGAGCCGGTGGTGGTGGCGATACCGACGATTGAGGCGGTGGGTGGCGGTGGTGTGCGGTGTATGGTGGCGGAGCTTTACTGAAACCGCAGAGCCGCAGAGGGTTATTTGGCCATTGAACAGCTTTATAGCAAACTAATTAGCTATTGAGTCCAGAAAAGCTGGTGCTCACTGCAGCTAGAAACAGCAGCAAGCCGCGAGGCAGCGGAGGCTTTTGGCCGGCACTGCTAACGCAGCTTGGCCGGAGGCCGCGGAGATTGTAACAGTGCGGTGTATGCTGGCGGAACTATATTGCTTCCAAACTTTCAGCATACTCCAGCGGTTTAGTTGCGGTATGTCGACTGTGATTTGGTACAAGCGTGATTTGCGGCTGCGCGACCATGCGCCGCTAGAAGAGGCGATTCGCCTTGGCGAGCCCTGCTTGCTGTTGTACCTGCTCGAACCCTCCTTGGTGGCGGCACCGCAGTACAACCGCCGGCATTGGGATTTTGTGGCTGCCTCGCTCCGCGATATGCAAGCGCAGCTACAGGCCTACGGACATCAACTCTGGGTGATAGAAGCCGAAGCCATCCCCTTTTTCGGGGAGCTTCACAATCGTTGGCCCATCAGCCAAGTACTGAGCTGCGAAGAAACGGGCTTGCAAATCACTTTTGAGCGTGACAAAGCCATTGCCCACAGCTTCAAAAAATTTGGTATCGCGTGGAAAGAATTTCCAACCAATGGCGTGGTTCGCCCATGTAAGCAACGCGACGACTGGAACAAAAACTGGTTCAAGCGCATGCACGAACCACAGGCGCAAGGCCATCCGGCGCAACTGCCGCCTGCCGCCTTGCCCGAAAAGCTGGTAGCATGGTTCGAAAATCAGGCTTGGGATTACAACTCGCTTGCCCAAGACAAAAGTATGCAACCCGGAGGCGAACGCATGGCCTGGAAGTACCTGCAAAGTTTTCTTACAGAGCGCCACCGCAACTACCATTTCCACATCAGCAAACCTGAACCCAGCCGCAAGAGTTGTTCGCGCCTCAGCACCTACCTGGCCTGGGGCAATTTGAGCATGAAACAGGTGTACCAAGCTTTGCAACAGGCCAAAGACTTGCCGCAAGCCAACAAACGCGCACTGAGTGGTTTTGCCTCGCGTTTGGTGTGGCATTGCCACTTCATCCAAAAGTTTGAAACCGAGTGCCGCATGGAGTTCGAAAACCTCAACCGGGGTTTTGATCACATACGGACTGAATGGAACGAAGCGCATTTTCAGGCCTGGGCTGCGGGACAAACCGGCTACCCGCTGGTAGATGCCTGCATGCGTTGTGTAACGGCCACAGGTTACCTCAATTTCAGGATGCGGGCCATGTTGGTGAGCTTTTTAACGCACCACTTGTGGCTCGACTGGAAGCGCGGCGCAGCGCACCTGGCACGACTGTTTCTCGATTTTGAACCGGGCATCCACTATCCGCAGTTTCAAATGCAGGCCGGGGTAATGGGCGTAAACACCATCCGAACCTACAATCCCGTCAAACAATCGCAAGAACACGACCCCGAGGGCAGTTTCATCAAGCAGTGGGTGCCTGAATTGGCTGCGGTTCCCCTGCCCCTCCTGCATACGCCCTGGGAAATGACTTTGCTCGAACAGCAATCGTACAACTGCATCCTCGGGCGCGACTATTCCCTGCCCATCATCGATTTGAAAACAGCAGCCGCCCGTGCCCGCACCGAGCTGTGGGCCACCAAAGGCAGTGTGGCGGCCAAAAGCGAAAGCAAGCGCATCCTCAAAACCCATGTAAAATCGCGCATGCGCAAGTATGCCGAAAAAACCACCGGCTTGTTCGACGAAAAAACCGATACCTGATGGCCAAAGGAAAAATGGTACGTAAAGGCGATTTGCCTCAGAAAATCTGCGTGACTTGCGGCAGGCCTTTCAGCTGGCGCAAAAAATGGGAAAAAGTGTGGGACGAGGTGAAGTATTGCAGCGATAGGTGCCGAGGCAGTCGCTGAGCTGAAAACGGTTGTTAGTCTTTCTTCAGCCAGGCCTGGATCTTCATGAACAGCTCGTCGGCTTTCAGCGGCTTGCTCACAAAATCACTGAAACCTGCCTCCAGCGCCTTGCCTTTGGTTTGGTCAAAGGCATCGGCAGTAAGGGCAATCACCGGAATATTCACTTGTTCACCAGCTTCCCCACTCCGGATCTTGCCAATGAGCTCAAAACCATCCATCACAGGCATCTGCAAATCGAGCAGCACCAGGTCGTAATGCGTGCTTTGTAGCTTTTGCATGCCTTCGAGGCCATGTTCGGCGACTTCGTATGTGGCATTCCAATTCTGGAGTAGCTTGGTAGCCAACATGGCGTTGATCTTGTTGTCCTCAACCACGAGGATGCGGGCCTGATGCAAGTCTTTGTCCTGCAAACTGGCAAGGTCTTGCTGCGGCATGCCTGTTTGCGCTACTTTTTCGAGCCTCAGTTCTACGGTAAAGGTTGAACCCACGCCGGGCTCACTCTGAACACGAATGATACCGCCCATCATTTCAACCAGCTTGCGGGTGATGGTTAAACCCAGGCCTGTTCCGCCATATTTGCGGCTGATTTGCTTGTCGGCCTGTTCAAAACTTTCGAAAATGCTATCAAGCTTATCAGGTGCAATGCCAATGCCGGTATCACGGAAGGTGAATCGCACCAAAACGTGATTGCCCTCATCTGCCAGTACCTTCGCCCGAACGGATATCTCCCCCTTTTCGGTGAACTTGGCAGCATTGCTACCCAGGTTCATCAAAATCTGGTTCAAACGCACTTGATCGCCCTTCACCCATTCGGGCAGCGCTTCGTCGACCACCAATTGAATTTCTACCTGGCGATCGCGGGTCAAGTAACGCATCACCTTCTCGAACTGAGTAAGTAACTCGCGAATGGCAAGCGCCGAATGATCGAGCGACATTTTGTTCGCTTCCATCTTGTTCAAATCGAGCAAGTCATTGATCAAGCGGAGCAGGTTATCGGCCGAATATTGAATGGCTTGTAAGTATTCGAGTTTTTCGGCATTGGATTCCTGCGGCACCAGCAATTCCGTTAAGCCCATGATGGCGTTCATGGGCGTTCTGATTTCATGCGATATGTTCGATAAAAAATTTGTCTTGGTCTGGGTGGCTTTTTCGGCTACCTCTTTGGCTTCCTGCAAGCTGCGCTGGAAATCCTGCATGCGGATAACTGCGCCAATCGAGTTGCAGAAACCTCGTAAAATCTGCTCGTCATTGTGCGTCCAGTTGCGGTAAGGCGCTATGCCATCAAAACCCACAAAACCCCAAAAACGTTGCTGTACGAAAATGGGCAGCACCACAAAACGTTGCAGGTTAAAGTCGGCAGGCAAGCCGGTAATAACCTCGTTGTTGGCGTCGCCCAAAATAACCTGACCACCGGTTAATTGCTCGTACCAATTTTCTAGTCCCATCACACGGTAGCCAAAACCTTCAGTCAACAGCACTTTTTGCTTTTCGGTGACTGACGGACCTAACAAATCGGGTGTCAACAAACGTGCGCACTCAATTCCGTCCATGTCGACATTGGCAAACAACCAGCAATAACTGGCATCGATGGCCTTGGCCACTTTGCGCAATGCCTCCGAAACGTTATCTGACGGATTTTCAGCAGCCAACAAAAGCTCGGTGGCATTCTTCACCGATTCCAGCAAACGCCGGGTTTGCTCATTGAGCAATGCTTCTGAACGCAACTCGGTCAAATCCTGCGTATAACCTTGCAGTGCTATCATTTTGCCCGATTCGTCGAGCACTGGCTGTGCCCGCTCAAAGATGTAACGCACCCGTCCATCGGGTGTAATGATGCGATATTCAAGCTGCTTTGGCTGTGCGGTTTCTACCAGCTCGTGGATCACTCCTACCACATTTTCCAAATCGGCCGGATGTACCCGCTCTTTGTATTGCTGCATGCTCACCACCGTTGCCGATTCTGCCACTCCCATGATGCTGGCAGTACGGGCATCCCAATTCAATTGGTCACGCTCAGGAACACTGAACCATGAACCAATACGTGCCAATTCCATGGTTTCTTCGAGCTCGCGGGTTTTGCGTTCGAGTTCCGACTGCATGCCCCGCGATTTGGTTACATCGTTCGCATAACACGACACCCAGCGAATCTGCCCACTATCGTCGTGCACCGGATAAAGGGTTACCTCTGAGGTTTGAGTTACACCATCCAGTACTATAGAGTATTCAAACTGGCGCGATTTCCCGCTGAATCCTGCATCGTAGTGATCTTTCCAAAAATCGGCACCGGCAAGGTTCAAGGCCTCTAAGATGTTATCGCCATTTTGTAGTTGGATGCCGGTAAGCGCCTTAAACGAAACGAAAAAATTGTGATTCGCATGCACAATGCTGTAATGCTTGTCGACCGACCAAATGATGTAACTGGTTTGTTCTAAAATGGCCTCTAAACGCGATGCTCCCTCGGTGAGGTTTTTCACCAGTCTGCGGTTGGTGAAAGCCATGGAATAGATGAAGATGAAGGTAAGCAGGGTAAAAAAGCCAACGTTCACCCGGTGGCCACTCCACATTTGCACGTCGGTGAGTGGCTGCCAGGGTTCGAGGGGAAAAGTAAATACAAAGATGAGCGCAGCAACCGGAATAAAAGCCATCACTTCAAAGTGATATCTTTTGTTCAAATCGGCAATAAAGGGCACTACAGCAATGATAGCAATGAGATACAAATAGGCCGCTTGTGAGAGTCCCATTCGCAAAATTTCCGCTACAAGGACAAAAACCGTTGAAATAATCAGGGTAAATGCTGCCGTGTCGGTTTTGCCCCGGAAGTTAAAAAACAAGCCACCCGCCAAAGCAAAAAAACCTATGCCGTTGCCAATCCAGTTCATAGGATACCCCTGCAGCCATTCTGCCAGGTTTGTAACAACCAATGAAAAAAGCGCAGCAATGAGAAAAAAGCTCACCACCTTGTTTCGGCGCTTGGCTTCAAACAAGTGGTAGTTTCGATTCCAAAAAAAGTGCTTCCTCAAAAATCGGTAAAACAAGACGTTGGGATTTGCTGACGAATATAGCCCAAAACGGACGAAAAAAACGAATGTGGTTAATGAAAAGTTAAACTTACTACCAAAGCAGACAAGGCTCCTAATTTTGTAATATGAAGCAGCGTCATCAATTGCTATTGCTCCTTACCGGCATGCTCATCAGCCTGTTGGCATTGGTGGCCATGCAGTGGTATTGGCTGCGTGAGGTGCAAGATAGTCGGCAGGCGCAATTCGACCAATCGGTTGCCGAATCACTGCGTCAAGTAAATTACAGCCTCGAAGCCCTCGAAGCATCGCGCTTGATCAACAAAGTATTGCACCAAGAGCAGTGGGTAAAGCAAGTTGATTCCATTGCCGGAACCACGGTATTGTTAAGCAAAAGGTCGGAAACAGCACCAAAACAAAAACGCAACCTACTGTCTGACGGAGCCAAAACCTTTGTGGTGATTCGTGATAGCGTGCAGGCATTCGACGTCTCCACGGGCTTAACCAAACTGGGTAAACCGTTGAGCATTCCTCCAGCCATTGCAGCCGGCGATATGCCCTTGGTGGCAGCCGACAGCTTGATTGTTCGTAGTTTTTCAAGCACATCTTCCGATTTGCTTTACACTTTCCGATACGAAGCAAAAACCGATAGTATCCTCAAAGAGCTGTTGGCCGGCGACAGCTTGCTTAAAAAACAACTGCGTATGCAGCCTGCTCAGCGGGTTATCATTCGTGCCGATTTCAACGAAAATGCTGAAAAATCGTCCGTTGCAGGTAAAAACAAATTGCCGGTTGCTCGAAAAGAAAACACCGATAAAACCATCGAGCAGCGGCCAGTTCCGGTTGATAGCCTGTTGGCCAGGGTAACGCGCGATTTTATAGCGCCCAAACAGCCCATCGAAAAGCGCATATCTGCTGCGCAATTCGATTCTTTGCTCAAAGTACACCTCGAGCAAAGTGGCATCTACCTCCCCTTTCGCTATTGGGTAAGTCGCGATGAAGCCGGAGCAAGCACCTTTATTTTTGGCGATAAAGGGGTACCTCCATCCGGCACGCACTTTTACCAAACGCGCTTATTCCCCAACGATCTTTTCCACCAAAACGAGCAGCTGTTGTTGTATTTCCTCGATGAATCGGCTCATTTGCAACAAGGAATCACGGGATTATATGTTTTGAGTGGCTTGCTTTTGTTGCTGGTTGCCGGTATTTTTTACGCTGCCTTCCGCTACCTCATGCACCACAAACGGCTGTCGGAGGTGAAAAGCGACTTCATTAACAATATGTCGCATGAATTCAAAACCCCTTTGGCGACCATCAACCTGGCTACCGACGCACTTGCCAACGACAAGGTGAAAAGCCAGCCCAACCAGATTGATAAATACCTGGGCATCATCAAAAGTGAAAACCGGCGGATGAACCAACACGTTGAGCTGGTTTTGCAAACGGCACGGTTGGAACGCAAAGAATTGAAGCTGCAGCGCCACAACATAGAACTGAAGGCCTTGCTGGAACAAGCCGTAGAGCTCATGCAAATGCAATTTGAAGAAAAACAAGGCCATATCACGCTCGAATCTGTACAAGCAGTTGAGCTCTTTGCCGATGAAAACCACTTGTTGAATGTATTCACCAACTTGCTCGACAATGCCTTGAAGTATTGCAAAGCCGAACCCAAGGTCAGCATCGGCATGGAATTGACCGGCAATAAGGTAGAACTGCACTTTACCGACAACGGCATTGGCATGAGCAAAGAGCACATCGACCACATTTTCGATCAGTTTTATCGTGTGCCCACCGGCAATTTACACAATGTAAAAGGCTTTGGGCTGGGACTGAGCTATGCCAAAGCCATTGTAGAAGCCCATGGCGGCCGACTTTGGGTTCAAAGTCAGCCAGGAGCCGGAAGCACTTTCAGCATACAACTGCCTCTCAATCCAACCCATCATGCCTAAAATACTTCTGGTAGAAGACGATCCGAATTTCGGTTCGGTGCTCAAAGATTACCTGCAATTGCACGATTACGAGGTACGCTTGTGTACCAACGGTCAACGTGGCCTTTCGGCATTCAAGGAAGAAGCATTTGACCTTTGTATCCTCGACGTGATGATGCCTGAAATGGATGGCTTTACCCTCGCAGGATTGATCAGAAAGTTGAACCAGCACATCCCCCTATTTTTCCTGACAGCCCGCAGTTTGAAACAAGATGTGGTGCAGGGTTTTGAGCTGGGTGCCGACGATTACATCACCAAACCCTTCGACAGCGATGTGCTCTTGTTGAAAATCAAAGCTTTGCTGCAACGTGTGCAACAGCAGCAGCCCTTGCAAGAAGAAATGCAAGTAGGCCAATTCTACTTCCATGCCAGTTTGCGCGAGTTGAGGAAGCAAGATGAAGTAATCAGGCTATCGCCCAAAGAAGCCGAATTGCTCCAACTTTTGGCCAGCAACTTGAACAAAGTAGTGAGTCGAAGCGAAGCGCTACAACGCATTTGGAAGGATGACAATTACTTTACCGGCCGCAGCATGGACGTATATGTCACCAAACTGCGTAAATACCTGGCTGCCGATCCTCAGGTAGAAATTTTGAACCTCCACGGCAATGGCTTTAGGCTGGTAGTGGCTACTTAGTGGCCCGCTTTACTTTTGACCAGTGGATGGGTCCTCGGCTTGGCTTAAGGTTCCACAAATCCATCATGTGGCGGTAAATGTCGGTGTTTTCCTGGATGCCGGTGAACAGCTCAGCTCCTGGACCGTAGGCAAAAACGGGAACCATGACGGCCGTATGTTTGCCGGTGGTAAATGCGCCTTTCACCTCCCCTTTCATGCGGTCGCCTCCGTTGATGGCAAAGCCACCGGTTTCGTGGTCGGCAGTCACAATGACCAGGGTTTGGCCGTCTTTTTCGGCAAAATCAAGGGCACGGGCGATTGCCTGATCAAAGTCTATCATCTCCTGCACGATGTAATCGGTTTCGTTGGCGTGTCCACCCCAATCGATTTGCGAACCCTCTACCATGAGGAAAAAGCCCTTTTCATGAGTCGCCAGGCGGTTGATGGCCAGGCTGGTGGCGCGTGGCAGGATGTCGTTGCGGCCTTTGTGCTTTTCGGGAGCAGCATCTTCCCAAATTAAAGCCGCCATTTTGAATTCGGGCTGGAGGCTTTCGAGCTCTTCTTCTTTGGTGAGGGTGTGAAAGCCCCGCATGCGCAGTTCGGCTACCAAATCGCGACCGTCTTTGCGTTGAGCGAAGTATTTGCGACCGCCACCAATGAACAGCTGTAAAGGGCTGTGAACATATTCCCAGGCGATGTCTTCGTGCATTTCGCGGTGCGGCACGTGCGCCACAAATGAAGCCGGCGTGGCGTGGGTCACCGCGCAGGTAGCAATCAGACCGGTGTGTTTGCCTGCGGCTGCAGCCGATTCAAGGATGGTTTCGTAGGCGAGCGTATCGGGACCAACACCAATGGCATTGTTGTAGGCCTTTTTACCAATGCTGAAGGCGGTGGCACCGGCGCCTGAATCGGTAATGAGGTTGTCGTAGGAGTAAGTCTTGATGAAGCCCAACTGCTTAAAACGCTCTAACTCCAGGAAGTTCTTGTTGCCGACCATGCCGGCGTAAATCTGGCTGGTACCCATGCCGTCGCCAATGAGCAGGATGATGTTCTTGGGAGCCATGGGTGGTGCAACCGGCTTAAGTGCCTGGGGGGCAGCAGTGGGTTGAGCTGGAACTGAACGCTGGGCATTGCAGGCCATCATGGACATGGCTGCGGCAAAAAACAGAACAAATTTGGCTTTCATAACCACAAAGCTACACTTTTTCGTGGGCAGGGCAGTAAAGATGGTGTGAAGCTTACCAAGGCTTTGTGTTACTTTTGGTAGATGGAAATGCGTCCGAACAAATTCACCATCCGGGTTTATGGCTTGTTGCTACAAGCAGGCAAAATGCTGGTTGCCGAGGAACTGCACAAGGGCAGGCGGATGAACAAATTTCCGGGTGGTGGATTAGAACCCGGCGAAGGCACTGCTGCTTGTGTGGTGCGAGAGTTCAAAGAAGAAACCGGGCTCAACATAGAAGTGTTGGCGCATTTTTACACCACCGACTTTTTTGTGGCCTCAGCTTTTGACCCGCAGGTGCAAGTCATCAGCATTTACTACCTGGTGCAAAGCGCACAAACCTTTGATCCTCCCCGCCAAATGCTGCATGCAGATGCGCAGGAAGACGAGGTTTTCAAGTGGATTGACCCCATGGCCATTGATCCGGCCACTTACTTCACCTTCCCCATCGATCAATATGTGGGCAAATTGCTGCAAGCACATTTATCAGCAAAAGAAAGTTAAGCCATTTTCTTGCGTAGCACAAGGTGTTGGATGGCAGCTACTGTCATGGCATCGGTGATTCGGCCTTCGCAGATTTCGCGGTAGGCATCATCCAAACTGAGGGTGCGGTGGGCCAGTTCTTCGGTGTCTTCGGGTTCGGCCTCGTGTTGCTCGAGTTCGGTGGCCAGGTACAAAATGGCCAATTCGTCGCTCACCGAGTTAGATAAGTGGATTTCAAGTAACTTTTCCCACCGATGGGCCACCAATCCAGTTTCTTCAAGCAGTTCGCGCTTGGCCGATTCTAAAGGATCGATGCCGAGTTTGCCTCCTCCTTCGGGAATTTCCCAAGAGTACGCATTGAGGGGAAAGCGGTATTGTCCGACCAATACCAATTCATCCTTTTCATTCAAGGGCACTACCCCAATGGCCAGATTTTTAAAATGTACTTTGCCGTAAATGCCCGGGTTGCCATTCGGATTCAGCACCTGGAATTCCGTCACTTCTATCCAGGGATTGTTGTAGACCTCGCGATGCGATACAACCGTCCAGGGATTACGCGATTCGTCGATCATTCGTCACCACCCATTTGGAACATGGCCGGATTAAAATCGCTGACCGTATAACCTTTGGGCACTTCAAACAGCGAGGCGGATAGCTTTTCGGGCTTCAATTCTTTGGCCTCCATCACAATCTGCATGCCTTGCTGGCTCATCGAAACACGCATTGGAAAACCCTTGATGCCATAAGTATTGCCTTGTGTGAGGATATTGCCTGCCAATTTTGATTTAGGCACCTTCACCTGCAACTCATCGGTTACCCAATATTCACCAATCAGCTCGCCATCTTTGGTTTTTACGATGTAATGCTTGCAAGCCATTCCCGATACAGTGCGGGGATTGGTTCCCTCCTGTACGTCGAATTTATCGGCATTGTCAGCTGTTTTGTTCTCTTCCTTTGGCATGAGCATGGCCGATTTGCCGGCATCGTTGATCATGTAGGTTTGCTCTTTGGCGGCAATCACCAGGATGTCGCCCATCATGGCCGCCATCATGCCTCCTTGCATGGTCATGCGCACATTTTCGCCTTTGATGCGAAAGAGGTAGCCGGTGGGCATAAAGGCCTTGGCCATCTCCATTTCTTCGCCTCCTCCGCTTACTTCAAAGCTGAAAAGGATGCTTCCTTCGAAATTCTTTTTTGATTGTGCAGTGGTGGCCAGCACCGTAAAGGCGAGCAATAGGCTCAGAAGTATTTTTTTCATGACGTTGCTTTTGTCCAAATCTACTGCATTTCACGCTTGCACCCAATAAGGGCTAAAAAAATACGGACTGTGCCAGGCGATAGGTGTTGCAATGCGCTTCCAGGATGATTTTAATATCGGGCGAATAGCCTCCTCCCATGCAAATCACCAATGGAACCTTGGCCTTTTTAGCCAATTCGAGGACAAAAGCATCGCGTTGCCTGCAACCTTCAAGGCTCAATGCCAACTTTCCGAGCTTGTCGGTGGCCAGCACATCTACCCCGGCCTGATAAAACATGAAATCGGGTTGGTGCTTGGCCATGATGTCGGGCAGGTGCTGTTTGAGCAATTGGAGGTATGTAGCATCTTCGGTACCGGCAGGTAATGCGATATCGAGGTCCGACTGTTCTTTGTGGTAAGGATAATTATCCTTTCCGTGCATGCTGAACGTAAACACCCGCTCCTCCTTGGCAAAAATGGCTGCCGTGCCATTGCCCTGGTGCACGTCGAGGTCGACTATGAGGATGCGTTTGGCCTTACCCGAAGCCAGTAGGGCAGCTGCTGCAAGCGCCTGGTCATTCAGCAGACAAAAGCCTTCGCCGCGATCGGCATAGGCATGGTGCGTTCCACCCGCCACGTTCATGGCCACGCCGAATTGCAAGGCAAAATGTGCGGCATTGAGGGTGCCTTGGGCAATGGTAATTTCGCGCTGCACCAATGCGCTGCTCAGCGGAAAGCCAATACGGCGCATCTCCCTGGCGGTCAACTGCAAATCGCGCATGCGGAACCAATAATCGTCCTGGTGAACACGCAGTATATCGACTTCTGCCATGGGGCCTGGTTCAAAAAGGTTGTCGTTACCAATGCTGCCTTCATGCAGCAACTGCGCCGGAATGAGCTCGTATTTTTCCATGGGAAAACGATGGCCCTGGGGCAGTGTATGACAATAAAGTGGGTGGTAGGCAATGCGCAGCACGACGCAAAAATAACAGCAAGGTCTTCGAATGGTTCTGTTGCTTGCTATCTTAGCGCCCATGCTTCTACCTAAATGCGCATTGAAAGGCCTGATTGCACTGCTTGTGCTCGCATCGTTTGGTTGTGCCGGCAAAAAACAAGTAGCCAAAAAACCTGACCTGGCCATGGAGCTCGAGCGGCTTGCGCCTGCCATTACGGCATTGTTCGAAAGCAAAGTCTCGTTGCCGTTGCTTTATTTCACGCCCGACAGCTTGTACTTGTACCAGGGTTTGCTAAACAATGGATTTGACGTTTACCTGCTGGGCACCGAAGAAAAAATAGCGGCATTCACCACCGACCCACGTTTTCAAGGTGATATCATGGGTGCCATGGTCATGACGTCGAATGGCCTGAAAGCTGATGGCGTGAATGCAGGAAACATGTTGCTGGATCGTCCGATAAGTTCGATGGAACTACCTTACTTGCAACTGGTGATGCGCCAGGGCTTGCAAGTCTTGGAACCGGGTGGCAAATTGGTATTGATTCAAACCAAAGAGCAGTCGCGTGCTGCCAACAAACAAATTGACCAATTACGCGAAGGAGCAACTTTTAGTCGGGCCTACACCGACAGTACCCGCTCCTCGCAATTCGATCTTCTCATCTTTGAAAAGTAAGCTCATGAAAAAAAGAAGTGCTGTTGACCGCTTTTTAAGCGTGATTGAAAAGGTAGGCAATGCCCTGCCGCATCCTGCCACCCTCTTTGCCGGCTTTGCCTTGTTGGTGGTAGTACTGTCATGGGTAGTGGCCCAGTTCGACATCAGTGTGGTTCACCCCGGAACAGGCGAAACGGTTCAACCCTTCAACCTGCTTTCGGCCAAGGGATTGCACATGATACTGGAGAAAATGGTGGTGAACTTCACAGGATTTGCACCGCTAGGAACCGTTTTGGTAGCCTTGTTGGGCATTGGCATTGCCGAAGGAAGCGGTTTGATTGGAACCGTTCTGCGCCTGGTGGTTTTGTCGGCACCCAAAAAGCTGCTTACCCTGGTCATTGTATTTGCCGGTGTAATGTCGAACACCGCAAGTGAAGTGGGCTATGTGTTGCTGGTGCCCTTGGCAGCGGTGATTTTTTTGGCCGCAGGACGCCATCCGCTGGCAGGACTTGCCGCTGCCTTTGCCGGTGTTTCGGGTGGATACAGCGCCAATTTGCTCCTGGGCACCATCGACCCCTTGCTTGCCGGCTTGTCGGAAGAAGCTGCGCGCATTATTGACCCCGGCTACACAGTCAATCCCGCCGCAAACTACTACTTCATGTTTGTGTCAACCTTCCTGATTTCGCTTTTGGGCACCTGGGTTACCGAAAAAGTGGTGGTACCGCGCTTGGGTGAATACACCGGAGAAGAGAAACCGGAAGAAATCCGTCAACTGAATGCTTCTGAGAAAAAGGGTTTGTTGTATGCCTTTGCCGGCATTGTGTTGTTCTTCGTATTTATCCTTGGCGGTTTGATTCCGGCAGATGGCTACTTGCGTAATCCCGAAACCGGTGAAATATTGAAATCGCCTTTCATGTCGGGTATTGTGGCCTTTATTTTCTTGTCGGCAGCCATTGGCGGCATTGCCTACGGGGTAGGTGCCGGAACTTTCAAATCCGACAGCGACGTGATGAAAGGCATGGCCAAAAGCATGGAAACGCTGGGCTCTTACATTGTACTGGTGTTTTTTGCGGCGCAGTTTGTAGCTTATTTTAACTGGACCAACCTGGGCCTCATCGTTGCCATTAAGGGTGCCGATGTACTTAAAGCCTCGGGTCTCAACGATTTTGCGCTCATGGGCAGTTTTATTCTGGTGGCGGCAAGCATCAACCTGGTCATGGGCAGCGCTTCGGCCAAATGGGCCATCATGGCACCGGTTTTCATCCCCATGTTCATGCTACTCGGTTATTCGCCCGAGCTCACCCAAAATGCTTACCGCATCGGCGACAGTGTAACCAACATCATCTCGCCCATGATGAGCTACTTTGCGCTCATTGTAGCCTTCATCCAACGCTACGACAAAAAAGCAGGTATTGGTACCGTCATCAGCACCATGTTGCCCTACACCATTGTATTCCTTTTGGGTTGGGTGCTCCTCTTCGCTGTTTGGATCAGCTTTGAGTTGCCCATTGGTCCGGGCGCACCTTTGTATTACCAACCGTGAACAATTTGTAAGCATAAGTAGTTAAGAAGCTTCAACCATAAATCTTTAAGCAATGAAGAAAGTACTTTTGATGATGGCCCTTGCGGCATTTACCTTCGCTTGTTCAAATGAAACTGAGAAAGCCGAAACCACCGAAGTAACAGCAGCCAGTGGCGATGTAAACCAAGGCTTAAGTCTCAGCAACAGCAGCCTCAAATGGACAGGCAAAAAGCTGGGAGGAGAACATTTTGGCACCTTGCAAATCAGCAAAGGTGAACTCATTGTAGAGGGTGACCAACTCACCGGAGGCAATTTCACCATCGACATGAACACGATCAAGGTAGAGGACCTCACTGATCCGGACAAAAACAAGGACCTCACCGACCACCTTTTTTCGGAAGACTTCTTTAACGTAGCCAACCACCCCGAGGCCACTTTTGCCATCACCGGAGTTGAAGCGCTTGCTGCAGCCGATGAAGCCGGAAATACCCACACCATCTCTGGCAACCTCACCATCAAGGGCATCACCCAGGGCATCAAGTTCCCTGCAACGGTAAGCATTCAAGATGGCAATGTAACCGCCAAGGCGAGTTTTGACATCGACCGCACCTTGTGGGATATCAAATACAGATCGGGCAAATTCTTCCCTGAATTGGGCGACAAAGCCATCAAGGATGAAATTGGCATTTCACTCGAACTAGCAGCGAACAAAGGGTAATCAATCTCTAAAACACCAAAAAAGCCGGCCTCATCGCCGGCTTTTTTTTTGGCCATAGTAGATTTCTAAATCCAAAATGCTATTTTGACCACATGTTTGGTTTGGTACGGAAAATAACCGCTTTAGTGTTGTTGTTGTCGGCCTTTGGTGCACAAGGACAAAAGGCCGTTTCGCCCTACTTAGGCGAAACCATTCACTCACCGTACGAATTCAACAAAAAACAAGCTGCCAGTTTGAGGCAGTTGTGCGATTCGCTCGATAAAGCAGGCATTCGCGACAGCAGCTACCTCATGCCGTTGCTCGAACTCATCACCAAAAACACCTCGCTCGATCCCCTCACCGCCATGGACGACGCAGCGAAGGGCGCCAAAATAAGTGAAGCAAAAGGTTGGTGGCAATTGGCCTCGCTTTTTCATACAGCAAGAGGCAATATACTGCGGATTAGAGGCTACCGCGATTTAGCCCTTGCTGCCTTCCAACAAAGCTATGCGCACCGCGAAAAGCAGCAAAATCCCGATTTGTTTGTATTTGGACTCATCGATTTAGGCAATATCTACTACGACCAACGGAATTTCATCAAAGCATTTGAGCTGTATGCGGCTGCCTATGACACCGCCATGCGAAAAGATTATGCCTTTGGTACTGCCGTGGTGCTCAACAACTTTGGCATATTATTCCGAGAATTAGGCATCCACTCCCTGGCAGAAGTCATGTTCAACCGCAGTGCCGACCTACGTCTTCAGGCTGGGCTCTACGGTTTAACTGCCCATTCAAAAAATTATATTGCCGGATTGAGGTTCCGGGAAGGCAATTACAATGAAGGATTGGCTATCGTGCGCGATGTGATTGACACCATGCAGAAATACGGCATGTATTCTGAACTTGCTGATATCTATTGCAGCGAAGCACGTTTTTTACAAGCGTTGGGTCGACCGGTGCAGGCCGATAGTGCCATGGCAAAATCATGGGACATCCTGGTGCGCAACAACATGCTCGATCGCCTCGATTTCCATTACATGGTGCAGGCGGAAATAGCATTGCAACGGGGTCAGTATGCCAAAGCCGAATCAATCTACCAAAAACTAATTGAGTTGGCGCAAAGCATCGACAATGTGCAGGGCATCATGCGCGCACATGAGATGCGTTACCAGATGTTCAAAAAAAGTGGGAATTGGAAAGAAGCATTAGCAGCCTTTGAAAACTACCTCACTGCCAGCAAGAGCATTGAAAAGCAGGAGGTTGACCGCAAATTGCTGGAAATGGAAAACCAGCGCAAACTGCGCAAAGAAAAAGCAGCCATCGAATTTGAACGTGCTGCACTGCAACAAAGAGAACAGCTGCTGGAAGCCCGTCAACTTAAAAATCGGCTCTTACTTACACTCGCCTTGGTGAGCTTGTTCGGCATCTGCCTGGTAAGCATTATGTGGCTGCGACAGCGCCGAACAAACCACGAACTGAGAAACAGCCAGCAAGTCATTGAGCAGCAAAACCGGCAAATGCACGATCAAAACCTGGCCCTAAAACATGCCAAAGAGCTCGCCGAAAAACACCTCCGGGCCAAAACCGATTTCATGTCGCATATGAGCCATGAAATCAGAACCCCAATGAACTCCATCATGAGCTTGACCGAGGTACTCGAACAAGAAATCAAAGATGCCGATGCACTCGACAAGCTGCAATCCATCCGCTATTCAGCCGATATCCTTTTGGTAATCATCAACGACATCCTCGATTTAGCCAGCATAGAGGAAGGCAAAATCAGCCTCGATCAATCGGTAGTTTCGCTGAGCCGCATCACCCAGGAAATCAACAAACTGTTGCAGCCCAAAACCAAACAAAAGGGCATTCAATTGCAGGTGAAAATTGACAAAGACCTCCCCGAACTGGTTTTAAGCGACTCCACCCGACTTTTTCAGGTGTTATTGAACCTGGCCGGGAATGCGGTTAAGTTCACGCACCAAGGACAAGTCAGCATCCACATCAAGCGCATCGACAAATCTGACTCCTACTGCAAGGTGCATTTTGAGGTAATGGATACCGGTGTAGGTATTCAGCCCGACGTACTGCCCTACATTTTCGACAGTTTTTCACAAGGTGGATCTACCATTCAAAAGAAATATGGCGGTACCGGATTAGGACTCACCATCACCAAAAAACTGGTTGAACTGTTAGGCGGAAAAATTCACGTGCGCTCCACCCCCAATGTAGGCAGTACGTTCTGGTTCGACCTGCAATTTGCCTTACCATCAGAAAGAGATATGCCCGCTATCAATTCACCTGTATTGTCCATCCATGATTTGTCTGGACTTCGCGTGCTTTATGTTGAAGACAATGCGATGAACCAAAAAGTAATGAACCTGCTGCTGCGGCCTTACAAGCTTGAACCAATCATTGCCAATAATGGACAAGAAGCCCTTGAGTTGCTCAGTAAGCGCAAGTTTGACGTCATTCTCATGGACTTCAGAATGCCGGTAATGGATGGTTTTGAGGCAACCCAAATCATCCGCGATCCCAAATCGCCCTATTACAATCCAACCATCCCCATCATTGGCGTAACTGCCGATGTTTTTGACGAGAGCACCCAAAAGGCCTTGGTGGCAGGCATGAGTGACATTTTGGTTAAGCCCCTGATCAAAGAAAAGCTGATTGAAAGCCTGCTGAAATACGGCAATCAGACTCAGTCAACCGAAGGTTCGCAAGCCTGATTGAGAAAATCAACAAAAGGCTTTAACCCTCCTACCCGCTTCACAAACAGCTGTTTCAATGGCTTTTCACCTTTGAGCATGTCAAAAGGCTCGGTGAGTACAAAACTTTTACTTTTCAGAATTTCAATGGCTGGATTGTCGGCTTCATAACCTTTCGGAGGTCGGCTCAATTTTTCACCATCGAAGCTCAAACCGGCATTTTGAGCAACTTGCAAGATTTTCGAAAAGTCATTCCAGCCATAATCAATTTCCTGCCGGATGGCTTTGAGGAGCTCAGGTTCGGGCATCCAAATACCAGCGGCCAAAAACGACTGTTGTGGTTCAAAATGGAAATAGTAGCCGGCACCCGGAAACTTCTTTCCGCCTTTGCTCAGGTATGCCGAAAAGTTGGTTTTATAAGGGTTTTTATTGGCCGAAAAACGCACATCGCGGTTGATGCGAAAAATGCAGTTTTTGCCTTGCAAACCTGCCAGCGTTGGGTCAACAACAGAAGCTTCTTCAATCAGTTCATCCACAAAAGCGATGAAACGGCTTCGCAACGGCGTATAAACGTCGCGATGCGCATCGAACCAGGTCTTGTGGTTGTTCTCCCGTAATTCGATCAAAAACGTATTTAATGCGTTGAATTCCATGCACCTTGTTGTTGCAGCATGCGCTGTATGTATTTTCCCAGGATATCAAATTCTAAATTCACCTCCGAACCTTCGGCTAACTGGTGAAAGTTGGTGTGTTCATAGGTGTAAGGGATGATTGCCACACTAAACGCATCGTGGGCAGCATCTACCACGGTTAACGAAACACCATTCACGCAAATGGAGCCCTTCTCAACCACCACATTGCCCTTGGATGCATCAAAGCCAAACCGGTAACGCCAGCTACCATTTTCTTCTGACACGGCTGTACATTTAGCGGTTTGGTCAACATGGCCCTGTACAATGTGACCATCGAAGCGACCATGCGCCGGCATGCAGCGCTCGAGGTTCACCACCTTGCCTACTTCCCAGCTTCCCAAATTGGTTTTTTGCATGGTTTCGTGGATGGCGGTTACGGTGTGGGTACCATTACCGAGCTCCACCACGGTCAAACAAACCCCATTGTGAGAAACACTCTGGTCGATTTTAAGCTCTGAAGAAATGGGCGAAGACAAGGTAAAATGTACATTGTTCCTGTCGTGCACAATGGCTTCTACCCTACCAAGGGCTTCAATGATTCCTGTAAACATCTGTATGATTAACGTCGCAAAGCTACAACACCGCTGCGGTCTACCGGTTTGATTCCTTCGAGTGTTCTGAAATTGATTTTTATCCGGTAGTAGTAAGTTCCGTCTTCCAGGTCTTGTCCGAGCGCATTTTTGCCGTCCCATTTGATTTGTGGATCAAAGGTGCGGAACACCTCCTGACCCCAACGATTCATCACAATCAGGTCGATGCTCTCCACAAAACGCCAGCCGGTCAAGGGCGCAAAACGGTCGTTGATGTTGTCGCCATTGGGCGTAAACACATTGGGCAATTCATAGAGGTTGCAATTGTCGACACACACCTCGTTTCCGGGAACCGATTCATTCAAACTGGAGTCTACCGCTGTAATCACGTAACAACCTGCCACCGAAGCCTGCAAATTGAGGTGCTCAAAACGCTCAGGCTCGTTGGCCGGCACAGAATCGAGCAATACATAGGGCGCCAGCAAGGTAGGCCGGTAATAAATCTTCCATTTCAGCAAATCTGCAGCACAATCCAAGGGCTGAATCCAGCTGAGGGTATTGGTAAACTGATCGCAGCTTGAAACCACCGACAACTGGGGTGGACATGGCGGCACCGTATCGGTAGGCATGCCACAAGCTATTTGCGAGTCGTTGATCAGCGAATCGGGCAAAGCAGCATTGGCAAAGCGGCCAAATGATGTCACATAATAGCAGTAGCTCGTGCCATTCATCAAGCCGGTATCTACATAGGCAGGGGTATTGGTTTGACCGATGAATTGAAAATTGCCTGCAAAATCGCGGCGATACACATAAAAGGAGTCGTTCAACCAGTTGGTTTCATATTCCCAGCTGATGAGCAAGCGGCTATCGAAACTTGTAATGCTCGCAAAAACAGAAGAAGAAGGCGTTGACTTACCTACTTCGGTATTCCCGAGGGCATCGAGGTCCAATTGGTAATGCCAACGGGTGCTGCTGGTATTGATGTTCTGGTCTTCAAAGAGCGAATCGGCAGCCAATTCGGCGTAGTTTACGTAATTGCGGGTGCCAATGGGCTGTCGATTCAGCATGTCGGCGTTGTCGGCCCGATAGAAACGGTAGCGGTAAGGCCCTGGGAATTGCACCGTATCCAACTCCACCGGAGCCGACCAGCCCAACCCAATGCGGCCCGTGGTGGGATCGGTGGTTTTAACGGTCACTTGCTTCAGTAGCGGCAAATCGCGGAGCACGACCTCGCACACCTCATCGCTGGTAATGCTTTCGGAACCGCCCAACGGGTTGAAGGCAAATTCGCTGAAGAAAGCAGTAACGCGGTAGCAAAATTCTTCACCTGAGGGCAATCCCCTGCCCCCATTGTCGTCGATGAAGGTGGTATTGGCGCGCCCCATGAGCGTATCGATGAGCACATAGCCGGTGCTTGCAGGAACGCCGGTGTCGCAAGTATCGGGGGTGAATGGCCCGGGACCTTGTTTGCGGTAGATCTTATACCCCAAAGCATTGGTGCAAGGGTGCTGATTGAAGGTCACGGTGATCTTTCCTCCTCGCGAAACCGCTTGAATGTTCTGAACCGGTGGGGCGATGACGCGGATGTTCCAAACTTCGTAGGCCGATAGGCGTGGATTGCCGTTGTCTTCGGCTTTGAAAACCATGCGATACGGGTCGCGGCGGATGTGGCTGCAGTCGGTTTGCCATACAAAGGTGGAAGCAACTGCCCCCTGCCCTGTTTGGTTGATGAAGATGGCCGGACCATTGGTCACAATACCCCGCGGTGGAGCCAACGGTGCCCCTACCCCTTGCAGGTTGATCACATGGTTATCGCTGTCGATGGCGCTGATGCTGGACTGCAAAATGGTACCGGCCAGGATGCAGGTATCGCGGGGAACCGTAATTACCGGTGGGCGGTTGCTGCAAGCTGCAATGGTCACCTGAAAGTCGCGAATGATGGTGCTGATGTTGGCTCCATTGCGCCATTCTTTGATGACCATGGCGAAATTGTAATCACCTGCCGTGTCGGGCGTATTCCAAATAAAATCTCCCGTAATGCCGTCGACGTACAAAATGGGCGGCACATTGGGGTAATAGAAGGTAGGCAATACCTGACCAAACTCGCCCCTGCTGGGGGTGATTTCAAACGAGAGGGAATCTCCGTCGGGATCAACAGCCCCTGGATTGTGCACGAATAAGCGACGTACACAGCCAAAATCAATGGGAGGAAAGTTGAGGGTGGGTGAACTGTTGGGACCTAAAAAGGGATTGATGGTCAATTTGGTTTCAATGTAAAACGGCAAATTGATGGAACTCGGGATGTTGCGCACGCCCCCCACCCGGTTGGGATCGGTAACCGAAATGGTATAGGTTCCGGGCCCGGGGAAAGTGTGCGTGGTTACATAAATGTTCCGCACAATGTCGTTCCCCACAAAAGTCCGCGACAGTCGGTTTACGGTGTCTACGCGAACCGGGTTGCCGTAATTGTACGAAACCGGCAAGGTAGGCCTGTCGGCAGCGTTTTGGTCTTTGGTGTAGGTAACCACGGTAATTTCGTAGGTGAGGTTGTTCAGGTGTCTGAACGTGATTTCACCGCCCCGGTTGTGGGTAGCCCAAGCCGCCGTTCCTGAGAACATGGCAAGCAGCAAAAAGAGCAAACCGGGTAGAAGTTTCCGCATGTCAATAGAAATGCAAAACAATAGGCTTTTGTTGCATTTTCATGGAAAATTAATCATAAAAAAATCCGGCTGCAAATGCGGCCGGATTTCTTAACCTTGATGTGACAATTCTTAGTTGCCAGGTGCCAAAACAGCCCCCATGTATTCGCGGTTCATCCGCGCGATGTTGGAGATGCTGATGCCTTTGGGACATTCGGCCTCACAAGCTCCGGTATTGGTGCAGTTACCAAAGCCCAGTTCGTCCATTTTGGCCACCATTTTGGTCACACGCTCCTTGCGCTCAGGCTGACCTTGGGGCAACAACGCAAACTGCGATACCTTGGCCGATACGAACAACATGGCAGAAGCATTTTTACAAGCAGCTACGCAAGCACCGCAACCGATGCAAGCTGCAGCGTTGAAAGCCTCGTCGGCATCCACCTTCGGAATGGGAATGGCATTGCCGTCGGGGGCGTTACCGGTATTTACCGATACATAACCGCCGGCCTGTTGGATTTTGTCGAAAGCCGAACGGTCGACCACCAAATCTTTGATCACCGGGAAAGGCGCGGCTCTCCAAGGCTCAATGGTGATGGTTTCGCCGTCTTCGAAGTGGCGCATGTGCAACTGACAGGTGGTGGTTCCACGCTGTGGACCGTGGGCACGACCATTGATGTACATGCTGCACATGCCGCAAATGCCTTCTCGACAGTCATGGTCGAATGCCACCGGCTCTTTGTTTTCGTTGATGAGCTGCTCGTTCAGCACGTCCATCATTTCGAGGAAAGAGGCATGGGTAGAAACGCCCTTCAATTTGTAGGTTTCGAACCCACCTTTATCTTTTTTTCCTTTCTGACGCCAAACTTTCAGCGTCAGGTTGAGATTTTCCTTACTCATCTTATTTGTAACTTCTTTGGGTGAGTTTTACAACTTCAAATTCGAGGTTTTCTTTGTGCAATATGGGTTCAGCATCCACACCGGCAAATTCCCAGGCCGAAACGAAGGCGTACTCCTCGTCATTACGCATGGCTTCACCTTCTTCGGTTTGGCTTTCTTCGCGGAAGTGACCACCGCATGATTCGTTGCGGGTGAGGGCATCGCGCACCATCAATTCGCCCAATTCAATGAAGTCGGCCACACGCATGGCTTTGTCGAGCTCAGGGTTGAAGGCGTTGATTTCGCCGGTTACGCGTACATCGCTCCAGAATTCCTTGCGGAGGTCCTGGATCATGCCAATGGCCTTGGTCAAACCTTCGGCATTGCGTGCCATGCCGCAATACTCCCACATGATTTTGCCCAAACGGCGGTGGAAGCTCTCGGGCGATTGCTTGCCATTGATGCTGGTGAAGAGTTTGTAACGCTCGGCCACGTCTTTCTCAGCCTGCTCAAAAGCAGCGTGCTTGGTATCGATGGCTGAGGTGCGAATTTCGTCGGCCAAATAGTCACCAATGGTGTAAGGCAGTACGAAATAACCATCGGCCAGGCCTTGCATGAGGGCCGAAGCACCCAATCGGTTGGCACCGTGGTCGGAGAAGTTGGCTTCACCGATGGCGTAGAGGCCAGGAACGGTGGTCATGAGGTTGTAGTCGACCCACAAGCCGCCCATGGTATAGTGCACGGCAGGATAAATCTTCATCGGCGTGCTGTAAGGATCGTCGCCGGTGATTTTTTCGTACATCTCAAAGAGGTTGCCATAACGGGCGCTGATCACGTCTTTGCCCAGGCGGTTGATGGCGTCGCGGAAATCGAGGAATACAGCCAAACCGGTAGGGTTTACGCCACGTCCTTCGTCGCATACTTCTTTGGCGGCACGTGAGGCCACGTCGCGGGGAACAAGGTTACCGAAAGCGGGATATTTGCGCTCCAAGTAGTAGTCGCGGGCTTCTTCGGGAATATCGGCCGCTACCTTGGTGCCTTTTTGAATGGCTTCGGCATCGGCCTTGGTTTTGGGTACCCAAACGCGACCGTCGTTACGCAACGACTCCGACATGAGGGTGAGTTTCGACTGATACTCGCCCGACTGTGGCAAACAAGTAGGGTGAATTTGGGTGAAGCAAGGGTTGCCGAAGAAAGCGCCTTTTTTGTGGGCTTTCCAGGCTGCAGTAACGTTCGAACCCATGGCGTTGGTGGATAAATAGAATACGTTGCCGTATCCACCGCTGGCCAATACCACGGCATGCGCTCCGTGACGCTCCAGTTCGCCGGTTACCAGGTTGCGGGCAATGATGCCGCGGGCTTTGCCGTCGATAACTACTACTTCCACCATTTCGTGGCGGGCAAACATTTCTACTTGTCCCTTTTCGATTTGGCGGTTGAGTGCTGAGTAAGCACCGAGCAACAATTGTTGTCCGGTTTGACCGCGGGCATAAAACGTACGCGATACCTGGGTACCACCGAATGAACGGTTGTCGAGCAACCCACCGTAATCGCGGGCAAAAGGTACGCCCTGGGCCACACACTGGTCGATGATGTTGGCGCTCACTTCGGCCAAACGATACACGTTGGCTTCGCGGGCACGGTAGTCACCGCCTTTTACGGTATCGTAAAACAGGCGGTAGGTGCTGTCGCCGTCGTTCTGGTAGTTTTTGGCGGCATTGATACCCCCTTGGGCGGCAATGGAGTGGGCGCGGCGGGGACTGTCCTGAAAGCAGAAAGCCTTCACTTTATAGCCCAATTCGGCCAGTGAGGCAGCTGCTGAGGCACCGGCCAAACCGGTTCCCACTACGATGATGTCGAGTTTCCGCTTGTTGGCCGGACTCACCAGGCGAACAGTAGAGCGGTATTTGGTCCATTTTTCACTGATAGGACCCGAAGGTATTTTGGCGTCGAGCTTCATGCGATCGGTATTTTAGTGTTGTTGCAAGTGCATCACCACCGGAATGATTGCAAACAATACGGGGATGAGGATGGAATAAATAACACCTACGGTCTGAATGAGTTTTTTGTATTTGCTAAATCCGAGACCTAAAGTTTGAAAAGCGCTTTGAAAACCATGGAAAAGGTGGAAAGCCAAAACGGCCATGCCTATGAGGTAGATGGCAACGTAAATTGGGCTGGCATAAGCCGAAGCCACCACGGTATAAGCATCGAGTATATCGAGGTTCAGGCCATCATAAGTTCCGGCCGCAATCATGGGCAAACCTTCGCCAAACTTAAACTCGTACCAAAAACTCTTGAGGTGTACGATGAGGAACAACAGGATGAGGGTGCCCAGGATGCCCATGTTGCGTGAGCTCCACTGCGACTGTACTTCCTTGGCTTTGCCGGCGTAGGCAACCGGACGGGCCGCTGCATTGGTACGGGTAAGCCAAATGCTGTAAATCACGTGCAGGATGATGAACAGGAAGTTCAACTTCGAAACTGTTTGGATGAGTCCGTTATTCGCCATGAAGTAGCTGTAGCGGTTGAAGGCCTCGCCCCCATCGCCAGCGAGCAACTGCAAGTTACCGGCCAGGTGGACTACCAAAAAGAGAATCAGGAACAAGCCAGTGAGGGCCATCATGAGCTTGCGACCGATTGACGATCGTAAGAACGTTGCGATATTATTCATGGAAACAACCTAAATATTTAGTGCAACGCAAAAATAGTTTTGCAAGGGGCAATCCACAAGCAAGAAACCGCATAATCAGCGGTTTCGGGCTTGTTTAAAACGAGTCTAAATTGGTGGTGGCAAAAACATGGGACTGGTCATTGGTTTGATTAAACACGGAGTGCACCGAGGACATGGAGGGTTTGCTGCGAAGACAGCTACAAACGATTGACTTCAGCCGAATAGCAAGCGATGATTGATGGAGCGAGAGCAGATTTTGATCGTGGGAATTTTTCAAGTGCCAAAGATTTTGAAAAAGAAGCTAAGGCTTGGTAAAGCTTGGATATTGAAGGTTGTTTGGACGGCAATAAAGCCCTTTCAGGGCGGCATCTGGCTAGCCGCAGCGGGGCGAAATGATTATAGCCTTTGCCAGACGATATATTCAAAAGCCCCGTGGGGGCGACATGACAACCCTTTTTGTGAACCTAAAATTAGCCGCACAGAAAGACCAGGTATGATCCACCGAAATTGCCTATCGAAAAACAGCACCGTTTATCATGCCGCCCCGACAGGGCTGGCAAATCATGTGACCCGTGATGTGCTATAATCATATCGCCCCAACGGGGCTTCGGAGATTATGACCCCAACTGAAACGCCAGTCTATCAGGGCGGCATCCGACTAGCCCCAGAGGGGCGAAATGATTATAGCCTTTGAACGACGATAAATACAAAAGCCCCGTCGGGGCGACATAACAACCCTTTTCATGAACCTAAAAATTGGCCGCCCAGAAAGACCAGGCATGGTCCAACGAAATTGCCCATTGAAGAATCATCACCGTTTATCATGCCGCCCCGACAGGGCTAGCAAAACATGTGACCCGTGATGTGCTATAATCATATCGCCCCAACGGGGCTTTGGTCATTGCGGTCACCACCGATACACCAATCTTTTGAGACGCCATCCTCCATGTTTTTAGGAACATCATGCAAACGTGATTAAACCGACCCCGATGGGGTCGCACCTCATGGTTGTGGTTACACCGCTATGCTGATGTAATGAGAAAAGAAAAAAGACCAAACTTACTATATGTTCATTTGCAGCATGCCATTGCTAATGATCGTGCTCACCGCCGCATTTCGATTTTCACGCCCCCATTCTGCCCGCCATCGAATTTGTTCAAGCGGTATTTGAAGCCAAGCAGCACATACCTACCGATGCGGTTGCTGCGGGTTTCTTGCAAGAAATTGGCGTCGCCCAGCCGGTTGATGCCCAGGTTGCGGTTGAGCAGGTCAAATACCTCGAGCGTGAGCAAGCCGCGTTTATTGGGCAGCACAAAACGTTGCACTTCGGCACGCAGCAAGGGCACCCAACGTACTTGGGCGAAGGCACGGTCGTCGAAACGGGCGATGTCGGCATGGGTACTCAGGTTCCAGAAAGCATTGGGCTGGTAACTCAGGTCGGCGAAAAAGCCGGTTTGTACAAAAACCTGGTTGAGGTTTTGCTGCAGGCTGAAAAAGGCATCGGTACGCTGCCAATTGATGCCGGTTGACCAATCGAGCTTCTCCTTTTTG
>Ga0075157_10000617_pt1 | contig 26779 bp, 17 predicted proteins | sample JI81BgreenDNA_FD_70967 | JGI IMG/M metagenome (GOLD analysis project Ga0075157, IMG submission 70967) | Wastewater effluent complex algal communities from Wisconsin, to seasonally profile nutrient transformation and Carbon sequestration -... | ecosystem: Engineered > WWTP > Effluent > Algae...
CTACAAATGTCTGTAGGGGCGGGTTCACCAATAATATTTAATACCCGCAAACAATTTATATAAACCCGCCCCCACACAACCGATAATCTAGATTAACCTTTACTGCGATCGAAATAAGGCTACAATCAGCTAGAAATTAGCTGGTTCGGGGGATAATTCTGATTCCCCAAAATCCGTTGATTTCGAGTCAGCGGGCAACTCAGTATCTGCGACAGTAATTTCTAGTTTAAATCCTAATGCTTCGAGCAATTCTACCAAACAGTAAATTTCCAAACCGCCGCTTTCAGTCAGGATATTATCGAGTTTTTCGTGATGTTCTTTTGCTGAATCAGAAAGAGCATTCATCCTGATTTTAGCCTCAATTACCTTTCTGATGGCATTTCTCAGGAGTGCGGGTTCAGGGTCTTTTTCTTCTAAGATAGCCCCGATAAAACCACCAGCGTGTTCGGCATCTTTGAGAGATTCAATTAGGGACTCGCGGTAGCTATCGCTGGTAGGCATTTTCATTGAATTTCGCTGGTTGTACTTCCATAATTTTATCGCAGTCGATCGGCAATTTCTCTCGTAAGCGCGATCGACAGTCCATTCTACAAGCAAATCATACTTAAGACAGAGGTATTCGATCGACAAAATAGTAAACCTTGTTTGAGGAAACAAACTTTAAATCAAACAGGGCATTGTGAATGAATTTTAAATCGATCGCAAAAACCAATCTACTATTCGGCAGCCTGATAATTAGCCTCGGATTGCAAGCACTTCCAGCAGCAGCGCAATCAGTCACCGACGCGCAAGTTTCCGCCCTCGTAGAAGCGCTGCGACAAGCCGCCCCGCCACAAGCCGCAAATGACGGAATGTACAGTCAGTGGCAAGTTTTACCGAACAATATTTCCCGCTGGGCAAAATTCTGTACCAAACAAGATTTAACACCGCAACAATTTGAGGCTGACGCGACAAAAGCCAAATCAATTGTTACCTGTATCGTGGGCGATTTGCTGCGCGACGAATACAAAGCTAGCAGCAACAATGAAACAGCCGCTGTACGCCGCGCCGCTTGCTGGTGGATGACTGGCGAATCCGCAGCTTGCAAAAGTGGCGCCACTGCTACTTATGCCGATAAAGTTGTCAGCGTTTACCAGCAGCAGCGGGCTAAAAAGTAAAGTTTGTGCTGGCGGAATTTAGATTTTTTTACCGCAGATGGACGCAGATGGTTTTGTGCTGATGGACAGATAAGAGCGATTTGATATCAAATTCAATTATCCTATAAGCGCCAAAGATTCTTGAGAACATTAATCAGCTCTTTCTGCCGTCGAGCGATTACTTCTGGCGTCCATTCCTGTTCCCGCAGCACTTGGGTAGTAAGCACACAGGGTGAAACGCCCGTTTTAGTAGTGAAATACTTCTGCTTTTTCACATCAAAATCATAATTTTTTGCCTGAGTGTTTTTCGCACCAGATAGTAAAACTAAGTTGCCAAGACGATGTACATATTGATCGCGCTCTTCCTGACTAGGAAACCAATTCATCCACTCACTATTAGCCCCTGGATTTTGGGGAAGTACGTGCTCGACAGTAATTTTGGAGAAGTTGTAAGATGCTTCACCTTCTGACAGGGCAGCATCTAAGCGCAGCAAAACATAAAGACGAATTTTTTGGATTAGGTAAAGGTCACTATCGAGGACTCTAAGGATATTGTTTGACTCTTCAGGAGTAAACTGGAGCGGTGAATTGGAATTGAATAAATCTTCCTCTTGTTCAATAGCAGTAAGCAATCTGCTGTAACGTTCAATCCGTTTATTAATATTGGCGCGGACAATCATTAAACCTGCCGCAAGGCGGTCTAAATCTGTAAAAAAACGCACCAAATTATCGGGGTTATTACGGTTACGCGATAGGTAGAAAATGGCAGGCGGTATCCAGTCAACATTCTCAATTTTGTTTAACCATTTAAATAGTTGATTAATTTCCTCGGCACGCCGCTCGCTTTCATAGGTTGAGTTGTGAATTTCCGAAAAAGCCTTAGCATAAGGAGCTAAAATTTCATCAATGAATTGCTGAGACCCTGCCGCAGGATTGATGTTTTCCTGAAACTCTTTAAGGATACTCTTGCTAAGTTTTTTCTTTTCTTTAATCATCCGAATATGAGAAAACAAGTCTTTGAATAACTCGCGTCCCAGCTCCTCCTCGGTATCTTCCCACTTTTTAGTATATTTTTCTTGTTGGCTTTCGGGTATTTTTCCAATAATGTCCGCTTTCAAGATATCAGTTATGGAGAGATCCAATCCCCTGTTGTTCAACACAGAAAATATCCGATAAGCAGAGTCAAAGTCAGGCGTAGAAACCACTACCAAGAAGCACTGGGTAATGATGAACTGGGCAAGACGTATACGGTGGGATTCAGCGATAGTCTGCAAACGTTGCAAGAATAAATGTGCATTTTCTTTAATAAGCTTCTGAGTATCCATCAGCTCAGCATTGTTTAATTTTTGGAGCTTGTTAATACCACCTTCATTTTGAATATATTCCTTGAAAAATTCTGCATCTCGCTCGCGCAAAGTCAGACGGTAACGATTATCTATACCCGCGATTAAGCTGCCTCTTTGGTATAGATAAGTGGTCAAGTCATTGGCGTGTTGTGTTGGCAATGATTCCCTGAGAGCAGCTAGTAGTATGGTGAGAGTTGTTAGACGTTGCTGACCATCTACAATTTCAGCCTCTGGCGGCCCAGATTTGATCAAAACAATGCTGCCTAGAAAGTACGGGTTGAGTTGATCAATCGTGTCGTTACCATCTCCCAATGATGTTAGCAGGTCTTCCAGCAGTTCCCCAGCTTGCTCATTTGTCCAAGCATAGGGACGCTGGTAGAGGGGAATGGTAAACATAAAGTCATCGCTAAAGATTTTCCTAATGGGGTGTTCCTCACCCTTGATGCTGACACGGTTCATGCTTGGTTCCTGTGTTAGGTGTGGTTGGTAATTGCTTCCCGAAAGTCAATTTTCCTTGCTGCTAGAATACCATGCTCAAGCTTGGAAAGGCGAACTCTCAACTTAGCTTGTGCAGGCTGGTTTCATTCGTCCCGCTGTAGGCTTCAATCTGCGGCTGAATTACCCATTTTCCCCCTGACTTCTTATCAACTTTTGCACGCTGGCTAAAGCCCGATTTAATTCATAACTTTTTCTTTCTGAATTCTGCAAAAAAGCCTGCTGTTCTTCTTCAATCATTAACACATCCTGCCGCACCAAACCATCTAATAACTTTTGAGCCGCGCCGAAGCAACTATCTTTGATAAACCTGCGAAACCAAACAGGCAATTTGTGCAGCCGCCAAAACGCATTTAATGAGGTAAAATGAATTAAATAAGCGCGAGTTGCTGTTTCGCTCACCGGACAAACCAAGCAGTAAATCTTAAAGTCGCTTCCCAAAGTTGAAACCCAGTGCGGGTAAACATAACTCACCTCTAGCGGTTCCGGGTGCAGTCGGCGCAAAGACTTAAAAAATAACTGAGAAATTGACCAAATTTTATCTATTTTGTAATAACTTTGTGCCTGATAGCGAGCAGTTACTTGATGCTCGTTTTCTTCTAAAGTATCTAACACTGGATTTGCCCAAGCTTGCCAATCATCGTGCAAGTGCCCGTGGTACATATCCATCAAGTTTTCAATTAAAAATGAATAGTGTGCCTGACAGTCGATGACTGAAACAGTGGCAATATAATTGAGATGTTCCCACTCTGGCAAATCCAGTAAATGAGTTTTTTCTGCTTGGGTTTCGTCGCCGGGAAACAGCCAGATAAAACCGTTTTTTTCCTTGACTAGATAGGAGCGAATTTTGCAGTTAGGTAGCTTTTGATTTTCTGCTAAATAATCGACTTCGGCACATTCTCCCCTTGCATTTAACCGCCATCCGTGGTAAGCGCATTCGATTAAATCGCCTTTAACTTTGCCGTGGCTGAGTTTAACTTGTCGGTGCGGACATCTATCTTCTAAAGCGTTGATTTTGCCTGCACTGTCGCGGAAAAGTACGATCGCCCGATTCCAGATTTTCGCAGCTAGCGGCTGAGTTTGCACCTCGCTGCTGCGGGCGATCGCATACCAGCGATCGAGATTAATGCCCAACTGGCGGATGTGAGTTTTTTCCCCTTTTCCAGCTACCGATTTTATCGCGTTGTTTTGCATTACAAATATTCCCAAATTACGCCCATAAAACAACCCAATTTTACAAAATAACAGCCCGGAAAGCAACGACCGTAAATTTTTCTAAATCTCCGTTCAGACAAATACCTATCGCTAGCTAAATGCTTCAACCACCCTGGCGACAATCTAAATTTTAATAGTCTTAAAGCATTGCGAAATCCGTAGGTGGAACAGTCGGGATTAAAATCTCTCGCTGCACCTAATATGTAGCCTATTGTAGCAGGTGTTTCGACTTCCGAAATATTATCTAAAAAGACGACTTTGCCGTGCGGATTTAACATTTTTTTAATGGTTGAGAGGGTGGTGGGGAGGTTGGGCAGGTGGTGAAAAGTAGCAGCACTAACTATTAAATCAAATTGGCGATCGAGCGCTAATTGACTGGCATCCATTTGGATGTACTCGATGTTGGGTGCTGAGCGTTTTTGACGCGCTATATCTAGCATTTTTGCTGACAAATCGACGGCTACAACATTATCGTAATACTGGGCTAATTCAAAAGCAAGAATTCCCGAACCGCAGCCAATATCTAATACTGCACCTTTGCTGACAGATAGGTTGTTAGTAAAGAAATCGTTCTGGTTTTGCAACGAGGTCACGAAATCGTATTCTGTTGCAAAAGCATCAAACGTTACAGATTTATTGCGAACTTTGCAGTTACTATTTAGCATTTATTATTGCTTTATACTCATTCAATAATATTTTAACCGCATATCCACCCCGCTTAACGCAGATATTTTTTTGGTTCGCAAGCTCTGCCTTTTCCCCTCAGCGAAACCACCCCCGCAAACCGTAACTAATCTTAAAAAAAGAATGCAACTGTAGGAAACCTCTAAACCCTTATTGGATCAGTCATTCCCATTTCTTCAAATCTAAAATCTAAAATCTAAAATCTAAAATGGTAGGGCTGGGGGCGGGTTTCACCGAGGATACCAGCCGATGATTGACGATTTATAAAGCCCGCCCCACTGCAAACCTTAGATTTTTAACACGCCTTCGGGATTCACCGTCAAGAGCGCTCGCCTCTGCAAACCCTCCTGATATAAAATAGCATTAGCTGCCAACAAACCGCTGCTAACTGCCCTTTCCATTAAACCGCACGGAAACGGCATTTTTACCCAATCTCCCGCAAACAAAAGATTGGGAACAGCGCAGCAAGTTTCTGGTCTTTCTGCATAACTACCGGGCGGATATCCAGAGAAATTCTTTTGATTTACCAATTCCCGGTGCAGCATATTTGCCTCTTTTAATTCCGGTACAATTTCGTACAATTCTTGCTCAAAAGTCGCCAGCAAAACTTCCTGATTCGGAAATTCTTTCTCCTTGTAACAATAAGCGTGCAGTTCCACAACACTACCGCCAGTTTTCTGATTCCACTCTATGAACTGATCCTGAATTCGGTGGTAAAGCGTAATGCTGTCAGTCAGTTTGTAGCCGGAAAGCGAACTGAAATTGCTGTGTTCCCAGGGAAATTCGCGATCGAACCAAAAACGGCCCACCGCAAACGGATCGGCTATTTTCAAACTCTCGATCCGACTCTGCACCTGCGAATTCACCTCACCGCTAGCCAAACTAAACAAATGCTGCATCCCCGGAACATCGGCCGCCAAAACATAATAATCAGCCTTCAATGTTTCTCCCAAATTTTGCGTCTTGGAAGTGGTCGCGGCGGAGACCAACTGTACCTCATCGGCTTTTTCATCAACTACCTTAAATCGAGGCAAATCCCGCTGAGCAGGTCCGCTGACAACTCGCCCTTCGGCATCAAAAACTGCCCCGTGACAAGGACAGTGAAATTGACCGTCGTTTTGTTTCTGAACTGTGCAGCCTTGGTGAGTGCAGCTCAGAGAAATTGCCTCTTTTCCCGACGGTGCGGCGGCAAATACGCTGTCCCCAGCGCCGAAATATTCGGTAGAGTTGCTATCAGTTAATAGCCTGTTTCGCTTCACCCAAAAAGGTATTTTACTTTGCACGTCTCCTGACTGATAACTCAGAGAATCAATCTTGCCGTTTTCCCAGCGAATTTCACTGACTGCGACATCTGTCAATACTTTGCCGCCTTTGCTTTCAATTGCTCTGGCAATAGGCTGCACCAAACTCGTACCCATATCTTGTCGCGTACCGTTGAATGCTAAACCCTCTGGATTTCCGAAAAAGTAAAAGTGAAAAAATTGCATTAATTCTCCCGCGCTCAATTCGTCTGGAGCGTTGAGGCTGGATTTGGCAAAAGGCAGAAAATACAAGTCATAAAGTCCGCGCGGAAATTCACCTTTTACCCAGTCGGCTACTGATATATTGTCGAGGCGAGCAAAACTTTTTTGAGTTTGAAAACCGCCGATTTCTCGAAATACTTGCCAGTGAGCGGGTTTTGTAAGATTGATTCCCCACTTGAGCCGATTGGGAGAAGATATCCCCAAGTCAACTATATTCCAGGGAAAAGCTGAATGGTTGGGACGGAAAACTTCGGGTTTGTATTTGCCGTCTCTAAACAGAACGGCGTAGGATTCTAAAGATATAAAGTTATCGGTAATTTCTAGTTCTTCAACCACACTTTTGAGGTTGTAGTATTGCGGAAAAAAACCGTGGAAACCGTGTTCCATCATAAAAGTTTCGTTCCCGACTTGTATCGGCCAACTAGCAATTTTACCGCCGAGTTGGGGCGATTTGTCGAGCAATGTTACGGCGAAACCTCGCTGGGATAGCTCGTAAGCACAGGCGAGCCCTGCTAAGCCTGCGCCTACAACTGCAACGGTTTTGCGGTTATTCAGCATTCGCGGCAAGTCAAGAGAATCTTGCACAAAAACGGCGGGCTCTGGCTTGGAAAACCGAGAGTAGCCCAGCAGCCCGCCTGCGGCACCGACTCCGAGGAATTTGAGGGCGGTTCTTCGAGAAACTGGTTGGGATAGCGGTGAATTGGTTGATTGACTCATCAGCGGTACGCGGTAACGGGCTTTAAACACAAATACGCCATAAGGCATATATCATAGACCGAAATCAGGATATGTGAAGAAATACTAAGACACATCCCCCAATCGGATCGCGATCCTCTTCGAGGGCTGCGCTAACGCACTTGATCTGGTTCGATCGCACACAATCTATAACAAAAGCAAGAAGGCTTTACTTATTTAGGAGAAAAGAAGGAAAAAGCGATCGCCCGCCTAGCGTAAAATTCTCTAAATAATTAAGTGTTTTTATTTATGTTGCTCAATTCTTGGCAACCGCCGCCAATGATTCTAAAAAACTAGGAGATTTTCATGCAAAATCTTAGGCAAAAGGCAGTCTCGACGAATTGTACGAAATAACCTGGCAGATATCCGAGACCAAACAATTAACCAGTCGAGCTTTAAGTAAGTTGGGGCGAAAAATATAACTATTTTAAAATAAGTAAATACAGAGAATATATCTACTGAGGTAACTCAATATATCGGCGATCGATGCAGGGTATTCCTCACTTAATACCAAGACAAAACTCGATTCAACCTGAGAAGTGCGGATGTGTCGCAAAAATTCAAAGACGCCCGTATAGCTAATGCCGGTTAAACTCACATCTTGCACCATTCTTAAGAACGGGCTCTTCGGCCCGTTCCACAAAAGATGAATTTTTTGTGGAACAGGCCGGAAAGCCTGTTCATAAAAGGATTATTGAAAATGGTGCAACATCTCAGTTTTTTGCGTAAGTCCTGTTTATGCAAAACCCCTGCATAATTTACAAACTTTTACATAAATGGTCAATTTCTTGGCGTGCGGCCTCTGTTGCTGCTGGTATCCACACCCTACGGTAGATATTTGCGGTTGCTCTTGAATGCTATAATCGTGCGGCGATCGCCAGCACAGTCAATCGATTTTAGATTTTAGATTTTAGATTTTAGATTAAAGAATTGAATGAAGCATTCACCCCACGGATAAATTCGGGGGGGAAGTTTCTCGGATACAGGTTTTTTATTTCTGGACGGATGAATCAGGGGGCTTGTATCCTGGATGCGAGGGGGTCAAAATTCCCACCCACATCCCAACGTCTGCCAACTGCTGCCGCCAACGGCGCTATTAACCGCCCCAAAATCATGCAGTACCAATCCCAGCAGCAACGCCAAAAACACACGACTCAGAAAAAAATTAAAAAAGCTATTTTTTACTGTGTGATAGCAATATTTTTCTGCTGGAGCACCGCGAACCTCGCTACAATTGCCCAAAACACAGACCAGGGCGGGCCGGGCGGGCAAGAAATGAGAAATTTGCTCGATCGGGGAAACCTCACCGAAGCCGTAACCAGAATCGAAGAAAGCTGGGAAGAAGAGTATCAAACATACTTTGAACAAGACTTTGAAACCCGTGCGAAAACGGCCGAAGCAATATCAAAAACTCTCTCCCGTCTAGCAGTTCAAACCAAGAAAAAACCAGCTTTAATTTACGCTATCCCCCGCACCGACCAACTAGAATTAATCTTAATATTGCCCGATCGCCCGCCCATTCTCCGCAGCGTCCCCGAAGCCAAACAAGAGAAACTGCTCTCAGTAGTCCAAGAATTCGGTAGCGAAATCACCAACCCCGTAAAACTAAACACCACCACCTATCTAGAACCAGCCCAACAACTCTACAAATGGATAGTTGCACCCCTAGAAACAGATTTGCAAACAGCAAAAATTGAAACATTGCTGTTCTGCGTCGGCGCAGGTTTGCGAACCGTACCCCTAGCAGCAATGCACGACGGACAGCAATTTCTGATCCAAAAATACAGCCTCGCCCGCATCCCCGCCTTCAAACTCACAGACAGCAATTACACCGACATCAGAAACGTGCAAGTCCTAGCAATGGGAGCATCAGATTTCGCAGAAACGGCGAACAAAGAACCGCTGCCAGCAGTTCCATTAGAACTCGGCGCGATCGCCCGACAGTGGCCCGGTCAATCCTTTCTCAACCAAGACTTCACCCTAGTAAACTTGCAATCCCAGCGACTGCAACAAAAATACGGAATCATCCACCTTGCCACCCACGCAGAATTCCGCCCAGGAACCCCAAATAACTCCTACATTCAATTTTGGGACACCCAACTCGGTCTCGATCAAATGAGAGATTTAAAATGGAACAATCCGCCCCTCGAACTATTAGTATTAAGCGCCTGCAGAACCGCCTTGGGAGACAAAGAAGCAGAACTCGGATTTGCCGGTTTAGCGCTGCAATCGGGAGCAAAATCAGCCCTCGCCAGCCTGTGGTACGTCAGCGATGCGGGGACTCTCGCCCTGATGACAGAGTTTTACCAGCAGTTAAGAATCCGCAGGCCAAACGACCCTCCAATCATTAAAGCTGAAGCAATGCGGCAAGCACAAATCGCTGCGATCGAAGGCAAAGTGACGATCGAAGGCGGTCAACTGCGAAGTGCGCGAGGCGACATTCCATTGCCCCCGTCCATCCCCAAACTCGACAGCAAAGATTTATCCCATCCCTATTATTGGGCAGCATTCAGCATAATCGGCAGTCCTTGGTAAGTGGGCCTCTTGACCGACAGTGGTGATAGGCTATAAAACATAAGTAATTTAATATCTGTAGCTGTCGCTCAACAAACCACCACCAACCTGTGACGAATCAAGCGGGAGCCTTCAAGGGGAAAGAAAGATGAAAAAATTAGAATTTTTGCTACAGAAAGAGGGCGATCGCGCCTGGTTGCCCCTAGAAACCTCCGACGTGGAAATTCTAGAAGGTAAATACCGCGTGGTTGCTCGCATTCAGCACCCCAACACCGACATCGAAATTCGCGTTACCCATACCTCCTTCGACCAAGGGGCGCAGCGGAAAGTCCAAAGCCGATCGGCCCGCACCAACCCCGAAGGATTAGTCGTGATCATTCCCTACACCAGGCTCAAACCCGGACTGTGGGAACTATCCTGCTTGCCAGATCCCAAAGCAACACCACTAAAACCTTGGCAGTACGGCGTTCAGTTAGAAGTATTGCCCGCAGAATCGGAAACCTCCGAACCGCTACCGCCGATCGACCTCGAACCCCCAGCTTCCGCCGCAGACTCAGAAAACGTAGTACCGATCGATCGCGCAGCCCCACAAATCGCTTCCCCGGTCGATCGCCCCGCACCAACCCAAATCCCAGCAGCCGATTCAGCACCGCAGCAGACCAAAATCTACCAATTTCCTATTCCCCAAACCCCCGAACCAAAACCGGGCGTCCAACTCGAACTCCTCCTCGATCGAGAAACCTTCGTCACCCAACTCGGTCGCCCCTTAATCATTTCCGGCAAAATCGACATTCCCCAAAACCCGCAACACCCCCAACAAAGCAGAAAAACAGCAACTCTCATCCCCGACTCCGAAGCGCTAGAACTCAAACAACTCATCGGTTCAGCACAACTGCAAATTTACCTGCGCGACCCCCAAACCTCAAAAATTCTCGCAGAAATCCAGCAGCCAATGCCAGAACAAGTTCCCCCCTGCATCTTTGCCTGCGTCACCTACATCCCAACCGAGTGTAAAAGCCGCCTCATTTTAGGAGAAGCAATTCTCAGCAGCGGCGGCGTCACCCTAGCCACCAAACTATTCACAATTACAGCCCGTTTAGAGCACCTTCTAGAGGAAATTAAAGACAATTTCCTCGAAGAAAAGCATCAAGCCGAACCCTCCCCAACAGCCTCAAAACCGTCTGGAAGCGCCAAAAATATATCCTTCCTCAAGCTAGTAGAAAAATCCTTAGACCCTCCCTCCCCTGCTGAAGTCCCAACCACTGAAGCCCTACCCCCTCTACTGGCTTCGCGTCACACCCCAAGTGCAGGCGGTCTAGAATTGCCCGCATTCGGTAACAAACTCCCCGACAGCAGCCGATCGCAATTGCTGTCGGAAATCTCCGATTCGCCTCAAACTGCCCCAGAGTCGATCGACCCACAAACCAAAGCCTCAGACATCTCAAATCCCACTCAAACAGCCGAAATCGGAGCGATCGACCAAAAACCTGAAAACAGCCCTGAATTAGAAACAACCGCCCCAGAAACCCAGCCAGCACCCACAAAACAGGCATTTCAAACCTTAAACGTCGAAAGTCGATTTTGGTCGCGACTGAGTTCCCTCGCCAGCAACAGCGAATCCCCTGACTGGCTGAAAGCAACCACCCTGTCACCAACTTCAAAAGCCGCCGCCAATAGCAGCGACGAAATTGCCGTTGTGGAAGAAAGCAGCGCAACCCAGCAGCAACCCGAAACCAGCGAAACAAATTCCGATCCCAAATCTACTAGCCCGGAAGCCAGAGAATTTGTGGTTTTTGACGAGCCCCCGCAGCCGAAACAAGTTGCTCAAAAAACCAGAACAGTCGCCGCAGAAGACACTCCCCCAACTCCCTACGTTTTGCCAGAAGACGAGTTAGTACCGATGCCCATTTTGGAATTGCCGCGGGCCGAAATCATCGCGGGCCAGGCTGTAAAAGTGCAAGTGCAACTCCCGGAATTAATGCCCCGGATTTATGTGAAAGTTTGGGTGTACGATCGGCAAACCTACCTGATTCTCGACGGGCCGCGCTGGATTACCGAATTTAAAGCTAACGGGTTGGGAAATGTGCGAGCAAGTATCGAGTTAGAGATTCCCTACGGCTGCATGGAAGTCGAATTTGAGGCGATCGCCGTCGAAATGCAAACTCAGCGGGAAAGCCACAAAGTAAGCGTTCACCGCCAAGTTTTACCCCCAGCCGGGCCAACTTTACCCCTCGAAGGGTAAGCCCAAATCCGCGTGCATCCCCGTTCATCCGCTGACATCTGCGGTTAAAAAATCCTACTTACTTGCCCGCCAACTGCCGAAACTTCTTCTTAAACTTATTCTTATACACGTAGATCGATCGCTGTAAATCCTCAAGTTGCAGCGACATCTCGGCAGCCAAACCCGTGCGGTTCCAAACATCTTCCTGACACTTGCGGCGGCAAAAATTCATCGGTTCCGAGTAAACTTTCCCAGTAGATAAAGTCGGCTTCGGCCCGCACCAGTGAATCACCGTCGCCTGAGTGCGATCGCCCGCAGGCCCGCTTGACTCAACCGGAAACTGCTTCCTCAGCAAATCCTGGTCAAAATCCGGCACCAACAACTGCATATCCACATTCTGCACCCGCAGTCGATTTTCTTGTGCCCCCCGGAAAACCATCAGGTTAAAAAAGCCCATGTCTCCATACTTAAATATCTCTGGATGTTCATCATTAAAATCCAGAATCTTTCTATACTCCTCTAAGCTGAAAACACCTCGCTTCCCAAAGAATGTGCCTGGACAGACATAGCGAGAGCGATAGTCTTGCCAACGAAAATCTGGAAAATACTTTTCTACTCCCGGAATGTCAAAGAAAAATTCCGTGATATCCGCATCCGAGTAATCATTACAAGGCTGGTCAATAATAAAGTCGAAGTCTTTAAAATTAGCCAATTTGAGGACATCTCCCCAAACAATTGTATCTGCATCCATCACGAGAAAATTTTGCCAAGGACTTTCCCAAAAGGGAATCATATGACTTTTTCCCCAACCAAAGCTTCTTTTTCTCAGAAGTGGCTCAGAGACGCTATCGTGATTGATGACGCGCACTCCGTAAGCTTTTTCTAGAGGACTCACGGAAAACGTACCGTCAATCAACAGACAAATCGGCACATCTCCCAGGAAATAGCGGATGCTAGCACAGCAACCCTTTGCAAACAAATAATCTTGGTCGCAGCAAGCAATAATAACACCAAAATCTTCCATAAAACCTCACTTTTTTACTAATACCAGTAACCCAAAATAATGCAATTGTATGCCGATGTTTCCAACTTGTATGTCATCAGTTATTTCCAATTCTTTAATCGAAAATCGAAAATCGAAAATGGTATAACTTGCCCACCCACAGCGTTTCGGTTTTTTGTTCTGACAGCAGCTCAATTTTTGAGTTTGGCATTTTAGCCAGCTTAGCACTAAACTCCTGCGATCGTCCCTAGGCAAAAACATCGTTCAAACCGCTAGGAATCTCGGGCATAGTCGATCGGTCAAGCAAGTGAGCTTTCCCTGCGCCAACAGCGGGTCAATCGATTGCGCGATTTTAGATTTTAGATTTTAGAATTGAAGCATTGACTTGCGCGAGATAAATACGTTCGGCAAGTTTCATCGGATACAGGTTTTTTATTTCTGGACGGATCGATCGCGTGGCGGGTATCCTGGATGCGGGAATTGTCAAGCACTACCAGTTCAGTCGTACTCAAACAACAAAAAAGTTGTGTTAAAGTAGCGGGAAATTAAATCCGCCGACGAGCCGTCTCAAAAAGGGCGATCGTCCTGGCAAGTCCCGACGGCAGCGGGCCTCAAAAAACCAAAATTGGTCAAGCCTGAACCTTGGTTTGGATCGGGTCAATCTACCAGACTTTAAGTCTCAGTTCCCCACTCATGGCGGGAAAATAGCCCGTGCCGGGTCGCGAGGTTTAAACTTAGGTTAAAAACCTTGACATTATAGGAGATAAAGCTGTATAAGGGATGCGACAAGCAGCCACAATCCTACCTATAACTGTCTGTTAAGTCGGGCGTAACCGAGGACTCTGGGCAGTTGTCAGTTACAGGCAGATTGTGGTTGAACCCGTAGAACCAGTTATCGATCGCCCTGGGAGCAACTCAAGCAAATCTGGCGATCGAGAGATGAAATTAACAGGTGATGGTATAATCAACCGTAAAGTAATGTGGGCTTGACCTGAATTGATGCCTGGGGGTATAAGGGCTAGGCCCCTACGTTCAAGCAGAAGTAGACACGCCTACTGTGAATCAACGGTGAATCAACAGTTATGGATAGGTTCTATTTTGGCAGTTATTGTCAACAGGCAAGCAACCACAAAAATTAGCAGTTGGGAATTGCTGCTCGTCGAGTTGAATAGAGTGTGAAGGTGTGAGGAAAATGAACAGAACTTTTTGGAATTTACTGCTAGTATCCCCGGCAATTCTGGGGCTATCATCAGTCATGAGTGCCACTGCGATCGCCGCAGAAGCGACCGCAACCCCTGAAGCCAACCAACTAGCTAAAGCTCAGTCATCTGAGTCAAAAATTGCAGAAATAGTTGGAGAAATAGTTGCAGAACCAGTTGCAGCAGCCCCTGCTGCCCCAGAAAACCTGGCTTTAAACAGCAGCCTCGAAGCGGCCCCAACCCCGGTCGTTAAGGAAGCAGACGCTGAAAAAATCGCCTCAATCGAACCAGAAACCAGCGCCGCAGCACTGCAAACAGCACTGCAAACAACAGGGAGCGACATCGAGTTAGCAGCCCCAATCGCTCCGGCCAGCGCAGCAGCGACTGAACCCCTAGCAGCAGCAGGCACTGCCGAACCCTCGCCCCAAGCATCAGACTTGGCAGAGCAAATCAGCCAGACAGAAGTTGCTGGGAAAATTGAAGTGCCAGCAGTCGCCAGCACCCCAGCTACTACCCCAGCTACTAAGGTAGAAATTGCTCAGACAGTACCCGGAGGAATGGGCGGCCCCATCGTCCCTGTTGCTCCCCAAGCACTGCCGGCCCAACCGTCGGGAACCATGTCCCAGGTGACATCAGTCACTCAGCTCTCCGACGTGCGCCCGACAGATTGGGCATTCCAAGCCCTGCAATCCCTAGTCGAACGCTACAGTTGTATCGTAGGTTATCCCGACGGCACCTTCCGCGGCAACCGCGCCCTGACTCGCTACGAATTTGCAGCCGGCGTCAACGCTTGCTTAGACCAGATAACCCAACTAATTGGGTCAACAGGTAACTTAGTTACCCGAGACGACTTAGCCATCCTGCAACGCCTGCAAGAAGAATTTGCAGCCGAACTCGCTACCCTGCGCGGACGAGTAGACGGCCTAGAAGCTCGCACCGCAGAACTCGAAGCCAACCAGTTCTCCACCACCACCAAATTGAATGGAGAAGCCATTTTTGCAGTCAGCGACACCTTCGTCGGAGATGATCTCAGCCTTGAGGACGACGACACTGTCACCAACTTCGGCTACCGGGTGCGCTTGAACTTAAACACCAGCTTCACCGGTCGAGACTTGCTCAGAACCCGCTTGCAAGCAGTCAACACCGCCCGCTACGATAGAGCCACCGCTACCGGTACAAACATGGCTCGCTTGGCTTTTGACGGCGATGATGGCAGCCAATTCACACTAGACGAAGTGTACTATCGGTTCCCGGTCGGTCGCGCTACAGTCTTTGTCGGTCCTAAAGGACTTGACCTCGATGAAATTGCAGACCAGGCTTCTACCTTTGGTAACTCTACGAGTTCGGGTTCACTTTCCAGATTTGGAGTTCGCAACCCGGCAGTATTCCGCGGCCCGCAGGGAGCAGGCGCAAGTGTGAGTTTCAACTTGGGCAGCCTCCGAGCTACCGCAGGCTATCTAGCCTCCGACGGCGATGCTCCCAACCCAGCAGACGGCAGGGGCGTTTTCGACGGTTCTTTCAGCGCTCTGGGTCAGATCGGCTTTTTCAGCAGACCGTTTGACTTGGGCTTGACTTACACCCGGAAATACAATCGGGCAGGCGATGTTAGCCTCATGGGCGGCGTCGGCAGTTCTTTGGCTAACCGGCCCTTCGATCAATCACCCACCGCATCAGATAACTATGGGGTGCAAGTTAACTTCAAACCCAGCAGTCGCTTTCAGATTGGCGGTTGGTACGGTTATACGAAGGCTGAACAACTGCGGGGCGGCAACAATGACGCTACCATCCAGAATGGTGCTATCACTGTGGCCCTGGGAGATTTTGCCCGACAAGGCAACGTCCTGGGTTTTGTCTTCGGTGTACCGCCAAAAGTTACTGAGAGTGATGTCGCCAGAAATCGCAACACCTCTTATCACTTAGAGGGTTTCTATCGCTTCCAAGTCAATGACTTTATCTCAGTGACACCGGGCGTTTACGTGATTCTGAATCCCGAACACAACAACAACAACGACGATATCTGGGTCGGACTCCTCCGTACAACCTTTAGTTTCTAAGGCTTCTAGACATCTAGTTACAGCTAAAAGCGGCAGGCGACTGCCGCTTTTATTTATTGGTCATCAGGCGATTTTAGATTTTAGATTTTAGATTTTAGATTGTTAACAGTCATCAGTCATCAGTCATCACTCATCAGTCATCAGTCAACAGTCATCACTCATCAGTCAACAGTTGACAAATTATGAATTTTGGCGGCAAATCCCGAATACGGAGGTGTAGCCGTGCAGAAATGTGCTGCCGCCGACGGGGCCGATTTCGCCGTTGCAGAAAAAGCCGCCCAGGGGGATGTTTTTGAGGTATCGGCCAAAAAGTCGGGAGTCAAAGTTCGATTCGCCGTAAAGCCCTTCACCGCGCCCCAGACAAGAGAACATCAAGGCGCCGACGCTGGATGTACCACTGTACTCGGCGGCCCGCTGATAGCGATCGAGCAGCATTTCTAGGTCTTCTGCAGAGGTGCGCGCGTCCCGCAGGTGAAATTGGATGCGCTGTCCGGGACGGACTCGATCGCCGATCGCAATTGCCCCCACTTTCGGATCTACTCCCAACAGATTGCGGATTAAAAAATCTCCCGGCTCTAATTTCAGCTTGAATTCATCGCTGACTAAGCCTACAAATAACGAGTGCTGGGCTAATTCTCGGTCTTCTTCGCTCAAAGTTTGAACTAACTCTCGCAAAGCCTCTAAGGGCGATCGCTCGATGCCCCCGCTGCCGATATCATCGGTTTGTTCTTCGAGTTTCAGCAAAATATTGCGATCTCCTTCCGTCACCCGATAAGGATGCCCGATCGGCCTGCAGCCTTGAGCGACGATCGTTTCCAAAACTATATTGCCGCTCAAAGCTACCCCAACCGTCCCTTCTCGGTGAAGCTGATAGTCGCAAAACAGCGCCGCGCCCCTGCCCGCACCGTCCCCCCCGGCTAGTCCCCCTACCTTCGCCGCGCCCGGATAGGCATAATCTAGCCCTTGGAGCAAATCGTTAATTTTTGCGGAAAAGGGGTCAGCCAAGATGATGAACTGCGGTTCTTCCTGGGCCGGCACGCCCAAGAGATCCACCCAAGTATCCGGGGGACTGTCTAAGTCGGGCAGTTCTTCTGAACCGACATGAAAAGTTCTGACATTCACTCCCGGCAAGCGCGCCAGACTGAGGCTGACTGCGGGAGATCCCTCGACTTCTTCGGTGAGGCCCCCCCGGTTCGTGCCGATGACTCCTCCCCCGCCACATCCCAGGATCGCGGGTACTGGCAGCATTTCTCGGAGTAAAGGCATCAGCCGAGAATACTCGCTGGCAAAGGCAGACGAGATAAATATCAGTGCTAAATCGGCCTGGCCTTCTAGGTCGCGATCGGCTTGTTCTACAACTTCTTTGAGGGCGGATTCCAAAGAGGGACGGGTTGATAAAGCGCTGACCCATTGCATTTGGTTTTGGGTGTACATAAGGCAAACTTCTCTATAAAACTATTTCTATACATTAGGCTAACTGGAACCGGCCACTGGGGGGACGCTATTCTTGGGCGATCGATTCCCCATCGATTGCCGTTCTTGTGTTAACATAAGTTAACATGAGAGTCCCCTTAATCTGTTAACTGTTAAATGCTGTGTTCAGCTAAATCTTAAAAGATAAAGCTCAATACAGTTTGACACACCAACCTCGTGTAATGTTTTCATCAAAAGTAAGGTTGGCTCGACCTACATTGATGCCTGTGGACTAGAATCCGCCTAGGGGCTAGTAAAGCAGGGAGTAGAGACGGCTACTGCGATCGTACTTATGGATGGTTTCTATCTGGGCTGCTGCAACCGCAGCGCATCTCAAGCTATTATTAGCTGGAGTCGCCAGACCGAAACAGCAAATCCCACCCAAACTAACATCCAAAAAGAAAACCTTTCTTACTTAATAAGGTCAACGGCCCAGGTCTAAAGACACGCTCGCTTCGAGCCTAAGACTTAAACCACTGTTGACCCGCCGTATACTTTAGAAGTCTACGTTTTTTGAGTTATGACACCAAGCGACTGCTTAGCTACTCCCTTGCTCTGTCGTTAACGGTTAAACATCTTTATTTGGGTTAAGGACGTGCCGTTAGCCGAACAAGCTCACTAAACAAAGGCGCGTGCTAACATTACCTAGAAATAGGTCGGGGACAACCATATTCTCCTACACTTTCCTACCAACAAGTTTTATGACAACAACACCCTCCGTCAACATCCAAGAGAAAATTGAAGAAGAACTAGAAAGCGCTCGTACCGTCTGTGACCTCAAGGGCGCAACTTCCGGGGAATGCGCGGCGGCGTGGGACGCAGTTGAAGAACTGCAAGCAGAAGCTTCCCACCAAAAGCAAGTCAAACCTAAGAATTCTTTTGAAAAATTTTGCGACGACAATCCTGACGCTGCTGAGTGCCGCATCTACGAGGAATAAACGAGCCATTTAGCTCTATGCCGAACCTCCCGCGCCGAAATCTAACTTTTGGCGCGGGAGAATTTTATTTTAGGGGTTGAGCCTTGAAATAATGGTGAGATTTGCCCTCTATCCCAATACGGTTCAAATCCGCCAGCTTCCCCCTCGCCCCCCAAGGGGGACAAGAATTTGCTCTTGCGTCCCCCAAAAGGGGCGAGGATGGGAAGGAGATATCTCAAGAATAAACAGTTTTAACTCAAGCGTATTGCCGTCTATCGTGTCTCAAGTACCTTTCAAAGCGCGCCAAGTACCTTAGAAAATGTAGCAGTAACTAAAACATTAAGACCGTGTTCTGGTTGCTGATTTTTTAGCATTTTTGTAGTAAAATTTGTGACAAATAAGTGAGTATATTTTCCCAAAGATGTTGAGTCTTTTATTGGCAGCCACCGGGCCTTGGTTTCAACCGCTAGTGTGGATGGATTACCGGTTGTCTGTGTTATTAACAATTTCGATCCCGCTGGTAGTGCTGATTTGGGCTGTTGTGGCAAAAGCTGAGGCGATCGTCCGTTTGTCGATTATTTATTGGCGGGTGGCGAGTTTGCTGGCAATTACACTTTACCTGATGATGGCTGCGCTGCCTGTGAGCTTTGTATCGTCGGTGATTGGGAGGGCATTAATTCCTGCTAGTCTGTGGTTTTGGGAGGATTTAAACGAAGAAATTGCCGATCGACCGCAGTCGCCCCTGAAACTGGCTTTTACAGCTTGGCGGTGGGCGATTACTGTTTACAGCGGTTTGGGCGCTCTAGCTCAACTTCCCTTCTTAAGCTGTGCTTTTAAATCGCAAATTGAGGTAATTGACGAACCTTTTTGCCGCATTTGGTTAGACCCACCTTGGCTCTACAAACAAATGTTTCACCCTAATACAACCCCTCAATTTTTGGGATTGTTGGGGATGATTGGTTTAGCTATCTATGTAATTTACTTGTCATACTTTGTGCTGATTAGACTAGGAAAACAGGGGAGGTCAGCTACCGGAAATTAAGTTGAGTTTTAGTTAGTATTTCCTTCCTAAATTGCAGCTAAATTATTCCACCAAAATCTCATAAATCCCAAATAAAAACAGCCGGGGCGCATCTAGGATAAAATCAAACTAACAGCCGGGTGGCTGACGTGACCCGCCCAAAAACGGATACAAGCCGTGGACTCCAGTCGTGGATATCTAACAATTTTAGACTAAGGTTCCAGCTTCCAGATTCATCTGTCGAGAAAATCTAAAATCTAAAATCTAAAATCGACTGACAGTAATGTTATTGGGAAAGACTGTGATGGATAGCAAACAAGCCTACTTACAGTGCTTAGACAGGCTGATTTGGGCGATCGATCGCCTGGAAGCAAAAGTCGAACCAAGTGAACTCGCTCGGATTGCCGAACTGATTGTTCAGCCGATGATGGGGCCATGGCGGTTTTTTCACACTCCCGAACATATTTTTGAGGTGGGGGGAGATGAAGATGCGATCGAGGTTTTGGCAGCTTTATTTCACGATACCGTCTACGTGCAAGTCGATCGCAGCATTAACTTTAACGTCAGCTACTACATCACTCCTGTTGCAAAAGAGGTTAACCAACACCTACAAATTCGGGATAAATCTGAACTGCCTGCGGATGCTACCTTCGAGATGGTAATGCTGGTATTCAATTTTGTACCGGGCGAAGTCCTCAATCCTTTGGCCGGACAAAACGAATTTCTCAGCGCTGTGGTAGCAGCAAAAGCTCTAGAACCATTTCTCAAACGCGAGGAATTGCTTCAAATTGCCGGCTGCATTGAAGCAACAATTCCGTTTCGCGCCGCCGATGCGGGAGTAACGGTAAGCCAGCGTCTTTATGAGCGCTTGCAAGCAATAAATAGCCTGTTTAACCTCAGTTTAACGGACGAGGAAATGCGGGAAACGGTCAAAAAAGCTGTGCGAATCTCTAACCGGGATGTGATGAGTTTTGCTCACCATAGTTCAGCCCATTTTTTGGCAAATACCTGGAATTTACTGCCGGAAACCAATCACAATCTCATCTGCTGGGGTTTTTACACGGTTCGCGACTACCGAGTTGCTTTGGTGAAGATGGAAGGTTTTCTGAATTATCTCAAGCCAGAAATAATTTTCCGACAGTTTGAGGGATATCCAGACGATCGCACCTATCAGCGCTGGGAAACTACTGCTAAGTACAATCTCGAAATTGCGAAGCTTTATTTGGGGTGCAAACTGGCTGCCCTAGCCCTGCTAGAAGCTCTTTCTTCGGATTTGGGGATTGAGGTTTCTCTGGCGATGATGATGGGAGGAATTCCGGCTCAAGTTCCTAACTGCGTGCGCCTGGAAAGCTTTTTTCCAGAAATAGAGAAACCTTATAAACCTAAAATTAGTTTAGAAGCGGAAGTATTGAATTTATTAGAAAATGGGCGGGCTAAAAGCACTTCTAATACCGATTTGGAGAGTTCGCCCCTGACAACGTTTGTGGTAAAAATTGTTGGCTTTGACGAAATGCGCTATCAGTGCGATCGAGCTAAGGAATTTTTTAGAGAAAATCTCAACGCCGACGAGTTTATTTCCGACTTTAACCCGATAGTTACAGAAATTGTTATTGATTCAATTCTCAAGTTGTTTGACAGCCGGAAGTCTACTATCTACCGATACTACGATATCACTTCTAAGTTAAAGTCGCAACCCCAAACCAATTTTCTCGATCGCCCTTTTCGATCCCATGGTTAACTAGCTTTAAATACAGTATTTTTGCCTCCTCTATAGAAAAGACCATTACTCAGCTTATATAAGAGTAGAGCGATTACACCGTGACAGGATTGATTGCCTCGCTTTCCCTACGTCAATCTGCCTATCCATCCCAACACCAACAGCCCTACAGGTATGGTGTGGGGCTTCCGGCAAAGATGCTAAAAGTTGATAAAAAATGGAAATTCGCTGCTGTTTACCTTTGACAATTATTTTATACAAAACGGATTTGATAGCGGGCTGTCACTCATTTGAGCTACCCCAAATAAGCGTCACTATAAAAAGCGACTGTTAAAGCACTTCCCCCCACAGCTACAACTGGGGAATAGCAAGTTCAAACAACTTGCAAACCACTAATCCCCAATCAAACCATGCAAACCACAAATTCAATTTACGCTCAATTGCCTCTTTGCTCTTCACTGCCCACACTGCAACGAAATAATAGTACCACTGCCAATCAAAACGTGCGCTATCTCCAACAATCCTTAGTTGAAAACGGATATCCCGTCGCAACTGATGGATTCTTCGGCCCAAAAACCGAAGAAGCAGTCATCAGATTTCAAAAGGAAAATCAGATTGCTGTTGATGGCATTGTTGGCCCTCAAACTTGGAGTCTATTAGGCGCTTGTTATACAGGTGAACCCGGATGTTAAATCCAAGTTAACTAATCCTAGGCGCACGGGTAGCAAGAAACTGGGTTGTTTCACTGCAATACTTCTTTTTCGCCCCCAGAAACGCTAAAAAACCTGGTGGTTGAGCGAAGCCGAAACCTCGTTTATGCCCGTTAAAAGTGCATCCAGGACTATTAACTAACATCTTTTCCCCACTTCTCTACTTTTAAACAACTTGCAAACAACCAATGGAGAATCAAACCATGCAAACCACAAACGCAATTCGTACTGAATTACCTTCCTGCCGTTATTTTCCCATACTAAAACGCAACGATGGTGTCACCCAAAATGAGGACGTTCGCTACCTTCAGCGACTCTTGAACACCAAGGGATTTTCTTTAAATACTGATGGAGGATTCGGCCCGAAAACCCAACAAGCCGTTATCAATTTTCAAAACCAACAACAAATCGTTGCTGATGGCATTGTCGGCCCTAAAACTTGGAATAAATTGGGTGTTTGTACAACTATATTTTAAAGTTTGTGCAACCATGTGTTAAACAGAGTAGGGCGTGCAGTGTGCGCCCTATTTTTCTGTCGAAGTTTCCACCCCACACCACCCCTCCGGGGCACCGTACATTCGATACTTGCGAGAGCGTTTGAAATACAGCATTGCTACCCGATCGTCTGGATTGATTTGTAAAATATTCTGAAATACTTTTTGGGCGGCAACAAATTTTTGCTCGTAGTAAAAATTGAGGGCTTCTTGAAAAACCTCCGCCGTTTGCTGCTTGAGTACAATGCTTTCCTCTGTTTCTGTATCGTAAATTTCAAACACCGACACAGCATTTGTCTTTCCTTTCACCGTTACTCGATCGACAAATCTGTACTTATATTTTTCTGGATCGTCTAGGCGATCGATAATTGCACCGCTAACTAGAATGCCCGCGCCGTAAACCTTAGTCAATCCTTCCAAACGAGACGCGAGATTCACCGCATCAGCAATCACCGTACTTTCCATCCGTTCTCGTTCGCCAATAGTACCCAACATCAAATTGCCCGCGTGCACACCGACGCCGATCGCGATCGGAAACAAGCCATTTTTTTCTCGCTGCTGGTTATAGAGATTTACTTCTTTCTGCATATCAATTGCTGCTCGCACACCATCTTCAGGGGATGTAGGAAACAGTGCCATGACTGCATCCCCAATGTATTTGTCAATAAACCCGTTATTTTTCCTAATTGCAGGGCTAACCCTTCCCAAGTAAGTATTAATAAATGTAAAATTTTCATCCGGTGTCATATTTTCGGAAAGCGCAGTAAACGAGCGAATATCAGCAAACAGCACTGTCATATCTCTTTCCTGATGTTCGCCTAATTTTACTTCAATAATACTCGGCTTTTCCAGCAAGTTTAGAAAATCGTGCGGCACAAACCTGCCGTAGGCTGCATTCAGTTTTGCTAGGCGAATTTGCGTATTAATTCTCGCCAACAATTCCTTTTTTATAAAAGGTTTAGTTACATAATCATTGGCTTCTAAGTTAAAAGCTTCTACCAAGTCAGTAGTTAGATTTTTTGCCGTCAGCATCAGAATCGGCATTTCTAAAGGCGAGTATTTTTTGCGGACTTCTCGACATACTTCATAACCCGTCATCTGCGGCATCATTACATCGAGTAAAATTAAGTCCGGCTTAAATCCTGATTCAATCAGATTTAAAGCTTCTAAGCCGTTGCTCGCTTGAGTAATTTCGTAGTTGGCTAGAGAAAGACTGTTGATGATGACATGAATATTAATCGGCTCATCATCAACTACCAAAATTTTTAATTTTTCACTTTCTAGCGACTCGCTATTGTCTGATACCTGAGAATTTATTATAGAGGATTGGCGGGCTAGTTCAGGAGTGATAAAAATGGGAGAACCCTCGGTTAAACGCGGCTGTATGCTGCTAAATTCCGGTTGACTCTCAGATACGGGCAAAGTAAAGGTGAACTGGGAACCGACGCCTACAGTTGAAGATACCGAAATTTTACCTCCGTGCAATTCCACTAATTGCTTGGCAACAGTTAACCCTAAACCCGTGCCGCCATATTCTCTAGCAGTGGAACCGTCAGCTTGTTCAAAGGATTCAAAAATTCGTTCTAATTTATCTTCGGGGATGCCAATACCGGTGTCAGATACACTAATCGCTAATTGGGAATTAGGCAGTGATTGTGCGTTGCCCGTTACCAATTCTGCTGAAATTTCAACTCTGCCGCTTTCGGTAAATTTAATTGCATTGCCTATTAAGTTGTAAAGTATTTGCTGCAAGCGATTCTCGTCTGCTGCTATTGGCGGCAATTCAGGAGCGACTGAGTTAATCAACTGCAAGTTTTTTTTGCCTACTAATGGCTGAGACAAAGTGAGAATTACAGAGACTATTTCTCGAATACCGACGGACTTAATTTGCAGTTCTATCGTTTTGTGTTTTAGCTGAGAAAAGTCCAGAAGATCGTTAATTAAAGAAGACAATCTTTTGCCCGATGATGAAATTAAAGCTAAGTTAAAATTTGTTGGTTCTGGCAGTTGTCCGGTAGCACCGTCTATTAAAGATTCTGCAATACCAATAATGCCGTTGAGCGGAGTGCGGAGTTCGTGGGAAGTATTGGCTAAAAATTCGTCTTTCAGTTTGTCGAGTCGCTGCAATTCGGTATTTTTAGTTTCTAAGGCAGTAAAAGATGCTTGCAGTTGTTGTGCCATGCTGTTAAAAGCAGCGGCAAGTACGCCCAATTCGTCGGAGCGATCGAGCTTGACAGTTTGGTCAAATTGTCCTTCAGATAAAGCTATTGCTGCATTTTTTAATTTTATAAGAGGTTTGATAATCCAGCGAGAAGTGAGAATTCCTAACACACTTGCCATGCCCAAAGCTGCCAGACATAGCAACACTGTAGTTCGGTTGCCCGCATGAATTTGTTCCATAAAGTCGGCTTCGGGAACGACAACGACAATCAGCAAATCTAAACCCTTGTCGTCTTGAAATGGCAGGATCTTTAAAAATTTCTGCTGGTCGTTTATTTTAACATTTATTTGCTGCGCTTTTGTAATTTGGTGCAAGTTTTGAAAGTGAGTTTCTAAATATTTAGCTGTAGTTTGCGTTACTGCGTCGCTGCTTTCTGTAACTTTAAACAGTTCTTTTTGACCGTTTTGGGTGCGGAAAGGTTTTTCGGCTGTGGAAGTTGCCAGCAGCGTGCCGTTTCTTTCGATAATAAAAGTTTGACCAGATTTACCTATTTTGAGGCTGTTTAAAAATTGACCGATACTGTCGAGACGCAAAGCAGCAATTAATACTCCTTCTAGCTGTTTCTGGCTGTTGTAAACTGGTTGCAGCGCGCTGAGGAGTAAGGTGGGTTCTAGGAAGGATATATAAACTGAACTCCAAGTTGGTTTGGCTTCTAGAGCCGCATAGGCGTAGGAAGGGTGCTGTCGGATGTCGAATTTTTTAACGGAGGCGGCTACTGTCGTGCGATCGCCCGTATCATTAGTATTGTAAGAATAAAAATTAAAATTTGTAGAAGGCCCCGATGCGTTAATCAATAAAGTGCCGTTAGACATCTTTTCGCCAGTGCGATATTCTCCATCTTCATTAGCGATCGACGTAAAATTGATATAAGGATATAATTGCACTTGTCGCCACAGATACTTTTCCCAAGCTGACAAGTCTTTCATGTTTACAAAACCCAGTTTCACCGCATCCAGCTTGCTTTGATTGATTTGGTGCGGAGTTTGCAGATAAGTTCTCAAATTTTGCTCGATGCGATTGCTCACCTCGCCCATCAATTGAGCCGCAAGGTCATTCACTGCTCTTTGAGAGTTCCTAAATGATAAATATCCCACAATACCCACCGCTGCAAATACTTGCAAGACAAAGGGAACTATGAGTACAGTTTGCAGCGTTGCTTTTCTTGAAAGTTTTGCCACTAAGTGCTTGAGAGAAAGAGTGGACATAACATTAGTTTAGGTTGAAAAACCCAGTTAATACTTGGAGCTAGTTCTTACCGCTGGTAAGTATTATAAACCATTTTGTACTTAAACACAACTTACACAAGGAAGACGCGATATCGGTTCTACAATCTTTCATCTTATACCAAATTATTAAAAGTCAAAGCGAACCGTAGAGACACGGCATTTCCGTGTGCTCGTCCCCGCGCCGGACAAGGCATTTCCCTGTCCCTACCGATGTTCACATACAATATATCTGTATCACTACTTTTCATCCAAAGCTTCTATCCCCGACTATCCTTGTGGCACTCCAGACATTCCATTCTTTAGAGAGCGCTGAGAGTAAATTGCTGCTAACTTATCTTGAGGCTTTCTTTCGCAAATCTTATTGAACAATTTTTGCGTCTAAGTAAAATTTTTCTCGAAATAAAGCTCCAGACATTTTTGAAATTCAGCAGCAGTTGCCTGTTTTAGTTGAATGCTTTGTTCTGTTTCTGCATCATACAGAATATTCCAGGTTTATGAATTATACCCCGCTCTCACGGGGTTTATTTACAGTTCTCGCATCTTAACTGATTCTGTCGCTCGAAACCCGGTTTATCCGTACTAAATGTACATAAAATATGCTGTAAAATATTTAACAAGTAGGTTGTGCCGACGGAAAATATTGCAACTTTTTTTTACACAATTTATATTATGTGCGCTTACTTCCGGCTGTTAAAAAAGGTTTAATTAAGAATAAAATATTGGATCGCTGCCCCTGAAATTAGCCACAAAATTAAGCTACAGCGGATTCCAGGTTTATAAAGTACACCCCAGAAACCGGGTTTCTTCTGGATTTCTCGCCAGAAACCGGTTTTATTCAAGAAACCCGGTTTCTCTGTACTTCACTTACCTGGAAA
>Ga0075157_10000619_pt1 | contig 26744 bp, 8 predicted proteins | sample JI81BgreenDNA_FD_70967 | JGI IMG/M metagenome (GOLD analysis project Ga0075157, IMG submission 70967) | Wastewater effluent complex algal communities from Wisconsin, to seasonally profile nutrient transformation and Carbon sequestration -... | ecosystem: Engineered > WWTP > Effluent > Algae...
CCGAAACCATCGCTGGTGGCGTGGCTACGGAAACGACGGTAGCTGTAGCTGCCGTTCGGATCAAAGAACCAGAACTCGTAACCGCTTGTGGCATTCGTTACGCCGAACTGAGCGGAAACCACCGGGTTCGCACTGGCCACGATGAACTTGTTGTTCACCCAGTCCAGCTTGTCGCAGCTGCTGTAGATCAGCTTATCGGTACCGATCGGCAGGCAGAACCCTTGGGTTCCAGAGACCTGGCTCACCGAGCCGCTACTGAAGTTGTTGCGGTTGTCAATGATGCGGGTGTTGTCACCACTGTTGCGCAGGATGTAACCGCCGGTGGTCATACCATCGCCAGCAGCGTCCAGCACACGCAGGTAGAAGCAACCATCAGGCAGGCAGGTCATGTTCGTCTCAACACCGAAGGCCGGATTGAGCGGACCACCTTGTTGCACCACGAAGTCAGTGCCTTGTTCCACGAGTTCCCAAGTGGTCTCGTTCGGGTTGCCGTCCGTCTGGAACTCCAGCGTGAGATCGTTGCTGCAAGGAATAGGGTCCTGGCCTTCGCATTCGCAATCGCCGTTCACCACTGCGGATCCGAAGAGCGGACCAGCGTAGCACGGGCTACCTTCCTCACCAGGGGTGTTGGGGCAACCGTCCACACAATCGAGAAGACCGTCTTCATCGGCATCGGCGGTGCTGAGCACTTCGTTGTACTCGATGGTGAACTCGTACTGGCCAGCGTACGCATCGACGATCAGGTAGTATCCCGTGTTCGGGTCGATCGCGACGTTGTTGAGGTTGAGCGTGCGGCACTGTCCTGTGTTCATGGTACCCAGGCTGGAGCCAACGACCACGTTATCGGCGATCCGACGTACCTCGAAGATCGGGTAGTTCTGGTCGATCCATGCACCCAGGCATAGCTCGATGTCCACAGCATCAGCGCAAGCGGATGTGGTGAAGGAGTGGAACACATCACGCCCCCAGTATCCTGCTGCGGTGTTCAGGTTCGAATAGCCAGCGACCGCGCGGTTGCTACCGCCACTCGCGACACCGTTGGTCAATGGGATGGCATTAGCCGCACCATCGCCACCAACGCGGAACGTGAACTCGGTGGTGCAATCGGATACCCCATAGGAATTCCGAGGGACCACTCGCCAGGTAACGGTCGTCCCGACACCATAAAGGGTAGCGATGTTGGCCGGTGTGTATGCAGCGCCGTTGATGGTGGTGGATGGGTGATTCGAAGCCACAAGACCACCTTGGAAATACACATCGTAACCGGTCGCGCCGAACGCTGCCGGCCAGCTGAAGTTGATCGGCGTGGCACTACCCGCAGCGATGCTCGCATTGTTCACCGGGAAGGTCGGTGCGGGAACGCACGGTGCAAGTCCGGGGCAGAACACCTGGAACTGCTGTGTGCCTTGCGATGACGTGTAGAGGTCAGCGAGGACGTAGTAGTCACCGGCCGCAGGTAGTGTGAAGTTGATGGTGCTCGGAATTCCGATACCCGAACCGTTCACCTGACTCAGACCTGTGCCAATGCAAGAGAACGCAGCAGCACCGCAACCAGAAGAGACGGGGGCGATCATGTACGCGGCTTGGCCGTATGAGGTGAAGTTGTTCACAGGGATGTTGAGCTGGAAGTTCCCCGCCTCTGGAGCGGTGATCCTGTACAGTTTCTCCACGCCCTGTGCCCCGACGATGTTGCCCGTACAGCTTGCGTTCGAATAATTACCGAGCGCGTAAGCAGGATTCCCTTCTGCGCCGAATACGGCGGTGATCGTGGCCAGCTCACCACACGCGAGTACGGTGGCCGTGGAACAATCGATGGAGGTCACGAAGTTCACCGGGAAGGAGTTCGTGGAGTAAGTAGGTCCACTGCAGGCCTGACGCACGACCACTTTGTAATTCGTGGTCGGTGAAAGTCCGGTGATGGTGTAGGGCGATGTCACGTTGGTGACCACCGTGCTGCTGCCGCTACCGGCGGTAGCACCCGTGCCAGGCGTGAACCCAGGTGCGCCGTACTCAACGATGTAGGAAGAGCCACCGCCCACCCAGGAAACTTCGGCAGAGTTGCCGCCAACGGAGGACATGGTCACACTGTTGGGGACAGAGCAAGCCGGAGCCGGTCCGCAGGTCACGTTGCCCAAGAAGCCGTGTTCACTACCAATCCCGAAGCCGTCGCTTTGCCCGTTGGCGCGCAAGCGGAACGTGAGGCAGCCCCCAGGGTGCGTGCTGGTGAAAGGACCTGGCAGTGCTGTACCCGTGTATCCTCCAGAAGGGAAGGCGCCCACGCCAGCAGTGCTTGAAGCCAGCATACCAGCCGAAGTGTTCGGACCATCGAAGACATAGAAGCGGTCCCCACTACCCACGGAAAAATCCGTGAAGGCCACCGTGACCACATCGCCACCGACGTTGGGGCAAATGGTGTAGGTAGCATCGGTGTTGATGGGATAGTTCACCAAGACATTGTAACCTGCGTTGTTGAATGGTCCACCACAACCAGGTGCCGTGGTGAAGTTGTACGCGTTGGTCCATGCACTCGTATCGCCGGGCGAGCAGATGCCTCGCACATAGAGCGTGTAGGTGGTGCCACCCACAAGATCCCCATCAGTGACGGAAACGGGCACGGTCGCGCTGATACCTTCGGCCAACGCTGGTGCCGTGGCTGGTGAGCCGTTCGCAACGATCCGGTACTGATGTTCCGGAGAAGTACCGGTCCAAGTGAAGGAACCACCTTGTGGACCAGTGGTGGTAGCCGAAACACCCGAGGGGGGGAAACACGTTGGAAGCGCTTCGCAGGTCACTGCCGCATTCCAGCTGGCCCCTTGGAAGGAGACCAATTTGAAGGTGAGGCAGCCGCTTGGATGGCTGCTGACCACCGTTGGAGGAGTAGCACCGGCACGAAGTCCACCCGAAGGGATATAGTAGATGGCCCCGGTCGGTCCAGCAGCAGCAGCACCGTTGTAAAGCTGATCGCCCGAGGTGCTCGGCCCGTTGTACACGTAAAGCGAGGTCTGGCGATCAGAGTTCCAATCGGCCAGGGTCAACGAAGAGAACGTTGCCACTGCCGCTTGTCCAGCAGTCGTAGGGCAAATGCGTGTGACACTGTGATCACCGTAAGTACCAGTGGCCGCTGAGAAGTTGAATGAGGCACCGCAATCGAGCGGTGTTGTGAACTTACCCGCCAAGCTCCATGCTCCGGTAGCACTGCAAGTGCTCCGCACATAAGCATAGTAGGTCGTGTTCGATGTGAGACCGGTCACCGAAACGTTGAACGTACCGGTGGGAACGTTACCCGAAGCCACCGCACCACCTGAACCGGGCAATCCGTCTGCGCCCATGCCGGAGACATCCTGAGCACGGACCTCGTAGTCATGTGAGGAGGCTCCGTTGTCCACCCATTGTATGGTGGCAGAGGTCGGCTTCAATTCCGAGACAGGCACCGTGGCCTGCGGAACACAAGCGGTAGTCTTCGGAGTCCACGTGTAGGTGAGACCGCTGGTGGGAACGTTCGCTCCACCCAAGCTCATCGTGGCCGAATTCGAAGCTCCGAGCGTCGGTGCTGCAAAGGTCCCTTCCAGCGTAAACCAATCCGCGTTGGTGGAACCAGCGAGGCCGATCGCCGTTGGCACCGTCGTAGGCCAAGTGAAGGATCCGAACGCGATCGAGACGGTCTGGTTGTTGGGGTTACCGCCACCTTCGCTCAATCGGATCTGGAAGTTGCCGGTCATGGCAGCGTTCCCTGTTTCGAAATTCTCGTACTGCACTACGTACGTGCGGTTCGGTGCCGTGCCTTGGACGCCCACTTTGATGAGCATGACCCCAGGGCTCTTACCCCATGGGCCACCGGTATGGGCGAAGCCGACGCGCGAGCGCTGCTCCAACACCTCACCACGAGCATATGCGGTGGTACCCGACGAGAACGGCGTGGTAGCGGAGTTGAAGATCTCCGATCCACCGTGCTGCGGCATCCACACCGGTATGGCCAAAGAAGAACTACCGAACGAGATGTAGCCAGCCTTGGCGAACGCGACACGGTCCCATGTTACACCATTGAAGGTGAACGGGAAGGGCAACGGATAACCGGAAGCAAGGAACGGATCGGCGGAATTGTTCGCCAAGCCGTTCAGCAGTCCTGGATCCGGGTAATAGAACACGTTGTTGTACGTGGTACCGAAGAAGCCCGCGACACCGGGCGGGGTGTAGGAATAGCTCACCTCTCCACCGACGAGTGGAGTATAGGTGCCCGAGGCGACCGAGAGATCGTAACTGCCCTGTAATGTGCTTAGCTGGGCGGCGCTATCGCCACAGACCGCTAGGGAGAGCGCGCCCAAGGCGAACGCACGCCCTTTGCGGCTTGCCAGCTGAATGGATCCGAGGATCCGTTGGGTAAAGTTCATTGAGAGACGGGTTTGGTTTATGAGAGTGAAAGGACAGGAGAGCGAGCAAGGGTGCACGCCATCCGCAGGTAGGACCGACCGTAGAGGCGGAAGATCCGGCGCAGCCGTAGCATCAGTTGCAGCCACACTTACCGTGTGACGGGCGAACCGAGCAGTGTGTAAGGAAGAGTTGGAGGGAAGAGAGTGGGGGTGTAAGAGAGGTGAGAGATGAGATTGAGAGTAGTGGTACGTCTAGAGCGAAGCCAATGTAAAGGGTTTGGGAACGCAAAATGCAAGTATCCGCTGATTTATTTCTCAACCAAGGCCGCAAGGTGCGCGATCCAACACCTCATGTATGTCCTTGATCCGGTATGGCAAGAACATCCCGATCCATCCCGGTCATGGCCCAGATCGCACGGTGGACACCCGGACGATCCATGGTGCAAGCGATTTGCATTCGGATCAAAGGAATCATTATCCTTGCAATGTGCATGTCCTCACCGTGCACCTCTCTCTTCTCTCGGTATCACGTCTTCTTGCGCATGTATCACTCCGGGCTTTCGCCATGGTCGAGTTCTGCTGCTTTCGAACCAGATGGCAGCACCATGTACTCTGGCCTTCGCTCTTGCACACGGATGAGCACGGATGTGGAACGATAGGACAAAGTGGCGACTGATCTGAAAAGTTCCAGAATTTCCAAAACCACCCGATGATGGTCAACCAAGGGTACTCTAGAGCGATCCTGCCATTGATGAAACAGCTTCTCCTGGCGCTAACTGCGCTAGCGTCACCGGAGCTGGCATCCGCTCAACACAGTTTGGTACGGGTATGGAACGACCAGACTCTGAAGGCCATTCGCAATGACTTGGCACGTCCTCCAGTGCACGCACGGAACCTATTCCATGTGAACGCCGCCATGTATGATGCCTGGGCCGCTTACGTGCCGAACGCGCAGCCTTGGCTGCTCGGCCGTACGAATGGGAACTACACCTGCCCCTTCCCTGCCTTGGTCACACCATCGGATCGCACGGCTGCTCAGAAAGAGGCCATGAGCTTCGCCACCTACAGATTGCTCCGGCATCGGTTCCTGAACTCTCCGGGCTTCGAGGTCACCTCCGCCCGGCTGAACCACTTGATGGACAGCTTGGGCTATGATCGGACCTTCACAGGGATGGACCCATCGAACGGAGGGCCGGCTGCGCTGGGCAACTACATCGCCCATCATTACATCACCTTCGGCTTGCAGGATGGCAGTAACGAAAGCGGCAATTACGCCAATCAATACTATACGCCTGCGAACGCCAGCCTACAAATGATCCTACCTGGCAATCCGGCCATGGCGGATCCGAACCGATGGCAGCCGATCACGCTTCCGACATCCATCGACCAAGCGGGAAATCCGGTGTCTTCGACCCCACCGTTCGTAGGTGCGGAATGGGGGAACGTTCAACCCTTCAGCCTCACCGCAGCGCAAAGCACGATACACACACGCGATGGTCATGCCTGGAGGGTGTATTTGGATCCCGGCGAACCCGCACAATTGGATATGTCCTCATCAGCCGGCCTGGAGTCTTTCTTCAAGTGGAACCATGTGATGGTGAGCATCTGGCAGTCGCATCTGGACCCCGCTCAGGATGTGACCTGGGACATATCGCCGGCCTCGATCGGCAATAGTTCCAATTACCCCACCACGCCGGAGGAATATGCGAGTTTCTACGACCTGCTCAATGGTGGAGATAACAGTCCTGGACATTCCATCAATCCCGTGACAGGACAACCGTACGCCCCGAATCTTGCGGATCGAGGGAACTACACCCGTGTATTGGCTGAATTCTGGGCCGATGGGGTGGACAGCGAAACACCTCCCGGCCACTGGTTCGAGATCCTCCATAACGTGATGGACCTTCCAGGATTCCATCGCCGTTGGATGGGAACGGGTCCGGAGCTGGATACGCTCGAATACGACGTGAAGTCACATTTCGCACTGGGCAGTGCCATGCATGATGCCGCCATCACCGCCTGGGGCATCAAAGGATATTACGATTCGGTGCGACCTGTGAGCGCAGTACGCTTCATGGGTGACCGGGGGCAATGCTCCGATCCGCAAGGGCCTCGCTACGATCCTGCCGGAATGCCGATCGTACCGGGCTTCATTGAACAGGTGCTGCCGGGAGATCCGCTGGAAGGACCGGGACAAGAAGACCTTTACAAGATCAAACTCTACACTTACCGCGGACCATCGTATGTGACCAACCCGAGCAGTGATGTGGCCGGAGTAGGATGGATACTCGCGGAGGATTGGTGGCCCTACCAGCGCCCAACTTTCGTGACACCTCCCTTCGCAGGTTTCATCTCGGGACACAGCACGTATTCACGCACGGCCGCCGAAGTGCTCACTGCGATCACCGGCAGCCCATACTTCCCTGGCGGGATGATCGAATACGTGATCCCGCAGAATGAATTCCTCGTGTTCGAGGATGGACCGGATGAGGAGGTAAAACTCCAATGGGCCACGTACCGCGATGCGTCGGATGCATGCAGTCTATCGCGCATCTGGGGCGGGATCCATCCGGCGATGGACGACATCCCGGGGCGTACGATCGGTATGCAGCTAGGACCTCAAGTAGTCGTTCTCGCCAACCAGTACTTCACCGAAGGGCCGCCGCGTGTGGTTCAGACGACGATCAACCATGACATCCTTGGTCCAGCTCAGGCCGGACTTCCTTTCACCATGGTCTTCCAGTTCGATCGGTCCATGGACCCGGCATCCTCACTAGTCATCTCCTTTCCCTCAGATGACCCCATGGCCACGCCGAGCTTGGCCCCCCTCACGCAGACGTGGATCGCGCCCGATCGGTTGGAGGTGTCGACGGTTCTATTGGTCGGCCAACATGATCTGCGTGACATCGATCTGATCGCGAACGGAGCAATGGACGCCCAGGGTCGTACGATGGCCCCTTACGCCCAAGCTGACGCGTTCATCATCGATACGCGCTTCCCGGAAGTGGTCTCCATCACCGCTGAACGACCGGTCTACACGCGGAATGAGATCGGCCCCGGGGCTGTCCGTGTGCATGTTCGGTTCGACGAACCTGGCGACCCCTCCACGCAGCCCACTATCACATTCACAGGAACACCTGACCCTACGGCTCTGCTACTTCTTGAAGAAGCGGAGAGTGCTTGGATCACCGATCAAGAGTACACGGCGGTCTATACCTTATTGGACGATGCACTGGAGATCCCAGCGATCACCGTTACTGCGGTGGGCTCTTCCGATGCGGTCGGGAACATCCAAGTGCCGTTCACGGCCGAAGAGGTATTCGCCATCGACCTGAAAGCCCCAACGACCTTGACCCTCGAAGCGCTGGATCCTGTCCTCACTACGGACGACATTGGGTCAATCGCTCAAAGGCTGACCTTGACCTTCGACGAGGCCATGGACCAGACCATCTCCCCGACGATCACCTTTAACGGCGCAGACCCGCTGGATGGGTCGTTGGTGCGTGTTGCGTTGATGAGCCTGTGGAACGACGACCATACATGCCAGATCACCTACTCCCTATCGGCGAACGAGGTGGAATATCCGGACTTGGCCATCAATGTGGAGGACCTCAGGGATGCTGCGGGAAATACTGTGGTGGCCGAGGTGTGGGAAGATGTGTTCAGCATCGATACGCGCAAGCCTTCCATATCATCGGTCGATCCGACCACCACGATGATCAATGATGGATCCGTGGGATCGAACGGATGGTCGGTGGAGCTGACGTTCTCCGAGGCCATGGACACGGACGTACTACCCTTCATCGCCACAACACAGGCGGAGGAGCTGGGCAGTAGCTTGATCTACTCCCCAAGTCAGAGCAGCTGGATCGCCCCCACGATGTTCAACGCGGTGTTCCAAGTGCTCGATCTGGAAGTGGAGGTGAGCGGCGTGGACATCGAGATCTCACTGGCTCGAGACCTGCTCGGTAACCGGATACCCGCAGGAACACTCGCAGGTCTGAGCCTTGTCGTGGACACACGGAATCCGCGACTCCTTTCGGTCATGGCCGACCCTTCGGTGGTCACCGATGCACAGGTCGGGCCCGAAGGTCTGATCCTGACCACCACCTTCGATGAAGTGATGGACGCTGACATACCTCCGCACATCGTCTTCGGTGGAACGCTTTCGGGATCGCTGATCCTTGATCCGGTCACATCGGCCTGGTCCAATGGATCCACGCATGAAGCGGTCCATGGGGTGCAAGCTTCCCTAGTTAATGAGAACGGTGTGGATGTAGAGGTGAGCCAAGCTCGGGATCAGGCTGGCAACACCATGGTGGCGCGAACGATACCGGATGTGCTCGACGTGAACCTGACCGGCGTGGGCATCAACGAAATGTCGGTGGGTTCTGCGCTCATCTTCAGTCCGAATCCGCTACCATCCGGGGGATCACTACGGATCATGCCCTCTGACCCCACGGGCAGCCACCAGATCATCGTGTTGGACGCTGCCGGTCGCGCGGTGTACCACGAACCTGCGCTGCTGAGCCGCGGTGGTGTGCTTGACCTGGCGATGCCCTCTTTAGCGGCTGGCGCCTATGAGCTCGTGTTGATCTCGAGCACTCAACGACAGACCGGCAGATTCATCATCATCGCGCACTAGTACCGAACATCCCTCCTCACGATCAACACGTCCAAAGCCATGATCAGAAATACGATCCTTCGTTCGACCCTGCTGCTGATCGCAGCGCGGTTGACATCATTGGACCTGAGCGCCCAAGGCTACACGGATGTCAGTACCCAGAACGGTTTGGACTTACTCGTCCCTGCAGCTTCACAATACTTCGACATCGGAACGGGTGTGAGCTTCCACGACTTCGATGGTGATGGGGACGATGACCTCACTTTGGGCAACCGGAACGGAACGCTGAAGTTCTTTCGGAACAATGGAGGATCGTTGGAGCCTGTGGAGCTGATCGGACTGACCACAGGGAGTGCCAAGGCCGTATTGTGGGCCGATGTGGACAACGACGGGGACTCGGACTTCCTGGTCACGACCTTCCTCGGACGGGTGAACCTCTTTCATAATAACGGTGATGGCACCTTCACGGACATGACAGCGGTCGCCGGCTTCGTTCAAAGCATCGGGAAATACTGGGGAGCCTCTTTTGGTGACTACGATCGCGATGGCTTCTTGGACCTCTACGTCTGCACGTACATCTACGAGACCGAGGCCTACACCTATGCGAAGATCAATCACCTCTACCACAACGACGGTGACGGTACGTTCACCGATGTCACGATCGGGTCGGGCACCGGCAATGGCATGAAGGCCTCGTTCCAATCCATGTGGCTGGATGTGGACCAGGACGGATGGCAGGACATCTTCGTGATCAACGACTTCATGCCGGGTAATGCGCTCTTCCGGAACAACCATGATGGCACGTTCACCGACATCAGCGTGGAACGCGGTCTTTTCGAAGGACCAGAGCATTGCATGAGCATCTCCATGAGCGATTTCGATGTGGACGGTGACCAGGACATCTTCATGACCAACACCGGCATTTACCCGCAGGTCAACAATGCCAGACAGATGCTCATGGTGAACGATGGGGCCGGGGTCTATGCGGAATCATCGAACCAATTCGGTCTTGACGTATTCGAGTGGGGCTGGGGTGGTCTGTGGATCGACCACGACAATGACGGTTACCAAGACCTGTACATGGGAACGCACGAACATGTCGTGCCCGTGATACCCGCTAAGCCGGACCTGTTCTTCAAGAATCAGGGAGGCACCGGGTTCGTTGCTGCACCCGAGTTGTTCGATGGTGATCTGGTACGGCACACGCACAGCGTCGCACGCGGCGATCTGAATGGTGATGGCTATGCGGACCTTGTCGTTCATGGTCAGGAGCCCTTTCCTCCCCAACTATGGTTGAATAACGGCGGAACGGCGAGCCATGTCCGCATCGGCGTGGAAGGCACGGTCTCCAACAGACAGGGCATCGGCACATGGATCCATGTACACGCTGGAGGAAAGCGCTACAGTCATTACACGGTATGCGGCGAGAACTACCTCGGACAGAATTCACACAACGTGCATTTCGGGCTTGGCGAGGCTACGATCATCGACTCGGTCGTTGTCCAGTACCTCAGTGGGCACGTTGATCGGTACTTCGACCTACCCGTGGATACGTTGTACCAGTTCACCGAAGGGGAGACATTCATACCCCGGATCGCAGCAGAAGGAGGCTTGGTGGTTTGCAATCCATCAACCGTATCACTTGCGGTTAACGAGGTTGGATCCTACCTCTGGAGCACCGGTGAGGACACGCCGGACATCGCGGTGGTGTCGAGCGGCGCCATCCATGCCACGGTAACCAACGCATTCGGCATCACCGCGAACACCGATACGGTGAACGTGATCATCGGAGCCGTGCCCGAGGTCATCGCGAACGTGGTGGATCCCTTGTGCCCCGGAGAGGCAAGCGGGAGCATCGAGCTCGTGAACCTGGTAGGAACGCCAGCTGAACTCGTTACATGGAGCTCAGGTCAAGAAGGAGAGCTGTTGACGGGAGTTTCCGCGGGTGGCTTCAGTTTCACCTTCACCGACATCAACGGATGCACGTCATCGGGGTCGGTGGATGTATCCGAACCGGATCCGGTGCTCGTGGTGGTCGTCCCGGAACACGCGGTCAGTGGTGCGGATGGCGGGCTGTCCTGGACCATCTTCGGCGGTGTCCCACCCTACGAGCAGACCTTGAACGGCGAGCTTGTGACAGGAACATCCCAGACTGGTTTGTCCGCCGGCGACTACGAGGTGACTGTTACTGATTCGAATGGCTGCTCCGTGACCGTGGAGATCGAACTCCTTCTTGGTGTTGGCTTGGATGAGTTGAACGCCGGCACCATCGGGTTGTATCCCAATCCCGCGATCGATCAGCTCCGGATAACGGCCCAGGACGTGTGGAGCAGCTGGCGTATCACGGACATGGACGGACGCATCATGCTGACGGGCTCACGGCCGAATGACGGCTCTATCGATGTGTCGCCCCTCGCCAGTGGCGCATACCTGCTGGAACTCATGGTAGAATCAGGTGACCAAGTGCGTATCCGCTTCATGAAGAACTAGGGTTGCTCACGGCGTTGCATAGGGAGCAAGGGTCCGATCGCGGGTATTCGTTCTACGCGGCATAACCTCCACGTTCCAGGTCCCGAACGATACGCTCGGAGTCGTTCGTAGTGCAGCAACGTGCTACGTCATGGAACGGAAGCATGTGTTCCAGTATCATTTGAAGTTGCGCAATGGGCAGCTGAAAGCCGCAATGATCAGGCAACACATCGACTTTTCAAACGTCAACAAGACACTGGCCATATTGCATGCGGCCGATCGATGAAGTGCATCGCCAGCCGACCCGTCAGGATGTGTAAGGACTTGGTTGCACCGGGGTCCGTTCACCCCGGCCCTCTGACCCATTGGCTTTCAAAGGCCAGCAGCGGATCCTGTCACGACCCAACGGGCGGAAAGTCAGCATTCTGTGGTAATATTGTGAACCGAAGGTCTCTCAACCTTCGTCTCTCACGTTCTCTCTTTCTCTCACCCTCTCACGCTCATGTTCCTCTCACGATCTTCGGGTCCGGCTAGGGTTGAAAAGTCGCCCGAGCTCCACCGATATGCGCATCCACCGGACTTTCCGCTCTCCGGTCCGGAAGGTAGCGTCCATTCTGGACGACTTCTGCAGCGAGCTGGAGCCTTCCGTTCGGCCCTGCTGATCGTGGTCCTCCTATTCGTTGGGGCGGCCCAGGGGCAGTTCCAAAGCAATGATCCGTCGGACGCGACCACCTCACTTCCGTTCACCCTGAACGCGGCTGACCAGATCACGATCTGTACGAACGGTTCGGAAACCACGGGCGGAACACTCGCTGGTGCCACGAACACCCCGACCACGATCATTCCTGCAGCGCTGTGCGGCTCTTTCACAGCAGGCTCCACCAGCGATGTTTGGTATCGTATCGACGTTCCAGCTTCGGGTGACATCCGCTTCCGCGTGACCTTGAAGGATGGCTCATCCAATCCATTGACCAACGGCGGAATGGCAGCTTACCTGGCCGCTTCTGCCGCAGGTCCTTTCCAACTGATCGATTGTGCTGTAGGTGGTAACCTGACCAACTCGCTCACGAACCCCACCCTTGAAGCGACCTGTGTGCCTGCAGGCAGCAAGATCTACCTGCGGGTCTGGGATGAAGGCGTCAGTTCCAGCACCAAGACCTTCAGTGTCTGTGTGCAGGGCCAGGATTGGGGTGACCTCGCCACGCGGAGGGATATCGCTGACACCCCCTGTGGTGTGTATGCCACCCCGACACCCGCGACCATACTATCGGTTGGTGGTGCTTTAGCCACGTTCTACACCACTTTCGCTTGCAACGAGGCATTCCCTTACGACCCCAGTTGCGGTTCGTACCGAGGCGGCGATGTCTGGTTCAGGGCCACGGTGCCCGCATCCGGATCCATCCGACTCATCGCATCACAAGGCCTTACCGCATCGCGCCGGATCAACCGGATCGGATTCGCCATGTACAGTGCAGCGGGGACCTGCTCGGACTACAGCCAGTTCAGCGAGATCGCATGCGTATCGACGACCTTGACCAGCACATCGGAAGCGACCTTGGCGACGATCGGATGTTTAACGCCAGGATCCACTGTCTACATACGGGCCTATCCGACCATCGAATCACAAAGCACATCAGGTTCATCGCGCTATGGTGCGTTCCGATTACGCGTGACCAACCCTGCCGGCACACCCGGTACCATCGCGAACAACCTCCCTTGCACCGCCACGTCATTGAGCTTTGGTGCCTGTCCGGCTTATACGAGCGGCCTCGTCACCTTCAACGATAACACAGCATGCACAGCACCCGGAGTTCCTCAGCCTGGATGTGGCACCTTCTCATCCACCACGAGCCGTGATGTCTGGTATCAGTTCGTGGCGCCAGCGAACGGCACAGTGGGTATCCATGTGAACGGGAACACATCCAGCATCCCCGTATTCGATGCGGCGGCAGCTTTGTACACCGCAGCATCCGGCAATTGCAACGGGCCTCTGACCTTGGTCGATTGCGATGATGATCATGGACCCGGCCTCGGCGCATATATCATCCGAACGGACCTGGTGCCAGGGAACACCTACTACGTGCGTGTGTGGGGAGAAGGAACTTCAGGATCGCAGACGGGGATCTTCTATATCTGCTTGACCAATCCGGAACCGGATCCGGGCAACTGCTTCTACCTTCTTCGCATGTCATACGATGGTACTGGTGGTTCGCAGACCATGCGTGTCGCCATCGGATCGGATACAACGGACTATACCACGACCATGGGCGAACCGAACGAATTCGTCCTGGTGGAAGTTCCCGGCGGTCTTACGGTCACCTTCATCTATTACAACACAGCCCTCACCGGCGGTATCTGGTACACCTACGACGGTGCTCAGTTAGGTGAGATCCCCACATGGGTCTACCGCGGTGGCGGCGCGGTGCCCGGTCCGAGCCCAGGTCCAGCATACTCCTACACGGTCAACTCTTGCGCCCCCTATGCATCTGCGCGCGAGGATTGTCTGGGCTCACGTACCATTTGTGGTCCATCGGCAGTGGTCGATACAACGTTCCTGGACTACGACAGTGGTTACCGAGGTTACATCACGGACCTTACGGTGGAGAATCGTGGTTGCTTGCAGAACGAGAACCGCGCTGGTCGCTGGTTCATCTTCCGCGCGCAAGCCGATGGAGAAGTGAGCTTCACCCTGCAAGGCCTTCTCTCCCCGACCGAGGACATCGATTTCGCCGTATGGGATGCAGGCGCTCAACCTGTGGGCCTGTTACCGAACGTCACACCATCCATCTGCTCACCAACCTCTGCTCCCATTCGCTGCTCCAGCGCTCGGGTAGCTGCACGCACCGGCCTCCTCCCCTACCTGCCGAACCGCACGAGCGAAGGCACTGGAGGCTTCGGTTGGCTGAGCTCACTGCCTGTATTGCAGGACCATGTCTATCTCCTCTATGTGGTGAACATGGACATCCCGATCACCTCGCCACCGTATCCCCCCATCATACGGCGGCAGAATTTTCGTCGATTCAGCCTGCAATGGACCAGTTTGTTGAACAGTTCGGGGGTCACCGACAACACCATCCTTGATTGTACCCAACTCATCCTGCCCATTGAACTCATCGCATTCGATGCGTGGCGGAATGGGGAAGATGCCGAGCTGGGATGGTCTACGGCAACGGAACGGAACAGTGATCATTTCGCGGTGGAGCGCAGCATGGACGGCATCACCTTCAAGACCATCGGCCATGTCGCTGCAGCAGGCACTTCCGTTGTGCGCAGGGATTATGGTTTCACGGATGAGGCACCACTCCTGGGTACGAACTACTACAGATTGAAGATGGTGGACAAGGATGACGCGGTGGAGTACAGTGATGTGAAGGTGGTGGTCTTCGGATCAGCCGATCGGATGGTCGTTTTCCCGAACCCAGCAGGTGCGGAGATCCACCTGAGCTATGGACCCTCACAACCAAGCGTGGTATATGTGACCGTGATCGATGCCACTGGACGAGTGGTCCATCATCAGAATTGGAGCGAGACGAGCGATGCGGGCCAGATCACCCTGGATGTGTCCGACTTGGCACGCGGCACTTACATCATCCGATCCGTCGATGTGAAAGGTGAAGTCACCTCCGCCCGGTTCATCAAGGGTTGACCGCTCGCGAGCCTAGAAGTTCGTTCCACGGACGTTTCAAGCCGAGCTGTGTAGCGATCCACAAGATCGCTCTATTCCGATGCTGCCTCTGAAGTTCGCACGTGCGTATGTTTTCGCGATCGTCCTAGGTGTGAATAATGCATGGCCATAGACACGATGGAAAGCAGAAAAGCCTGGGTGATCCTGAACTGAACGGGACCTTCGAATTCCTTCCGCCATGGTCGGACAGATCGAGCCTATGTGGAACGAAGAAGCCGCCTGAGATAGGCGGCTTCCCCGAGAGAAAGGCAGCGAGAGGAGGATCGATCAGCGCAACACGCGCAGCGTACCGGATACGACGCGTTCCGCATCACGCATGATCACCACGTAACTGCCCGCCGGCACGGCTCCCGGATCCAGGCGGATGACCTGTCCGCTATGGCCCGTCAGCCGTTCCAGCATGACCCGGCGCCCAGACAGATCGTGCACGCTCAACTCGATGCTTCCCCCAAAACCACGAGGTAACATCACATTGAACGGCCCGACCCCGGGATCCGGGTATATCCAAAGTCCTTCTTGAACGTGTTCCGCCACACCCACCGGGCAACCGGTGGTCAAGACCGATGAAGTCAGTGAGCACAACTCACTTGATCCCTCCAGATCCAGAACGACGGAGGTCCCGATCTCGAATGGGCCGATCATCTGTGGACCAGCGCCACTGGCTGTGACTTCAGGCGCACCAGCGTTGTTGCGGATGACGACTTGTTCTGCCGTACCGAGCGAGATCAGGTCAACCTCCACCATGAAGGTTCCGCCATCACAATCATCCACCACATCGAAAGCGGCTTCAGGGCCTTCGCAGCCATCATAACAGGAAATGATGTAGTTCCACGGGGACGCTTGACCTCCTACACAACTTCCTGCAGAACCATTCGCGGCTTCGATCAGGATGGTATTGCTAGTTTCCGATGACACGACCAATACACCGGCCAGGTCACCACCCGTTGACTCGTGCAGGACCACCGACGAGAAGATATCGTCACCATCATAGACGCGCATCGCATCCGTGCCAGCCAACGTACCACTGATGAATCGGACACCGATACGTTGTTCGGCCGAGGTGGCGCGATACACCCACTGTCCGGCATCATCGTCCAAATAGCAATACGTGTATTCATCGGGACCACAGCTCACGACCGGACACGGCGTATTGATCAGTGCCTGGGAGATCGAGCTACAGTAAGCGTTCACCGGGTCCCCTGCAGTGACGATGACAGGCGAATCGATGGGGAATGGACCGATGTTGTATTGTCCCGGGGCATTGGCGGTCACAGGTGTAGCAGTCGCATTCGCCGTGATGACGACCGACGGGGCCGAACCCATGCTGAAGAGGGTCACGTTCACCGTGAATTCCTCTTCTTCGCAATCGGTGTTCACGGCATATCCGGCCAATACCGGCTCGCAATCCAAACAACCCACTTCCCACTCCACCGGCTCGATGAACTCGAGATCATCACAACTACCGACACCATCGGCGATGATGCGCATGGTCATCACACCACCGGTGGAATTCACCACCTGAGCGGGAAGAACAGGCGTGATCGTACTGGAGAAAAGGACAGGCGCGGCGGCATCAGGACCATCATGTACCGTTAGCACGTCGCCCACGCTCATCACACCGGCACTGAAGATGAGCCGGAGAGGATCGGCCGTTGAGCTGAGGTAGGTCCACGTGCGTTCTTCAAAGTTGGCGTAGCAATAGGCCTCCTCGATCGGCGGAGTGCCACAGACCACATCGGTGTATACGTCGGTATCGAAGGGGTGTGGCGCGCTCCATGCCGGGGTCTGTCCTGTACAATTGGCACGGACGTATGCGTAAAGCACACCGGTAGGAAGATCGGCCAGTTCAACGGAAGTGCCGGAGATACCAGAGCCGGACACGATGGGCGTTTCGTCAGGACCACCTGCGGTGATCACATAATCGTACGCTGTGGCATCGGGGTTCGGCGACCATGATAGGGTCGCGTTCAAGCCACCATCAACGAAGTCGAAGCCATCAACAACGATGTCGTAGACCGAACAGGCAGGAGGTGTCCAAGTGAAGGTGAGCCCAGGTGGAAGGTTCGCCGATGTCGCTGGTACGCGGCAAGTGGCATCATTGCCTGTGCCTGCCACGCTTTGTTCCCAGTTGAAGGGCGAAACCGTGACGGCCCTGTTGTTGAAGTCGGAAGGGTCGGCACCACCCAGACCCACGTGGCCCAACACTGTCCCAACAGGCGTCATGGTACCGAATACCACTTGAACGGACTGTGCGGAGGGGACACCTCCGCCTTCATTCAGGCGTATCTGGTAGGCATAGGTTCCTCCACTTCCGGATCGTTGGCAGTTGAATTCAGCGATGAAGGTCCTGTTCGGTGCAGTGCCGGAGAGCTTGATCTGGATCGGCCATGAGCTCAGACCACCTCCAGGTGCCATGTCATTGGCGAAACCAACGATGCGGTAACGCAGAACAGGGTCCATTCCGGTAGGCAGAGAGGAAGAGAGCGGTGTATAGGCATCGGGTCCTATGGAAACGAACACAGCATTATCTCCACGCACGGACTGACCGAGCGCCAACCATCCTTCAGTGCTCAACCCCACACGATCGAACACTTGTCCGTCGAAGGTGAAGTCGAATCCGATAGGCCAGCCGTTACCGGTGGTCGCATCGCTCATGGGTATATCCACGCCTTGGGTCACGAAGGCGTCATCATCAATGGCAAGCCAGGGAGGAAGACCGACAAGGCCCAAGGGCGTACCTGTCCCAGCCACGGGTTGCCAGGTACCAACGGATTGCGTGAACGTGTACGACGATACCTGAGCTATCGCACTGGTCGCCAATACGTGGACGAAGGCACAACCGATGGTTCGAAAGAGAGGACTGAGGCGCATGCGTGAGAGTTGTGAGAGCTTGCGATGATGGTCCCGGCGGAACGGAGAAGTTCCGCCGGGATCGACTCAATGGACGACCTGGATCATACCGGTGTACCGGCGACCACCTTGCTGAAGGGTGAGGAAATAGGATCCGCTGGGAACATCGAACATGTCCAATTCAACCACGGGCCCTGCGGCCTGCGTGCGGAGCTGATGTACGGTACGCCCTTGTAGGTCATGAACGGTCAACTCCGAGCTACCGGTGGTCGCTTCGGGAAGTGTGATCCGGAACATACCCTCGGACGGGTTCGGAGCAACCTGTAGACGAGCCGCGTCCTGTCCGTTGATGCCGACAACCGAGCAATCGAAGGTGAGCACTGGTGATGTCCACGTGCAAAGGACGCTCGCTCCCACCACATCAACCCTCACCTGTTCCTGAGAAGCGAATGGACCGACGGTATAGGTACCTGCTGCAGTGGCAGTAACGGCGGCAGCACCACCATCATTGGTGATGGATACGGAACCCGTGGAACCGATCTGCGCCACGGTGACCTCAATGCTGAATTGATCCACGTCACAGTCATGAACCACCGAGAACGTCGCTTCGGGTTGGGTGCACCCGTCGTAACAAGCCACCACGTACTCCCACGGGGTCGCATACCCCTCGTCACAACTCCAGAAGGCCGGTGCATCTATGGCAAGGAGCAGTTGGTCATCATCGTTCGTGCTGAATTGCATGACATTCGCCAGATCCCCAGGGTAAGCTTCTGGGAGGACTTCGAACGGATCACCATCGTAGATCAGTGCTTCAGCGTTCAGCCCCATGGAACCACTGATGAAGCGGATCCCGATCGGTTGCCCGTTGCCTTGGTAGAGCCATTGCGAAGCGTCGTTCGGCACGTAGCAGTACTCATATTCGTCCGGGCCACAGCTGACCACAGGACAGGGCTCGTTCAAGAACTCCACGCTCTCCAAGTTGCACAATTCGTTCACCTCGTTCACGAGGGTGAGGATCACCGGTTCACCAGCAGTGAATGGTCCAACGGTATATGTACCCGTAGCAGTGACGGTGGTCGGTACAACCCCTTGATCATTGGTGATGATGAGCTCGTCCGCCGAACCCATGCTCACCAACGTCACGCTCATATCGTACTCCAATGCCTCACAGTCCACCTCGCCGATCGCGAACGCTGCGAGAGGAGCGGTGCAGTCCAAGCAACCTACGGTCCACTCGAATGGCAGAACGAACTCCTGCACCTGACAGCTTCCATTGCTAGGCGCAGACAGGTACACGGTCAGGTAAGCGCCGGGCGAGGTGAATACTTGACCAGGTATGGTACCTCCGCTGGCCGATGACCAGAACGGTGTTCCAGTGGTGTCTGGTCCATAAAAGATCTCCAAGGTGTTCGGGGAAACGATGGATCCGGCGAGGATATTCAAGCGGACAGGAGAAGTACCGTCCGAAGTGGAGTAAGTCCACACGATGTAGTCGCCCGTTCCATAGCAGTACTCCTCGGTCACGGCTACATCACCGCACTCCAACACGCCACCTCCTTGACTTCTAAAGCGGGTTGCCGCACTCCATGGTCCGGGTTGCCCATTACAGTTCGATCGCACGTAGACGTAGTAGTACGTCAATGGGCTCAACCCTTCAACGAGCACGGATACATCTTCCAAATTGCCCGATTGGATCGCATTGGGATCATTCGGATCCTCGATCGTGGCCACGACATAGTCGAAGGACTCCGCACCTGAAGGCAAGCTCCACGAAACGAGGGCTTGGGAATAGGTGATCTCGGATATGGTCACCGGCCAGGCGGGGGGAGCACAGACCGGCGGGGACCAACGGAAGTTCAATCCGACGGTAGGCACCTCTGCGGAAAAGGCCTCGTTGAAAGGACTATCGTAAGCAATGTTGCAACCGCTCGCGCTATCCGTACCCTGCACGGTCAGGTCCCAATCGTACAGGAAAGCAGGTTCGTTCGCCACGGTCATTCGGTTATTGTAGTCCTCGTTGTTCCGACCACCTAGACCGATCTGGAATTGACCACCGCTCAGTTGTAGCCAGGTCATCTCACCCAACCGCACATCCACGCTGTTATCCGCCTCATTCAATCGGATCTGGAAACTGATCGACCCACCATCGTAGCTGTAGGCGTAGCTGAAATCCTTCCATTGGATCACACATACGCGGTTCGGTGCTGTACCGATGGTAGCCACCCTGAATTCCGAGACAGGGCCGGCGACCGGGCTGCGATCATGCTGCCGCAATTGCGAGTTGGCCATACCCGCGATCCTGTTCCGCTTGTATGGTTCGATCGGTGTGGCGTAGTACGAGTGCGACAGTGGCCTGCCCGCAGGGTGATCGCTCGTGAAGATGTTCACCGCGGTATTCCCATCCTCGGACTTGCCGAAACTGATCCATCCGCCATGGGCGATACCGATGCGATCGAAAACCTCCCCGTTGTAGGTGAAGTCGAACCCGATCGGATAGCCTGGTCCGATCGCGGGAGCCAAGTAGCCCGCATTGGTGATCGTCCCGTCGGGCTGCGCGGGATCCACGTAGGCCCGCAAATTGTGAAGGGGTGGATCGAAGGTGGGCGTACCCAGGACGTATCCGCCATCAGCAGCCGATATCTCCGTATAAGGCTGTATCGATTGCGTGAATGAGTACATGCTGACCTGTGCGGAGACCTGCAACGTGGTCAGAAGTACGGACGCCGAGAGAAGACTGTTGAGGATCGTCTGTTTCATGTTCGATCGGAATGGCATGTCAGGTTCAATGGAGCAGGTTGATACGCGCGGATCGCCGTTCCTGCTCGTTGGAGAGTTCGATGATGTAAGAGCCATTGGGTAGTGCCGCAAGGCTCACGGACCTATCCAAGGTGGATGCCAAGCTGATCGCGTCAAGGGTCACTACACGTCCTGTCACATCCATGATGCGTAGCAAAGCCGGGCCACTCATTCCTTTCGGACAGCGGATGCTGATATCCCCGTTCGTGGGATTGGGGTACACCAGTAGATCCCCGATGGTCTGTTCACCCACGCCGACCCCTGTACAATCGAAGGTGATGTTCGGCGATGTCCATGAGCAGAGCACGCTGGCTCCTTCCACCTCCACACGTACGATCTCTTGGGATGCGAAGGGGCCAACGGAATAGCTGCCCACGGCGGAGGCACTGACCGCAGGTGCACCGGCATCGTTACTTATCACGACCGAGCCACCAGAGCCGAGAGCGGTGAGGTCCACCTGGATGCTGAATTGATCATTATCGCAGTCATGCACCGGGGTGAAGGTGGCTTGTGGTTGGGTGCACCCATCGTAACAGGCCACTACGAAGTCCCATGGATCGGCTCCTCCATCAGCGCAAGTCGGCGATGCGTTCGGTTCCACATTGATCTCGAGCAGAAGTGCATCGTCCGAATTCGTACTGGTGCGGAGTAGATTCAACAAGGAGCTGCCTGGGATGTCGATACCCGGAACGCTGAAAGGATCGATGGCGTCGTAGGTCGATGCATCCACATAGAAGCCTCCATCACCGGAAAAGAACCGGATCCCGATGGCCTCGTCCTCTCCTTGGAACAACCATTGCCGTTGATCACCTTGGTCGTGACAGAACTCATACTCTGTCGGACCACAATCCACGATGGCGCATGGTTGATTGACGAATGGCACGCTCTCCACATTGCACAGGAAGTTCTCGGTATCCTCCAACATCAGCGTAACGGGCGTGCCTGCGCTGAAAGGACCGACGACATAGGTGCCGGTGGTTGAAACGGATGCTGCGGCGACTCCTTGTGAGTTGGAGATCAACAGCTCCTCCGCAGAGCCCATGGAAACCAAGGTGACCTCCATCTCATAGGTCTGTGCTTCACAGTCCTCGTTGACGATGGCGAAGGAGGCCAGGGCTTCCGTACAATCCTTGCAGCCGACCGTCCAGATCCATGGGGTATACCAAGGCTGCGACTCGCAGCTACCAACACCGTTGAAGCGCTTCATGTAAAGACTACCACCTGTACTGGTGAACACTTGATCAGGAAGCACATCACCAAAGCCTGAGGTGTAGATCAAAGGCGAATCCTCATCAGGTCCATCGTAGATCTTCAAGTACTCGCCGTCAGCCATTCCCACGTAGCCTTGCTGGAAGCTGATCCGCACGGGAGAGAAACCATCACTGGTGGAGTAGTTCCATTCCACTGTGCTGTTCTGGCTGGTGCAGTGGTATTCCTGAATAGCATCAGCGCCGCATTCAAGTACCGCTCCACCGTTGGTCCGGAAACGTGTTCCTGTGCTCCATGGACCGGGAGTACCACCACAGTCGGTGCGCACGAACACATAGTAGTATGTCAATGGCTGCAGGCCTTCCACGAGAATGGAAACCTCCTCCGTGCTGCCTGTGGTGATCGGATCCGGATCTTCAGGATCGTTGGCCATGGTCACCACGTAGTCAAAGGATGTCGCTGTTGGCGGGAAGCTCCACTGCACCAAGGCACGGTCGAAAAGGATCTCGCTGATATCCACAGGCCATGCCGGAGGCGGACAGGCAGGAGCAGCCCAGTGGAAATTCAACCCTTCAACGGGTGGTGTGGCGGTATACGCCTCATTGAAGGGGCTGTCCGTGGCCAGTTGGCACGAACTCTCATTGTTGAAGCCGGGCACCGTGGTATTCCAATCGTACAAGAACGCAGGCTCATTCGCCGGGGTCCAACGGTTGTTGAAGTCCTCGTTAGTGCGACCTCCGAGACCCACCTGGAACCCACCACCTGCCGTTGGCGGCCAATTCATTTCACCGAACCTTACGTCCACGCTGTTATCCACTTCGTTCAGTCGGATCTGGAAGTTGATCAGACCTTCATCGAAGCTGTAGTTGTAGCGGAAATCCTTCCACTGGATCACGCAGACGCGGTTGGGCGCTGTCCCCACCGTGGCGATCCTGAACTCCGAAGTGGGGCCGTCCACTTGACTTTGATCCTGTTGGCGCAAGGCGGAATTGGCCATCCCCGCGATGCGGTTGCGCTTGTGTGGTTCGATCGGAGTGGAATAGTAGGAGTGCGAAAGCGGCCTACCGCCCGGATGGTCACTGGTGAAGATGTTCACGGCCTCATCCCCGTTCTCCGACTTCCCGAAGCTGATCCAACCACCATGCGCGATGCCGATCCGGTCGAAAACCTCCCCATTGTAAACGAATTCGAAGCCGATGGGATAACCAGGCCCGATCGCAGGATCGAGATATCCCGCATTGGTCAACGTACCATCCGGTTCCGCAGGATCGACGTAGGCCCGGAGATTATGCAGCGGAGGGAAGAAAACAGGGGTGCCGAGCACGAAACCTCCATCAGCAGCGGTGATCTCCGTGTAGGTACCGACCGTTTGCGAGAAGGCGTACGCGCTTACTTGAGCCTGTACCGCACCGGACAGTACCACCGGAGCGAACACCAACAGCCTAGCCACGCGGGCAAGCAACGAACCGTAAGAATGTGCCATGAGAGATTTGCAAGCGTGTTGAGAGCATGAAGAACTATGGAGAGACCACAAAACGACCGAACGAGTGAGAGTTGCCCGACCGGAGGACCACAGCGTGTACCCCGGGCGAAAGGTAGCTGACATCAAGGGCGATCTCATCACGAGGAGAGGAACGCAGGACTGGTGCATTCACCTCCCTACCTGCCATATCCAAGACCAGTATAGAAAGAGAACCGGTCGCTTCAGGATGGTGGATCCGAACGCAGCGAGCAGCAGCATCATACCGGATATCTAACGGTACACCAAAGCTGGCTTCGGCAATGGAGGCGACGGTCGTGCAAGGTGAGACACCACCATCTACCTGTAACGTTCCTGTAGCATCGGGATCGAGCCAGTTGCGGAGCTTCAAAACCGCTGTGTTCGGGTTCTGCGACCAGTGATAGCTCAGCTTGCCGAAATAGCTCGTGCCTCCAAGGGAAGCACACGATAACTGGCCGGTGCTTCCGGAAAGTGTTCCGATCACCTGTGGCTCCCCAGCACTGGTGCGCCGTAACAAAGGAGCACCGCTGGAGCCCGATTCGGTGACACCGTGCCCGTTCACTGTTTCGACCCAGTTCACCCGCCAATGGGATTGTAATCCGGTAGACGGCGCCCAATGACCGGTGGTCAGGGTCTGGGTGTATGAGCTGATCCGTTTCGGCGATCCTGTGGGATGATGGATACATACTCCATCCGCCGCACTGGTGGTCTGGGAAGCTGCATCCCATCCGAGGAAGTACTGTGGGAAATGGGCGGGAATGGAGCCATTGGCTTCCAGCAGCATGAAGTCCGACCCGCTATTCCCAGCATTGTCATTGCTAAAGGCACGTAGTTGTGCGCCGGTCAGGAACAGGTTGGAAGGAGCTGCACCGGATCCGCAGTTAGGGCGCTGGTAGCCGAAGTAGAATTTGAAGGCGTTCATCTGTGCAGCCGTAGAACCTGCTCCGCAGTGCCAGGCCGAGAGGATATACGGTGAGCAATCCTGCCGGACATTGTTGACCAGCGCGCCACTGCACCAACCAACGCCACCGCCAGCGACGATGCTGATCCGCACGACGCCCGCAGCGGCAGCCTCCCAACCATCACCCTCGGGTGAACACACCGCATCAACATTGCATGATCCGTCAAGTACATCACGGTATGCATGGCCGACATGCGTGATACGGAAACCGCCAGGATCTTGGAGATACACGGGTACCCGATACTCCACGATACATCGATCACCGGTGATCAGCGGTGTGGAGAAAACACTTCCGAACACGTCGGCGGCGGTGAACGGACCGAACTCCTCTTCTCCAGCAGGATCACGGACCACAAGCTCGGCACCGCTTGGCAAGATCATGTCATCATAGAACAACTCGATGGCCTGCGCGCCTGGAGAAGTGATCGCTACCCGCCACACGCGCTGATCACCCTCCGTGTTCCATGAGCCACGCTCAGCGGTGTGCGCGTTCAGATCCAACAAACGCCCATAGAAGGGGAGCTCACCGCGTTGTGCTCGTGCGGCATCGTCAAGGGAAACGGAAACAGGGTCGAAACGCCCAGGAGAAAGTACATTCACTTGTGCCCGCGCTACCTGTAGGACAGATGCGAGGACCAGCACGTTCGCGAAGGAAAAGACCCGTGCGGATATGGCTACGAAGGCATTCATCGCAACAGGACCACGTGACCGAAGCCCAGCTTCAGCGGAAGTTTCTCTCCCTTTGCCAAATACTTGTACTGATAAACTCCGTTCATCACGGGTTCCCCGTCCATTGTTCCGTCCCAGCGAACAGCGAGGTTGTTGCTTTCGAAGATGATGCCTCCCCAGCGGTCGAAGACATACAGCTCGTAGCGATCCAGAAGGACCCCTTCCCCACCGAAACTCTCATTCACTCCATCGTCGTTCGGACTGAACGCATTGGGGAAATAGATGGAGGCCGAAGGCGGGCGAGTCTGCACACTATCCACCGCGGTGCATCCCTCAGGCGTGACCATGTAGAGATAGACCCAGTGCGCCTCGGTATCCGTGTACGTGTGCGATACGATGAACTGATCCTCGATCATGGTGCCATCTCCAAGGTCCCATTCCAAGTCGATACCTTCCGTCGGGTCCGTGGTCGCTTGGAAGCGCCATTCACTGTCGCCGAGTTCCGTGGCATCGATCCATACTTCAGCCGGATGCACAGCCACATCCACGGTAGCACTAACGGTCTCACCGCATTCATCCGTGACGTTCACTACTGCCGCGATCCCGCCACTGTTCGCAGTCCAAACGACAGCTCCACCGGATCCGATACCCGGCCAATCGATCGATGAGGTGCCAGCACCACCGGTCACCTCTACCCACAGCGGAACTTGCTCACCTGGGCAAACGATGGTATCGTTCGATACAGAAATGAGAAGCGGCGGATGATCCAAAACCACAGCGGCCAATAGGGTATCCGCGCTGTTACCACACTCATCCGTCACCACGACCTCAAAGAAGGTATCGTCGTCCACGGCGACCTCATAACTCGCGGCATCATTCGTCCCTGTTCCTGAGGGCGCCCACCGGTAGGTGTATTGACCGCCACCGCCCGTGACGGTAAGCACCTGTAGGACCATCGGCTCCCCGGCACAAAAAACTGTATCTCCTTCAGCCACGATGATCAGTGGTGGTGTGGGCCCTGTGGTCACTTCGACTTCGCCAGTCACGGACTGGCCGCATTCATCGGAGACCTCCACTTCGTAGACCGTGAATGCCGAAGCCGGTACGGTCAGAACAGGGCTCGTTCCGACCACGCTGGTGCCCTGGCGCCAAACGATGTCGATCGCACCACCTCCCCCTTCAACCTCGACCTCAAGGTCGGCGCTACCAAGGCATGGGATCGCCGTATCAGGGGTCAAGGTGATCGTCAATGGAATGGGCGGTGCGGTGGTAACCTCCACTTGGCCCGTCACCGTTTGGCCACATTGATCGGACACCTCCACCTCATACACGGTCAGCACGGAAGCCGGAACATTCAGTACGGTGCCATTCCCGACAACGGTAGTTCCCTCGCGCCAAACAATGGCGATATCACCGCCGCCACCCTCCACAACGACTTCCAGGTCGGCGTTACCGAGGCACGGAATGGCGGTATCTGGTGTCAAGGTGATCGTGAGCGGAATAGGGGCGGCTTGAGAAACGAGAACGGAATCCGTCACTTCTTCGCCGCAAAGATCAGTGACTGTCACGACGTAGTACACCGGTGGTGTAGTGGCCGGTACTTCGAGCTGGGC
>Ga0075157_10000620_pt1 | contig 26739 bp, 21 predicted proteins | sample JI81BgreenDNA_FD_70967 | JGI IMG/M metagenome (GOLD analysis project Ga0075157, IMG submission 70967) | Wastewater effluent complex algal communities from Wisconsin, to seasonally profile nutrient transformation and Carbon sequestration -... | ecosystem: Engineered > WWTP > Effluent > Algae...
GGCGACATGAAGGTATGGAACTTGAGGGTCACGCTCTGCTGGGCAAAGCCTACCAGGGCGGGTGCGCCCAGTGCCAGGGCAGCGCCCGACTGCAGCAGGGTACGACGTTGGATCATGAAGGAACTCCTTCTGTTGAGAAGATAGAGGTTGGGACTGGCCGCACCGCACTGGGGGCGCAACACTGCCCTGACAGTATGTGACCAGTGGCACACCAGCGGCATTCGGATGAACCCTTGTTCGTACCGCTACACTGCCCTCAGCCCGCTGTGCCGTTGCCGCTGGCTCACCTGTTCTTGGTTCCTGTTGCCCCATGAAAAGTTTCGATTTCGCGCAGGCCCCGGGCCACCTCATCCGCCGCGCCCACCAGGTTTCCGTGGCGCTGTTTGCCGCGGGCGCAGGCACCGTGCCCGAGTGGGAAATCACGCAGGTTCAGTTTGCCATCCTGAACGCGCTGATGGACAGCCCGGGCATGGACCAGGTGACGCTGGCCCAGAAGGTAGCGCTCGATGCCGCCACCTCCGGGTCTGTGCTGGCGCGGCTGGAATCCCGGGGTTGGCTGTGCCGCATACCCGACCAGTTCGACCGCCGCCGTCGCCTGCTCTGGATCACCGACGAAGGACAGGCCGTGGTAGCCCGCCTGTTCGACGCGATTGCGGAATCACAGCGCCAGCTGATGGCCCCGCTGACCGAGGCCGAGCAGGCCGAACTCAAGCGCTTGCTGGGCAAGCTGGCGCAGCCCCGGGAAGATTCCCCCGGCGGCTAAGTGGCGTAGCCGCTGGTTGCGGCAGTTGTGCTCGGATTCAATACTGCGTGGGCGGCAGCGCTACGGTGAGTCCGTCCAGTTCCGGTGTGAGCTCAATCTGGCAGCTCAGACGGCTGCCTGCCGTGCGCGGGCTGGCGGTGAAATCGAGCACCGAATCCTCGTCTGGGGACACGGCGGGCAGGCGCTCCAGCCACGGCGTACCCACCATGACGTGGCAGGTGGCGCAGGTGATGGTGCCACCGCAGTCGGCATCGATGCCTTTCACGTTGGCTTCCACCGCAGCCAGCATGAGGGACTGCCCGGTGCGGGCCTGAATGGGGGTGGTTTCGCCGGTGGCAGAAACAAAGTGGATGGTGATGTCGCTCATGGTGGTGTCGTAAGTACGGTGTGGCCAGGCCGGTTCAGAAAACCCCGAAGTATTCTGCATGCTCCCAGGCTCTGTGGTCTTTGCTCTGGCCCGGGTTGCCCGCAGAAGCGCCCGCGTGGGCATCCCGCCGCGCCAGCTCGGCACGCTTCACATGCACCACATGGTCGATCAGGTCGGCGCCCAGTCCCTGGCCCCACGGCTGCCGCAGCAGTTCCGACTCGCCCAGGGCGGCCAGCGCGTCTTCCAGCGTCTGGGGCAGCAACAGGCTGCTGCCTGGCTGGTAGGGGTTCTCGGTGGCGGGGCCGGGGTCGCGCCGGTGCTGCAGCCCATCCAGTCCCGCGGCCAGCTGGCTGGCAATGTACAGGTAGGGGTTGGCCAGCGGCTCACCGGCGCGGTTTTCCACCCGCGCAGCGGGGCTGTCGGTATCGACCACACGCATCAGGGCGCCCCGGTTGTCGTGGCCCCATACCGCCAGCTGCGGCGCCATGGTGCTGCCCCGGTAGCGTGCATAGCCGTTGCTGGTGGGGCAGGCCAGTGCCGCGTTGGCGTGGGCATGGTGCAGCAGGCCGCCCAGCCAGTGCATGCCCACAGCGCTCAGGGGCTGGTCAGGCACGCCGCCTGCATTTTGGGCGAATAGGTTGCTGCCGTCTGCCAGCGACCGCAGGGATTGGTGCAGGTGCCAGCCGCTGCTGATGACGTTGTCGAACGGCGGGCGGCACATGAAGGTGGCGTGGTAACCCGCGCGCCGCAGCGCCTGTTTGGTGGCCGAGCGGAACAGCACCATCTGGTCGGCGCTCTGCAGAGCATCGCACGGGCCAAACACGGCCTCCACCTGGCTGGGGCCCAGTTCCACTTCCAGCGAAAGCAGCGGTAGCCCCAGTGCCTGCGCCGTGCGTTGCACGATGCGCAACGCTGGCTCGGCCAGGTCGAACCACTGCTCGGTCAGGTGGTTGAAGCCCGGGTGCAGCAGGGCCACTTCGGGCGGGGCGGGCGGCCAGCTGGCCTGGGCCGGGTCGGCCGGTACCCCGGTGATGCGGTAGATGTGGAATTCCACCTCCAGCCCGGTGGTCAGGCCCATGCCCTGCTGCGCCAGTTGGTCTTGCAGGGCCACCACGGCGTGGCGCGGGTCCAGCGGGGCAGGGCGGCCATCGGGCAAATAGGCCATGCATTGCACCCAGCCGGTGGATTCGGCCCACGGCAATACGCGGAAGGTGGTGGGGTCGGGGACCATGACCACGTCGGCAGCGCCCGCAAAACCGCTGGCGGATACGCCCCCCGTCCCCGGCTGGAACACCGGATACGCGGTGCGGTGGGACGTGTCCTTCAGCAGCAGCGTGCCCACCATCTTCACGCCGCTGCGCAGCGCGCCCACAGCGGCATCGGCGGTCAGGGTCTTGCCGCGCAGCACTCCATGCAGGTCGGGCCAGGCAAAGCGCACCAGTTCCAGCCTTTCCTCGCGAATGCGCTGCACCAGCGCGTCGGCGGCCGCGTGCTGCGCTGGCGTCCACAGCTTGTGGCGCTCCACAAAGCTCGGTCGGCTCATGCGGCAGAGTGGGCAGTGTCGTTTCGCAGCCCGGGTGCCTCGGGGGCACCGTCACCGCGGGGCTGCCAGGGCGCTCCCTGCCGGCGCTCGGCGTCCACCTTGGCCCAGTGGGCTTCCCAGCCATCGGCAGGCGCAATGCTGTCCACCGTGGCGGGGCCTTGCAGTGCCCCTGCCGCTTCCGCGCTCAGGAACATGGGCGGCATGCCGCCTTGCTGCACGGTCTCTATGGCCTTCAGGAACTGGCGGCGGAACGCCATGATGCCCTTGTCCGAGGTGCCCAGGTGCTCCCGGGTGCGGTCCTGGATGGGCCCCGGCGACTCCACCGCCCACTGGTCGTGCACATTGATGTCCTGGCCCATGCCGGTGTAGGTCTCGGTGCGCTGCTCGTCGGGGTTGAAGCCCCAGTCGTTGTGGCGGCCCACGCGCGGCTTGTAGTCGGGCAGGGTGTACAGCGCCAGGCGCTGCTGGCGCATCTGCTCCTTGTTCAGCGGCTCACGGAAGCCGGTGAAGATGGTGTACCAGTAGCAGTGCGTGTCGTCCACCGGCACATGCCACTGCGTGATGGTGATGTCGGCCGAGAGCGGAATCACGAAAGCCTGGGGAAAGATCTGGTTGGTGACGCGCACATGGGTGTGGTCCTCATCCAGGTGGCGCAGCGCCACCAGCCGCATGCCGTAGTCGGTTGGGTGGATGTGGATGTCGGGGCGGCCAAACTCGCGCAGCACCTTGGTCATGGGCCATTGCGATCCGGCCGAGGCGCCTCGGAACTGCTTGCCGTAGCTGGTGTCCAGCGATTCGTCCTGAAAGTACCGGTGCAGGTAGGACGCGTGGGCCGGGTCTATGCCCACTTCCAGGGCCTGCAGCCAGTTGCAGTCCAGCCAGCCCTTGAAGGCGAAGGTGTGGCTGGCCGGCGCGGTGAAGCAGTCGAAGGCCGGAAAGGCGGGCGGCTCGCTGCCTTGCGGGCCCAGCCAGGCGAACAGGATGCCGCTGCGCTCGGCCACCGGATAGCGGCGCTGGCGCACGCGCTGGCACAGCGTGCTGTTCTCGGGTTCGGCGGGCGTTTCCAGGCAGCGGCCCTCGGCGTCGAACTTCCATCCGTGGAAGGGGCAGCGTATGCCGTCGCCTTCGTGGCGCGCAAAGGCCAGGTCCGCGCCGCGGTGCGGGCAGTCGCGGTCCAGCAGGCCCCAGCGGCCGTCTTCGTCGCGGAACAGCACGAAATCCTGCCCCAGTAGCCGCACGGCCTTCAGGGGGCGCTGCGCCATGCGCGGGTCGAGCGCAGGGTTGAATTCATCCACCAGCGCGGCGGGTTGCCAGTAGTGGCGCAGCAACTGGCCGGCGGGCGTCTGCGGCCCCACCTGGGTCATCAGGGCGTTTTGTTCGGCTTTCATGCGGGCTCCGTGCAAGAATGAGGTCCTAGGTCGTGGTTGTAACCCAAACCTGACCGTGGCGTTGTCGCCGCCATTTTTCCATCGTCTGGGAGGCCCTGCGCGCCAACACCCCGCACCGTATTCCTTCTCTTTCTGCATGAAACTCTACAACTACCACCGCTCCGGAACGTCTTTCCGCGTACGCATTGCCCTGAACCTGAAGGGACTCGATTACGAGTACCTGCCGGTGCACCTGGTGAAAGGCGAGCAGCATGGCGAAGCCTACCGCGCCCTCAGCCCCGACCCCTCGGTGCCCCTGCTCGATGTAGACGGGGAACCCGACCATGCCCTGCTGAGCCAGTCTATGGCGGTGGTGGAGTACCTGGACGAGACGCACCCCGAACCCCCGCTCATGCCGCCAGATCCCCTGGGTCGCGCGCATGTTCGGGCGCTGGCGCAGACGGTGGGCTGTGACACACACCCCCTGGGCAATCTGCGTGTGCTCAAGTACCTTACCCAGGAACTGAAGCAGGATGAGGCCTCGCGCGCCGCCTGGTACAACCACTGGGTGCTCAGTGGCCTGCAGTCCTATGAGCGCCGGCTGGAACGCCTGGCGCAATGGCGCGCCAGCAACGGCCTGCCGCCTTCGGTGTACTCCTGGGGCAGCACGCCCACCCTGGCCGATGTGTGTCTGGTGCCGCAGGTGGTCAACGGCCAGCGTTTTGGCCTGAGCTACGACGACAAGAACATTCCGCTCACGCTGGCGGCGTTCAATGCCTGCATGAAGCTCGATGCCTTCGAACGCGCCCACCCGCGCAACTGCCCGGACGCCAACGCTTGACACAGATCCTGTTCACCGAGCGGCGCGGAGGCGCGTCGGCCGCCCCATTCGACACGCTCAACCTGGGCGACCACGTGGGCGACGACCCGGTGGCCGTGGCCCACAACCGGCGCGTGCTGGCCCGCCAGCTGGGTGCGCGGCCGGTGTTCCTGCGACAGGTTCATGGCACCGATGTGGTGGAACTGACCGAAGACACCCCCGACGGGACCGAGGCGGACGCCTGCTGGACCACATCGACCGAAGTGGCCTGCACCATCATGGTGGCGGACTGCCTGCCCATACTGCTCACCACCCCGGGGGGCGACAGCGTGGCGGCGGTGCATGCCGGGTGGCGCGGCCTGCTGGGGATACTGGAGGCGCTGGCACAGGCGTGGCCAGCCGCCCGCACGCCTGCACAGCGCGCCACGCTGCACGCCTGGCTGGGGCCCTGCATCGGACCCCAGGCCTTTGAAGTGGGAGAGGACGTCAGGGCGGCCTACCTCGCCGACCACACGGACAACGCGCGCTGGTTCACGCCGTTGCCCGAAAGCCCGGGGAAGTACCTGGCCCACCTGCCAGCACTGGCCCGAGACCGACTGCAGCGACTGGGCATAGCGCACATCAGTGGCAACGACGGCACCCCCGAGTGGTGCACCGTGGCCAACCCGTCAAGATTCTTTTCGCACCGCCGCGACGCCCGCGTCAGGGGCAGCACTGGCCGCATGGCTGCCTGCATCTGGCGTGGCTGAAGTGCCGGCCAGTGGCTGGGCCGCGGCGGCCATTTCGGCTGCCTCCTGGGCCTTTCGCGCTTTCCTGCGCAGCGGTGTTCCCATGAGGTAAACCATTAGGGCAACGGGTAGCAAACCGTAAAGAAAAAAGGTGACAATGGCACCCAACACAGAGCCATTGGCGTGCATGGCCTCGGCAATCGCCATCATCACCGCGATGTACAACCAGCCTATGACCACCAGATACATGAGCGTCCTTTCTGCCCAGAGAGGGTGTGTGGGAGGGGCCCGAGCGTCAGCTTGCTGGAAGCTGCGCCGCCCATACTCGGGAAAACCCTAGTCGATGTCGGTTTGCAGGGCGCTGGCCCCTGCCACGCCGTCGATTGAAGCATATTTCGGAGACACGCATGAACACCCTCCCGCCTTGGCTGCAAGCTTTGCAGGCTATGCAACCTGGTGCTGGCACACCCCCGGGCGCAGCTGGCATGGCCAATCCTTTTGGCATGCCACTGAACATGAATCTCTCTGGCCTGTTCAGCCAGGCAGCGGGGAACCAGCCTGCGGTCACTTTCAACCAGGCCAAGCTGGCCGAGGTGCAGCAGAACTACCTGCGCGAAGCCACCGAGCTGTGGAACCAGGGCCTGCAGGTGCAGCCGCCCAAGGACCGCCGCTTTGCCGGCGATGCCTGGGCCAGCAACCCCATGGCAGCGTTTGCGGCCGCGCAGTACCTCCTCAATGCCCGCACCCTCATGGCGATGGCCGATGCGGTGGAGGGCGACGAGAAAACCCGCGCCCGCATGAACTTTGCCGTGCAGCAGTGGATCGACGCCAGCGCCCCCAGCAACTTCCTGGCCTTCAACGCCGAAGCGCAGAAGAAGGCGCTGGACACCCAGGGCGCCAGCATAGGCAAAGGCATAGAGAACCTGCTGCACGACATGCAGCAGGGCCATGTGTCCATGACCGACGAGTCGGCCTTCGAGGTGGGCCGCAACGTGGCCACCACCGAGGGCGCGGTGGTGTTCGAGAACGAACTCTTCCAGCTCATCGAGTACAAGCCCCTCACCGCCAAGGTGCATGAGCGGCCCTTCCTGCTGGTGCCGCCCTGCATCAACAAGTTCTACATCCTCGACCTGCAGCCCGACAACTCGCTCATCCGTTACAGCGTGGAGCAGGGCCACCGTACCTTTGTGGTGAGCTGGCGCAACCCGGACGAATCCCTGGCCAAGGCCACCTGGGACGACTACATCGAGAACGCCGTCATCCAGGCCATTTCTGTGGTGCAGGACCTGACCGGCGCTCCCACCATCAATGCGCTGGGCTTCTGCGTGGGCGGCACCATGCTCGGCACCGCCCTGGCCGTGCTGGCCTCCCGGCACAAGAAGAGCAAGAGTGCCGCGCCCTTCCCGGTCCACAGCGCCACCTTCCTCACCACGCTGCTCGATTTCACCGACACCGGCATCCTCGATGTGTTCATCGACGAGAACTTCGTGCGTTTCCGCGAGATGCAGTTCTCCGGCGGCGGGCTCCTGCCGGGTCGGGACCTGGCCACCACCTTCAGTTTCCTGCGCCCCAATGACCTGGTCTGGAACTACGTGGTGGGCAACTACCTGAAGGGCGAAACGCCGCCCCCGTTCGATCTGCTTTACTGGAACAGCGACAGCACCAACCTGCCGGGCCCGTACTACGCCTGGTACCTGCGCAACACCTACCTGGAAAACCGCCTGTGCCAGCCCGGCGCCACCACGGTGTGCGGCGAACCCATCGACCTGGGGCTGGTGGACATTCCGGTGTACATCTACGGTTCGCGCGAGGACCACATCGTGCCCATTGCCGGCGCCTACGCCACCACGCAGCACCTGCCGGGCAAGAAGCGCTTTGTCATGGGCGCTTCGGGCCACATTGCCGGCGTCATCAACCCCGCCAGCAAAGGCAAGCGCAGCCACTGGCTGGGCAAGGCCAACCATTTCCCGGCCGATGTGAACGACTGGATAGCCAGCGCCACCGAAAAGCCGGGCAGCTGGTGGACCGACTGGACCGACTGGCTCAAGCCCCTGGGCGGCAAGCTGGTGCCAGCGCCCAAAGCCTACGGCAGCCGCAAGTACAAAGCCACGGAGCCAGCGCCTGGCCGCTACGTGAAGGCCAAGGCCTGAAGCTGCCTAACCGCGCACAGAACCCCGTACAGATTCAACCGAAGGAGCAAGAAAGCATGGAAGACATCGTCATCGTGGGCGCCGCCCGCACCGCCGTGGGCAAGTTCGGCGGAACGCTGGCCAAGACACCGGCCACCGACCTGGGGGCCGTCGTCATCAAGGCCCTGCTCGAGCGCACCGGTGTGGCTGCCGACCAGATTGGCGAAGTCATCATGGGTCAGGTGTTGGCGGCAGGCGCCGGCCAGAACCCCGCACGCCAGGCCATGATGAAGGCCGGCATCGCCAAGGAAACCCCCGCACTCACCATCAACGCGGTGTGCGGCTCCGGCCTCAAGGCGGTGATGCTGGCCGCCCAGGCTGTGGCCTGGGGCGACAGCGAGATCGTGATTGCCGGTGGGCAGGAGAACATGAGTGCCAGCCCCCACGTGCTCAATGGCAGCCGCGACGGCCAGCGCATGGGCGACTGGAAGATGGTGGACACCATGATCGTGGACGGTCTGTGGGACGTGTACAACCAGTACCACATGGGCATTACCGCCGAGAACGTGGCCAAGGCCCACGGCATCACCCGCGAGATGCAGGACGCCCTGGCGCTGGCCAGCCAGCAGAAAGCCAGCGCCGCCCAGGACGCCGGCAAGTTCAAGGACGAGATCGTTCCGGTGAGCATTCCGCAGCGCAAGGGCGACCCGCTGCTGTTCGATACCGACGAATTCATCAACAGGAAAACCAATGCCGAAGCGCTGGCTGGCCTGCGCCCCGCGTTCGACAAAGCCGGCAGCGTGACCGCGGGCAACGCCTCGGGCATCAACGACGGTGCGGCTGCGGTGATGGTGATGAAGGCCAGCAAGGCCGCTGCACTGGGGCTGAAGGTGCTGGGCCGCATCAAGAGCTTTGGCACCAGCGGCCTGGACCCCGCCACCATGGGCATGGGTCCGGTGCCGGCTTCGCAGAAGGCCCTGGCTCGTGCCGGCTGGAACGCAGCGGATGTGGACCTGTTTGAGTTGAACGAGGCCTTTGCCGCGCAGGCCTGCGCCGTGAACCAGGCCCTGGGCATAGACCCGGCGCGCGTCAACGTGAACGGTGGCGCCATTGCCATTGGCCACCCCATTGGCGCGTCGGGCTGCCGCATTCTGGTCACGCTGTTGCACGAGATGCAGCGCCGCGACGCCAAGAAGGGCCTGGCGGCCCTGTGCATCGGCGGTGGCATGGGTGTGTCCCTCACCATCGAGCGTTGAAGCCAGACCATTCATACGCCGGTCAATTTTTTTCCACACGATCATCGACACCAACAAAAGGAGCCAAAGATGAGTCAGAAAGTCGCGTACGTCACCGGGGGCATGGGTGGCATCGGAACCGCCATTTGCCAGCGCCTGCACAAGGACGGCTTCAAGGTCATTGCGGGCTGCGGCCCCACCCGTGACTTCAAGAAATGGCTCGATGAGCAGAAGGCGCTGGGTTACACCTTCTACGCCTCGGTGGGCAACGTGGGCGACTGGGACTCCACGGTGGAGGCGTTCGCCAAGACCAAGGCCGAGCACGGCACCATCGATGTGCTGGTGAACAACGCCGGCATCACCCGCGACCGCATGTTCCTCAAGATGTCCCGCGAGGACTGGGACGCCGTGATCGAGACCAACCTGAACTCCATGTTCAACGTCACCAAGCAGGTGGTGGCGGACATGGTGGAAAAAGGCTGGGGCCGGATTGTGAACATCTCGTCGGTGAACGGCGAAAAAGGCCAGGCCGGCCAGACCAACTACTCGGCCGCCAAGGCCGGCATGCATGGTTTTTCCATGGCGCTGGCGCAGGAACTGGCCACCAAGGGCGTCACGGTGAACACCGTGAGCCCGGGCTACATCGGTACCGACATGGTCAAAGCCATCCGCCCGGATGTGCTGGAGAAGATCGTGGCCACCGTGCCGGTGAAGCGCCTCGGCGAGCCCAGCGAGATCGCGTCCATCATCTCGTGGCTGGCCTCGGAAGAGGGCGGTTACGCCACCGGCGCCGATTTCTCGGTGAACGGCGGCTTGCACATGGGTTGAGGCCTCAGAGCGCGAACGGGCTTGCCGCCGGGCGGGCCCGATAATCGGGGGATGAGCGACCACGCTGATCCCCCGATTTTTTTGTCTACAGAGCTGGCTTCCCCCATCGCGAAGCCCGATGGCGCTGGCTGGCGCCTCTCCGTGGCTCCCATGCTGGACTGGAGCGACAAGCACTGCCGCTATTTGCACCGCCTGCTCTCCAGGCGAACCCGCTTGTACACCGAGATGGTGACCACCGGTGCGCTGCTGCATGGTGCGGCGCGGCGGCATTTGCGCTTCGATGAAACCGAACACCCGGTGGCCCTGCAACTGGGCGGCAGCGAGCCGGCCGACCTGGCGCACGGCGCACGCCTGGGCGAGCAGTGGGGTTACGACGAGATCAACCTGAACTGCGGTTGCCCCAGCGAACGGGTGCAGCGCGGCGCGTTCGGTGCCTGCCTCATGGCGGAACCCAACACCGTGGCCGACGGCGTGAAGGCCATGCGCGACGCCGTGTCCATCCCCGTGACGGTGAAGCACCGCATAGGCATAGACCGCGAGGAAAGCTACGGCTTTGTGCGCGACTTTGTGGGTACCGTGGCGCAGGCGGGCTGCGAGGTGTTCATCGTGCACGCGCGCAACGCATGGCTGCAGGGCCTGTCGCCCAAAGAAAACCGCGAAGTACCTCCGCTGCGTTACGAACTGGTGCACCAGTTGAAGCGCGAGTTTCCGCAGCTCACCATCGTGGTGAACGGCGGCATCACCACCAACGCGGAAATTGCCCAGCATCTGGCCCATGTGGATGGCGCCATGCTGGGCCGCGAGGCCTACCACCACCCCTGGCTACTCACCAGCTGGGACGAAGCCTTCTATGGCGACGCGCCCCGCAGCGTCTGCCGCGACGCGGTGGAGCTGGCCATGGTGGACTACATGGAGCGCGAGGCTGTGGAGGATGGCACCCCGTGGTACGCCATTGCGCGGCACATGCTGGGCTTGCGGCACGGCTTGCGCGGTGCCCGGCGCTGGCGCCAGGTGTGGAGCGACCACCGCCTGAAGCCCCTGCCCCCGCGCGAGGTGTGGCGCATAGCGCAGCAGGTGCTGGCCGAAGAGAAAGCCAAAGGGGACGAACTGGAGCAGGCTGCCGCCGAGCGCCTGCTTCAGACCGGGGGAGGCATGCCAGCGCCGGTGCGCGGCGTGGCCACGGAGGCCGCCAGGTAACGCGCCAGCTCGTCGGGTGGCATGGGACGGGCGTAGTAGTAGCCCTGTGCCTCGTCGCAGCCAAATTCGCGCATCATGAGCGCCATTTCGGCCGTCTCCACGCCCTCGGCAATGGTGCGCAGGTTCAAGCTGTTGGCCATCTGCACAATCGCCCGGACTATGGCCGCATCGTCCGGGTTGCCTGACAGGTCGCGCAGGAACGACTGGTCGATCTTGAGCTTGTCGATATCGAAGCGCTTCAGATAAGACAGGCTGGAGTAGCCCGTGCCAAAGTCGTCGATGGACAGGCGAAGCCCCAGCCGCTTGAGCCGCTGCACAATGGCCAGCACCTGCTCCGGGTTCTGGATCATGATGGATTCGGTCAGCTCCAGTTCCAGGGTGTGGGCCGGCAGCCCGCTGGCTGCCAGCGCATCCAGCACGGTCTGTTCCACCCTGCCGCGGCGGAACTGCACCGCCGACAGGTTGATGGCGATGGTGATTTCCGGCAAGCCTGCATCGAGCCACGCACGGCCCTGTCGGCAAGCTTCGTGGATGACCCAGTCGCCCACTGGCACGATCAGCCCGCTTTCCTCGGCCACCGGAATGAAACGGGCCGGCGCCACTGGGCCCAACTCCGGGTGGCGCCAGCGCAGCAGGGCTTCGACGCCAATGACCTCTCCGGTGAACAGATCGATCTGCGGCTGGTAGTGCAGGTGCAGTTCGTTGTGGTCCAGCGCCCGGCGCAGGCCATTGCGCAGGGTCAGGTGCTCGCCGGCCTGCAAGGCCATCTCTTCGTTGAAGAAGTGGTAGCCATTGCGGCCCGCCTCCTTGGCGCGGTACATCGCCATGTCGGCCTTCTTCAGAAGGGTATCAAAGTCCTCGCCGTCCTCCGGGTAGACCGTCACGCCGATGGAAAAAGAGGTAGCCAGTTCATTGCCTTCCACGTTGAAAGGCTCTTCCATGCGGCCCATGATCTTGGCCACGATGGGAACTGCAGCGCGCCCGTCGGGCAGGTCGCTGAGCAGAATCACAAACTCGTCACCGCCCTGGCGGCTGATGGTGTCGGTGTCGCGCAGGCAGTCGCTCAGGCGTGCCGACACCCGCTTGAGCAACAGATCGCCGGTGGCGTGTCCCAGCGTGTCGTTGATCTGTTTGAAGTTGTCCAGATCCAGAAACATCAGGGCCACGCAGGTGCCATCACGGTTGGCTTGCGCCATCGCCTGGTGCAACCGGTCTTGCAGCAACAGTCGGTTGGGCAGGCCAGTCAGGGCGTCGTGGAAGGCCAGGAACTGCACCCGCTTCTCCGTGGCGCGCCGGTCTGTCACGTCGGTGGCCAGCGTCAGGTATTGCTGGATACTGCCGTCGGGGCTGCGCATGGGTGCCACGGTCAGGCTGACCTCGAACAGGCTGCCGTCTTTGCGGAAGCGTGGGCGTTCCAGATTCTCTATGGTCTCGCCGCCCAGAACCTGTTGAAGAAACACGCCGCATTCGGCCACCTGATCGGCCGGGATGTTGTCCAGCGGGCGGCCCAGCACCTCTTCGGCGGACCAGCCGAAGATCCGGGCTGCTGCCGGGTTCCAGCTGAGCACCACGTTGTCCCGGTTGCGCACATAAATGGCCATGGGGGAAGACTGGATCACGGCATCGAGCTGGAGGTTGGCGCTCTGCAGTTCGCTGGTGCGCTGGTCCACGCGCTGCTCCAGGTCGGCGTGGGCGGCTTCAAGAGCCCGCTGGATGCGTTTGCGCTCGGTGATGTCCTCGCTGATCCAGATCGTCTGGTGGTCGGTGCTGCCCGGCGACAGCGCTTTGGCCACGTGCCGGCACCACAGCACCTCGCCGTTGCGCCTGCGGTTGCGCGACTCGATATCCACCAACTCGCCGGCGGCCAGGCGCGGGCCTGCCTGCGCGCCAAACGCCAGGTACTCCTGTTCGGTCTCGAAAAACACGGCTGCGCGCTGGCCTACCAGTGTGCCCGGCGCCCAGCCGTAGATGGCTTCCATGCGCGGGCTGGCCATTTCGATGATCCCGTTGCGTGTGAACAGGATGCCTACCGGCGCGTGCTCCAGAATCGCCTGCTGTTTGAGCAGCAATTCCTGCAACGCGGTTTCCGAGCGCTTGCGCTCGCCAATGTCCTCGGCAATCCAGATCGTGCCTTCGGCGGTGTTGCTGGGGTTGATGGCCTTGGCCAGGATGTGGCAGAAGACGGTGCTGCCGTCGCGCCGGCGCATCAGCCGTTCCTGCTCGAAACGCTGTCCCGCGGAAAGGATCGGAGTCGCTACGCGGCCAATATCGGCGTAGTCTTCGGCCGACAGATACAGCACCGAGCCCGGCTGCCCAATGAACTCTTCGTGCGGCCAGCCAAAGATTTCTGCAGCGCGCGGATTGCAATGCAGCAGCTTGCGGTCCCGGGTGAACAAGATCCCGACCGATGCATTTTGCAGAATGGCCTCGTATTCCAGCAGCGTTTGCTGCAGGTCGAGTGGCTCTATGGTGTTGTTCACGCCTCAGACTTCTCCGTGTGGCTCCCCGTACAGCGTGCCAACTCAATGTATCAGATTGCCGCGTTCAGTCCAGCACTAAAGTGAGCTGCCATGCGCGTTCTTGCAGATTCCGCGTCTCGCTGCAGCAGCGCGTCCAGCACCGCAGCGTGCTCCTTCAAGGCATCTGCCACCCGCCCTTGCCGGAGCAGGGAACTGTGCCGGTTGAGCTTCATGACCTTGCGCAGATCGGCCACCATCTGGCTGCGCCAGCGGTTGCGCGAGAGTTCCAGCAGGCGCAGGTGGAACGCTTCGTTGATGGCAAAGAAGCGCTCGCGGGAGCCGTGCACCGGGTCTGCAGCCTGTTCCAGCGCGGTGTGCAGCCGCTGCAGTTCGGCCAATTCCTCGTCGGTGGCCAGCTTGCAGGCCGCGGCAGCAGCGTCCGATTCCAGCAGAGACATCAATTCGTAAACATCGCGCAGGTCTTGTTCGGACACCTCGGTCACGTAGGCGCCGCGGCGTACCTTCATGGTCACCAGGCCCTCGGTGGCCAGCACCTTGATGGCTTCGCGCAGCGGCGTGCGGCTGATGCCCAGTTCCTCGGCCAGCTTGAGTTCGTCTATCCAGCTGCCCGGTGGCAACTGGCGGCTGAAGATCTGCTGGCGCAGCAGTTCCGCCACGTCCTCGTACAGAGCGCGCGGTGTCAGGCGGCGGCCCCGTGCGGGTTCGCTCGCTGGGGTTGCATCCGGTGGACGGGCTGTGGGTGTGTCCCGCTGCATAGCGGCCGCTGGTGTCATGGTGGGCAAGGGGTTGTCAGCCGTTGGGCAGACAGTGGCTGTCCAATGGCCAGGGTGGGCGAAATGCCGCGTTGCTCCGGATCATACGGCAAAACTTAATTCTGCATCAATAATTACAAATACCGATCTGGCGCTACAATCACCCGCAATCCGAACTCCCTAACGCAGGAACCGCCATGCCGTCGCCCGAATTCCGCCCCGCCACGCTCGCCGACTGGGAGCAGGCCGCCGCCAAATCCATCAAGGGCGCCACGCTGGACAGCCTGAACTGGGTCACGCCCGACGGCATCACGGTCAAACCCCTGTACACCGCGGCCGATGTGCAGGGCCTGCCCTACACCAACACGCTGCCCGGCTTCGAGCCCTTTGTGCGCGGCCCGCAGGCCACCATGTACGCGGTGCGCCCCTGGACCATCCGCCAGTACGCGGGCTTTTCCACCGCCGAGGCATCGAACGCGTTCTACCGAAAAGCGCTGGCCGCAGGCGGGCAGGGCGTGAGCGTGGCGTTCGACCTCGCCACCCACCGCGGTTACGACTCCGACCATCCGCGCGTGTTTGGCGATGTGGGCAAGGCCGGCGTGGCCATCGACAGCGTGGAAGACATGAAGGTGCTGTTCGATGGCATTCCCCTGGACAAGGTGAGCGTGTCCATGACCATGAACGGCGCCGTGCTGCCGGTGCTGGCGGGCTATGTGGTGGCGGCGGAGGAGCAGGGCGTGGCGCCCGCGCTGCTCAGCGGCACCATACAGAACGACATCCTCAAAGAGTTCATGGTGCGCAACACCTACATCTACCCGCCCGAGCCGAGCATGCGCATCATCGGGGACATCATCGAGTACACGGCGCAGCACATGCCGCGCTTCAACTCCATCAGCATCAGCGGCTACCACATGCAGGAAGCCGGTGCCAACCAGGCGCTGGAGATGGCCTTCACGCTGGCCGATGGCAAGGAGTACGTGAAAACGGCCATGGCCAAGGGCATGGATGTGGACGACTTTGCCGGCCGCCTGAGCTTCTTCTGGGCGGTGGGCATGAACTTCTACCTGGAAATTGCCAAGATGCGCGCGGCCCGCTTGCTGTGGTGCCGCATCATGAAAAACTTTGGCGCCAAGAGCCCCAAGAGCCTCATGCTGCGCACGCACTCGCAAACCTCGGGCTGGTCGCTCACCGAGCAGGACCCCTACAACAACGTGGTGCGCACCACCATAGAGGCCATGGCCGCGGTGTTTGGCGGCACGCAGTCCCTGCACACCAACAGCTTCGACGAAGCCATTGCGCTGCCCACCGAATTCTCTTCGCGCATTGCTCGCAACACCCAGCTCATCATCCAGGAAGAAACCCACATCACCAGCGTGGTGGACCCCTGGGCCGGCAGCTACATGATGGAAAAACTCACCCAGGACATGGCCGATGCGGCCTGGGCCATCATCGAGGAAGTGGACGCCATGGGCGGCATGACCAAGGCCGTGGGCAGCGGCTGGGCCAAGCTGAAGATCGAAGCCGCCGCCGCCGAGAAGCAGGCCCGCATCGATTCCGGCAAAGACGTGATCGTGGGCGTGAACAAGTACAAGCTGGCCAAGGAGGACCCGATCGATATCCTCGACATCGACAACCACATGGTGCGCGAGCAGCAGGTGGCGCGCCTGGCCCAGATACGCGCCACGCGCGATGGTGCGGCGGTGCAGGCCGCGCTCGATGCGCTCACTGCGGCCGCCGAATCTGGCCAGGGCAACCTGCTGGATCTCTCCATCAAAGCGGTGCGGCTGCGTGCCACTGTGGGAGAGGTGTCCGACGCGCTGGAGAAAGTCTTTGGGCGCCACCGCGCCGATACGCAAAAGGTGACCGGGGTGTATGCCGCTGCTTACGATTCTGCCGAAGGCTGGGAAAAGCTCCAGAAGGAGATTGCCGAGTTTGCCGATGCCTATGGCCGCCGCCCGCGCGTCATGATCTCCAAGCTGGGCCAGGACGGGCACGACCGTGGCGCCAAGGTGGTGGCTACCGCCTTTGCCGACCTGGGCTTCGATGTGGACATGGGACCGCTGTTCCAGACGCCCGAAGAATGCGCCCGCCAGGCCATTGAGAACGACGTGCACGCCGTGGGCGTATCCACGCTGGCGGCCGGCCACAAGACGCTGGTGCCGGCCATCATCGAAGAGCTGAAGAAGCAGGGCGCCGACGACATCATCGTGTTCGTGGGCGGCGTGATTCCGCGCCAGGACTACGAGCAACTGTACGAAGCGGGTGTGAAGGGCATTTACGGCCCAGGCACGCCCATTCCTGCCAGCGCCAAAGACGTGCTGGAACAGATCCGCAAGGCGCAGGGCTGAGCCCGTGGCGGTGACTTCGGCCGTGGCCCCTGGCGTGGCGCCGCCTTTGCTGGAAGGCATTGTTTCCGGCAGCCCGGCGGTGCAGCGGCGCGCCATGGCCAAAGCCATCACGCTGCTGGAGTCCACCCGGGCCGACCACCGCGCCGCGGGCGACGAACTGCTCACGGCCCTGCTGCCGCACACCGGCCGGGCGTTCCGCCTGGGCATCAGCGGCGTGCCGGGCGTGGGCAAGTCCACCTTCATCGAGGCGCTGGGTCTGTACCTGATTGGCCAGGGCCACCGCGTGGCGGTGCTGGCGGTAGACCCATCCAGCAGCGTGTCGGGCGGCTCCATTTTGGGCGACAAAACGCGCATGGAGCACCTCTCGGTGCACGCCAGCGCCTACATCCGGCCCAGCCCCAGCAGCGGCACGCTGGGCGGTGTGGCCGAGAAAACCCGCGAATCCATGCTGGTGTGCGAGGCCGCGGGCTACGACGTGGTGATCGTGGAAACCGTGGGCGTGGGCCAGAGCGAGACCGCCGTGGCCCACATGACCGACATGTTCTGTCTGCTGCAGTTGCCCAACGCCGGCGATGATTTGCAGGCCATCAAGAAAGGCGTCATGGAACTGGCCGATCTGGTGCTCATCAACAAGGCCGACATCGACCCCGACGCCGCCACCCGCGCGCAGGCGCAAATCACCTCATCGTTGCGCTTGCTGGGCCTGCACGGCCGCGCGGACCATGCCCACCACGACGAGACGCTGTGGCACCCCCAGGTCATGCCCCTGAGCGCCCTGCGCGGCGATGGCGTGGCCAGCTTCTGGCAGGCCGTACAGCGCTACCGCCAGCTGCAAACCGACAACGGGCGGCTGGCCCAGCGCCGCCAGCAACAGGCCCGCGCCTGGATGTGGGAGCGCATAGAAGCCGGCCTGCGCCAACGTTTCCGTACCCACCCCGCGGTGGCCAGCCAATTGGCCGCCACCACCGAACAGGTGCTCGCCGGGCTGCTGCCTGCGTCCACCGCCGCCCGCCGTTTGCTGGAAGCGTTCGACTGAACGCTTTCGCCCCTTCACCGTTTTCACTCCCACCCAGACCCCGACCATGCAACACATCCTTGAACAACTGGAAAAGAAGCGCGAAGCAGCCCGCCAGGGCGGCGGCGCCAAGCGCATTGAGGCGCAACACGCCAAGGGCAAACTCACCGCGCGCGAACGGCTCGACGTGCTGCTGGACGAAGGCACCTTCGAGGAATGGGACATGTTCGTGGAACACCGCTGCGTGGACTTCGGCATGGCCGACCAGAAGATTCCCGGCGACGGCGTGGTCACCGGCTACGGCATGATCAACGGCCGGCTGGTGTTTGTGTACAGCCAGGACTTCACGGTGTTTGGCGGGGCGCTGTCGGAAGCACACGCCGAAAAAATCTGCAAGATCATGGACCAGGCCATGAAGGTGGGCGCGCCGGTCATAGGCCTGAACGATTCGGGCGGCGCCCGCATTCAGGAAGGCGTGGCGTCTCTGGGTGGCTACGCCGAGGTGTTCCAGCGCAACGCACTGGCCAGCGGTGTGGTGCCGCAAATCTCCATGATCATGGGCCCTTCGGCGGGCGGTGCGGTGTATTCGCCCGCCATGACGGACTTCATCTTCATGGTGAAGGACAGCAGCTACATGTTCGTCACCGGCCCCGAGGTGGTGAAGACCGTGACGCACGAAGAAGTCACGGCCGAGGAACTGGGCGGCGCCATCACCCACACCACCAAGAGCGGCGTGGCCGATCTGGCCTTCGAGAACGACGTGGAGGCGCTCCTCATGCTGCGCCGCCTGTTCAACTACCTGCCGCTGAACAACCGCGAGAAGGCGCCGGTGCGCAAGAGCGGCGACCCGATAGACCGCACCGATTTTTCTCTGGACACACTGGTGCCCGAGAACCCCAACAAGCCCTACGACATGAAGGAGCTGATCCTCAAAACCGTGGACGACGGGGACTTCTTCGAGATACAGCCCGAGTACGCCAAGAACATCATCGTGGGCTTTGCCCGCATGGACGGCCAGACCGTGGGCATTGTGGCCAACCAGCCGCTGGTGCTGGCGGGTTGCCTCGATATCAAGAGCAGCATCAAGGCGGCGCGGTTTGTGCGCTTCTGCGATGCCTTCAACATCCCCGTCATCACCTTCGTGGACGTGCCCGGCTTCATGCCCGGCACCAGCCAGGAGTTTGGCGGCATCATCAAGCACGGCGCCAAGCTGCTGTACGCCTACTCGGAATGCACGGTGCCCAAGATCACGGTCATCACCCGCAAAGCCTACGGCGGCGCCTACGATGTGATGGCTTCCAAGCACCTGCGCGGCGATGTGAACTTCGCCTGGCCCAACGCCGAGATTGCGGTCATGGGCGCCAAGGGCGCGGTGGAGATCATCTTCCGCGAAGAGAAAAAAGACCCGGAGAAGCTCGCGCAGCGCGAAGCCGAATACAAGGAGCGCTTTGCCAACCCGTTTGTGGCCGCCAACCGGGGCTACATCGACGACGTGATCCTGCCGCACAACACCCGCAAGCGCATCTGCCGCAGCCTGGTGATGCTCAAGGACAAGAAGGTGGAAAACCCGTGGCGCAAGCACGGCAACATCCCCCTCTGATTCACCGCACCGAGCCGCCCAGGAGCCCCACACATGTTCAAGAAGATACTGATTGCCAACCGCGGTGAAATTGCCTGCCGCGTCATGGCCACCGCCAGGAAAATGGGCATCGCCACCGTGGCGGTGTATTCCGAAGCCGACAAGGAGGCCCGCCACGTACAGCTGGCCGATGAGAAGGTCTTGCTGGGCCCGGCGCCCTCGCGCGAGTCCTACCTGGTGGCCGACCGCATCATTGCCGCGGCCAAACAGACCGGCGCCGAAGCCATCCACCCCGGCTACGGATTCCTGAGCGAGAACGAAGCCTTTGCCAAGCGCTGCGAGGACGAAGGCATTGCCTTCATCGGCCCGCGCCACTTCAGCATTGCCGCCATGGGCGACAAGATCGCCTCCAAGAAGCTGGCCATGGAAGCCGGCGTGAGCACCATCCCCGGCTACAACGATGCCATCGAGACCGCCGAGCAGGCGGTGGAGATTGCGCGTGGCATCGGCTACCCCGTCATGATCAAGGCCTCGGCCGGCGGCGGCGGCAAAGGCCTGCGCGTGGCCTTCAACGACAAGGAAGCGCTGGAAGGTTTCACCAGCTGCAGGAACGAAGCCCGCAACAGCTTTGGCGATGACCGCGTCTTCATAGAGAAGTTCGTGGAGGAGCCGCGCCACATTGAAATCCAGGTGCTGGGCGACAGCCATGGCAACGTGATTTTCCTGAACGAGCGGGAATGCTCCATCCAGCGCCGCCACCAGAAAGTCATCGAGGAGGCGCCCAGCCCCTTCATCAGCGAAGCCACCCGCGCGGCCATGGGAGCGCAGGCCGTGGCGCTGGCCAAGGCCGTGAAGTACCAGAGCGCGGGCACGGTGGAGTTCGTGGTGGGCAAGGACCAGAGCTTCTACTTCCTGGAAATGAACACCCGCCTGCAGGTGGAGCACCCGGTGACCGAGTGCATCACCGGCCTGGACCTGGTGGAACTCATGATCCGCGTGGCTGCCGGAGAGAAGCTGCCCCTGACGCAGGCCGAAGTGAAGCGCGACGGCTGGGCCATCGAGTGCCGCATCAACGCCGAGGACCCCTTCCGCAATTTCCTGCCCTCTACCGGGCGGCTGGTGCGCTTCACGCCGCCGGCCGAGTCCATGTGGCAGGCAGACACCGGCCACAAGTACGGCGTGCGCGTGGATACCGGCGTGTACGAGGGCGGTGAAATCCCGATGTTCTACGACTCGATGATTGCCAAGCTCATCGTGCATGGCAAGGACCGCGCCGACGCTATAGCCAAGATGCGCGAAGCGCTGAACGGCTTTGTGATTCGCGGCGTGAGCAGCAACATCCCGTTCCAGTCGGCCCTGCTGGCCCACCCGGACTTCATGAGCGGGCAGTTCAACACCGGCTTCATTGCGCAGCACTACGCCAGCGGCTTCCGTGCCGAGGACGTGCCGCACGACGACCAGAGCTTCCTGGTAGCGCTGGCCGCTTTTGTGCGCCGCAAGTCGCGCGAGCGCACCGCGGGCATCTCTGGCCAGTTGCCGGGCTATGGCGTGAAAGTGGGGCAGGACTACGTGGTCATTGGCCTCTCTCCCAACGGCCAGCACAGCTACACGCCGGTGCACGTGGACGAGTTTGCCGGCGAGACCGGCTACGCTTCGGTGCAGGTGGGGGAGCAGCGCTACAAGATCACGTCGGGTTCTCGCCTGAACGACATCGTCATCACCGGCGAGGTGAATGGCACGCCGTTCACGGCGCAAATAGAGCGCGGATCGGCCCGCAACCCGCTGGTGCTGGTGGTGCAGCACAACGGCACCAAGCTCGAGACCATGGTGGTGTCCCCGCGCATGGCCGAACTGCACCGCCTCATGCCCTTCAAGGCCCCGCCCGACATGAGCCAGTTCGTGCTCTCCCCCATGCCCGGCCTGCTGGTGGATGTGGCGGTGCAGCCCGGCCAGAAGGTGCAGGCTGGCGAACGTGTGGCCGTGATCGAGGCCATGAAGATGGAGAACGTGCTGTTTGCCGCCGCCGATGGCGTGGTGGCCAAGGTGCTGGCTGCCAAGGGCGAGTCCCTGGTGGTGGACCAGCCGATTGTGGAGTTCCAGAAATGAGCGAGGCCAGCCAGGTCAAGTCACCCCGGCCCTTCAAGGTGCTGGGCATTCAGCAAATTGCCATTGGCGGCCCCAGCAAGGAGCGCCTGCAGAAGCTCTGGGTGGACATGCTGGGCCTCGAAGTCACCGGTACCTTCCGGAGCGAGCGCGAGAACGTGGACGAGGACATCTGCGCCATGGGTAGCGGCCCCTTCAAGGTGGAGGTGGACCTGATGCAGCCCCTGGACCCCGAGAAAAAGCCCGCCGTGCACACCACGCCGCTCAACCATGTGGGGCTGTGGATAGACGATCTACCCGCTGCGGTGAATTGGCTCACTGCGCAGGGCGTGCGTTTTGCGCCGGGTGGCATACGCAAGGGCGCCGCAGGGTTCGACATCACCTTCCTGCACCCCAAGGCCAGCGACGAATTCCCCATAGCTGGCGAGGGCGTGCTGGTGGAACTGGTGCAGGCACCGCCCGAGGTGGTCACGGCATTCGCGGCGCTGGAGGGTGCTCGGGCCTGAATTGGCTGCCGCTGGCGCGGTGAGCACTCCCGGGCTTGGTCCTGGGCTTGGCCCTGAGATCGGTCAGGGCTTGGTCAGGACTTTCTAAGGGCTTGAGCCTTTTCCCGCGCGCGGGCTATGGCCTGCTCCACCAGAGCTCGCTTGCGGTCCAGCACCTCGGGTTCCGTGTGCCTGGAGTGCGCGGCAAGGTCGGCCAGCTTGGCCTCGGCCTTGGCGGCCTGACGCTGTGCATGTTCGGCTTTTTCCCGCTCCAGCCGCTGCTGGCGGGCCTGGTAGCGCTCGCGGCCCAAGGCGGCCTGTTCAGCCGACCACGCAGCCCAGCCGGTGCGCTCGCCGCTCACCACTTCCATCTGTATGCAGTCCACCGGACACACGGGCAGGCACAGGTCGCACCCGGTGCAATAGGCTTCCATGACAGTGTGCATGCGCTTGTTGGCGCCTACGATCGCATCGGTGGGGCAGGCCTTGATGCACAGCGTGCAGCCTATGCACCAGTCTTCGTCGATCACCGCCACCGCCTGGGGCATTTCTTCACCGTGGGCGGGGTTCAGGGGCAATGGGTCCCTGCCCAGAATGGCGGCCAGGCGCAAAACACCCTCTTCGCCGCCGGGTGGGCACTGGTTGATCTCGGCGTCCCCGGCGGCCATGGCCTGCGCGTAGCTGGCGCAGTCCGGGTAGCCGCAGCGGGTGCACTGCGTCTGGGGCAGGGCGTCGTCCAGCCGCTGCGCAAGCGTCTGCTGGCCGACCTGCGCCATTACTTGCTGGCCGGAGCTTTCCGGGTGGCCGGTGCCTTGGCAGCCGCCCTGGAAGCAGTTGCGGCTTTCTTCGCGGGTGCCTTGCGTGCGGCTGTTGCAGGCACTACCGGGGTCACCGATGCCGGGCTGAGGTCTTTCGGGGTGTGTTCAATCAGGAAAGACTTCACCACCGGGTACACCATCTCGCGCCAGCGGCGGCCGCTGAAAATACCGTAGTGGCCAGCGCCCTTCACCTCGAAATGCCGCCGGGAAGATGGGTCTATGCCCGTGCACAGGCCATGGGCCGCTTCGGTCTGGCCACTGCCGGAGATGTCGTCCAGTTCACCCTCCACGGTCAGCAGAGCCACGCCGCGGATATCCTGCGGGCGTACCAGTTCTTCCTTGCCCTGTGGGTTCTTCACCTTCCAGGTGCCGTGCACCAGCTTGAATTCCTGGAACACGGTGTTGATGGTTTCCAGGTAGTAGTGGGCGTCCATGTCGAGCACGGCGTTGTACTCGTCGTAGAAGGCCACGTGGCTTTCGGCGCTGGACAGATCGCCCTTGACCAGATCCTGGAAATAGTCGTAGTGGCTGTTGGCATGGCGGTCCGGGTTCATGGCAATGAAGCCGGAGTGCTGCAGGAAGCCGGGGTACACGCGCCGGCCGGCGCCCGGGAAGTTGGAGGGCACGCGGAAGATCACGTTGTTCTCAAACCACTCGAAGCTGCGGTGCACCGCCAGATGGTTCACCTGCGTGGGCGACTTGCGCGCGTCGATGGGGCCACCCATCATGGTCATGGACAGCGGCAGTTTCTCCCCGCGGGAGGCCATGAGGGACACGGCCGCCAGCACCGGCACGGTGGGCTGGCACACGCTCATCACGTGGCAGTTGCCGTACTTGCCCTGCAGGTGCCGAACGAACTCCTGCACGTAGTTCACGTAGTCGTCCAGATGGAAGTCGCCTTGCTCCAGCGGCACCAGCCGGGCATTGCGCCAGTCGGTGATGTAGACCTTGTGGTCCTTGAGCATGGTGCGCACCGTGTCGCGCAACAGGGTGGCGTAGTGGCCCGACAGCGGCGCCACGATGAGCACCGCCGGCTGGCCCTTGAGTTTGCTCAGGGTGGCTTCGTCGTCGGTGAAGCGTTTGAATCGGCGCAGCTCGCAGAAAGGCTTGTCGATCTCGATGCGTTCGTGGATGGCCACGTCCACGCCCTCCACATCGACCGTACGGATGCCGAATTCGGGCTTTTCGTAGTCCTTGCCCAGCCGGTGCATGAGGTGCAGGCCGGCCGACATGCGCTGCGACCAGGGCAGCTGCGACAGTGGCGAAACAGGGTTGCTGTACACCTTGGCGGTGATCTTTGCCAGGTCCGAGAAGGGCTCCATCAGGGAGCGCTGTGTTTCAAAGAACTGGTAGAGCATGGCAAACCTTCAATCGTTTATGTTGCAGTGCAATATAACAGTAAGTACACGAACTGACCAGCACACCGGTGACGCGCGGGAGAGCCTGCCAACGCTGCGCCTGGCTCCCCAATTCCGCGCTCTATGGCCGGACCAAGGACATGGTCAGCCGTTCACCACCGCCGCAATGGACTGGCACACGTGGTCGATATTCTTGCTGTTGAGCGCCGCCACGCACATGCGGCCGGTGTCGGTGCCGTACACGCCAAATTCGCTGCGCAGGCGCACCATCTGGTCCTTGGTGAGCCCGGAGTAGCTGAACATGCCAATCTGGGTGGTGATGAAGCCCATGTCCTGCGTCACGCCCGCGGCCTTCAGGCCGGCCACCAGCCGTTCGCGCATGGTCTTGATGCGGCTGCGCATGTCGCCCAATTCTTTTTCCCACAGGGCGCGCAATTCGGGTGTGTTCAGCACCGCTGCCACCACCGCACCGCCGTGGGTGGGCGGGTTGGAGTAGTTGGTGCGGATGACGATTTTCAGCTGGCTCAACACGCGGTCGGCTTCTTCCTTGCTCTCGCACAGAACCGACAAGGCGCCCACGCGCTCGCCGTACAGGCTGAAGCTCTTGGAAAAACTCGTGGACACGAAGAAGGTGAGCCCGGCGGCCACGAAGCGGGCAATCACGGCGCCGTCTTCGGCTATGCCGTGGCCAAAGCCCTGGTAGGCCATGTCCAGGAAAGCGGTCAGGCCACGCGCCTTCACCACCGCAATCACCTGTTCCCACTGGGCGGGCGTCAGGTCGTAGCCGGTGGGGTTGTGGCAGCAGGCGTGCAACACCACGATGGTGCCCGGTGCGGCCGCGTTCAGGCTGGCCAGCATGCCCTCGAAGTTCACACCGCGTTTCTCGGCGTCGTAGTAGGCGTAGGTGCCCACCTGGAAGCCGGCATTGGTGAACAGGGCGCGGTGGTTCTCCCAGCTCGGGTCGGAAATCAGTACCTGCGCGTTGGGGGACAGGCGCTTGAGGAAATCGGCCCCGACTTTCAGCCCGCCGGTGCCGCCTATGGCCTGCACCGTGGCCACTCGGCCGCTTTTCACAGGCTCGCTGTCCGCACCAAACACCAGGGCCTTCACAGCAGCGTCGTAGGCAGCAATGCCGTCGATGGGCAGGTAGGCGCGCGCCGTAGGCTTGTCCATCAGGGCTTTTTCGGCCGCTTTCACGCACTCCAGCAGCGGCAGCTTGCCGTTGTCGTCGTAGTACACGCCCACGCCGAGGTTGACCTTGTGGGGGTGGGTGTCGGCGTTGAACTGCTCGTTCAGACCCAGGATGGGGTCGCGGGGGGCCATTTCTACGGCGGTGAACAAAGACATGGAGGTTTTCCTAGCGCGGGCGAAAGGGTAGGGCGAGAAGCAAAAGGCGGGGCGCCTTGGTGAAGGACAAAGTCACGAAGTTCCCCCAACTGCGTTACGCTTTGGGGTTAACCCGAGATTTTATTCGCGAATCCTGCACGCCCATGTCTGTTGCCTCCGATGCTCTGCACCCCGCCGAGGTAGCCGCTGCCGCTGGCGACCTCTCTGGCGATACGGGCCGTTTCGTCCGCTTTCCCGGCTCCCCGTTCGAGCTGTTCGAGCCCTTTCCCCCCGCCGGCGACCAGCCCACCGCCATCGCGCAGCTGGTGGAGGGCGTGAACGACGGCGAGTCCTTCCAGACCCTGCTGGGCGTGACCGGCTCGGGAAAAACCTTCACCATGGCCAGCGTGATAGCCCGGCTGGGCCGCCCGGCCATCGTGTTTGCGCCCAACAAGACGCTGGCCGCGCAGCTGTACGCCGAGTTCCGCGAGTTTTTCCCGCGCAACGCGGTGGAATACTTCGTGAGCTACTACGACTACTACCAGCCCGAAGCCTATGTGCCGCAGCGCGACCTGTTCATCGAGAAAGACAGCGCCATCAACGAGCACATCGAGCAGATGCGCCTGTCCTGCACCAAAAGCCTCATGGAGCGGCGCGATGTGGTGATTGTGGCCACGGTGTCGGCCATTTACGGCATTGGCAACCCGCAGAGCTACCACCAGATGGTGATGACGCTGCGCAGCGGCGACAAGATGGGCCAGCGCGATGTGATTGCCCAGCTGGTGCGCATGCAGTACCAGCGCAACGACATGGACTTTGTGCGCGGCAAGTTCCGCGTGCGCGGCGACACCATCGATGTGTTCCCGGCCGAGCACAGCGAACTGGCCCTGCGCATAGAACTGTTCGACGACGAGGTGGAAACCCTGCAGCTGTTCGACCCGCTCACCGGGCGCATCAGACAAAAAGTGCCGCGCTTCACCGTTTACCCCAGCAGCCACTACGTGACACCGCGCGAGCAGGTGCTCAATGCGGTGGAGGGCATCAAGCTGGAGCTGGCCCAGCGCCTGAAGGAACTGGTGGGCATGGGCAAGCTGGTGGAGGCGCAGCGGCTGGAGCAGCGCACCCGGTTCGATCTGGAAATGCTGAGCGAAGTGGGGCACTGCAAGGGCATCGAGAACTACAGCCGGCATTTGTCGGGCTCGGCACCCGGGGAGGCGCCATCGACCCTGACCGACTACCTGCCGCCCGATGCGCTCATGTTCCTGGACGAAAGCCACGTGATGATTGGCCAGCTGGGCGGCATGTACAACGGCGACCGCGCCCGCAAGACCACGCTGGTGGAATATGGCTTCCGGCTGCCCAGCGCGCTGGACAACCGCCCACTGAAGTTCGACGAGTTCGAGACCAAGATGCGCCAGTGCATTTTTGTGTCGGCCACGCCGGCGGCCTACGAGAACGAACACGCCGGGCAGGTGGTGGAGCAGGTGGTGCGCCCCAC
>Ga0075157_10000621_pt1 | contig 26701 bp, 24 predicted proteins | sample JI81BgreenDNA_FD_70967 | JGI IMG/M metagenome (GOLD analysis project Ga0075157, IMG submission 70967) | Wastewater effluent complex algal communities from Wisconsin, to seasonally profile nutrient transformation and Carbon sequestration -... | ecosystem: Engineered > WWTP > Effluent > Algae...
CGACCACCGGTTGGTTGAGCTTGTCGAAACCGCGCGTCCGGCCACCCTGTTCGCTGTTCTAGAGTTAGGGCCGTGCAGGCAGACATCGGCATCATCGGCGGCTCCGGCTTCTATTCGTTCCTGAGCGGGGTCGAGCGCGTCACCGTCGACACTCCGTTCGGCGAACCGAGCGCGCCGTTGGCGATCGGTCAGGTGAACGGACGGCGGGTCGCCTTTCTGCCCCGGCACGGCGAGCAGCACCAGTTTCCGCCGCACCTGGTGAACTATCGGGCTAACCTTTGGGCGCTGCGATCGGTGGGCGTTCGACAGGTGCTGGCCCCTTGCGCCGTGGGCGGGCTGACGGCCGATCTCGCGCCCGGCACGTTCGTGGTGCCCGACCAGGTGGTCGACCGCACGTGGGGTCGCGGCCACACGATCTGGGACGCGATCGGCCCGGTGGTGCACACCTCGTTCGCCGACCCGTACTGCCCGCGCGGACGGGCCGCACTGCTGCACGCCGGGGGCGACGCAGCGGTGGACGGCGGCACCCTGGTGGTGATCAACGGACCGCGGTTCTCGACCCGCGCCGAATCACACTGGCACGCGGCTGCCGGGTGGTCGGTCGTGGGCATGACCGGCATGCCGGAGGCGTCCGTGGCGCGCGACCTGGCGATGTGTTTCTCCACGGTCTGCATGGTGACCGATGCCGACGCGGGCGTGGAGGGTGCGGGCGTCACCCATGCCGAGGTGCTCGAGGTGTTCGGCCGCAACATCGAACGACTGAAGGCGATGCTGCTGGTCGTGATCGGCGCACTGCCCGATGCCGAAGCGGACGACAGTGCCACCTGTACGTGCCGGCGGGTACTGGACGGCATGCCGCTTCCTTTCGCCCTGCCGTGACCCCTGACCGAGCGTGCACGTGCACGATCCGACGACGCTGATGGACCTGATCTGATGCCTTCCGCCCTACCGGTCGGCGAACCCGCTCCGCTCGACGGGTCGCTGCCCTTCCTCGCGCTGACCCAGACCGCCGACGCGCCCCTGTCGCTCTACCTGCACGTACCCTTCTGCGCCAGCCGGTGCGGGTACTGCGACTTCAACACCTACACCGCGGCCGAGTTGGGCTCGGCTCCCGGGGCCTCTCGCGAGGCGTTTCTGAGTGCCGCCCACGCCGAGTTGAGCCTGGCCGCACGGGTGCTGGGGGAGCGGGAGGTCGAAACGGTGTTCGTCGGCGGTGGTACGCCGACACTGCTGGCGGCGGACGAGCTCGTCGGCCTGCTGGAGGCCGCCCGACGCCGGTTCCCCTTCGCCGACGGCGCGGAGGTGACTACGGAGTGCAATCCCGAGTCGGTGGACGAGGCCTACCTGAACACCCTGGTGGCGGGCGGTTTCAATCGCATCTCGTTCGGAATGCAATCGGCCCGCGGGCATGTGCTGCGCGTGCTGGAACGCCGCCACACTCCGGGCCGGGTCGCCGACGTCGTGCGCTGGGCCCGCTCGGCCGGCTTCGGATCGGTGAGTCTTGACCTGATCTACGGCACTCCCGGCGAGACCCTGGACGACTGGCGGGCCTCACTGGCTGCCGCGCTGGCGCACGAACCCGACCATGTTTCCGCCTATGCGCTGATCGTGGAGGAGGGCACTCGACTGGCCTCGCAGATCAGGCGCGGCGAGCTGCCCGCTCCGGTCGACGACCTGCAGGCGGAGTTCTACGAGGTGGCGGACGAGGTGCTCACCGCGGCCGGGCTGGCCTGGTACGAGCTCAGCAATTGGAGCCGTCCGGAACACGAGTGCCGGCACAACCTGGCCTACTGGCGCGGCGCGTCCTGGTGGGGGGTCGGCCCGGGAGCGCATTCGCACGTGGGCGGCGTCCGCTGGTGGAACGTGAAGCATCCGCGCAGCTACAGCAACGCGCTGGCCGAGGGCCATAGCCCGGCGGCCGCACGCGAGGTGCTCTCGGACGACGATCGCCGGGTCGAGCGGGTGCTGCTCGAGTCGCGATTGGTGGACGGTTTGGAGCTGAGCGTGCTGACGGCGTCCGAATGCGCCAGGGTGCCTGAGTTGGTGGAGCGCGGGCTGGTCGCGCTCGACGTGACCGGTGCAGTGCTGACCCTCACCCTGCGCGGACGTCTGTTGGCCGACGCAGTGGTGCGCGACCTGCTGGACTGACCGCACCCCCAGTGGTGCCGTCACGCGAAACTGCACCAGATCTGGCGGACGTCCTCACTGGTGAAGCGAGGGGCTCGCAGAATCTGGTGCAGTTTCGCAGGCTTGCTACGTGTTGCTGCGGGTCACCACTTGATGATGCGGCGCGCCCAGCGGTAATGGGGGTACTTGCTCAGCTTGGTGATGTCGAGATCGTTGCGCGGGTTGCGGGCGTGCACGATCTTGCCGTTGCCGATGTACATGGCGACGTGGTGCACCGGGGTGTAGTAGAAGATCAGGTCGCCGACCTTGAGGTTCTTCTTGGCGATCTTCTTGCCCCGGGTCGAGAGTGCACGCGACGAGTGCGCCAGCTTGATGCCGATCTTGCGGTAGGCGTAGACCATCAGGCCGGAACAGTCGAACGAGTTCGGGCCCGAACGCCCCCGCACGTACTGGCCGTGCTTCACCTTCGCGACGGCCGCGCGGACGGCCTTCATGGCCTTGGCCCGGGCCTTCTGGGCTTTCGTCTTCGGCGGCACCACGACGGCCGGGGCGGCGGGCGCCGGTGCCGTGGTCTGGGTGGGGGTCGGCGTTGGCGCGGTGGTCTGCGACGGGGTCGGCGTGGGTGCAGGCACCGAGGCGACGGGCGGGGTGGTCTCGTCCGCGTGGGCGGGCAGGGTGGCCGGCGCCACCGAAACGATGAGCGACGCGCAGATGGCCAGCGTGGCCGATAGTGCGTACTTGCGAGCAAGCATGAGTGGTCCTCCCGACCGTGTCACCGACGCGCCACTCACTGAGAACCAGTTATGCGCAACCTGAGATCAAGCTGAGAAGACCATAAACGATGTCACGTCAGATTTCAAAGCACGGATGCACATCCGCGGACGAGAGGGTTTCGACAAGCTGCGCCCTACGCCTGGTCGAGCTGGTCGAGACACCGCGCGTGACGGTTTCGACAGGCTCAACCAGCCGTAACGGTTTCGACAGGCTCAACCAGCCGTAACGGTTTCGACAGGCTCAACCAGCCGTGACGGTTTCGACAGGCTCAACCAGCCGTCGCGGTTTCGACAGGCTCAACCAGCCGTCGCGGTTTCGACGGGCTCAACCTGCTGACCCCTCAGGCGGGCACCACGTTCACCAGCTTCGGGGCGCGAACGATGACCGTGCGCACTCCGTTGGGGATCTCGTCGATGATCCGCGGCAGCGCCAGTGCTTGCTCGCGCAGAGCTTGCTCAGTGATGTCGGCCGGCACCTCCAGGCGAGCCCGCACCTTGCCCTTCACCTGCACCACGCAGGTCACGGTGTCGTCCACGATCAGCGACTGGTCGGCCACCGGGAAAGGCTCGTGCGCCAGCGACGCTTCATGCCCCAGCTTCGACCACAACTCTTCGGCGATGTGCGGGGTCAACGGCGCGACCATCAGCAGCAACGGCTCGACCGCCGCACGAGGCACCGCCGCCAGTTTCGTCAGGGCGTTGTTGTACTCGATCAGCCGGGCGATCGCCGTGTTGAACGACAGTCCGTCGTAGTCGCGGCGCACGGCGTCGATGGTCTTGTGCAACGCGCGGGTGGTGGCGGCGTCCATCGCTTCGTCGACGACTCGAACCTGGCCGGTGACCTCGTCGATCACGGTGCGCCACAGCCGCTGCAGAAACCGCTGCGAGCCGACGACGGCTCGGGTCTCCCACGGCTTCGACTGGTCCAGGGGTCCCATGCTCATCTCGTAGATGCGGAACGTGTCGGCGCCGTAGGAGTCGTACATGTCGTCGGGAGTGACGATGTTCTTCAACGACTTGCCCATTTTTCCGTACTCCCGAAACACCTCCTCGCCCTTCCAGGCGTAGTGCAGTTCGCCGTCGGGCCCGGGCACCTCGTCGACCTCGTCGGCGGGCACGGTCTGGCCGCGTGCGTCACGGTAGGCGTAGGCCTGGATGTAGCCCTGGTTGTACAGCCTGCGGTACGGCTCGGCCGAGCTGACCTGCCCCAGGTCGAACAGCACTTTGTGCCAGAACCGGGAATACAGCAGGTGCAGCACGGCATGCTCCACGCCGCCCACGTACAGGTCGACGCCACCGGTGTCGGCCACGTCCGCACCGCCCAGATCCGACGCGTCGCGGGGCCCCATCCAGTACCGCTCGACGTCGCGATCGACGAAGCGCTCGTCGTTGGCCGGATCCAGGTAGCGGATCTCGTACCAGCACGAACCGGCCCACTGCGGCATGACGTTCAACTCGCGCCGGTAGGTCTTCGGTCCCTCGCCCAGATCCAACGTCACGGTGGCCCAGTCGGTGGCGCGGGCCAGCGGCGGCACGGGCTCGGACGTCGAATCGTCCGGGTCCAGCGCCTGCGGGCTGTAGTCGTCCACCTCGGGCAGCTCGACCGGCAGCATCGAATCGGGCACCGCGATCGGGTAGCCGCCCTCGTCGTAGACGATCGGGAACGGCTCGCCCCAGTACCGCTGTCGGCTGAACAGCCAGTCCCGCAGCTTGTAGGTGACGGTTTCGGTGCCCAGTCCCCGCTCGGTCAGCCAGCCGATGATGGCCTTCTTGGCGGCCACCATGCCCAGCCCGTTCAGCGAGATCTCGTCGTTGGCCGAGTTGATCGTCGGGCCGTCACCGGTGAACGCGGTGTTCTCGTCGTGGCCCTCGGACGGCTGCACGGTGCGGACGATCGGCAGCTCGTAGGCCTTGGCGAAGTCCCAGTCGCGCTCGTCCTCGGCGGGCACGGCCATGATCGCGCCGGTGCCGTAGCCCATCAGCACGTAGTCGGCGATGAAGATCGGCAGCCGCGCTCCGTTCACCGGGTTTATCGCGAACGCGCCGGTGAATACACCCGACTTGTCCTTGTTCTCCTGCCGCTCCAGGTCGGTTTTGCGCGCCGCTGCCTCGCGGTACGCGCTGACCGCCGCGGACGGGGACGCCGCGCCGGCCGTCCAGGCGTGCACCGTGCCCGCGGGCCAGGAGCTCTCGGCGGGCGTGATCGCGTCCACCATCGGATGCTCGGGCGCCAGCACCATGAACGTTGCGCCGAACAGCGTGTCGGGCCGGGTCGTGAACACCTCGACGGCTGCCTCGTGGCCCTCGACGGCGAAGGTGACCGAAGCACCGGTGGAGCGACCGATCCAGTTGCGCTGCATCGCCTTGACCTTGTCGGGCCAGTCCAGCCGGTCCAGGTCGGCCAGCAGCCGGTCGGAGTAGGACGTGATGCGCATCATCCACTGCTTCATGTTGCGCTTGAAGACCGGAAAGTTGCCGATGTCGGAGCGGCCCTCTGCGGTGACCTCTTCGTTGGCCAGCACCGTGCCCAGCCCCGGGCACCAGTTCACCGGTGCCTGCGAGATGTAAGCCAACCGGAACGAGTCGATGATCGAGGCACGCTCCGCCGCGTTCAGCTCGGCCCATGGACGATCCGTCGGCACCGGACGCGTGCCGGCCGCGAACTCGTCGATCAGCTCGCGGATCGGGCGTGCCTTATCGGCGTCGTGGTCGTACCAGGAGTTGAAGACCTGCAGGAAGATCCATTGGGTCCAGCGATAGAAACCGACGTCGGTGGTGGCAACGCTGCGGCGGTCGTCGTGGGCCAGGCCCAGCCGGCGCAGCTGCCGGCGCATGTTGGCGATGTTCGCCTCGGTGGTCACCCGGGGATGCTGGCCGGTCTGCACCGCGTACTGCTCGGCGGGTAGGCCGAACGCGTCGTAGCCCAGGGCGTGCAGCACGTTGCGGCCCAGCATCCGCTGGAACCGGGCGTAGGTGTCGGTGCCGATGTAGCCCAGTGGGTGCCCCACGTGCAGTCCCGCGCCGCTGGGGTAGGGGAACATGTCGAGCACGAACAGCTTCTCGCGTGCGCCGACCAGATCGGGCTCGGCCCACACGCCGCTCGGATTGGGGGCGTGAAAGGTGCCCTCGGCCTGCCAGCGGTCCTGCCAGGAGGTCTCGATCCGGCCGGCCAGTTCGGCTGTGTAGCGGTACGGCGTCTCGGTCATCTCATCCTTCTCATCATTCTGCTTCGGACATGAAAAAGCCCCTCACGCAGGGAGGGGCGCCGCGATGACCTTCGGGTCAGCGCGGCCGGCGAAGCAGAAGTCGGCGTGCCACGTCCGGCAGCCTACCCCAGGGGACGGGAACCGTCCGCGACAGTTCGGACGGGGCGTCGGCGTGGCCCGGTCGCCCGGCGGTGGGCGCGGGACCCGTGGTGCGTCTCCCAACTGGGAGACGCACCACTAACCTGTTCGAGTGAGCCGATACCCGCGAGATGTTTTGGCCCCCGGCTGGCAGAAGGCCGGCAAGCCCGTCACGACGGAGGTTGCGGCCCAGATCGGAATGGTGCTGGAAGACCCCAGTTCAGGGTTCGTCGGGGCGTTGATCCGGGTCGAGAACGGCCTGCTGGTGCTGGAGGACAGACGCGGCAAGCAGCGCAGTTTTCCGCTCGGGCCAGGCTTCTGGCTGGACGGCAAGCCGGTGGCGATCACGCCGGCGAAGCGCACCGCGGACGGCGGCCCGACGCACACCGCGTCCGGCTCTCGGGTCTCGCGAACGAACGCGAAGGTGGCGCTGCCGTCCCGGATCTACGTCGAGGGCCGACACGATGCCGAGCTGGTCGAGAAGGTCTGGGGTGACGACCTGCGGCACGTCGGTGTGGTCGTCGAGTACCTCGGCGGCATCGACGACCTGCCCGCCATCGTGGCCGAGTTCGCGCCGCAGCGGGGCCGGCGGCTCGGCGTGCTGGTCGATCACCTGGTGCCGGGCTCGAAGGAGTCGCGGATCGTGCAGCAGGTGTCCAGCCCGTGGGTGTTCGTCACGGGACACCGGTTCGTCGACATCTGGACGGCCGTCAAGCCGTCCGTCGTCGGGCTCGAGGCGTGGCCCGAGATCCCCAAGGGGCAGGACTACAAGACCGGCATCTGCCGCGCCCTCGGCTGGCCGGCGCGCACCCAGGCCGACACCGCCGAGGCGTGGCGGCGCATCCGGGCGCAGGTGAAGTCGTGGCGCGACCTCGACCCGGCGCTGATGACCGAGGTCGAGAAGCTGATCGACTTCGTCACCGCCGATCACGCCGACACCCTGGAGCCGTGATGCAGACCGCTGCCGTCACCGAGGCGATCCTGCAGGTCTCTGCCGCCGAGATCATGCCCAGGTTCCGCTCGCTGGCCGCCGACGAGATCATCGAGAAGCGCCCCGGCGACGTCGTGACCGTGGCCGACCGGCTGGCCGAGCAGGCATTGACCGCGATCTTCCGGCGGGAGAACCCCGGTTGTCTGGTGGTCGGCGAAGAGGGCGTGTACGCCGACGCCAGCCCGTTGAAGGCCTTGCCGCACGCCGAGTTGGCCTGGGTGATCGACCCGGTGGACGGCACCCGCAACTTCGCCTCCGGCAGCGCCGATTTCGCTGTCATGGTGGCCGAGGTGCGCAAGGGCGTGACCACCCGCAGTTGGATCTGGCAGCCGGTGCACGGGCAGATGTACTACGCCGAGCTGGGCGGCGGGGTGTACCGCAACGACGTCCGCCTGCCGGTGGCGAGCCAGCCCGCACCCATGGTCGGCGCCGTGCACGGCCGGTACGGGCGTCCGCTGCCGCCGGCCGACGAGCGGGTGCAGCTGGTGCGGCTCGCCGGCTGCTGCGGAGTAGACTACCCGCACGTGGTCGAGGGACGTCGCGCGTTTCTCGGCTACTGGTCGATGCATCCGTGGGACCACCTGCCGGGCGGACTGATGGTCACCGAGCAGGGCGGCGTGCTGGCCACCATCGAGGGAGCGCCGTACCAGGCGGGGGTGACCGGACGGTATCTGCTGGCCGGGGCGACCCCGGAGGTGTGGCAACTGGCCCGCGGTGTCGTCCGGGATCAATTCAACCGGTGAGTCCGTCCTCGGTTGATTGAGCCTGTCGAAATCCCCGGTTGATTGAGCTTGTCGAAATCACGTCTGCGGGAGGAGTGGTCTCGACAAGCTCGACCAACCGAGACGCGCTCGACCAACGAGCCGCTCGACCAGCGAGGGGCGCGACCAATGCACCCCGTCAGCTCGTGGTGAGCAGCCCGTGACCCCTCGCGACGGCGACCGCCTCACCCCGCGATGATGCGCCCAGCTTGGCCAGGATGTTCGACACGTGCACGCTGGCGGTCTTGGTCGAGATGAACAGCTGGTTGCCGATCTGGCCGTTGCTGCGTCCGAGGGCGAGCAGCCCCAGAATCTCGCGCTCACGCGCGGTCAGCTCGCCGGCCACGTTGCGACGGGTCGCGGTGGCCAGTCCAGGCACCGCCTCGAGCAGCCGACGCAACGGCTCTGACGGCAGCCGGGTGGCAGCTGCGCTGACCAGCGCAGCCTCGGCCCGGGCTGCCGCCTGGTCACCGCCGGCGGCCAGCACGGTCGACAACCGCACCCGGCTGCGCTGCTGCTCGTAAACGTTGCCCCAGCCAGCGAAGGACTCGACCGTGGCACGCCAGGCGGCCAGCAGAGCATCCGGGTCGACGTCGAGACCAGCTCGCCACCTGCGGAACAGTTCCTCGGCCTCCATCCGCAGAGCCCACGAGCGGCTCTCGGCACCCAGGGCACGCGCCGGAATCGTCCGGGCGTGCTCGAGCACCGGGCCGAGCACCTTCGCCAGCGCCGCCTGCAGCTGGGTCTCGGCCGGGTCGAGGTCGGCGGCCAGTGCCGCCAGCACGCTCGCCGTACGCAGTTGAACCTGCTCCTTGACGCCCCATTGGCGCTGCATCACGTCGAGGGCGCGAGCCGCCAGCGGGGCCACGGCGGCATGGTCACCGCGCCGCGCCACCAGCTCCACCTCGGCCCGCATCGACGTCATCGCCAGCATCGGGCTGGCCTCCCAGTAGGGCAGCAGGCTGTCGAACAGCGCGGGGTCCACCTGCCAGTCGCGGGCGGTCAACACCTCCAGCCGGACGGCGAGCAGCTCGGCATACAGGGGCTGCGGGAAGGGCGGCCCGGGCGGATCCGAACGCGCCACGGCATCGTCGAAGCGGCCGAGCTGATAGGCCGTGACCGCCGCGTGGAGCCGGGCGCTGCTCTCGAACACCCCCCAGGGCCGGTTGATCCGCTCAGCGATCGCCGTCGCGTCGTCGAAGTGATCCAAGGCCCGTGCCAGGTCGCCACGGGAGTGTTGCAACAACCCCAGCCGGTAGTGGGCCCGCACGTGGGTGGGGTGGTCCAGCGGCCGATTCGTGACCAGGTCGAGCAACCCCTGGTCGCGGCCCGGTAGATCCCGCTCGTCCTCGACGTCGCAGGCCACCAGGATCGTGCGCAGCTCGGTGGTCAGGTCGAGCGCGTCGAGTCGGTCGCCCAGAGCCAACGCCACCTCGCTGGCGTCGACGGCCTCGCGGTGCAGGCCCAGGTCGGCCAGCGCCTGCACCTCAGCGGTCAACGCCTGCAGCCGTAGCCGGTCGGTGCGGGCGTGGGTCAGCAGCACTGCCTCCCGTGCCCGCTGCAACAAGTGCTGCGGATCCTGGTCGAGCAGCCGCCCCAGGCTGACGTACGAGCTGAGCAACCGGGCCCGCTCCGGCGACTCGGCCCCGCTGTGGGTGATCCGGTCGCGGATCAGTTGGACGCCCCGGGTCACGTCTCCGGCCGCCGCGGCCGCCAGCGCGGCCTGCTCGGTGGCGGCGTCGCGACGCGGATCCTCGTCCGACATCCAGTCCAGCACCTGCTCGAAGAGAGCGGACGCCTCCCGCGGGCCACCGACGGCGAGCGCAGCCTCACCAGCCGCGATCCCTGCCCCCACGGCGGTCTCCAGGTCGCCTCCGGCGGCCGCGTGCCGGGCCAGGTCGGACGCCGTTCCGAGGCTCGGCTCGGCGATCAGGGCCGCGGCGAACGCGGCATGCAGGCGGCGGCGCTGGCCCGGCAACAGATCGTCGCGGATCGCCTCGGCGACCAGTGCATGCCTGAACCGGTAACTGTCCCGGCCGTACTGCTCGAGTGTCTGGTGGTCGATGGCCGCGGCCAGCGCCAGGTCGAGTTCGTCCGGGGAGGCGTCCACCACCCGCTCGAGCAGGTCGTGACCGATCCGCCGCCCCATCACGGCCACGGCCCGCACCACCCGCTGAGCGGCGGGGTCCAGCTGCTCGAACCGGCTGCGCAGTACGCGGCCGAGGTCGCCACCCAGCCGATTGCCGCTGGCAGCGAGCTCTTCAGCGAAGAACGCGTTGCCGGCGGCGCGACTGACGATGCCGGCGATCGCCTCGTCATCGGTGGAGTCGGTCAGGTCGCGCACCAGGGCGTACATCTCGGCGGCGGCCAGCGGTTCCAGATGCAGCCGCGCCGCGCCGGGCAGGCGAGCCCACACCCCGGCGGTGGCGTGCAGCGGGTGCCGTCGATGCAGGTCGTCCGAGCGGTAACTGACCACCAGCCCGAGTGGACCGCCCCAGCCTCGGGTCAGCAGCAGGGTGAGCAGATCCCGCGAGGAATGATCGGCCCAGTGAGCGTCTTCGATCACCAGCAGAACTCCTTGCCGGGCGGCCAAACGGCCGAAGAGCGCGTGGATCGCCTCGGCCAACTGGCCCGGGCCGGTCGCGACCGGAACCCCCTGCGGCACCGGACTGCCGGGACTCAGCTGGCCCAGCGCCGGATGGCTCCGGGCCACCTCGTCGACCAGGTCGGCATTCACCTCACGGAGTGCGCCGATCAGTTCGGCGAAGGGCAGGTAGGGCAGGTCGACTCCCGCTTCGGCGACGCAGTGGCCGACGGCGACCAGCCAGCCGGCCGCACGTGCCTGGTCGGCGACCTCGCGCAACAGCCTGGTCTTACCGATGCCGGCATCACCCGACAGCACGACCGTGCCGCCGCTACCCTCGGACAGGCCGAGGGCCCCGACGACGCGGTCGAGCTCGTGGGCTCTGCCCACCAGCCGCCGGGTCGTCCGCATGGGATCGATTATCCCCAACGTCGCCTCGGCGGCCAGCACCAGCGGCGCGGACGGCGCTCTCACGCCGCCGAACGGTTCTCTGCGCGGCGGCGGCGCACATCGCGCAGCACCTCGAACGAGGTCCGGCGGGGGTTGCGCCTGGGCAGCAGCCCCGCGTCCTCGAAACGTTCGTTGCGCTCTTCGATCAGGGCCTTCAGATCCGTCATCAACGGGTCCATGGTCCTCACCTCCTCTTTCTCTTCGGTACGACAAGATTGCGGCGCTGAGGTAGCGCCGAACATCGGGCGAATGCCTTAGCTGCCCGGCTGGGTACCTCAGGTTTCTCGAAATCGCTGTCGGGCTGGTGTCGAATCCGAAGGGAGCCGTTCGTAGCGCAGGTAGAGGGCGTCCGACTCGCGACGCCGACACTGAAGGAGAACGCAGATGACGCAGTACGTACTGATGGTGCTGGGCTCGGATGGATCCAGCGAGAACGGCGGCTACGAATCGCCCGAGCAGCAGCAGGCGCAGTGGGACGCCACCGGCCGGTTCAACGACAAGCTGCGCGAGCAGGGCCGATTCGTGTACGCGAACGGGCTGGGAGCGGCGTCCGCCTCGACCGTTGTCGACGGGCGGGGAGCCGAACCGATCGTCACCGACGGGCCATTTCTGGAGTCGAAGGAGTACGTCATCGGGCTCTGGATCATCGAAGCGGATGACCTCGACCAGGCCCTCGCGCTGGCCGCTGAGGGGTCGTTCGCCTGCCAACGCAAGGTCGAGGTCAGGCCGGCGCACGGGGCCGGATGAGTGGCGACGTCGAGGCCGCCCTCGTCCGCGCACACCATCGGGAGTGGGCGAGAGTCGTGGCCTCGCTGACCCGCCGCTTCGGCGACCTGGGCCTGGCCGAAGAGATGGCTGCCGAAGCCTTTGCCGTCGCGGTCGAACGCTGGCCCGCGGACGGAGTGCCGCCCAACCCGGGCGGCTGGATCACCACCACCGCCAATCGGCGCGCCATCGATCGGCTGCGACGGGAGGCACATCGCGACGCGAAACATCAGGAAGCCTTCATGCTCGCCGACGACACCCCGCCCGAGCCGGCCGGTCCCGTTGCGGACGACCGGCTGCGGCTGCTGTTCACCTGCTGCCACCCGGCCCTGGCGATGGAGACCCGGGTCGCCCTCACCCTGCGCATCGTCGGCGGGCTCACGGTCGCCGAGATCGCCCGCGCGTTCCTGGTGCCGGAGACCACGATGGCGCAGCGTCTCACCCGGGCCAAGGCCAAGATCAAGGCAGCCGACATTCCCTATCGCGTGCCGGCCGCCGAGGATCTTCCCCGCCGGGTCGCCGGCGTGCTGGCAGTGCTGTACCTGATCTTCAACGAGGGCTATCTGGCCACCGGCGAGAACGTTCCGCCGGTGCGCCGCGAACTGACCGGCGAGGCGATCCGGCTGACCCGGCTGGTCGGCGAACTGCTTTCACACGACGGTGAGGTGATCGGCATGCTCGCCCTGATGCTGCTCACCGAGGCACGGGCGTCGGCGCGGGTGGCCGCATTCGGTGAACTCGTGCGGTTGGGCGAGCAGGATCGCGGGGCGTGGAACCGGGCGATGATCGACGAGGGGATCAGCCTGGTCGATCAGCGGGTGGCCGCCGTGGGTCGCGGCGAGGGGCGTCCGGGGCGGTACCAGCTGATGGCCGCCATCGCTGCCGTGCACACCTCCGCGCCGAACGTGCAGGACACCGACTGGTCGCAGGTGGTCGCCCTCTACGACCAACTCGCCGCAATCGATGCGAGTCCGATCGTGGCGCTCAATCGCGCAATCGCCATTGCCGAGGTGGACTCGCCCCAGGTGGGTCTCGCCGTTGTCGATCGGCTGGCCGGAGCACTGGACGGCTACCACGCCTTTCACGCCACCCGAGCGGAGCTGTTGCAGCGGCTGGGCCGCCCGGACGAGGCGCGCGCGGCCTATCGTCGGGCGCTTGCGCTCACCGGAAACGCCGCGGAGCGCGCCACCCTGACCCGCCGCCGCAACGAGCTCGGTGGGTGAACTCAGAGCAGCTTGAGAGTGGGACGCGGCACCTTGCCCTCGGCGGCCAGCTGGGCGTAGGCGATGGGCAACACCGCGGAGATCGTTTCGTCGTCGAACTGCCACTCACCGGCCGCCAGCGCGTCCTGCTGTTTGACGCCCTGGGCGATCAGATACTCGACTTGGCCGTAGACGGCGCTGATCTCGGCCCGCTGGGTGAACGCGAAGACCCGGTCGAACGGCTCGCCGTGGCCGGGCACCAGGAGGGTGCTCTCGTTGACCAGGCCGAGGATCCCGTCCAGGGCTGCGGGCCAGTCCTTGAGGTGGCAATCGGGCCCCATCGCCGGGGGAGCGGACTGCTCCAACAGGTCGCCGGTGAAGATCACCTGTGCCTGCGGCACGATCACCACCAGGTCGCCGGCGGTGTGACCCCGTCCGAAATGGACGATCTCGGCGTACCGGTCACCGAGGGCGATCATTCGAGCCAGGGCCAGCGGGCGGTTGGGCGGCCGCAGGTCGGCGGGCGCGAAGCCGAGGTCGGCGGCCTCCAGCTCGACCTGAGGTGCCTGCAGTGCGTCGGCCAGGCTCTCGTGGCCGTAGGTCGGCAGGTCGTCGAAGGCGGCCAGCCCGTAATAGTGATCGAAATGCGCATGGGTGACGGCAACGCCGACCAGCGGAACGCCTGCGACGGCCTCCGCGGCGCTGCGCAGGTCGGCGCCCTGCGCGGGCGACGAGCCGGTGTCGATCAGCAGGGCGCCGGTGCTGCCCACCACCAGGCCGACGTTGACCGCCGCAGGTTGGGCGACCGCCCGCCAGATGCCTGGACGGAGCTCTTCGAACGGGGTGTGGGAGAACTGCACGGGGGCGAGCCTACGCGTCGGGCGACTCGACCAGATCCAGCATCGACATCGACCAGCGGTGCACCTTGTCGAGGTCGGCGGCGAACGCCGGATTGACCTGGGCGGTGCCGGTGAACCACAGGTCGAAGGCCACCTGGCGCAGCGCGATGAAGTCGTCGAGATGGGTGACGTCGATGTCGCGGACCGACCGGTAACCCTGCAGCAGTTCGTCCGCGAAGGCCTGATGACTGTCACCGTCGCGCGGCTCCCAGAGGGCGACGGCCAGGTCGTAGAGCCGCGGGCCGGTGCCGCAGTCGTCGAAATCGATCAGCTTGACCCGCTCAGCCTCGAACACGGCATTGCCCAGGTGCAGATCGGCATGGATCAGGCCGATGTCGCTCTGGCTCGCCATCACCGCTTGAAGGCGGTGCGACACGTGCTCGAAGCGCAGCCGCAGCTCGTCGGGCAGCAGTTGCCAGCAGGCGGACGCCGGCAGCCCGCCGTAGACCATCACGTCACCGAAGAATGCCTCGTGATTCCAGTCGATGCGCACGAAGTCCTGCGGCGGTGACCAGCTGTCCGCGTGCACGTGCAACCGGGCCATCGCCGCCCCCAACCGGCGCAGGTGCACCGGCCGCGCGGTCTGCTCGAAGATCCGGCCGTCGAGCCAGCGCAGCACTGAGACGACCCGGGTCTCGCCGCCCGCAGCGGCCTCGACGGTGAACTCACCACTCTTGGTCGACAGCGGCTCGGGTACCTCGAGGTCGGTGTCGGTGCGCAACGCGACCAGCCAGTCGAGTTCGGAGCGGATCGCCCGGGCGGAATCGACATCACGGCCATGCCGTTGCTCGCGGTGCACGCGCACCAGAAACCGCCCGGCGGGTGAATCGTGCCGAAACGTGGTGTTCTCGCCGTGGTAGACGAACGAGAGGCGGCCCTCAGGCAGGTCGTAGTGCGTGAGAGCCGCGAGTGCGACCCGACGCATGCGCGCCAGTTGAGCGCGGCGAGAGATCATGCGCCCCACTGTGCCGCCCCGGGTTGCGGCTGGGCAACGAGCAGGACCCTCAGGAGTGAGTGGGTTTTGCCACGGTAGTCGGTGGCGAAACCAACATGGTGTTCAGAGGTCGACCCGGCGAGCGACGAACACCCACTCCAGACCCGGACGATCGGGCGCGTCTCGCACCTCGTCGACCACGAAGCCGGCTTCGTGCAGCGTTGCCCGCAGTTCGGCCTCGCCTCTGAAGCGCAACGTGCTCAGCGAGGTCAGCTCCGCGTCGTCGGAATGGAACCGCATCGTCCAGCGAAACGTGACCCACTGCTCGAATACGTCGATCAGCTCGTTGCTGGTGGTCAGCGGGCCGACCCCCTCGACCTCGCCCTGCCAGTGGGAGTTCTCAGGGGTCCACTGCTGCCACGCGCGGCGCTCGGGCACGCGGGTCTCGAAGACCAGCCGGCCACCGGAACGCAGCGCGGCGTGCGCCACCCGCAGCACCTCGCGCCAGGCCTCGTCGGCGACGAACACCTGTGCGACGTTGGCCGTCATGGTGACCAGGTCGACCTGCAGGGGCAGCGCGGCCGAGGCCGGTCCGCTCACCCAGTGCACGAGGGCCGCTTCGGGTTTGGAACGGGCGACGTTCAGCGATGCCTCGGCGGGGTCGACTCCGGTCACCTGCAGCCCGTCGCCGGCCAACAGGCAGGCGAAGGTGCCGGTGCCGCAGCCGATGTCGAGCACCGAGCGGGCTCCGAAGGCCTTCGCCATCGCCCGGTAGGCCTCGAGGTCGGAGCGGTCCGGGTCGAGCGGGTCGTACGCCGCGGCCAACCGCGGGTCGCTGAACTCGGCCTCGGCCGTCTTCAGGTCGGCGCGGGTGCGGGTCAGTTCGACCGCCTGCCACGATTCGCCCGCGACGCTCAGGTTCACCTGCCGTCCGTTGGCGACGAAGCCTTCCCGTTGGTACAGCCGGCGTGCCCCCACGTTCTGCGTCATCACCCACAGGGTGAGTTCCGGCAGGGCGAGTTCGGCCGTGGCCGCCGCGAGCGTCCGGTGCACCAACTCGGCCCCGGTTCCACGACCGCGAAGCGACGGATCGACGATCACCCAGCCGTAGCGACCACGTTCAGGGGTTTCGAGCCGCACCCTGGCGAGCCCGATCAGCCGGCCGGCTGCATCGACCGCCGCGCGCACCCACACCGCGCCGTGGTCGCAGTCGCGATCCAGCTGCCGCTGCACATCGTCGAGCGTGACCGGCCAGCTGAACGTGGGCCCCGACCACATGGCCAGGTCACGCTCGTCGCGCAGCCAGCCGATCACGCGTTGCAGGTCGTCAGTAGTGGCCGGACGCAGCCGCAGCCCGGTCACACCAGTTGCGAGACGGCAAGGAACAGCAGACCCAGGGCAGGCAACAGCCCCTGGACGAGTGCCGCCCGCGCCTTGCTGCGGTCATTGGTGACCAGCACGAGTGCCGCGGCCAGCATCGACCCGAGGCCTACGACGAGCAGGGTCGTGGACACCACCGGTGACCCCGCCAGCACCACTCCCGCCGCGACGGTGATCGCCAGGAACAGGTTGTAGCAGCCCTGGTTGTACGCCAGCTGCTTGGTCGTGGCCGCCTGCTCGGGGGTTGTTCCGAACACCTTGCGGGTCTCGGGCCGCTCCCAATGCAGGGACTCCATGACGAAGATGTAGACGTGCAACAGAGCAGCCAGTGCGGCGAGGATGAAAGAGATCAGCTGCATCGTGACTCGCTTCGCTACGGTCGCCGTGGTGCGGCGCTGGCTCCACCCTAGGTGTGTGTGCGGGCAGAGGCCTTGACGGCACAGCGTGTCGAGGGGGTTCGGTCGGTCGAAGGGGTTCGATCGGTCGAGCTTGTCGAGACCATCACCTGGCGCGGGCCGGGCGGTTTCGTCATGCTCAACCCGCCGATCAACCAGCTCGCTCAGTCGAACGCGACTTCGGTGTCACGCGGATACTGGCCGCCGGCCAGCTTGACCAGCCGGGCGTGGGCGTATTCGCACACCAGGGCATGCCGGTAGACCATCTGGGCGACATCGACGTTCCACCCCATCCACAGGCTCATCGCCCCCATCTTCCAGTGTCTGAACTCGTCGTCGCCGGTCAGCACCGCCAGAATCTCGAGCAGCGAATCGTCGAAGCGGATGGAGTGCACCGCTCGCCGGTACTCCTCGCCCGTGAGCGTGATCGAGAACGGAATGTTCATGAAGTACAGCGCGGTCTGAATGTCGAGCCGAAGCAGCCGCACGTTGTGCTTCTCGGCGTCCAGAGGCGGAATGTCCAGCTGCGCGTAGTCGAGCGTCGCCGGCGGCGTCAGCACCACTGGATCGAGGGCGATCAGCACGTCGTACACGTTGATGTCGTGCTCGACGACCGCTGCCTCGCCCAGTTCGACCAGCTTGTCCGGCCGTAGGGTGATCGGCGCGAGTTCGATCGGGGTGTTGCGAATGACGAAGTTCAACAGGTTCGTCTCGATCACGAAATGCCTGATCAACAACTCGACGGCGTCGGTCGACACGAAACGGCGTAGAAACCCGACGCACAGCCGGTCCATGGTGCCGAGCTTCATCCAGCGCGAGGGCACCACCTCTTTCAAAGTCGAGACGATGCCGACCAGCAACCGCGACACCACTCGTGCCGACGGATACAACCACCGTTTGGACGGGCGTCGCTGGTCGTTGATGATCTGGCGCACCACGCTGCGGTCGAGGGGCACCGAAGGGTCGGCATAGATCGCCTGCCACATGTCGGGATCAGTTCCGAGAAAGTCCGGCACGTCAGCGATCCAGCTCCTCGAGCTGCAGCACGTACAGCCGGGCGACCACCTGCGCGCAACGCACGATGGCGTCGGCTGCGGCGTCGTCGATGATCGGCGAGGACAGGATCGCCTCCAGGTCGCCGGTGTGGCCGGCGTCGGCCTCCTGGTGGTAGGTCATGAAGTACACCTGGTTGTCGGCCAGCCCAAGCACCTGCTGGAACCGAGCCGCCCAGCCCGCCGCCCGACGTGCACCGAGGCCCTCGATCACGAACATCGCACCGAGCAGGCCGACCGGATTGGGCTGAGCCGCATAGTGGAACATGTACCCGGACAGCGCCTCGGATCCCACGTTCTTGCGACCGGCTCGCAACTCGGCGAGGTCGCCGCCGATCGCCACGTAGTCGCGCTCCAACATCAGGTAGTCGCGGTGCTCCTCCTCGGCGTGTTTGATCGCGGCAGCTCGCAAGGTGAAGTGTTCGATGTCGAAGCTGGACGCGGCCCGCGAGATCCACGGCGAGCCGTCGACCACCTGTTGGCGCAGGTTGAACAGCAGCCGCCGGTAGTCCTCGAGGGTGACGGTTCCGGCGGCCAGGCGCTGCAGCACCGGAACCGTGGCGAGCCGCTGCTCGAGCTCGAGCCAGACCTCGGCGAGCCGCTCGACGAGGGTGTCCGTGCGCGTCGAGTCGGGTGCTGCGGTTGTGGTCATTCGACTGCTCCTTGAGGATCGGGTGGTGCCACCACGGTGAGGTGGGCGAAGGCGAACGAGAAGCGGCCCGACTCGGGAACGGCGAGCAGAACGGTCTCGCCGGGGGCGAAGCGGCCGTCGTGCCACGCCTCTTCGAGGGCGATGAAGATGCTTGCCGAGCCGGTGTTGCCGCGGGTCTCCAGGTTCGAGAACCAGCGGTCGGTGTTCAACGTCGGGATCCGGGCCCGCAGGCCGTCGAAGGCCAGGTCGCGAAAGGCGTTCGTGCTGTAGTGGCAGATCACATGGTCGAGGTGCGACGGGTCGACGAGGCCGGTGTCGACGAGTTGCTCGAACTGCGCCAAGCCCGCCTCGGCCAGCTCGTCGAGCATGGCGATGTCCTGCCGGAGCACGAACATGCCCGCCGCTTCGGCCTCGGCCAGTGGGACGTCCTGCCAGGTGCCACCCACGCCGGTCGCCGGGCCCTTCATGCCCGCCCGCATGCAGACCTGGTGTTCGTCGGCCAGTGACACCTGCCGGATCCAGTCGACCCGCAGTGACGGCTTGGTCGGGTGCGGCTGAAACTCCACCACGGCGGCGCCGGCGCCGTCCGACAGCATCCAGCGCAGAAAATGGGCGTCCATGCCGGCCCGGAAACCTTCGAACCGCCGCTGCCGCAGGCTGCGGCTGGACAACTCCGAGCCCACCACGGCGACCCGCGGATGATCACCGAGGCGCACCTTGGACACGGCTGCGTCCAGCGCCGCCATGCTCGAGGCGCAGACCCCGGACGCGGACAGCAGTTGCATCGGCCCGCCACCGAGCCGTCCGTGCACCATGGACGCGAAGCTCGGCACCAGCACGTCGCCCAGCGTCGTCGCGCAGGCCAGCATGCGCAGGGCGGACGCCTGGATTCCGCGGTCGGCCAACGCGGCCCGGAGCGCCTTGACGGCGAGTTCCTCGTTGAGTTCGGTCGGTTCGCCCTGCTCGTCGAGGGCGTAGTGCCGCAGCCGGATGCCGTTCGCCTTGAGGATGCTGCGACGGATCCGATCGGTGACCGGATCGTCGCCGCCGAGCCGGGCGGCGATTCCGTCGTTGTCGATCGGCTCGCCGGGCAGGTACCGGCCGAGACCCGTGATGTAAGCGGTCGCCGTGGAGCCCATCGAGCCATTAAGCCACAGGCTCGGCTCAACCTGCCGAGCCCACGGCGATCGGGTGGTTAGACTTGGCACTCAGCCGGAACGAGTGCCAGGAGGAGGTTCCGCGTGCTGGACGATCGCAAGCTCGACATTCTGCGGGCCATCGTCACCGACTATGTGTCCTCGCAGGAGCCGGTCGGCTCGCGGGCGCTCGTCGACCGGCACAACCTGGGCGTATCGCCGGCCACCGTACGCAACGACATGGCGGTGCTCGAGGAGGAGGGGTACATCACCCAGCCCCACACCAGCGCCGGCCGTATACCCACCGACAAGGGCTATCGCCTCTTCGTCGACCGGCTGGGCACCGTCAAGCCGCTGTCGATCGCCGAGCGCCGAGCCATCCAGACCTTCATGGCCGGGGCGATCGACGTCGACGATGTGGTGCGCCGCACCGTGCGGTTGTTGGCCCAGATCACCCAGCAGGTCGCGATCGTTCAGTATCCGGTGTTGTCCCGGGCGACCGTTCGGTTGGTCGAGTTGCTCGCACTGGCCCCGGGCCGCGGCCTGGTCATCCTGGTCAACTCAGCCGGTCGGGTCGACCAGCGCCAGCTCGACTTCGGGGCGAGCACCGACGACCAGCTCGTCGATCTGCGCGCACGCATCAACGCCACCCTCGTGGGCTTGCCGACGAACCGGGTTCCGGACGCTCTCAGCCTGCTGCTGGATGACCTCGCACCCATCGACCGTCCCCTCGCGGCAGCGGTCGGTGCGGCACTGATCGAGATCGTCTCCGGCGATCCCGCCACCCGCGTCGTGGTCGGCGGCGTGCCCAACCTGACCCGCTTCGGCGACCAGTTCGAAACCACCGTGAAACCGGTTCTCGAGGCACTCGAGGAACAAGTCGTACTGCTGCGGTTGTTGGGAGAGGCTGGGGGCTCGGCCGACGTGACCGTGCGAATCGGCAGCGAGAATCCCTACGAGCCGTTGCAGTCGACCTCGGTCGTCGCAAGTGCGTACAGTCACGGCGACGACGTGTGGGCGAGCATGGGCATCGTCGGTCCCACCCGGATGGATTACCCGAGCACCATGGCCTCGGTGCGGGCAGTCGCCCGCTACGTCGGCCGCATCTTGGCAGAAGGATGATGTGACTAAGGATTACTACGACGTGCTCGGCGTTCCCCGCGACGCCAGCGCCGATCAGATCAAGAAGGCCTACCGCAAGCTGGCCATGCAGTACCACCCCGACGTGGCAGACACCTCGGACGCCGCCGACAAGTTCAAAGAGATCGGCGAGGCCTACGAGGTGTTGCACGACACCAACAAGCGGGCCATGTACGACCGCGGTGGCGACCCGATGGGCAGTGGCGGCTTCGGTGGCGCCCAGGGCTTCGGCTTCCCGGGCGGCAACGCCGCCGGTTTCGACTTCACCAACCTGGTGGACGCCATGTTCGGCCAGGCCGGCGCGCGTGGCCCACGTTCGCGGGTGCGGCGCGGCCAGGACGCCCTGGTTCGGCTGTCGTTGACGCTGGCGGAGGCCGGCTTCGGCATCACCAAGCCGCTGCGGGTCGACACCGCCGTGGTCTGCGGCACCTGTAGCGGAACCGGCGCCAAGCAGGGCTCCGAGCCCACCACGTGCGCCACCTGTCACGGCCAGGGTGACATCACCCAGGTGCAGCGCTCGTTCCTGGGCGACATTCGCACCACGCAGCCCTGCCCGGTCTGCCGCGGCTACGGCACCGTCATTCCGCATCCCTGTGGCGACTGCTCCGGCGAGGGCCGGGTGCGCTCCCAGCGCACCATCAACGTGAAGATCCCGGCCGGCGTCAACTCGGGCAACCGCATCCACCTCGATTCCCAGGGCGAGGTCGGCCCCGGCGGCGGCCCCGCCGGCGACCTGTACGTGGAACTCAACGTGGAACCGCACGAAACGTTCAAGCGCAACGGTGACGACCTCGAGGTGGTGGTCCGGCTGCCGATGACCGCGGCGGCGCTGGGAACCGAGGTGGTCATCCCGACCCTCGAGGCGGAGCGTGACGATCTCGACCCCGAACTGGCCACCGTTCGGGTGAGTGTGCCGGGCGGCACCCAGTCGGGCACTCGCATTCCGGTCAGCGGCCGCGGCGTCACCCGGCTGCGGGGCTCAGGACGGGGCGACCTCGGCGTTACGCTGCTGGTGCAGACCCCCGGCCGCTTGGACGACCACCAGCGGGACCTGCTGCGGCAGCTCGCCGAGGCCCGCGGTGAGAACAGCGACGAGGTGTCTGTGGAGAAGCACCACAAGGGTGTCTTCGGCTGGCTGAAGGACGCGTTCACACAATGACCGAGGCTATGTTCCTGGCGGATCTCGACGATCCCCGGATCGGCGACCATGTCGCCGTCACCGGAGACGAGGGCCGGCATGCGGCGATCGTCCGGCGTATTCGCAAGGGCGAGGTGGTGCTGGTCAGCAACGGCATCGGCGCCGCGGTTCGGGGCGCGGTGCTCACCTCCGACGTGAACGGCCTGGTGGTCGAGGTGGCCGAGGTGCTCGAGGCCCAGCCTGCCTCGCCGCTGCGCTACACGGTGGTGCAGGCGCTGGCCAAGGGCGATCGTTCCGAACTGGCGCTCGAGATGCTCACCGAGTTGGGCGTCGACGAGATCGTGCCCTGGCAGGCGGCCCGTTCGGTGGTGCGCTGGGCTCCCGATCGGGTCGAGCGGGCGCTCTCCCGCTGGCGCAGCATCGTCCGCGAATCCACCAAGCAGTCCCGGCGCTTTCGGGTGCCGAAGGTCAGCCCGCCGCTGTCCACCGCCGAGTTGGCGCTGCGCATCGCCGAACCGGCGCTGACCCTGGTGCTGCACGAGGGCGCCACCGATTGGATTTCGAGCATCGAGCTGCCCGCCGAGGGCGAAGTGATGCTGATCGTCGGGCCCGAAGGTGGTCTGGCTCCCGAGGAGCTGGCGAGCTTCGCCGAAGCCGGCGGACGCGCCACGCTGATCGCTGACGGGGTGCTGCGCACGTCCACCGCCGCAACCGTGGCGCTGGCGCAGCTGCAAGCCCTCACCCGTGCCTGAGGGCGCGACCGGCTTCTCGTTCACGACCGGGGCGGTGTTGCCGCACGGCCGGGGACGCACGGGCCTGATCGAGACGCCGCACGGCTCGATTCGCACGCCGGCGTTCGTGGCGGTCGGCACCAAGGCCACGGTCAAGGCGGTGCTGCCCGAAGCGGTCGCCGACCTGGGCGCGCAGGCCGTGCTCGCCAACGCCTACCACCTGTTCCTGCAGCCCGGCTCCGACATCGTGGACGCCGCGGGCGGCCTGGGCACCTTCATGAACTGGAACGCTCCCACGTTCACCGACTCCGGCGGCTTTCAGGTGATGAGTCTCGGCGCGGGTTTCAAGAAGGTGCTGGCGATGGACACGGTCGGCCTGGCCGACGACGACGTGATCGCCGAGGGCAGGACACGGTTGGCCCACGTCGACGACGACGGCGTCACGTTCACCAGCCACCTCAACGGTGACCGGCTGCGATTCACCCCTGAGGTCAGCATGCGCATCCAGCACGAGTTGGGTGCCGACATCATGTTCGCCTTCGACGAGTTGACCACCTTGATGAACACCCGCGCCTACCAGGAGCAGTCGGTGGCTCGTACCCAGGCGTGGGCCGTGCGTTGCCTCGCGGCGCACGCCGAGCTCACCCGGGACCGCTCCGACAAGCCCTATCAGGCGCTGTTCGGCGTCGTCCAAGGGGCCCAGTACGAGGATCTGCGACGACAGGCGGCCCGCGACCTGGCCGAACTGGCCGTCGACGGGTCGGCGTTCGACGGCTTCGGCATCGGCGGGGCGCTCGAGAAAGAGAACCTCGGCACGATCGTCGGCTGGGTCACCGATGAGCTGCCGGTCGACAAGCCGCGTCACCTGCTCGGCATCTCGGAGCCGGACGACTTCTTCGCCGCCATCGCCGCGGGCGCGGACACCTTCGACTGCGTGATGCCGTCGCGGGTCGCTCGCAATGCGGCCCTGTACACCCGCGACGGCCGGTTCAACGTCAACACCGCAGCGCATCGTCGGGCCTTCGAGCCGATCGAGAGCGACTGCGACTGTTACACCTGCGCGCACTACACCCGGGCCTACCTGCACCACCTGTTCAAAGCGAAAGAAATGCTGGCCTCCACGCTGTCGACCATTCACAACGAACGGTTCACCGTCCGGCTGGTCGACGACATTCGCGCCGCGATCGAGAATGGTGACTTCGACGCGTTCCGCATCGAGTTTCTCGGCCGCTTCTATGCGTCGCGAACTCGGACGGTGATCTGAAGGAGCATTCGTGCAGGTCGGGGCCGACCGCTGGCGCCTAGTGCCGCAGCGCGCCTACTACCTGTTCGAGGGCGGCTGCGCGCTGCTGAACGGCTTGGCCTTCACCCTGATGCTGGTCTTCCAGGTTCAGGTGGCCGGCTTGTCGCCCCTGGAACTGGTGCTGATGGGCACGGTTCTCGAAGTCACCCTGCTGGTCTGCGAGGTGCCGACCGGCGTGGTGGCCGACCTGTACTCGCGTCGCCGCTCCGTACTGATCGGTGCGGCGATCATCGGTGTCAGCATGCTGCTGCAGGGCGGCTGGCCGTCGTTCTGGCCCACCCTGATCGCCCAGGTGATCTGGGGCGTGGGCTACACGTTCGTCTCGGGTGCCATCCAGGCCTGGATCACCGACGAGGTGGGTGAGAGCTCAGTACAGCCGGTTTTCACGCGCGGCACGCAGGTGGGGCTGGCGTGTGGGGTGATCGGCACCGTCCTGGCTGGAGCCCTGGGGCTGATCGACCTTCGCCTGCCCATGTTGGTGGCCGGCGCCGGCTACCTGATCCTGTCGCTCGTTCTGGTGCTGCTGATGCCCGAGGCGGGCTTTCGTCCGGTGCCGGGAGAGCAGCGTCAGACCTGGGGGCACGTGCGCCAGGTGCTCGGCTCGGGCCTCGAACTCACTCGACGCCCGGGCGTCGTCCGTTCGTTCCTCGGGGTGTCGCTGCTGCTCGGGTTGTCGTCCGAAGCGGTCGACCGGTTGTGGACTGCGTACGTGCTGGAGCAGTTCCCCCTGCCGAGCGTGTTCGGGCTGAGCGGGGCGGCGCTCTGGTTCAGCGTCTTCGCGCTGATCAGCACGCTGGTGTCGCTGCTGGCCAGCCTGCTGGCCAACCGTGTGGCGGGGCGCCGGTTGAACGCCGAGCATCCCCGGGCCCTGCTGGCGGCGCTGGTCGGGTTGCAGGTGGTCGGCATCGCCGGTTTCGCTCTGGCCGGCTGGTTGTGGGTCTCGCTGGCCGCGCTCTGGCTGCGCGATGCGGCTCGCGTGATCGCCGAGCCTGTGCAGGCGGCGTGGCTGAACCGGTCGATGGATTCGCGCTCGCGGGCCACCACGCTGTCACTGGTCAGCCAGGCGGACGCCTTGGGTCAGGTTGCCGGTGGGCCGCCCCTGGGTGCCCTGGCCGGACGTGCGTCGATCCGGGTCGGGCTGCTGGCGTCGGCCGCGGTGCTGGCGCCCGCAGTCGTGCTACTGGCGCGATTGAAGCAGCGCACGCCGTAGCCGGGTCGTCAGCGCAGTGCGGCGGCGCGCCAATCGGAGAGCGCGCGGGCGACCGCCCTGGTGTGTGACCAGGGCATCTCGGGCACCTCGAGGCGGCCCTCGGCCAAGGCCAGCGAGATAGCGTCCGCTTCTGCACTCATCGGCTGGACGACCGGGACCTCGATCCTGGTCTCGTCGTTGCCGTGCCGCACGATCAGGGTGCCGGCGCTCCGGGTGCGGCTGCCCCAGGCCTCGGGCAGCAGCACCTCGGCCTCGGCGAAGGTCACTCGGGCCGACCGGGGCATGACCCGCAAGATCGACGTGCCGACGTTGGCGGTCACTGAGCCGAACGTGAACTCGGCCGCCGCGCTCCCGTCCACACCCCCGACCAACTCGGCTTCGCAGCCGGCGAGCACGGGCGAGTCGAGGGGCTGACCGGCCGCCGCGGCGACCTGCACGGCGAGTGCGATCGGGTAGCAACCCATGTCGAGGATCGCGCCACCGGCGAGGTCAGGGTCGAACAGTCGTCCATCGCGAGAGCCTGCCGCGAAACCGGACGAGGCCTGCAGGCTGGTCGCAGCCCCCAGCTGTTCGCCGCTGACCAGCTCGGTCAGGGCGTCCGAGAAGGGTCCGAACCGGGTCTTGAAGGCCTCCAGGAACGGACGCCCCGTGCGGCCGGCCGTCTCGAGGATCCGCTCGACGTCGTCGATGGTCGGACTGGCCGGCTTTTCGCACAACACGGCCTTGCCGGCCTCGAGGGCACGGATCGCCAGCTCGGCGTGGGTGATGTGCACCGTGCCGACGTAGACGGCGTCGACATCGTCTCGACCAAGCACGTCGTCGTAGGAGCCGGCCCACTCGGCGCCGTGCTCGGCGGCGAAGGCTGCGGCCCGCTCGGCCGAGCTGCTGCCCACCGCGTGCAGTACCCCGTGTTGCGAGGCGCGCAACCCGACCACGAAGTCGCGACTGATCGCCCCGGGTCCCAGTACGGCCCATCTGGTCTTCGGCATGGCCCGAGACTATCGGCGGCGGAACTGCTCGGCGGGGCCGGCGCCGAATGCGTAGGGTGCGAGGCATGGCTGCCCCGACTCCCTACCTGCTCATGCCCGGCACCGCCCGCGAGGCGCTCACCTTCTACGGCGACCTCTTCGGGTGTGCCGTCGAACTGCACACGCTGGCCGAGTTCGGACGCACCGACGGGCCACCCGGGGCGATCGCCCACGGCCTGCTCTTCGACGGGCCTGTTGCCCTCTTCGCTGCTGATGTGACCGACGACGGCCCCGTGTTCGGCAGCCAGGGCATGATGCTGTCCCTGCTCGGCGCGGCTGATCCAGCCACCCTGACGCGGTGGTTCGAAGGCCTTGCCGAAGGCGGCCGGGTGGTCGACCCGCTTCAGGTCAGGCCGTGGGGTGCCAGCGATGGGCAGGTGATCGACCGCTACGGCCTGCACTGGCTGATCGGGTTCGAGCCGGACGAGAGCGAGTAGGTTTCCAGCGCGGGTGGTGGTTTCGACAAGCTCAACCAGCCGGTGTGGTCCGCCGGTCGAGCCCCCTGATCCGCCGGTCGAGCTTGTCGAGACCATGTGCGGGATGGCTGGTGGTGGTTTCGACAGGCTCAACCAGCCGGGCGGTCCGCCGGTCGAGCTTGATGCTCCTATTGATGTCAAGCGGCGGTGAGGTATTCGCGGTAGGCGTTGCTGAGGAGGATGTCGGGACGGGTGCCGCGTTCGAGTTCGCTGATTCGGGTGGGTGCGGT
>Ga0075157_10000622_pt1 | contig 26694 bp, 28 predicted proteins | sample JI81BgreenDNA_FD_70967 | JGI IMG/M metagenome (GOLD analysis project Ga0075157, IMG submission 70967) | Wastewater effluent complex algal communities from Wisconsin, to seasonally profile nutrient transformation and Carbon sequestration -... | ecosystem: Engineered > WWTP > Effluent > Algae...
TTATAATGTTGAAAAATTATTTTTGAGAAGAAAAAATGAACCCCATAAGTATTTATGAACAAATCTGTGAGAGTAGAAAATTTAGGTAGAATAGATTATCAAAAAGCTTGGGACTACCAAACCGAGCTTTTTGATAAAACTGTACAACTGAAAATTCAGAATAGAAATAATCCTGAAAATGAAGAATCTACGCCAAACTATTTTTTATTTTGCGAACACCCTCATGTTTATACATTGGGTAAAAGTGGCTCTATAGATAACTTATTATTGGATGAGCAGGGTTTAAAAGAAAAAAATGTTGATTTTTATAAAATTAATAGAGGTGGTGATATTACCTATCACGGTGATGGGCAAATTGTGGGTTATCCTATTTTAGATTTAGATAATTTCTCGCCTGATATTCATAAATACATGCGTTCTCTGGAAGAAGTTATTATTTTGACCCTCGCAGATTATGGCATAAGATCAGGCAGAATTGAGGGCTTTACAGGTGTTTGGTTAGATTATGATGGAGGGAAAAATCCTCGTAAAATTTGTGCAATGGGTGTAAAAACAAGTCGTTGGGTAACCATGCATGGATTTGCTTTTAATATCAATACAGATTTACAGTTTTTTGATTATATCGTTCCTTGTGGTATTTCTGATAAAGCTGTAACGTCTTTACACAAAGAACTTGGCAGAAATATTCCATTGGAGGAAGTCCAAGAAAAGATTTTAAAACACTTTACTCATATATTTGAAGCTGAATTATTAATTACCAAAAAGCAAAAAGCATAAAATTCTTATATTTATTTGTATTCTATCTTTTTTACAATACATTTGCATACCAAAATGGGGAATTAGCTCAGCTGGCTAGAGTACTACAATGGCATTGTAGGGGTCATCGGTTCGACTCCGATATTCTCCACGAAACCTTTTAATTTAACGATTAAAAGGTTTTTTTATGATCAGGGACAAATCAGGGACAGCAAAAAGATTATTTAAACTACCCGATGATATGGATTTTAGTAACGAAGGAAACGAAGAGAATAAATTAGACCTTCCCTATGAGCTTGCTAAGGTTTATGAAAGCAAAGGACAAAAATACATTGCTTTTTACGTATTTGATGAAAATGTAGGTCATACTGTTAGACGTAAAAGGAAATATGAAAATCCCCAAAAGGCAAAAGAAAAAATCAAGTTCATCAATGAGCATCTCGTCGCTGGCTATCGTATTAAGAAAAAAGAATTTGTAAAGTCTGAAGATGCTTTGGAGGTTTTTTCAGAGATCATGGAAATAAGAAAAGGTTATCTATCAGCCTCAACAGCAAAAAAAGATAAAACAGGTTTAAGGCAGTTTACAGAATTTCTTGAAAAAAATAATATAAAAGATATTTCAATAAAAAATATTACAAGAACACATATCGTAAAGTTTCTTGATTTTAAAAAAGAATCTGGAGTAAGCAACACCACAAGAAATAATGACTTAAACTGGATAAAATCAGTATTTAGTGATATTGTTGAACGTGGATACATAGAAATAAACCCAGCAAAAGGCATTTCAAAACTAAGACAACAACAAAGCAAAAGTGTTATTTTTACTGACGAGGATTGTGAAAGAATAAAAAAAATACTCAAAACAGAATATCCCCTACTCTATAAATTCTCAATGATTATTTATCAATGCTTTATACGCCCAAGAGAACTCAGGCTTATGAAAGTAGAAAATGTAAATTTGAAAAGAAACTTTATACTTGTAACATCTGATAATTCAAAGAATAGTAAAAATAGATACCCTGTTATTCCAGGTAAATTAAAACCTCTTTTAGAAGAGCTTATAAAAGACAAAAAGCCTACAGATTATTTATTTTCAAAACCTGACGGGAAACCATTTTCTTCTAACTTTTTTACATACTGGTTCAAAAAAGATGTTGTAAGAAAATACGGTTTTGACAAAAACTATTATTTGTACTGCTGGAAACATACAGGCGTTACGCATTACCTCTTAAATAATTATAACATAAGATTTATTCAGACTCAGTGTGGGCATTCAAGCCTAGAACAAACAGCTCTTTACTTAAAAGGTTTAGGAGTAAATGAGCAAGATGTTAATTTAGAAAATAGCCCAGATATATAAAAAGCCTCCAATTTAGGAGGCTTAATCTTTACAAAGAATAATATTAATATTTTCCAAGACTCGATTTAATTTATCTTCATTAGTTAATCTTGAAATTTTTTTAATTACGGATTTCTTAGATAATGTATGGATTAAATGAGACCTTATTACACTGTTTGAGGGAAGTTCAGAACTTGTGTCTTCAGGTAAAATAGAAACAGAAGTAAATTCTACTCTACTCAAGTTAGATGTTATTTGAACACCAATAAATTCTTCAACCAAACTGCTATTAGATACTATTAAAACAGGTCTTAGCTTTGATTTTGATAAATCTTCAGAGTAAGGAAAAGCTACCATAACTATATCCCCTTGTGTATAATCACTCATAGATATTGCTCCCAAATATTTTCTTCCTCTTTACTCCAATCATTAGAACTATCACTAAAACCAATCATAGGACTATTGTCCTCAAAAGATTTTCTAATAATAATATCTTCTATCTCTTTTAGCGTTCCATATAATATTTCTAGGTTAGCACAAAAAATCTTGTCTAAAAAACCTTTCTTTATTTTATCCTGATCTACAAGCATTTTTAATATTTTTTTATTGCCTTCCGAGATAGATATAAGAGATTGAGCGTTAAAATCAGATTTATTGGATTTCTTTATTTCTTTTAATAAGCTTTTTACATCTTTTATTAAAAGACCAAGCTCACCTATTATTTTCAATTTAACAATGCGATAACGTATTTTATCTATTATTGTCATCTTGGGCTTACTAGATAGCTTTTCCCAAGTAATAAAATTTTTACTTTGATTTATGTTAATAGCTATCATAATAGTTTAGTTTAAGGGGATGTTTCTAATAATGAAACAAATTCTATGCAAAAATATTAAACATTTTTGTATAAAAAAATAAAAAATAGCTACAAAACAGATATAAAAAACGAGTTTACAAATGTAAACTCGTTGTATTTTTCATCTATTTACATTTGTAAACAGTATTGATATACAGATTTATACAAGGCTCTTAAATTGTATTATTATTTCTGATATTGTTTATTTCTTCCTGAGCATCTTCAATATCTTCATAAACAACGAAAGCTTTAATTCGCATTTTCATATTATTCAAATCCTGCCTCATTAATAGTAATTGTTGATTTTGTAATTTTAATTCATTCACAATTTCAGTATTTGAATTAGTAGCTATTTCAATATTGTTTTCAGAAGGGTTTATTAGACCGCCTTCAGCAAACTTCTTATACACTGGAGCTCCAGCTCTATGAAGTGAAGTATCCAGTAACGCATCTACAATGCTTTTGTTATTTGCATAAGTAGCTTTTGAAAGAATCATGATAGGCTCGCCTCCTTCCATCTCCCCAAGATACTGACCTGTACCATTGTCTATAAGGCTAATACCTCCCTGAGCGTGGGAACTGCCAGAAGGAACCATAGCACCTTTTGCATATTCCCAGTTATTACCACTCCAAGACATAGGTAACATTCCCATTTGTTTTGCAGTTTTCAAAAATCCTCCTTTAGCGTATTGGGTTGATAATATAGTTGCTATCGAAATACCTGCTCTAATTTTGGCAAAAGTAGCTTGTGCAGCAGACAAAGGAGCACCTGCAATTCCTAAATAGGCATTCCCAGCATATATACCTTGAATTTCTCGTTGAGTATCTATGATTACTTCTGCAACTCTTAATGCCTTGAGAGCTAAAGCATATTTCTTTTTGGCTTGTTCATCTTTTGATAATAGGTCTATCATTAGTCCTAAAGCCATCTTTTTATAATCATACTTTACTTTCTCTAACCCTTCATGAACTTTTCTTTCTTTTTCAGCTTTATCCATTTCCATTTGTAAGAGCTGATTATTTATTTTTTGGGCTTCAGCAGTTTTGCCTTTGCCATTAGCAATAAGTAAATCTAATCTGTCTTTCAAATGTTTTTGAGTTAATTTTGTTAGTTTTTCCTCATGAGCATTTTCAAACTCCATGATTTTAAGATAATTTTCTTCTTTGATAGCTTGTTGAAATTCCTCATCAAATAAATTTTTCTCAAGCCATAGCTGTTGTTCTTGTTCCGTTTTTAAATTATATTCTTCTTCTAAAGCTTCTGAGTCTTTTTGGAATTTTTCTTTTTTCTTTTTTTCTTCATCTTCTTCACGTTTTTTTCTATTCTCTTCATCCTTTTTATTTAATTTTTCCATAGCTTCATCATGTTTTTTCATGTAAAGCTCATCAAGCAATTCTTGTTGTTCAGCTTTTTGTTGAGTATTACCAACAATTTTTTCAAGTTCTTTTTCGTACCAAAAATCTAATTTTGTTATTTCTTTTTCCCAGCCTTCATCCATTTTATCCAAACGCATATTTTGAATATTCTCTAAAGCCTTTTTCTCTTCTTCTTCACGTTTTTTATTAGCTTTTTCACGTTCCTTACTAGCTTTATCATCCTCTGTAGATGAATAATTTCCTTTATACTCTGGCTCTTGAATACTGCCTTTCAACCTTTCTTGCATCATTTTCTCCAATGCCTCTTTCTCCATTTGTTGTTTCTCTCTTGCCTCTTTAAACCCTTTTCCTGCGTCACCAATACTAATGTTATCAACTAGTTTTTTAGCATTTGCATTGGTATTGTATAAAATCTCATTTTGAGCAAGTTTATCCATTTCCATAGACACATTAGCTATCTCTTCAGCGTATCTCTTGATAACAGCTTGGTCAGTCATAATCTTGATTTTTCTCTCTAATGCCTGATTAGCTAAATTAGCTTTCTGAGAAATCGTTTCCAGAGAATCACTTTCTTGAATAAGCGAAGGTAAATACTCTTTATATTGTGAATTAATCTGATTAATGAGGGTTTTACGAGTAGAATCACCTTCATTTAATGTTTTGAGATACGCTATTTTTGATTCAAAATCAGCTTTCTGCTCTCTGACTGACTGGGCTGCACTTTTCTCAGCTTCATTTATATCATTCTGTAATTTTTGAGATTTAGAAAGCTCTTCATTCTTTTTCTCTGTAGCATCTGTAGCTTCATCAGTAACGCCTATCCAAGCCATCACAGCCGCAACACCTGTAAGTATTAGTCCAGCTATGAAACCAATAGGATTAGCCTTAACTGTAGCATTGAAAACCCGTGTGGCAATCGTAGCAAGTGTAACCTGCCCAGTAAATAAAGCCTTTACAGCAGTGTAAGCACTTGTAGCAAGTGTTCCAGCTTTATCAATGAGCAATCCTACACCTTTTTCTTTATTCAAAAGTTGTTGTCTAACATAAGCTATGATAGTTTGAGCATTGAAGGCTACATAAGCCAAAGTAAGAAGTCCTAAAATACTCTTATTTTGAGAAATGAAATTAATGGAGGCTTTCATAGCATCTATAAAACCTAAAAAACCTTTTACTAAAGCTCCCCCAACCGTTGCAGCAGTAGCCTCAAATTCGTTTTTAAGCGTCTTTAATTTTGCTTTTGTAGTATCAGAATTAATTGCCTGTTGCTCATAGGCTGTATTAGTTCCTGTAACAGCTTTGGTATAGTTCTCAAATTTCTCTACATTATTTAGGATAATTTCACCAGCTATTTTGTTTTCAGCTCCAAATACTTTTGCAATAGCTACAGCATCTTTACTAATTTTAGAAAATTCCCTCAAACGTTCATTGAATGGCACTTGCTTATCCATCACAAGCTGAGTATTTACTCCAAACTTCTCCAGTTGTGCTATGGCTTCATTGGGTAATGCCTGTGCTGTACTCATTTTATTGAGTACGTTTCTAAGAGCCGTACCCGCCTCACTTCCTTTGATGGAAAACTCACCCATTGTCTCAATCAAAGCCACTGATTCCTCAAAACTTACATTGAACGAAGAGGCAGCCACACCAAAAGCTTTAAGTGACTCTGTAACCTGGGGAACTTCTACAGCTCCAGCCTTAGAACCTGCTGCAAGACTATTGATAATACGAGCTGATTCAGAAGCAGGCAACTGAAACATATTCAAAGCTGCTGCCATTGCGGAGGCTGATTCAGGTAGTTTAATTCCTGATGCCTCAGCAAGTACAATTGCCTCTTTGGTTACAGATGCTAAAGCCTCTTTATTTTCGAGTAATGCAGGTACAGCAGAACCCATGAGTTTGAAAGCTTCCACAGCTTCAATAGCACTTGATTGAGTTGTGGAGCCTAACAATTCAGCTTGCTCAGCAAAAAACTCTAAGTCTTGACCTGTAAGCCCTGTAATACTTGAAAGTTCTGCTAAACTAGCCTCAAACTCAATAAAGTTTTCAACAGCTTTCTTTCCAAAATCTACAAGAGCATTGGCAGCAGCTTCTATGCTCATGTTCAGACCAGCAAAGGCAGCAGCTCTACCTAAAAAACTCCTGAAGGAATTATCCACCTGTTGGACTGCTCCTGTGATTTCTCTTAGATTTGCTTTGGAGGCTTCTAGTTCTTCCATTTTTTTCTTGAATTCCTCTGTACCAGGTACGAGGTTCTGAAGCTCTCTATAAAGTTGTTTGGTGTTTGCTTGTAGCTGTTTGAGTGTTTCTCCAGCCTTTTCACCATTGATAACTACATCTACTGATGCTGTGTCTCTACGTACTGCCATAAAAGTAAAATTTCCCTCAAATTCGCATCTGAAGGAAATTTTAAATAGGACAAAAACGGCATGAAAATTTTACTACATACCAAAAATACGTAGCAATATTTTTTATTCAAGCGTTCGCTTTTAACTAAATACTATTTATGAGCAAATTCCTTAAAATTGGTCAAAAATTTTCTTCAATAGATATGATTTGGACAATTACTGATATTGATGAAGAAAGTAAAAGAGTTGAATTGACTGGCGAAACTCAAAATACTGATGTATTGACAGCTGATATAGATATTTACTATGAGGATTTTGATTTTCTGTTACACCTTAGATTTATGATACCTATTGTTCCATAAATTATGAATAAAAAAGCCCCCTATTCAGGAGGCTTTTAAACTATTAAGCATTCTTTTTGACAATCATGCTGAGAGCAAAACCTACTTTCTTCAGTTGCTCTTTTTTAGAGGGCTTTCTCTTACTCCTCATGGTCTTCCTCGTTTACAGTCATACCATCAAACAAGTCTATCAAGTCTGTAAGTGTATCTTCGTGTACTGTATCTACACGATAATTTTTCTTACGCAGGTTTTCTCTGATTGCCTTGAGGCTTTCAGCTACATCTGAAGGGCTTTTACTTGTCATCAAGTAATTCTCCAGCTTTTCAAAGTTCCAGATACCTTTCATAAGCTACATTCCAGCTATTGATTTAATATCTCCTCCTAAAGCTAAATTGGCTTTTTGTTGGTGAAACATTTGTAAATCAACTATCAAATCACAAAGGCTCTGATAGAAATGAGCTTCGTCCTTTTCAAGAAACTCTATGTTTTCAGGTGCTAACAGGTTACTGAGCATCTTTAACATTTTGGTTGGTAAAGTCCATTCACCATTGTTTTTACTCAAAAAGTCATCAAAAGCCTGCAAATGGTAAATACTGATGTGATAAATACCAGTTTGATTTGCAAGTTTTCTAAAACTTCTAATTTGCTCAACCGTATAGGGAGCATTTGGCATTGTTTTTGCCAATTTTTCTTCGTTACTTTGCATAGTTCTGCAAGTTAAGATGTGGAACAATATGAAGGTGTCGAGTTTCTCAGGCTAAGACACCTTCTTTTTTTATTATATACTTATTACTTAATAAGTCATTAGGTAAAAAAAATAGCTTTATAAGCTATCAAAATAATTTTTAAGTAGTTTTTGGTAAGCAGGGCTAATTTTATGCTTTTCATTTTCCCATTCAGAAATTTTAGTATTGGCTACACCAATTGCTTTAGCTATTTCTTCTTGAGTTTTTTGTTTTGCAGTTCTTAATATTTTTAGCTCTTTACCTGTCATAATTCAAAGTTATTAAGTAATAAGTTATAAAGCAAGAAAAAAGAGGAAAATATTTTCCTCTTTTTGTTTACCTACAATCTTCTATCAATCTTTCAATTTCATCATTCACTTTTGATAATACATATTTTTGTTGTTCGATATTAAGATTATCACAGATAAAATTACATAATTGTGTTTTATTTAGTTCCCTTATTATACTTTCTGCACCGTAATTATCCCTTTTGATGGTTTCCTTATAAAATGCAGGAATATTAATATCCTTATCAATCACCAAGAGGTTTTCTACTCCAGCTTTAAAAATAGTATTTTGAAGATTCTTCTGCATTTGCCTTATGAAAAGGTGTCCTATATTTTCCTCTGGTTTGCTGGTGTCACTATCATAAAATAAAATAACTTTATGTTGAATTTGCTCTGGATTTGCAGTAAAAAAACTTTTAACATGATTCAAAGAAGTATCACCTGAAAATTCTGCCTGTCCTTTTTCATTAATTCTCCCAATCCATTTAAATTCAAAAGGTATATCTAATTTATCATAAGCTTCTAAACACTTATTATAGTATTTTTCATCTGTTTCTCCTTCCAAGAATACTGTTGTTTTGCTTGGAGATAATAGGTGGGTAATATTAAAGGCCTCTTGAATAACTTGCTCTGGAGACCAACCATAAAACTTTTGGTCTTTTGCAATAATTACTTGCCCATTTTGCTCTTTCTGTAAAATGATGACTTTATCATCACTTCTATTGGTGTTGTGCAAGATGAATGGCGAATGTGTTGCTATAAATATTTGAGAAGTTTGCCCACCACTAGAATCAGTAAATAGTTTTTTTATAAAATTTAGTATTTTGAGTTGCCAAATAGGGTGTAGACTAATCTCAGGTTCATCCACAAGAACCACAGCTCCTCTGGAACTTTCTTTATTTTTCAAGAGAAATCCTCCTCTAAAAACTATTTGTTTCTCACCAGAACTTAAATCATTAATAGATATTTCTTTTCCATTTTCTTCAAAGAGAACATCTTTTTTTCCTTTTGCAGTTGCGATTCTTTTATATTTTTTTGAGGGAAACATAAAATCAAATGCTGAAGTAAATCGCTGCATTCTTTCATCTATTTTACTCCTATCCACAGGCTTTCCAATATTATTTTTACCCCAATTTGCAAAATCAGTTGAGTCCAAACTTTCAATATCTACAAGTAACTGAGTTATTTGAGTTGCTAGATTTTGTCCAGACTTTTCACCTCTTATATCTGCATCATCAATATTTAAAGATGTTATTCCAGAAATAGTACTTGCTTTGAAATTTATTTCAACATCTGAGAAAATAGTTCTTAGCATTCTAATATATTGTGGATCTCGAAAGAAACCAGGCTTTAATGTGGTTCTCGAATCTTTCCATTTACATTCTACTTGTTTCCAGTCATTAAAAGAACTATTAATAGTGATAATTAGAGTATTTGTAGTAAGCAAATCTGACATGGAGCTATCTCGTTTTAATATAAATAGTTCTTGATCTGAAAATTCTAGCTCAAAAATCTTTTTTTCTATATGACGAAACGATTTGGGAGATAATTCAGCCACACCATATATGTCATTTAAAAGAAATGACTTCCCTACGCCATTTTCGCCTGCGATAATAATTGTATTAACAGCATTCCCATTTATATCTGTAAAATCAAATTCTATATTACCAAATATAGGGCTGTTTTCGTAGGTAATTTTTCTTATTTTCATTAGTTAATATTTTTAGAAGTATTAAAATGTGTTTGCTTCTACTTTTGTTTGTTAAAATGGCTTTTGTCATTAAAAATGATATTTAGTAAGCCTAAAAGAAACTATTCCAGTGCTTTTAGAACAATCATACCTATTTTTTCATTTGGTAAGGTTTTCAATTTGCAAACGCAATTTTTCCGAGTCTTCCAAAGTCAGTTCCTTGAAACCTTTATCTGTGGCAATTTGAAAGGAGGTTATTTTTAGTTTCTTTAATTTATCTACATCAGTAATAAAAGTAGATAAGTTGCCCTTACAATTACTTTCTGCTGTATTGGTAAACAATAAACTTTGATTATCCTCAAAATTAACTTTCATTTTGGAGTTTTTCTGTGTACAAACTTTTTGAGCATTGAAAGACATTTCAAAAAAGATACCATTATCTTTTTTATAAGCATTTACAGCTAATTTATTGGCATCTGTGGGAGTGTTAGGCTTTTCAGTTGTAAAAGGCTTTTCTTCTTTTTTTGGCTGGGTAGTAGTAGTGGTAACAACGTTTTCTTCTTTCTTAACTTCTACCTGAGTCTTAGGTTTTTCAAAACCTTTTGTACTTTCTGGCTCATAAAAATCATCTCTAGTGTACATAGCATCTTTTAAAGAAGATAAAAATTCATTTATTTCATTAGAAACAGCAACCCTTTCATTGGCTGTAGATTGATGATAAGAACCATCTTTTTTCTTAGTAAATACATAGCTTTCCATCCTATAATCGCCTCCTGAACTATATTGAGAAGGGGGAACAATCCTATAAATATCTAAAAGCTCATATTTGTACTTATTATCTTTAAAATAAAGTATAAGTTTTATACGCATATTTACCTCCATTGTCCCAGCCATAGGAACTTTTGTTAAATAAGATAAAATACCTACAACAACCTTTTGCTCTTTATTATCTACTTGTAAAACCTTATCAGGATTTCTAAATTGTTTTATAACAAAGTTCTTAGCCCTTCTTTCTAATATTTCAGGAGTAAAAACAGAGGGCATTTCTATTACTTCAGAATAGTATAGATTACCATTTGCATCCGTTTTAAATAAAGGGTCATTTTGTTGCCCATAAGCAACGCTAAAAAATAAAATGAGTGCTGTAATTAGTGATGAGTTTTTCATAAAATAATTAATTAGTTTGTTTTTCTGCTGATAATATAATAATATCCAAGTTCCAGTTAACAGAGTTCTTCCCATATGAAGGAATTTCTTTTTTTATTAATGTGTATCCTTTTTCTTTAATTGTTCGGCAAAGAAGACTAAATAAACTGAATGGATGATTTTCTAAAGATGAAAAAAATCCACCCATATAAGATAAAACAAGAGCATATCCTGTGAGTTCTTTTATATCATTAAAAGTATCTATTGATACCCTACTATAAATTTTAGAGGTTATGAAAGCTACTCCTATATCTACAGATAATTCAGCTAGTTCTTCAATAGATTTATACATATATGTTCCATTATTATTTATTAAAACAGATGCTAAATCAATAGTATCTATATTAAAATAACATAGATTACACGAAGCAATATATTTTGCTTCATTTGATAAATTTAATTTTAACAGATTAGCTAATTGGTCTTCAGCCCATAATTTAATAGCTGCATTTGATGCTTTGAAGATTAAAGGATATCTTCTGGCAGAATCGGGTGTATGGTCTATGAATCCAATATATGCTTCACCATAAACGAGATTAATTCTAGATGTAAGTCCTCCAACTGTTTGTATACTCATAAAATTATGGGAATCAAAGTTCTCAAAGGTATTTATTGCTGCGAGCCCCAATATATTGCCGTCTTCAATAATAAATTGTAATCTTTCAATATTATTCGCAATATAATCCCTGATTTTAGATGAATTTGGGACATATTCTGCAAAGGATACTTGAGTCAACCATTCTAGTTTGTTGAAATTGGGTGAGTCAAGACTTTCATGTACTTTTATACTTACTTTATCAAACTCATTATAATAAACTTGAGCATCCAATCCAGCAGATATTCTGGATAAATAAGCATTAAAAGGTACCATAAAAACTGACTCATCACTATCTCGAAGTCCAAGGTCTTCTCCTACTCTAATAAGTAAATCATCATTAATTGTATCAGGCTTTAATTTTAATTTGATTTGTGTTGAGATAGACGATCCAAATTCTAAAGGAGCTCCTTTACACAAAATAGGTCTCAATGAAAAACCATTAGTAAATTTTAACTGACAAATATCATTTATCCCTGTATTATAATTTCGAGAAGAAACAAACACTTGTTCAGATACCATAAAGATAGAGTAAAATCCTATTCCAAATTTACCAATAGATTTAAATTGGGATGAACGAAGCCCTGGAAATTCACTTTGAACTAAACTTGAGGTCCAAAAACTTGTCCCAAAATCTAATAAAGGTCCTGTTAAAACCCTTTCTGACATTCCTATACCATTGTCTTCAACAGTAATCCACATTGAGTCCGCATTTTTGGTAAGACTTATTGTTATTTTTCCTTCAAAATCATTATCAAATACTTTCCTTGCTTTTATAGAATCTCTTGCATTTTGGATTAGTTCACAAAGAACTATTCCAAGTTGGTTGGAGTTTGCTCCATAGAGCATTTCTCCTCCTAGATTATGAATGATTTTTTCAACATTTCCAACATGTACTTTTGCTGAACGAGGTTCCCAGCCATCAGTTTTTATATATTTAGCCATTTCCTCAGGGGATTCCGCTCCTTTTATTTTTTTTATTTTAAAAACTGAATTTCCTAATTTTTCTAATACAGAATTACATGATTTTATCTCTTTATCAGCTAAACAAACTGCATCATAAGCAACATACCATGCATTTGCATCAACTTCTTTAAAATCTATTGTAGATGTAATAAGTAATGTTTGTCTACTATTATCTTTTTGGTCAAGATCAACTTTTGCCAACTTGTTTTGAGCCTTCCAATGATCAAATGAAACCCCACTACGTTTTAATAATGCATGTAGAAAGTCCGGAGCTCTTTCGTTATCAATATGTATAGCATCAGCACATCTCAAAATACAAGCTATTTTTACTGGGTCAATACGCCATTCTCTTGGATAACCTGTTGGTACATTGACTTGACTGTTGAAAGTTGAAAGGACTTTTTCAATATCCCAATGATGACTAGAAGCAATTTGCCCAATAAGTTTACCTAAATGGTTTCTAATATTCTGATCTTCTAATAAAAACATTGAGTGATTTGAATCATTTGCTTTCCATTTTTTACTCAATAGTTCTTCTGCTTGATAAGCATGTAAATTACGCAATGCAGCAAAATCAGCAATATACTCCATCCTTTCAGGAGATAAATCAGGACTTGTTTCGTTTATATCAGCAAAAGCATCTTTCCATTGTGTAGTATTTCTAACACCTTCTTTTCCATTTTCATATGCTTCAAAACAAAGAGCTGAATCATGTAATAAAATTGCTCCTCCAAGTACAAATCCTTCTAATGGAGTTAATTCAAAATTTTCTCCAACTATTAAACTTGCAGTTTCCCATAAAGCATCCAAATGGGATATATCATGCAATGTTAATCCTGGCAAAACAGAGGATATTTGATTAACCAAGGCACTTGTATTTTCTCTAAACTTTAAAAATGTAGTTCTTAAAGTATCACGTTCTTCTTTAAACTCATCGTTTTTTCTAGTAGCTAAAGTATTCTTCCAAATGGAAGTTTTTTCTATTCTTGAAGTAGTCATAATTATTTTTAATATTTAGTGAAACAATATTTTATTTAATCTTCCTTCTTTTCAGTTTTTTCTTCTTTTGAAACCTTCGGTTTATTTGTAATAGTCATCCCTTTAATTTTACTGATGAGGTCAATAATATAATCAGGAGCTTCTTTCAAGAAGTTTTTGAATTCTTTGGAATCTAAAAGTTCATTTAAAGGGCTGTTGTGGTGCTGATTTTCTGTATATCGGAGAGGTGCTTCATCAAATCTTTGAAGTGTTGAGGCAAAAAGTTGCTTTTCTAAATCAGAATAATGCTCAGAATCTATTTTCTCTGCTTCTCTTCGATACCCTTCATAGGTTTTGGCTACTGATGATTTATAAGCATAATCTTCTGATAACTTAAAAGTTTGATTGATTTGTTTAGTAGCTACCCACGCAAGCCAAATAGGAGCTCCAAAACTTAGAACAGATAAGAAAATCTGAATCCAAATATATCCAATATCCTTATTGGTATTAACAGCTGTATTTAAAATTTCAAATCGGTTATTTCCTAGATAAATACCTGTACCTAAACTCAAAATCAAGATCAGAATCCATCCACCCATAGTCCATCTTAAACTTTTTGCACGTAAATCAAAAGCTCCTGCTAATCCAATTGTTGTGGCTATTTTATAAGTTTCTTCACATTTTAAAAGTAAACTATCAATTTCTTTCTCTTTATTAGGGATATCCTGAAGTATTTTCAACACCTTCTTTTCTTGGTCTTCTAATTTTTTTGATTTAGCTATGATATCTTTTTCAATAGATTTTACCTTCTCATCAAGGTCTCCTAGTTTTTCTAGAGTTTCTAATAAATTTTTACCACGTTCATTAGCTTTATTTATCTTGGCTATTCGATCTTCAATATCTTTGTTTTCAAGAATTATTTCTCTTAATTTTGTATGAGCATCTTGAGCTTGATCTAAAAGATTTTTAGATTCAACAAAATAATTATAAAAACCTATAGATTTAAACAAACGATCTATAATACTATCTATCCATTGAATAAATACTAAATAATTTAATATTGCAGAAGTAGGGTTGGAATCATTAACAACAAACATCCCAGATGTTGCAAATTTTTCTATAGTTTGAGGTACCTTCATTAATTCATTCTGTAAATCAGAATCATTTATTGCTAAATTTTCTACAAGTCTTAATTTAGCGAGAAGGTTATTTGCCATATCTGCAAACTCATTAGTAGAAAAATTTAGTGGTTGTTTTTTATGGATTTCACTAATTAACTGTTGCATTGTTGCGGAACTAGCAAGTCTGTCTAGACTAACTATTACATTTTTAATAATTTCAGACATAGACTCATTCGGTTTTTACCGAGCCAATCTAAACAATAAAAAACTCCCATGCATCAGGGAATCCCTGATTTTTGAGGTGTGTAAGAAAAAGATAAAGATAGTTTTTAAAAAGTGTCTTAGGGTGAAATTTAAGGCTTTTCACAAAGAAAAAACACCTAAAAAATGTGTAATATTTTAGGTGTTTTTTAATATTTTACTAAAAATAATAGTAAAACTATTATTTAAAATTCTCCAAAATCGCCAAGTTCGCATACTCTGCATGCCCCTGGGCAATCTGCTGAAGCAGATAGTTAATCTGTCCGTAAAAGTTCTTAGAAAACCACCTCTTACGCTTGTGTTTTCTATTGCTCTTCATCTTCGTTCTTGCAATCGCCCAAGCAAATTGAGTTTTAGCCCTCTCAGCACTCCACTTAGAATTTTTAGGTGTAAAGCCTATGTTTTCTCTAATAATCCAGTCTTTGAGTTCTGTAGCAAGTAACCATAAACCTTTTTGCACAGGGTTCAAAGCTTTCATATCAATCATCTTCCCATAAGCAGGCATTTCAAAAGTAATACCTATCTGGCTCTCTGTAGCATTTGCAAGAAAGTAAGTAAAGTTCTGAAGAAGTTCCCCTTCAGCTCGAACACCTACCTTCTTGGCTTTTTGAGAAAGTAACTGAATGGTTTCTTTAGCCCAGTCATGAGCTACTTGCTTGAGCCATTCACGAATATTTTCAGGAATAATCGCTTTCATCGTATTTTCTGTAGTTTCACCTTTGCAGGCTTAGAAAATGGATTGTCTGTATTGCTCAACTGTAATTGTATTTTCTCTTGAAAATAGGCTACTCCATCTGAAAATACAGGCTGAGTAATCCAAAAATCATTATTCAAATCCACAATATCATAGAGTATTTCAGCATCACAAGGACGTTTGTTGGTATTGAAATAGTCCCAAGTATTCCAAAAACGCTCATACAAGCCTATTCCATAATACGCACCAGGAATACTTCTGTTAGACGAAAAATCAAAACAGAAACCATCAAAAGGGTCTTTATTCAAATACGTTAATTCATTGGGCAAAAACTCATTGATGTAACGGTGTGTCCTTACACTTAAATAACTGTATTTCTTATAATCCTCTACAAAAGTAGTAGGTGTAAGCAAGCCCAAAGCGGGTACAGTATCATAGTTTGTACCATCATAATCATACCTGATAGAAACAGGTAGCATGTTAGATTGTAAAATATCGCTTCCCTCCAGCACTCCATAATTTTGAAAATTAAAGTATCCATCAGGATAAACAATGGCTGGGGACACATTGGCTATCTGAGCCTTTACAACATTCTGAGCAAACTTGAAATAATAATGTAGAGGCGTTTCGTTATCAATGGTAACAAGTCTTTTGATTTTCTTGCCAAAATCCTTTTTAGGCTTGTTTAAGCTATCTTTTCTAAACTCAATACTGACTGCATCATTCTTGAAAATATAAGCTACATTAAAGAAAAACATCAGGTTTTCAAGGAAATTAAAGATAGTATTCTCCAAACCCTCATCATAAAACCACACAATAAAATCCCTTGAGATAGTCTCTCCCTCCTGTGGGCTTTCCACACTGTAGGAGTCAAAATCTGTTATCCAGTCCATGAAACTACCTTCTACTTTGTTGATGCCTAATTCCTCAAATAAAAAGATAATGAGTGTTCTTAATGAGTGAATTTTAAAACCAAACTGAAACGAAGGTGAAAGGAATTGATTCAGCTTGACATTTCTAATATCAAACTTGAGTGTAGAAAGAACCGAATTAAAATTCACTTTAAAGCCACTTTTATCAGAGCTAATCAGTTTCAAAGAGCCTTTGATACGCATAGAATTGCCTACTATCAAATAAAAATAAGACTCTTCTACATAATTCTTTTCCGTTTTGATGAGGTTAAAGAACTCAAAAAACCTGATATTTTTTGATGTAGCAGGCAAAGTAAAAGGAAAAGAGTAATTACCCACAAATGCAAAAGACAAAAGAGGGTTTTCTATGTTCAAAGTAATAGAAGTATTAGGGGCTATGTCAAGGTTTTGCCCTGTAGATGCATGCAAAAGACCTATCATATCATGTCAGGAGAATAAAATTGATTACTATCAGCAAAAGAATAAGAGAAACTACCAGATTTCAAGCCTTTTGAGTCATTTGCATACTTGAGTTTTTTAGAAGTCAAGACAACTGGATAAAGCTTATTATTTTGAACCAGGTATTTATTTTTTGCAAGCATAAATTCCCGTAAATAAGCCATGTATGAAGCAGGATAATAACCTGTATTGACTTCATGCTCATTGGATATGGAGCTATCATAAACAAACATATCCGTTTTCATGATATTATTATTAAGATAATTGCCTGAATAATCAGAAGCCATTTCCTGAGAAATATTTGCCTCACTTTCTTGCTCTCCTACACAACGGAGGGTATCCCAACCACCCAAAGAGTTCTCAAAAACGAAAAACCTTTCTTGTCGTCTGAAGGAATTGTCCACCTCAAAAATCTGCAAACGGGTAGTTTTGGTACCATCTGTAAAAAATACATGATACTCCTCAACTTCTTTCTGCTCATCATAGGGTACATCTGTGAGCTTACAACGAATACAGGTAATCACATCACCAGATTTTGCAAAGGCATCTGTAAAATTATCACTTGTCCCATCTGTATAATACACAGTTAAATTCCTTGTAATAGTGGCTCCCCAAGTAGCTGTATAGAATGCCAAAAATTCAGGGTTTAGAGGGCTTACAGAAGGCTTTCGTAGTGGCTGATGAGTAAGTAGCTTCTGATTACCATTGAAGCCCATATACGCAAAGAAATTAGTTCCTTCAGCAAACACCTCTTTTGGCAAGCCTCCCCTAAGAGCTGTAAAAGAATGGCTGTAATTGTTGGTAAAAGATGTTCCTACTATTGAAATATCTATAGTAAAAGTAATGGCACTCTCAGCTTGAGCATTCAATTCTAATGCTACATTAGGAGCTGTAGAGCTTACAAAAGCTTTTACATACTCAGAAACATCAAATTCATAACCATTGTACCAATTGGCTGTGATAGTAGCTAATACATCTACACCAATTTTCAAGCTCAAAGTTGCTTCACCTGTAGCATCATCGAGCCTGTAAACAATTGGATTGCCTGCGTGAACGTATGTATTTGGTTGTGCTATAAGTCCCATTTTTCCTCATCGTAACAAATTAAATCATTAATTCTAATAGTAAACTGAACACGATAGCCATGTTCATTATCTACCCCAATCATGATGCCTGCCTCCAAATCAGCATCATTAGTATTAAATTCTAAAAAAGGCTGATCCTCTTCATTCAAATCAAGACTATCTTTTCTCATTTTTGAGACCACTTGCAGACCAATTTCAGAACAAAGCTTCAGGGCTAGTGTCTCAGCCTCATGATCTCCCTTTTCTGCATTAGTGGAAATAGTAAAGGCAGAAGTACAGGTAGTAAATACTCCATCGCCTTCAGGTTTAAAATCGGGTATCTCAAGCCACAAACAAGGATAGTCTATACCAGATTTTGTAAAAGCTTGTTTTTTCTCCAGTGTCCCAAAACAAAAGGAATTTATCTGTTTATGCTTTGTGGCTATTTCTTCAAAATAGCTCACAAAGCTATCCCAATCAGTTACTTGTACCATACTTTGCTTCTAGTTCTTTATTTTCCCAATACTTCTTTTGAAAATACATAAATGCAGTGTGTACATAGGTAGTGGCTGATTTTTCCAAATCACCAAAAAGCCCAGCCTCACCCAAATCAATAATGGTATCAGCCCATCCATTGCCTGCTGAAGAGCTATCGCCTGAACGCTGAAACAATACTGAATAATCCTCTACCAACTTAGCTTTACAGCCCACAAAAAATAGAAATACTACTTGTTTGAATATGACTGATAGTTTTTTGATATGCTTTTCTGCTATCTCTTCTACCAAGTTTGCGTTAAACTTTTGCCTGTAGTCTCCATCCCAATCCAAAGGTTTTGCTTCTTTGGGTTTGAGTTTCGGTTTTCGGTAGAAACAAGCTACCATCAAATCTAAAAATTTAATATCCTGAGTCTCTATAAAAGCATGGAAATAGCTATCAGCAGTAGCATACTCTAAAACTGTTACGTTTGCAAGCTCATCTGAAGGACCGTAAAGACCATGAAAAGAAGGAAACAAGTTTTTTGTAAGTTTTACATTTGGTAACCAGTCTAAAAGCTGTAAAATCTCATATCGAATGACAGCATTTAATTTTGAAAAAATATCTGCTGGAATAATCGTCATGATAAGCCTGATTTGGGCATCATCAATTTTAGTTGCACCAAAGAAATCAGCAGCAATCAAATACACCTGAGAAGCTGTCAGCTCATCCCATGAGGCAGGTACATGATATTCTTTCTTTCCTATTTTTACTGAATTCATTTGATTAGTAGAATTAAAAACAAAGAAAATGAAACACCTACGGCTACATTCTTTCTTTTTCGGATAAGCTTTACTTGCTTACTCAAAGCCTGATGACTTTCTTTGAGCTTGTAGCTCTCTTGCTCAAGCCTTTGAGCCTCCTTCAAAAGTATTTCAATCGTCTGTTTTCTAACAGATAACAAAGAGTCTTTCAAGGCAATATCTTTCACCAGTACACGTCCATACACCTTAGCTTGCTTCAAGCTATCACAGCAGCTCTGGGCTTTACTTGAAAAACTGCTTAGCAGCATTAACAGAATCAGAATTCTTATCAATTTCATGGGTTAGTAGGGTGTCTTTGGTTGTTAAATCTTTTACCTTTTCCTGAGTGGCTATCACACTTTTGAGGCTGTCAGCCTCGTTTTTATACTTCTGAGCTTCTTTCTTAGCTCTTTTGTACTCAGCTTTCTCATAGAGATAAAAAGCTACAGATACAATCACTACCAAAATCAAAAGCCAAAAACGTTTCAGGGCTAATAGTGTAGCTCCGAAAAATAAAAATAGGTATCTCATGGTTTGGGTGTTTCGTCTTTCTTGCCATACAAAAAAAGTATTACGGGAACTGCAAAGGCAGTAAAATAAGGGTAAATACCCTCAACCGTTGCTTTGCCAACATGAACAAAATAAATCATGATAGCACATATCAAAAGGCTTAGAAAAATGCCTACAGCTGTAGAGGCAAAATGCCCAAAGAAGTTTTTTAGTTTGAATCTGCTCATTTCTTTAAATTCATGATATAGTTTACAATTGTGAACAAAGTGCCTATGGCAAGGCTGATGCCTGTAGCTGTATAGACTACTTTATCTCTAAATTTTTTGAGGGCATCTATATCAGTTTCAGCTATGCTAAGCCTCTTCATTACACCATGCCCATTGTACTCATCACCAAGCAATGCCTTTTCTATGGTGCTTATTTTAGTCCATATCTTGTGTAAAAAAGATACTTTTCTAGGGGTTTTATCATTCTCTGCCATTACATTGAAAATTAGATTGAAAGTATAGTGTTTGAATTATCGGCTGTGCCGTATGAAGTTGTACGGTTCTCAGGTTCTTGGTATCTGATAGAAGCTTTGTAGGTTGGAAAGTCATCAGCATTCTCATCTAAATAGCTTTTGAGTTGTACCAATAAGCCTTGAGCATCCTGAAGCGTTTTTTCCTTCAGGTCTTTTAAAATCTTGTAATCATTGGATTTGATGGCTATTCCATCTGAATAAGTGGTAATGAGTAAACTACCACCTACGTTTTTAAATTGAAGAGCTGGTATAGCTTCGTAAAAGGCAAAGTGAGCTAGGGCATCTTTTGCTTTTTGAATAGCCTTTTTTTCTTTGGCTGTAGGTGCTGTAGCTTCCTTGAACTCCTGTAATAACTCTTCTGAAATACTCGGTTCAAGGTGTTTTCTTTCAGCAATGCCAAAGAAGGGGTACATCTTCCAAAAAGCATAATGACTATTTGGAAAACAAATAATTTCAGAAAGCTCATGAGCAGACTTTATTAAAAGGTTTGAACGTTTTTGAACAAAGGCAGTATTTTCCCAATCAGCATAATCACTGACATTCTCATCTAAGAATTGGATAAGACTATTGATACAATCATCTGCTGATTGAGTAAAAGATTCCTTCAAGCCTGATACAACCCACTGACCAGCTGGAGTGGAATTTTCAGGGTTTTGTTGCTGTACTCCTGTATCAGAAATAGTAGCATACAACTCAGGCAAGCCACGTAAAACAGTAGCATAAGCTAAAGCCCTCTGAACGTATTCAAGGAGGTTTTTTAATTCTGTAGAAAGGCTATCAAAATCTACAATGTCTAAAGCATTGTAGAGAACCTGCCCCATGATGGGCTTGATAGAAAAGTTTTCAGCTAATGAAACATAGGTTTTTAAAGTATCCCAAGAAGTGCTTTTTTGGATACTACCTACATATTTTTTTACATCTGAAGTTGAACGGAGAAGCATTTTTTACGGCTTTTTCTGTAAAAATGCCTCTCACAAGTGGCTGTAATTAGGACAAAAACGGCTAAATTATTTTTGCACCTTCTTTATTTACGTCCAATGTTTCCAGTTCAAAATCTGTAAAACCTATTTTTACATCCTTATCAAAACCATTGATTCTCATAATCTTGTAGATAGGTTCAAGGATTTTTTCTCTAGCAGAAAACAAGCGTGTTTTTGTGTAGATGTTAAAACCATTTCGTTTGTCACTTCCAGAACTAAGCTTTCCTTGTGTCTGAATGTTAGCAATAGAAGGGTCTATTCCAATAGCAGAAGTAAAAGCCTGATTACTTTGCTCAAAGTCTGGCAGGTAGGCATCATCATTGAGTTTGTACTCTACTGGCTCAATGATCAGACCAGGTATCACCTTATCCATTTCCTTGACAAACTTGGATAAAATCATCTTACCTGCGTTCTGCTCTCCTGATAGAAAGTTCTCTAAGTTCTTTTTAAATTGAGTTTCTTTTTCTTTTCTCTCTTCATCTGAGAACTGACCAGGAGGAAATAACTTTATAAAATAGTCATGAGGCACTTGGATATGAAAACGAATGTTTGAGCCGTTTTCCATGTTTGCAATCTTGAAAACAGGTATCTTGTTAGTCAGAATAAGCCAGTTTCTTGCTCCAATCCATTCAGGTACTCCATAATGTTTTGAACCAGGGAAATAACTTTTTGCATGATAAATAAATTTTGAAGGCTGTACTTCTTTTATTTTATCATACAAAGCCACTTCTTCTACATCACTTTCTTTCACATTTGCCCAATCAGAATAAAGATAGGCTTTATTTTTTTTAGATTTGATAGTAGAAACCCTGCAATCTGAAAAATCCTTATGTTCAAAAAGGTATCTTTTCCCATCTTTCGTTTGAACAAACTCAGTGAAGGTATTTCCTGAAAAACTATAATCCATTGCACAGCGTATAAGATATTCTCTGAGGTTGTTTTCTTCAAAGTAATCTTGAATTTTACTATCCTCTACAAGCTCCTGAATCACTTTTACTTTACTTCCCTCCTGAATAGTTTTCTCTTTATACAAGAAATTTGAAGGTGAAGTAATCATATCCTTTTTAAAGCCAATCAGCCCCAGAGCAATGGTATTATTTCCAACAAGACTAATCAGCTCATCAGGCAAGTTGTTATCCGCTCCCCATGATGCCCACTTGTCATTTGAATTGCTATCCTCATTTACCTTAAAATCGTCTGCAATATCCTTTGAGCCTTTGGAGGTACTGCCAGAAGTTGTATTGTTGCCCCTCATCTCAAATTGTCCAAAGCTGATTACATGATATAATTCATCAGCATTGATATTCTTAGTGTTTGACTCTGTAGCCATTGTATCTCGTAATTAATTGAATGTGAATAGAAATGTGCCTTTCTTGGTCATGGTCATAAATGAGCAATAAACCTTTTTCTTTGATGGAATAAAGGTCTTGAAGCTTGTTTGCGTGTGTACCTTTGGGAGCTTGCACCTTTGTTTTCTTCCAGTTCTTAGAACATTTTGAAAGCTCTCTGTACTCTCCGTTAGAATTGTAGAAAGCAAGAGAAAAGAAAACAGGCTTTCCATCAGCATCAACCGTTTGGTCTATCTCTGAAAGCATTACGTTCTTTCCAATTTCCATGATTTTTTTATTTCAAAGCTCTATTTTTTTATCAAAAAGGCTTAGGACAAAATCAAGCATGGTTTTTTGTACCGAAAAAAATTACAACTTCAAAAAAATGAGCTTTTTAAATCATAAAAGGGCTTTTTTATTGCTTTTTTTTATTTCGGGAGTGCGTCGCCCATTCGATTTTTGGAAATTATAAAGCCTGAAAATTTTGGATATATGATAGAGCATTTAGAAAATGGAAATTTCTTGAACCTCGTACACCTGACCACCAAACTTCCTGAAGATTAAGTTATCAAAGCAATCAGACAAGTGTGTTGCATACCTTTGGTCTATGTTCTGTTTCTCACTGGACTTATCCTTCTTGAACTCTCCAGTGATGGGGCTATTTTGTATAGAGATAATTAAATACTTACAGTTATTGGCATTGATAATAATTTTAGGTAGGTGTGTTTCCTTCCCTGCTAATATGTTATTGATAAAGAAGTGTTTTGTTTTGTGGTCTGGGTCTAAGCCTGTAACATGATTGGTACAACTCCAGCCATACTTGGTAAAGCCTAGTATGATTTGTTCATAGAAAGTAAGCTCACTATTAGCCTGCCTGTTGTTACCATTCCTATCACCATAGATATTGATAGACTTATACTTGGTATGATGGTTAGGATACTTCAAACAGAATGCCTCTACCAGCTTATCTATGGTTTGATAGTCTGATAAGTATAGCTCATCTATAATCCTGTACTCACTACCATTATCCTGAGCTACAATCATAGAGTTAAAGTTAGCGTTAAAGTCAAACGAAACATCTATGTACTTGGATGGGCTGTAGTCCTTGTGTCCTTGTACTAATATGCCACTCTCTGTATAGTTATATCCATACGTGTTAAAATCTGTGTGGATATTCTCATTGAATGAGGGATAGAATGTATTAGGTAGTTTCTTGAGCCTTTTATTATCTATCTCTACAGCATACTCTAAAGGGCTTAGGATTTTCTTTTGTTGCTCAAACCATTTAGCACCTAATACATCTATGTTATCTATACTCTTAGCTTCTAAATAAAAATATTCATCAGGGTTCTCTTTTGCAAGCTCCTCAGTCTCAAATACCCAGAAGCCAGACTGTAACCAGGGCATAGACGTAAAATCACAAATGGAATGATGAACAGGGTATTTAGCAAAATTTCTATACAAATTACCTCTTACCATAGGTACAAGAATTTTGTTAAAATCATCCTGTTTTACAAGAGCCGATTCATCTACCTGTAAATCATCATAAGAACCACCTCTCAGCGTATCAGCAATATCTAAGCTACCGAGTACTGTAGCATAACCGTTTATAAAACTAATGACATTGGTGTATTTTCTGGGCTGTCTGTAGGGCAATTCAAAATGTCTGGGTGGTTTTTTTCCAATCACATAATGACCTATACCAGTTTCAGAATCATATTCCTTCAATCCACAGCTATTCCAAGCATCAATACATTCAGGAATGACATTATTTAGAATTTGTCCGTATGTAAGCCCTGCTATCAATCCTACACCCTTTGGCATGTAATTGAAGCATTGATATTTTGTAAAACCAAGCGTTTTAGTTTTTCCTGAACCTCTACCAGCTACAAAGGTTTTTCTACGTTGCTTTGCCTGTAAAAACCTTCTTTGTTTCCTATTGACGTAAACTTTCATGCTCTAAAACGTTTTGAGGTATTACTTCAAAATCTGTATCCTCTGTTTTGCCTTTAAGAATACTTGGGTCATCTGTAAAAAAGAGGTCTTTAGGTGTCATCCAATCAATTACATTGATATTTATCTCTTTTGTATCATACAAGCCATAGAGTTTAGCATACTTATCAAAGCAGCTCTGAGCAGTAATGAAATCGCCTTCTTGTTCTGCTTTCTTGCCTAACCTGAGTAAGTTTTCACCCACAATATACCTACGACCTTCTTTGGATGCCTGGCTTACATCTCCAAAAAGTTGTATAGTGTCTGAAAGCAGTTTATAAGCCTGTCTTTGGCTTAAATCATATTTTTTTTGAATGACTGGAATAACTTTAGAATTGGCATAGCCCTCACAAAGAAGGGAATTAGTGAAATTCATTTTCTCAAGAACTTCCAATGACCTTTCACTCAAACTTTTGCCTTTTAGTAGATAAGCTCTGTACTTATCTAATTTATCACCTTTTTTCTCAAACATGAAGCTTTTTTAGGCAAAGTGAGAAAAGAAAATAGCTGTTTTTAGGACAAAAACGGCTGTTGTAACAAATTTATTCCCACTCAACTTCCCCAATACTATTTCTAGGATATTTGTCATCAATTGCTGTGTGGAGAATTTTACCTGATGAATCCATAACTTTAGCAGCCAAGAGCCATATACCATCATTTTTTTTTAGTCTAAGGAGTTGTGTAAAAATACCATTTCTGGCTGTGATAGAAATATTGTATGCTTTTTCAGACTCACCATCTATTGTCCAATCCCCAAGAATCAACCCTTGAGATGGAGATAAATTACCAATAGACTTTGTTGTTTGTGCATAACCCAGTGTGGACAAAGATAAAATTTCTTTAATAGCCCGAAACTTTTGCAAATCGATAATAGTAGCTTGAACATCATATAATGGATATATTCCATTGTGAATCACAATTAATGTTCCTTTATTATTTTCGATATTTACAATATGGAAACGTGCAAAACTTTCTCCACCTGTTGTGATACCTATCAAATGTTGAGTTTTACTCTCGAGTTCATTAATCATAGTTTGCAACTTACCTTCCAAAGTTTTTAACCCACTTTCAACGGTAACCTGCTTTTTAACTCTGAAGAATTGCCCAGTCATCCAGCTCATTAAGAAAAATGTTGGAGCAAATACACCTATGATGTGTTTGAATTCCCATATTCTTCTATATTCATCATCATAGATATTATAGAAAACCCATACAATAGACAATATAAATGGGATCCAAAATTCTTTCAATATTTGTATAAAAACCTTCACAATATTTTTCATTAATGTTTAATTTTATTATTTTTTGTACTGAAAATTAATATAAAATATGAAAAAGTGGCTAAAAAAATGTTTGTCTTTTATTCAAATTCGCTTACCCCAATTGATTTCGATATTTATTACTGCTTTGCTAATCTGGGGCTTTACAAAAATAGACTCTAAACCAATAATAGAGTTTTTTAAAAGTAACATAGTCTCTAATCTGATACCTGTTTTAATGGCTATGCTTGGAGTTCTCTTAATTAAGCGTTTGGTTAAGTTTTTAGATACTGACAAAGCAGATAAAAATGACAATGTGCCTAGAGCAACGTATTTTAATACTAAGATCTCAAACGTTTGGGAATCTGCACTATGGGATACAACAATCATGGAAAGATTTAAACAAAGACTACAGAAAGAAAGAGAACATAGAGAGAAAGATAATTACACAAAATCAACAGAAGCAAGAAAAAACAGAAATATTGAAATCTCTTTGATAAATCGACCAGAGCAAAGGTTTTTGGGGTATTTTGAAAAGAACTATGTATTAGAGCTTATTGAGAAAGAAACATTCAAATTAACAGATAATACAAAAAAACATATAGATCGAGTTCAACGCAATTCAATTGTTAACCTTATCATTGGAATTCTTGGAACGTTAACATCTATTGGGATACTTGCATATTCAATTTTATCAAACAAATCCTTCAATAATATAGAGTCCTTTATAATTTACTTTCTCCCGAAACTTACATTCACAACATTTATTCAGTTATTCGCATTTTTCTTCTTAAGGCTTTATAAAAGTAATTTAGAAGATGCTAAATATTTTCAAAATGAGCTTACTAATCTTGT
>Ga0075157_10000631_pt1 | contig 26532 bp, 27 predicted proteins | sample JI81BgreenDNA_FD_70967 | JGI IMG/M metagenome (GOLD analysis project Ga0075157, IMG submission 70967) | Wastewater effluent complex algal communities from Wisconsin, to seasonally profile nutrient transformation and Carbon sequestration -... | ecosystem: Engineered > WWTP > Effluent > Algae...
CGGCCTGCACCAGCCCGACAGCCAGATCGAGGCTCCACAGCCGCGCCAGCGCCGCTGGCCGCGGTATCAGTGCAAATGCCGGCCGCTGCACCTCCGGGCGTAACCGGGCCTGACGTTCGGCGCGGGCCAGTCGCATCAGCACCGGCAACGGCGCGCGCACTTCAACCAGCAGCCGCTGGCTGACAGAATCGTGATTAATGGCCAGCGGCAGCAAGTTGGGGAGAGCGGCCAACGGCAGGCACGGCCCGCTGGGACTGGCCAGCAGTGCGGCGGCCGGCAAGACCACAGAGCGGCGCGGTTCCGGCAGCGTTACGGTGATGCTGCCATCGTCCCCGCTGTTGTGCAGCAGTTCCAGCGCGTCGAGTAGGGGAACGGCCGCCACACAGGCGCCCTGTCCGGGCCCCAGGTCGTGCAGCGGCAGCGCTTCGGCCAGTCGCTGGCCTTGTGCGAACAGGCCGGGCAAGGCCAGGCCATCGCTGGCCTTACCGGCCCGTTCGGCGGCGGGATCGACGCCGAACAATTGATCGAACAGGCCGGGTTCGGCGGGCGGCGCCGCAGCCACTCCGGTGGCGTCGAGCGCGGCCAGCAGCAAGGCCGCAAGCCTCCGCCCGCCGGCTGGCAGGCGGCGGCGCATACAGAGATTCCCCGGGGCAGGACAGTCAGAGTTGGGTGGTCAGGCTGGCCAGCAATTTGCCGGCCAGCGCCGGTTCGGCACTGTCGGTCGAAACATAGCTAACCCGCACCCGCTTGCCGGCCAATCGCGCCCGCACATCGACCGGCAGTGGCAGGTTCACGTCGCGGCTGGTGTTGGGCGTATAGATGGCCACGCCACGCACCAGCCAGGCCGGTTGCTTCTCGCCCTCCACCGTGAGGCTGATATCGCCATAGGTGGAGCGGGAACCGCTGCGGCTGAGTTTGACCACCAGTTGGCCGGCGTCAGACTGCGACAGGGCGGCGGCATCGACCGAGGCAGTGGCCGTCAGAGCGCCAACCCGCAAGATGACGGGCACGGTGATGGAACGGATGGCAATCAGCTCAATCGACAGGCTGTTGTCGGCCCGATCGCCGGTAGCGAGCGTGTTGCGCCCGGCGCTGACAGGGGCAGACATCAGTCGCAGATGGCTGCGATACTCGCCGGCGGCCAGACCGACGGGCGTGTCGGCCATTATGCGGACCACCTGACGCGCACCGGGCTCCAGCACCAGCTGGCGCGGGGAAAAGCGCAGCTTGTCGGCAGCGAAGCTTTCCCCGGGCTGGGTTTCGGCGGCAGCTTCGAGGCCGCCATCGGCGCGCATACGGCGGTTTTCCAATGCCAATCGGAAGGCAGCGGTTTCGGTGCCCTTATTGACCAACACCAGTTCGGCCGATCGGCTGGAGGGCGTGAGGACAACGCGAGTTGGAGCAATCAGCAGTTCGGCCGCTGCCGGAACGCCAATCAGGGCGGCGACGCACGCGGCAATGGGGAGAAATTTCATGGGACAGACCTTCGGATGGCAGGGGTTGGTCTGGAACAGAGAGGTTGGCGTTGGGGGGGTCGGGCGCCCGGCGGCAATGCCACCAGGTCAGGCGCCGGGGGGACGGCCAACCTTGTCGGCTTGACCGCCGGGCACCGTCCCCCCCCTGCCACGGAGCGCTTACTGATATTCGACCGCGACGGTGAAGCTGCCCTTGTATTGGCCGGCTTCCTGGCGTGCGGCGACTTCGAGCATACCGCCCACGCTGAAGCTGTCTTCACCGTTCAACAGTTGGCCCTTGGCCTTGGAGCCGGTGAAATCGGCCACGCGCATGGCAGTGCCCTTTTCATTCACGATCTTGATCTCGTTCGGCAGCGAGATGGTGTAGAAGGCATCGGCTTCGCCGGTCACGGCAAAGGCAGCGGCGGTGTGGTCGCTGGTCAGGCAGGTCAGCGCCGGGCCGCACTGGCGGCTGCCATCGGCGGCAACGACGACCTTGTCGCCAACCGTGGTCGGCGGAGCGATGGTGCCGAAATAGAGATCGGCGGTGCGGCTGATTTCCAGCGGCGCGATGATCTTGGCACCAGCGCCGGCATCGGCGGTGGCAGCAGCGGCGGCGCCAGCGGCGGCCAAGGCGATCAGGGCGGAAGCCCCGGCAAGCATCATGTTCTTCATGGGTAGTTTCCTTTACGCAACAGCGGGTTGTGCCGGCAGCAGAGCGCCGCGGCCAAAATTGTTAATGGCGGATTAAATTCCGCTTGTCTGTTGCGCGGGTGGATGGGAGCGGCCTGCAGAGGGATGGTGGCGGCGCTGCGATTGGGCATGACCCGGTGCCGATGGGATGGCAGGCTACCGCATTGGCGCCGTTACCTATACCAAAGTATATCAGCACCTCGCCTTCAGGTGAGGTTGCGCGCGTGGGGGTGGTCTGGGCAAGAGCGCCGCTTGCCTGCTGCCATGGGGCCATTGATGACGGATCCAATTACGCCGCCTGTATTTCCCGACGAAGCGCAGCGGCTTGCCGCCCTGCGGGCTTTGTCGGTGCTCGATACACCGCCCGATCCGGCCCTGGATGTGATTACCCGTTTGGCGGCTGACCGGCTCGATACCGATATCGCGCTGATCAGCTTGGTTGATGAACATCGCCAATGGTTCAAGTCTCGCCACGGCCTTGATGCGTGTGAAACCCCGCGGGCCGACAGTTTCTGTGCGCACAGCATCGCCAGTGATGACGTGATGGTGGTGCCTGATGCGACGGCTGATCCGCGTTTCGCCGCCAATCCGCTGGTGACGGGCGCGCCGTTCATCCGTTTCTATGCCGCGGCGCCGCTGATTGCGGCCAATGGCCACCGCATTGGCACATTATGTGTGATCGATGGCAGGCCGCGCGCTGGTCTGGCCCCACGCGAAGCCGAGGCGCTGCGCCTGATGGCCAGGCAGGTGATGGATTTCTTGGCATCCTTCCGGATGCGCCAGGACCAGCGCATTTCCCAGCTGATCGCCGAGACCACCACCGACGCCTTCGTCTGTTCTGACGCCCACAGCCGCATCATTCACTGGAACCGGGCCGCCGAAGCCATGTTCGGCTGGCCCGCATCCGAAGCGCTGGGCCAGTCTCTGGAGTTGATAATCCCCAACCGCCACCGGCACGGCCACAACAGCGGCATGGAACGGCTGCGCCTGCGCGGCCCGACCAAGCTGGTGGGCAAGACGGTCGAGGTGCCAGCCAGGTGCAAGGCCGGGCACGAGATCCCGGTGGAGTTGTCGCTGGGGATGTGGCCGGCCGAAGGCGAGAGCGAGCCCGAAGGCTTTGCGGCCATCATCCGCGATGTCTCGGCGCGCAAGGCACTGGAAGCGCAGCGCGCCGCCACCGAAGCCCGGCTGGCCCAGCAGATCGCCGCGATCGAAGCCTCCGATGACGGGATTGCGGTCACCGATGCCGAAGGCCGCTTCATGTTCATGAACCGCGGCCATGCCACCATGTTCGGCTATCCCGACGCCGAAAGCCTGATCGGCCAGCCGTGGAGCGCATTGTATGATGAAGACAACGCCCGTCACATCGCAGATGTTGCGATGCCGTTCCTTGCCAAGACTGGGCGCTGGCGCGGCGAGGTGCAGGGTCGCAGCGCCGATGGCAGCGCCGTGGAGCAGGAGGTCAGCCTGTCACTCTCGGCCGATGGCGGCATCGTGTGCGTGACACGCGACATCGGTAGTCGTCTCGTGATGGAGCGCGAAAAGGCGCGGCTGCGCGAACAGTTGATGCTTGCGCAGCGGCAAGAGGCGGTGGGCCAGCTGGCCAGCGGTATCGCTCATGATTTCAACAATCTGATCGCGGCCATCGCCGGCACTGCCAGCCTGCTTGAAGGGGTGGCCGATGATCATGTGCGCCGCCACGCGCTGCGCATCCAATCCGCCGCGCAAACCGCCACCGGCCTGGTGGACAAGTTGCTGGCGCTGGGCCGCCGCACCCCCGATCTGAAGCCGGTTGATCTGCGCGCCATCCTTTCGAGCGTGCGTGATCTGGTGGCCCCCAGCCTGGCCGATGCCCAGCACCGGATCGATGTCGATCTGCCACCCGCCCCGGTGCTGGCGCGGGCCGATGACACTGAGGTGATGCAGGTCATCCTGAATCTCGCCCTGAACGCCCGCGATGCCCTGCCGGTCGGCAAGGATGGGCGCATTGGCCTTTCGCTGCTGGATGCCGCCGGCCATCCACCGGTGGGCGAAGTCCTGGTTGGCAACCTGCCGACTGGGCCGTCCGCATTGATCCGCGTGAGTGACACCGGCTGTGGCATCGCGTCAGACGACCTCGTTCAGGTGTTCGAGCCCTTCTACACGCGCAAGGGCGATGCCGGCACCGGGCTTGGGCTGGCGGTGGTTGCCGGAATCGTTGCCAATGCCGGCGGTGCCATCGCCCTGTTTAGCCGGCCCGGCGCCGGCACCATTTTTGAAGTGTGGTGGCCGCTGCAATCCGCCGGCAGCGAATATCGCTCGCCCTCCATCGTCGATGCCGCCGATGCCGACGTGCTGGCCGGCAAGGCCGTGCTGGTGGTGGATGACAATCCGGCCGTGGTTGATACGCTGGTGGCGATGCTGGAACAGGCTGGCGCTGAACCGGGGCCCTGCCTTGATCCCGCCGACGCGCTGGCGGCCGTGCAGGAAGACCCTCAAGCCTGGGACCTGGTAATTACCGATTATGACATGCCGGGCCTGAATGGCGCGGCGCTGGCGCGGCAACTACGGGGAATTCGCGCCGATCTGCCGCTGCTGCTGCTTTCTGCCCTGCCGCGTGCCCACCAGCGCCGCACTGGCGAAGCCGAATTGTTCGACGCCGTGCTGGGCAAGCCTGCCAGCATGGATGCCCTCGTTGCCGCCGCGCGCGCCGCCATCGCCGCTGCCCGCAAAAGGACCTTATGATGCGCATCCTGATTGCCGATGATCATGAGCTGCTGCGCGATGTGCTGCGGTCCTATCTGGAAGCCGAAGGCGGATTTGTTGTCGAAACGGTCGCCGATCTGCCGCAGGCGTTGGCCGCGATGGCCGCCGGGCCTGCGTTTGATCTGGTCCTGCTGGACTATGCCATGCCCGGCATGAACGGCTTTGATGGTCTGGAACAGGCGATCGCTTCAAGTAGTGGCAAGCCAGTCGCCCTGATGTCTGGCCTTGCCCCAGCGGGCGTGCCAGACAAGGTGCTGGCCTGCGGGGCCGCGGGGTATCTGCCCAAGACGCTGCCGGCCCGATCCGTGGTCAATGCCATCCGGTTCATGGCCGCTGGCGAAACCTACGTGCCGCTGGCCTTGGCCCGACCTGCGACGCCTGCCGCCGCTTGTGACGCTGGCCTGTCGCCACGTGAGCGCGAAGTGCTGGCCGGCCTGTGCGCTGGTCATGCCAACAAAGAAATCGCGCGGCAGCTTGGCCTACGAGAACCCACCATAAAGCTGCACGTCAAGCTGATCTGCCGGAAGCTCGGCGCCCGCAACCGAACACATGCCGCCATGATCGCCCGGGAGCGATCCCTGTGCTGACCTCGCCCTAGTCGTGCGCGGCGCACTGGCTTCTGGTGACCTGCACCGGATTTTTCATGCCGTGCCCAGGCAAGGCGGATATCTGTAGCCAGTGCGGCAACCCTTCGATCCCGAGTTCCATTCTTCGCCCCTTTAGCTTTTGCAGCCTTCCTCCCGCAAATAAGCAAGCACTCAGTCGAAAACGTCTGCATTTGAGCGGCCGATCTGCCATTCTCAAAGGCAGGAAGGCGGGCGCAAAGCGGACCCGCGGCGCACCGGAAAGACCTCGAATACGTCAACGCTGCGCGTGAAACCTGCACATAGAGGGTTGAGCGCCAGCAAATAACCCGATTCTCTACCAAGAGCATCCGTTACCCTGCTCTTGCCCCTCCAATCGGTACTGCTCGCACATCTCGTCCGCCCGCCGCTTGGCGGCTTCCAGCGCTTCAAGCAGAGCATTGTCATCTGATGGACCGCTCTTGACTTCAAGCGGCAGCAGCCGAACCCACAGACGCAGGAACTCGCCATAATTGCGATCGCTCCTGCCTGCCCAGTTCACCACTTCATCGACGCCGCCCAGCTCTTCGAAGGCCTGCTGCAAGGCGATTTTTGCTTCACGCGTCAGCTTGTTCTGGGAGCCTTTCGGGCGGCCAGGACCAGGGGCCATCGGCGGTTTTCTTTTGGTTAGAATAACGGTCATGGGTCTGTTCCCGTCCGGCGCGGCGACACATGAATTGTAGCAATTCTGGCGCCTGAAGACAAAACCGACAAAACCGACAAAAGGCCGTTGTGCCCTACCAAATCGGCGATATTGCGCTTCGTCCCCCTACCCAAGTGGGGCGTGCGATTGGTCACCTCCGGGCGATCAATTCGGCTAGGGTAAACGCCTGTGACGATCGCCTCGGTGAGCAAGGCCTGCTCTCTCGTTCACGCGCCATCTGCTGCCGCTGGAAAGGCATATTTCAGTCGCTCGATCGTATGGCGCCATTTGGGTGTTTTCGGCGCGCACACGGTGTTCTGGTTGCCGAAGAGCCCGAGCTCGTTGATCGCCTCTTCTGCCGATACGGTCTGGATCCAGTCGATTGACACAAAATACTCGCACTGCTCAGGGTCGTCGACATACTCCCGGTGATAGGTGCCGCCCGAAAGAACCTCCAACGCCGGCATGTCGGCACCACTAGGGCCCTTCAGCGTGTAGTCCCGGGCGGCCACCGGTTGCCCGCGAACGCGCCCAACACCAACGAAGCCCGTCCCTGGCACCTTCACCCAAATGCGGTCGCCCTCCTTCAGCAGGTTCAGCGTGCCGCTATACCAGGAACCGCCGCCGCCGCAGACGAAGCCGTGCTTGCGCGCCTCCTCCCAGTTCCGAGTCTCCCCGGCCCCATAGGAGACATAGTATTCCCCGTTCCAGGGTTCCTTGGCCGATGCCTTGCCGCCAGATGTCGCTGCCAGCTGAGTCTCCACAGGATCGAGCAGCCAGGCGCGGCTGAGAAGCTGGCCGTTTCCGGTGTCGAACACCTGGAAGCACATGACGTTGATGGCGATGTCGCGCTCATTGAGATAGCCGACGATCCGCTCCGTGCTGCCATCCAACTCGGCGGCAACGATCACGATCTGGTGGCTTTGGTTCAAGCTGGCCTCGTCGAGCAGCTGGCCGAACCGGTTCTGAAAGGCATTGGCCAGATTGCCGCCCTTCGAAAATCGGCCGTAGATAGCCGATAGCGTCTGGGCATCGAGCCCTTCCGCCCACACCGCATAATCGATGGCCTGCGCCACCACATCGCGTGGAGTACGGCCGCGCTTCAACTCGATCAGGATTACGGTGCCATCAGGCGCCAGCGCCAAGAGGTCGATGCGGCCGCCGTGGCCGGTTTCCTCCTGCTGGCCGATGATCATCCATTCCGGCGACAGGATCTGCGGCGCCGCCACGATCATCCTTTCCAGCAGCGCTTCACTGGGAATCTGGGTTTCGGGTAGGGTTTGCGGGTGTTCGCCCACGCGCCAGATGCTGTGATGGATAGGCATGCCGCTTTCCCCGCTTTAGAAACTCAATCGGTGACGGTGTTCAGGCCAATATCATTTCCAATATTGGCCGGATGAATAGATCGCCCCGCTGGGATGAGAGCCCTGCCGAAGCGGGCCAGGTGGTACAAGTTCGGGGAACGGGTCTTCAGCGTGGCGAACGAAACCATTGCGGCGCAAGCCGGCTTCCGCTTCGGCCGCACTGGTAAATGTCATCTGATCAAAAACGCGGCTGGTGTCGCTGTAGTACCAGACTATCACAGCACCATCTGGCGCCGGCTCAATTGTTGCCCAGTTGTGCTGGAGCATACCCACAATCTTGACCCAAGGGTCCGGAACTTGCTTCGGCAACACTGCGCCAAAAACGATCTGACTCTGCCGGCTGACGAGGCTGCCCCTCTTTTCGTTGATGCTGTCCGGTCCCTTGTCGTCATTATCTGACATCTCAAGTCCGCTCCTGTAGTGGCTTGGCCCAACCGTCCCCAGCCGAAACCTTGATGCCATCGGGCTGGTAGCCTTGTTTCACAAACTCGGCCGCGCGCTGCTTCGCAAGTGCCTGTGCGGCAGCCCACGAGCCTGCGTTCAGCAACTTGCTAATCGCGGGATGAATCCCAATTTCAATGGCGGCCAGTTCTCGTTCCGCGGCCATCGATCCGTCTACGAGGGGCGCCGCCAGCGACAGACTTGGCTCATAGTGAAACCGCCATTCATCCTTTGGCTCGGGCAACGCGTTTGCCATCCTTCCATCTGCCGGCGGGTCTATCCAAAGAAAGCGAAGCTCATCGTTCTGAAAATAAGCGAATGATCCAATATGCAGCTGGCAAGGGGAAGTGCCGATATGATGAAGCCGTTTGGCCTGATCTTTGGCAGCCTTCTTCTCGACTTCTGTTGGCGCGGCAGATCGACCTTTGCTTTCGAAGGCGTGCCATTCGCCCGCCAAGTCTTGGCCGAACAGGTCGGGTCGCGATCGCCCGCCAAGGGCAAGCTTCAGACTTTTCGGATAGACATCCAGATGGAGAAGCCAAGGGGTGTTCAGAAGCTTCCAAGCAAATAGCTTGCAAAGGGTCATACCAAGGAAATAGCTGACCATCCCCTTTTCCGTTGGATCGAGCGCCTTGAATGCTGGCGTCCGAACCAGATAACCCCCCTTAGTTTGTTCGACTGCCAGCCTGACCAGGGAAAGCCTGAAAATCGCTTCGTGGAACGATGACGGCCCATGGCGGAACACATGGTAGGTGCTGGGTCTGCCGATCGTGAGCGCGGCCCAGAGCAATTCATCCCAACTTGTGGTCAGAGTACCGGAAGCGATGCCAAGCGCGGCTGGGAAGTCCTCACTTGTGTAGCTAATATTCAGGGTCATTAGGCGTTGTCCATGCGATCAGGCGCCAAGGTCAGCAGATCGATGCGGCCACCGTGGCTGGTTTCCTCCTCCGGGCCGATGATAATCCACTCGGGCGACAGCATCTGCCGCGCCGACACGATCATCTTTTCCAGCAGGGCTTCATTTGGAATCTGGGTTTCGGGCAAGGCTTGCGTGCGTTTGCCCGCGCGCCAGATGCTGTGTTGCTTTGGCATCGTTACCCTCTTTCGTTACTCTGCGGTTGGCGGCGATGCCAACAAGCTGCAGCCTTCGATTGTATTCCGCTGCAGGATCATGGTCAGTCCAACGGCCCAGCCAACACGTCCCAGGGCGTGATCATGCGCTGCATTGGTTCATTGGCCTTTCCAGAAGCAGTGACGAACACAGCGCCGATTCGCGTCGTGGGTGTCCTCAGGGCCTTGAACCGTTCGGCAAGGTCATCCAGCGTGGTTCCCGGCCTTACGAACTCAAACGTTTCTGTATGGTCGGCATCAAGGCGGCAATGTTGAAGAATGTCGGCCACGGTCATGTCGCGGCTGATGATCGTCTCGCTCGCAGCCCATAGGTGATCGAACACCGCCGCCTCATTGAATACGCCGATAACGATGTCATCAGTGGCTAGGATGGGGAGATGGCTGAAGCCGAAGCGCTTCATGTCGGCTGCCAAGTCCCCCAGTCTGTCAGACAAGTTGGCGGTGCGAACTTGCTTGCGCGTAACGCCGACGGAGTTTGCCATCGGCGGCCGCTGTAGCCGATTCAGCACACCTTGGACCTCTGCCAGGAAGCTGTCGGAGATGAGTACCGCATCGCCAACCGACTGATGCTGCGGGTGGGCGAGCAGGTTTCGCACGTCCCTGATATAGCGGAGCACCCGCTCCTGTTTCCGCACAACCGGGTCCCGCGCCGCCGCCTGCATAACCTCGAAGCTATGCATTCCGGGCTGCCCGGCACGCTTGTTGACCTCTCTGGTAAGAGATTCATATACCTTGATGAATTGGTCCCGATTGGTAGCCATTCGTCAACTCTTTCAACTGCAACGAGCCGCTCCGTGGATGCTCACGGGCCCGCTGCAGGGCAGCGATGAGCCCGATCGGCGGATCACTTCACCCTCTCGATCAACGTACGCAGGATGATCAGGAAGGATATGATTTCCTTCTCCAGCTGAACCTCATTCAACGCGGGCATTTCTTTCTCCAGGCCTTGGTCCAGGTGGAGGATAGCATTTGCACGCTTCCGCAGGCGGTGAAGTGCGGCAATGGTCACCCCCGGTGGCAGCACCCGCGCTGAATTGCTGATCCGGTCAGCCAACTCGCTGCCTTGGACCCGATAAAGATCGCGAAGGGCCGCCTCCAAGATGGACCGCATAACCGCGATGGCGGCAAACGGCGCGCCATAGATGAAGGCCTGCTGGGCCTGCTGCAGGTTCTTCAAAAGCGAGAGCCTGTCGGCGTTCCCCGTCTGCGCGGCAACAGCCCTGGGCACCAGAACGAACGGCACCAGAGCGTGCCGGCGAAGCACGCCGCGCAGGTCAAGGCCAGGGTCGTTGGTCAGGCGCTGCCACGTTTCGATCCCGCTCTTGATCTCGTCGATATAGTCATCCTTTCCCGCCCAGCGCTCGTCATTCCAAGCGTCCTCCACTGCGAATTTGACAGCATCCGAAACCGTACTGGCTTCATACTGCGCCGTCGCATCTGCAGTGGTCCAGCGCGCATCAGCTGATGGCGGCCTTGTGTCGACGTTGTCGATCAGTTCGGGGAACCAGTCCAACATCCAGATCGTGCTGAGGACGGTCTCATAGCGCTCTTCGTAATCGCGCCAAGCGGTCTGAAAGGCCGGGTTCACGGGCAGCGCAAATTTTTCGGCCGTGCGGCGCTCATGCTCTCTCAGCGGCCTCGCAACGTCATAGACCTTCACGCACAGCGCCCGCATGCTCGAGTCCTTGGCGGCAAAGCTGCCCAGCGTTTCGGGCGCGTCATCGCACCAGTCTTTCAAATGCGCAAAGGCCGCCATGAAGGCCATCACTTCGGCAGAATCGCTGCCGCCGCTCATGCTGCCTTTTCCAGTTCTGCAGGCGCCAGCGCTTCATGGAGGAGGGCTTCGAGGAGGCGGGTGCGGGTGGTGTTGGTTGTGGTCAGGGCGGCTTCCAGCTGGTCACACAGGGCCATCAGGGCCTCCACCTTGGCCACGATGCGGTGCTGTTCAGAGAGTGGAGGCAGCGGGAATACCATCTTGCCGAGGTCGGTTATTGAGATGTGCTTTATGGCAACGCCAGCCGTTTTTTCTTGCAACACATCCTGCGTTTGTGGCGACTCCAACACAAGCTTCAAATATTTCCGATCAAAATGACATGATCGCAACCACATAACTGCTACACTTTGATTTATGCAAAAAGGCAAGTGAACATCAGAGACAATTGCCACTCTGCCGATCGATCCATCTTTTGTGATTAGAATATCGCCTGGTTGCGGCTTGTCTTTTTCATTAAGTGCATCGAATGCAGATTGCGGTGTCAGACTAGCTGTCTCAAGGATGATCCGGCCTTCGTTAACATTCTTCCCTGTAACGATTGGCACCCCTTTTTCGACATGCTCCATCGGCCGGGTAAATCCGTAAGTAATCCAGTTCGTGATTTGATCCCATCGGGTCCAACACCAACCCTTTGGAGTCGTGCACCATTTTTCACTGTCGGCGATAGCTGCAACCTTTTTGGGCCTATAGAGATCGTGTTCCAGCTTAAGTTTAAGCGCCTTTGAGAGTTCTGAGCTTGCAGGCTCATCGGCGGGCTCCTGCTCCACCAATCGGCCGCGGACGGCGAGGTTGAGGATGGTTTGGCGCAGGGCCTTGATCTGGTCGGGGCGGGTGGTGAGGGCGGGGAGGGTTTGGAGGGCGAAGCGGGCGTTGTTGGTGGCATCTTCGGCGCTGGCGTCGGGCGCGGTGAGGCGGGCGAGGGTGGCGGCGGCCAGCCGATCGCGCGTGGCTTCGCGGGCGTGGCGGGCGGCTTCGAGCCGGTCCAGCAGCGCCATCAATTCATCCACCTTCGCCACAATCCGCCGCTGCTCAGCTGTGGGCGGAAGCGGAAATGGTGTGCTTACGATCTTGACCTTGGAAATGTTGGGTTGGGCACCGCCTTCGCTCGCCGCATGGAACGCTGATCGCTGGGCCAGCAGAAAGTAAAAAAGATAGCGATTGAAAACGCCTGGGAACGGGGTGCAGCCGCAGACTGCTTGGTTGGTGACTGCCTCTTCCCCGAGAATGGCAAGCTTTCCGATCGTGGCGCCATACATGGCGATCAAGACATCTCCCGGCCTATTGATACGAAAGGAGCCGTTCGCAATTGCTTCCTTGGTAAGCGTTTCCTCTGATCCGACTAACCCAATTCGGTCACCCAGTTCGCCGGACTTCAGCCACGTGTAGCCGCCTCCATAAGCCCCGCTTTCCGATCTCGATGGAGTTGACCCTGCTCCCCAGTCTCCAATGGCACCAAGGGTTGTCCAAGCCCAACTCGGCGGAAGAGCCGGAAGGTTGCCGGCCGAGATATCAGAGGATGTCTGGCCAGCCCTAATGAGACGGGCCTTGACCATCTTTGCTTTCTCAATAGCTATTTGCGCTCGTAGCTCTGCTCCAGAACCTTCGGACAGATCCTGAAGCACCAGCTTACCCCGCACAGCCAGATCCAAGATCAACTGCCGAAGCCGCACTACAGCATCAGGAGCTTCCGCAACCCGCTCATAAAGGGCGATCAGCCGTTCGGCGATCATCGAGCCAGCGCCTCGGCCAGAATGGCTTTCAGCTGGTCGCGCAGGCTGGCAACGTCCCCTTCCGCGCTATCCAGTTGGGCCAGCAGGGCTTCGGGATCGCCATGGTCTTCGGCGACGCTGTGCGGGTTGTTGATGTCAAGATTGTAGCCGCGGGCCTTCACCTCATCGGCGCTGACCTTCCACGCGTGTTCATTCTCTACCCGGCCTTCGCGGGCCGGGCCGCCCCACCAGGCGGCGCAATCGGCGAGATGCTCCAGCCGGATCGGCTTGGTCATTGAATAAGCCTTCTGGCCTTCGGGCACCCGATGTTCCCAGAACCAGATATCTTTGGTGGGCGTGCCCTTTTCGAAGAACAGCAGATTGGTGCCGATGGAGGCATAGGGGCGGAAAACGCTGTTGGGCAGGCGTACGATGGTGTGGAGGTTGCACTCCTCCATCAGATGCTCCTTCAGCCGCGTTTTCACACCTTCGCCGAACAGCGAGCCATCGGGCAGCACGACCGCGGCACGGGCACCGGGTTTCATCAGGCGGATGATCAGCGCCAGGAACAGATCGGCGGTTTCGCGGGTGCGGAAATGCGCCGGGAAGTTGGATTCGATGCCATCCTCTTCCTTGCCGCCAAAGGGCGGGTTGGTGAGAATGATGTCCACCCGCTCATCCTTGCGCCAATCGACATAGGGGCGGGCCAGCGTGTTGTCGTGGCGGACGAAGCTGGCATCCTCGATGCCGTGCAGCAGCATGTTGGTGGCCGCCAGCATGTGGGGCATCGGCTTTTTCTCGACGGCGCGCAGGGCGCCCTGCATCAGCTTCTCATCCTCTGGCCGCTTCACATAGCGATCACGCATGTGGCGGATAGCGCAGGTGAGGAAGCCGCCGGTGCCACAGGCCGGATCGAAAAGCACTTCGCCCGGCCGAGGATCGACCATCTGCACCATGAAGGCGGTGACGGCGCGCGGGGTGTAATATTCCCCGGCGTTGCCGGCCGATTGGAGATCGTTGAGCAGCTGTTCGTAGATGTCGCCAAAGTGCTGGCGATCGGCCAGGTTATTGAAATCGATGCCGTTGATGCGGTTGAGCACCTGCCGCATCAGCTGGCCGGATTTCATGTAGTTATAGGCATCTTCGAAGACGCCCTGCACCAGCCGGTGGCGAGGGCTGGCGATGGTGGGCAGGATCTTCAGCTTGGGGAACAAGCGGTCGTTGACGAAGGTGAGCAAGTCATTTCCGGTGGTGCCTTCCGGATCGGCCGCCCACGTGCGCCACTGATATTCGGCCGGAATGGGCGACGTGTAGCCGGGGTTCAGCAGTTCCAGTTCCTGATCCTGATCGTCGATGATCTTCAGGAAGAACATCCACGCCAGCTGGCTGACGCGCTGGGCATCACCATCGACGCCGGCATCCTTGCGCATGATGTCTTGAATGGATTTGACGAGGGTGCGGACTGACATGGGGGTCAATAGCCTTGGAGCTTGGCGAAAATGGCGGCTTCGATATCACAGACGCGGAGGTGGGGATGGCGTTGGAAAACTGCAGCTTGGATAGCAAGACAGTCCTGCAGGAGCGCGGTGTAGCCAGCTATGGATTCACGATAACCTAGCTTCGTGCGGATGACGCTATCGAGGATAACTGCCTGCCTTGGAGCAAGAAATCCAACCAACTTTGATGCAAAGGATTGCCCAAGGTAAGCACATTGAGCAACAGCTGTAACGGCTGCGGGTACGTCGCCTGCTTGGACAAGACCGAAGGCGGCACGCAAGCAATTAGCGAAGTCGTGGTCTTCGTTTTGATCATCAAATCGGCCAACTAGGCGATGTCCTCCGCCCCATCGCATTACCGCCGTCGCAAACCGTTTTGCATGATGCGGTTCGAAGCCGCTTTGGACCAAGGCTGCAGCGCAAGCTTCTAGTCTCTGTGGCGGTTCCCATTGGCAGAGATGAGCCGCAAGAAGGGCGGGTAAGTCCGCGAACGAGACAATTTGCGGTCCCTGTGCCTGGGGAAGAGTCAGCCTAAAGGCTCCCTGATCGGCCAAGATTTCAATCGGCATTTCTTAACTCGCCTGCAGATACAGAGCATTCTGCAACTCGTGCACAGCCTGCTCGAACGCGGGTTTGCCACCGAAGGCCTTTACCAGCTCTATCGGCGTGCCCAGTGTGTTGAACGGCGGGATCCGCAGCACATTCGTGTCGTCAAGGTTCAACACGCCTTCATCGGCATACTTCACCAGAAGCGCGTCGAGCACGGCGCGGGCTTTGTCGCCATATTTGGCGAAGGCGTTGCGCTTTTGCACATTGGCCGCCCGCTCTTGCCGGGTGAGCGGCTTGGCGTCGAAGGCGACGTGGCAGATGAGATCGAACGGGTCGAGATCTTTGCCCAATTCGGCGAGGATCGGCTCGATCGGCAGGCCCTCCGCCTTAAGCTCATCGATGATGGCCTGCTTGCGCTCCTCGGCGTTCCAGCGCGCCAAGAACGCATCCAGACTGGCGAAGCGCTTGCGGATGGCCTTCTTGGTGAAGTCGCGCAGGGATTCCGTGATCAGCTTGCCGTTCTCGTCCAGGTATTCGACCCGCTCAGCCACGATGACGGCCTTCACGCCATCGACATAGATCTTCTTCTGGGGCCCGCCGCCACCTTCCCCACCGGTTGGCCCCAGGGGATTGATCAGCACGGTCTCGCCGCCCCCATGGTCGCCGCCGCCTTCACTGCCGGGCTCGTCTCCACCCTCCGGCGGCTCCGGAGGATCAATCGGCTGGCCGGGCTGCGGCGCATAGATCTGCACCGGTTCGCCATCGAAATCGGGATCTGCGAAGTGGTTAGTGGCGCCGCGGAAATCGAGCACGGTGAAGTAGAATTTGTGGCTGTCCTCATGCACCCGGGTGCCACGGCCGATGATCTGCTTGAACTCCGTCATCGAGCCAACCTCACGGTCGAGCACGATGAGCCGGCAGGTCTGCGCATCGACCCCGGTTGAAAGCAGGCGCGACGTGGTCACCAGGACTGGGTATTTCGATTCAGGATCGATGAAGTTATCCAACTGCGCTTGGCCCTCAGGGTCGTTGCCGGTGATGCGCATCACATACTTGGCGTTCTCCGCAACGAGATCGGCATTCTCGTTGATCAGCGCCTGTCGCATGCGGGCGGCATGTTCCTGATCGACGCAGAAGATGATGGTCTTCTGGTAGCGGTCCTGGCTCTCTTTCAGGAACTGGCTGACCTTGTGGGCAACCAGCCTGGTGCGGTCGTCCAGCACCAGCGTGCGGTCGAAATCCTTGGAATTGTAGATCCGATCCTCGACCTCTTGCCCGTCACGATCGAGCTGGCCCTTCTCCGGGCGATAGCCCTGCACGTCGCGATCAATGTGGACCTTCACCACCTTGTAGGGGGCGAGGAAGCCATCGCGAATGCCTTGCTTCAGGGAGTATGTGAACACCGGGTCGCCGAAATAGGCGATGTTGGAGACATATTTCGTTTCCTTCGGCGTGGCAGTGAGGCCGACCTGGGTGGCGCCGGAAAAGTAGGTGAGGATCTCCCGCCAGGCGGCATCGTCGGCGGCGCTGCCGCGGTGGCACTCGTCGATGACGATCAGGTCGAAGAAATCCGGCGAGAATTCACGGAAGAGCTTCTGCCGCTCCTCCGGCCCGGTGATGGCTTGGTAGAGGCCCATATAGACCTCATATGCGGTTTCGATCCGGCGCTTCTTGTCGAGCGCCAGGGTCAGATCCTCGGTCGAGCCATCCGCCCGTTCGATGGTCTTGGCGTTGGTCGAGAGCTTGGCCATCGCCCCGCCAAAAGGGCGGAAATCGTTCACCATCGTCTGATCGATAAGGACGTTGCGGTCGGCTAGGAACAGGATCCGCTTCTTGCGGCCGGCCTTCCACAGCCGCCAGATGATCTGGAAGGCTGTGTAGGTCTTGCCGGTGCCGGTCGCCATCACCAGAAGGATGCGGTCTTGGCCCTTGGCGATGGCTTCAATGGCGGCGTTGACCGCGTTGACCTGGTAGTAGCGGGGCGCCTTGCCGCTGCCGTCGTCGTAATAATCCTGGAGGAGCGTGGCCTCGGCCGCAGCATCCAAGCCTTTCCAGGTGCGGTAACGGGCCCAAAGCTGATCGGGCGACGGAAACTGGTCGAGCGACAGATTGGCCTCGACGGGCTGGCTGTTGCCAGTCCGGTCGTGGAACAGGAAGCCATCGCCATTCGATGAGAAGACGAACGGGATGTTCAGCGTCTCGGCATATTCCAGCGCCTGCTGGATGCCGTCGCCCACACTGCGTTTGTTGTCCTTGGCTTCTATGATGGCGAGCGGGATGTTGGGTTTGTAATACAGGATGTAATCCGCTCGCTTGCCCTTGCCGCGGCTGACCATCTTGCCACGGACAATTATGCGGCCCTTTGTAAAAGACACCTCTTGGCGAACTTGCAGAAGCTCATCCCAGCCGGCCTGACGAAGGGCCGGGGCAATGAACTTCGTGCAGATATCCTGTTCGGAGAGGCCCTTCTTATCCACGCTCGGAAACTAACCCCCACGACGAGTTTGAGCAAAATGATTTGAGGATTCTCTTTCAACACTTGAACACATGTTGCCTGTGCCAAGCTAGAAAGTTGGGATGGGGCCTGTCTAAGGCGCGCATGGGCGACAGAGCGCGGTTGGTGCGGTTGACCATGGCGCGGATTCCATCGGGATCGTTTGCTTGGCGGCTAACCAAAATCTCTAGGTCGTCATCGAGGCTGATCAGGCCGCGATCAAACATCCAGTGCACTGTTCCGGACATGGCTATGCCGTTGGTGATGATGTCCGGCCCGCCTTTTTCAACCGGGCGAATGTGAGCGGCTTCGACCTCAGCTCGGCCGCCTCCGTTGATCAACTTCAAGCCCGTGACTGCACAGCGGGCGTCATAGGCGCTTACGACGCGCTTGCGGAACAGCTTGTCGCGGACCAGCCGCGACGCCAAGTTCGCTACGCGATCACGCTCAATCTCAAAGGTGAAGGGCGTCTGCTCTTCCCTCACCGAATAATCTTCCGCGGCATCGATCCGGGGGAGGAAATCGTCATCGTAAGCGAGCCCGAGGTCCAAGATACGATTAAAGTCAGCGACCGAAAGTGGGCGTACTGCGGACTGGGCGCGGCCGGAAAGGCGCCCATGTTCGTTCAAAACGCCCTGCTCGACATATCCGCTAGAGCCATGAAAGGGTACGGGCACTGCAAAATCCAGATAGCTGCCAGGTTCGATCGTCGCAATGAACATGCCCGTAGCTCGGGGGTCAGGCACGACCTCTGCAATCCTCGCGATGGCAAAATAGCCGCGCGGAACCTGCGCCTTCGTAGGCTCGTAATAGATTATCCAATCACCAATACAGGCGTTAATTCGCCCGAGATACTGCTTCGGGAACTGATAGCGCTCCGATGGACTGTCATCGTAAATCGAGTCGCTGCGATGTATGAGCACGGCTTTAGCCATCACCGAGGAATAACAGCGAGCCGTGAAATGGCAATGCGCTGGCGGCCTGCCAGGTCAGCAACCAGACTGCGCAAAGGGGGCAAACAAGAACCATTCAGCCCGCGTGAAGCAGCGTCAGTTTGGCGCGCAGCAACCGCCCTGCGCCGCGCAGTCGCTGCATGTCAGCTGAATACAGCCCATGCTTGGCAGCGTTTTGGTTGCCTTTAGGTGCGCCTGGGGAGGGGCCTCCGTGCATCCTGCAACGGCCGTTCGTCATCGGCAGGGATCGGCATGGCCTCCCGCTTCGCGTCTTGGCACCGCAGAAGGTCACGGCCGCCATCGGTGATTGCATGGGGTTGTTCCTCGCTTTTTGGCAGCGCCCCGCCCCCGGTGTGGACGTCGCCCACAATGGCCTGGCCGCCGGGATAAACGTGCACATGCTCCACTTTTACTCGCTGTTCGCCGCCGCGCCGCAGCTTGGCAAGCGCTTCTGCCTGAAGTGCATAGGTGCGCATCAGCTTGACGGCCAGATTACCCAAGACCTCGGTTTGCTGCACCCAATCGGCCTGCTTTGCGCGCCAGGCCATTTCCATCGCCAGATCATGGGTAGCGGCCAACTGGGCCAGCAATAGTGCCTCCACCTCGCTGGCGGGCTCGAAGGCATCGAGGAGCGCGAGGAATGCATTCAATCGCTTCACATCCGTGGTGGACTGACCGTTCCACCGGCCTTGCCGCGCCAATTGGTCCACCAGCATTTCGGCAAATTCGATCGATCGCGTCCCGGCGGCGGATGCCAACTGCGCCAGCCAGCCCAGCTTTTCGCTATGTGGTGCAACGATGCTGTTTCCGGCCAAAGCCGCTTTCACGGGTTCCCGGCGCTGCAGGTAGGCGTCTATGGCGCGTTCGATTGCTGCATTTTCACCGGCATCAGGCGTGCGCGTCCGTGGGGGCAGGGTAGCCTTGCCAGTTCCCTTATTACGCTTCGCCATCGAGCTGTTCCTCCTGCCTTTCCGCATTGTTCCATCTTCCGCCATCGATCGGTCGTTCACAGCCACGGCTCAGGCAGCTCGGGCTCAACGCCATCGGGCGCATGCTGCGGTACCAGGCTCAGCTCGGCTTCGAGCAGCGCGAGATAGCCGGGTTCATCCGGCACCGGCTGCGGGCCGGCTTCGATATCGTAATCCTCTTCGTTGGCGGGGCAGCCAGCGGCCCCGCCAGCTCTATCCGAAGGATATGGGGGTGTTTGTGTGCGGGGTTGTGCGGGGGTTATGCGGGGATTGTGCGCCGTTGGTGCGGACGTTGGTGCGGGGGTTGTGCGCGCGCTGGTGCGGGGTTGGCCAGTCTCGTTTCGGGCAATTCCATGCACCGGCAAACGCCGCCGTTCATGGCGCCAAAGCTCCTGATTGGCGATGATCGTGCTGTCATTGAACAGACGTTCCATCGCGTGTTCAAAGGCCCTTTTGCCTACGCCGCCGGCCTCTCGCATGTGCGCAAAAATGGCCGGCGCATAATTCTTGCCAGGCATATGCGACACGTTTCGCCGCTGCTCCATAGCCGCATCCAGGCACCGCAAAAAGGCCGCTTCTTCCACCGCCCGCCGGCCATCGGTCCGGGCAATATCACCCTCGCCATAGAACGCACCGTCGTGCCAGATCATGCTCAGACCCTCGCCCTTACGTGCGCTGTTGGCCTTCCCTCGTGTCAATATGCGGCGGTCACTGTCCTCAATTTCCTCGCCCTTCTCGTTCAATTCGCGCTTCAAGAGCAGGCGCGTGCGCACCGCATTCTCCCACGCCATCGTTCCAGCAAATTCGCTGCCTGCCCCCTTGGCCACATGCCCTGCCAGCACCACAGCAGCATCACAATCCAGCGCGAGTCGCGAGAGGGCATTGCAGAATACGGTTACCTCTCGGGGGTCGTTGAGGTTGCCAACAAAGAGCTGCATGGCGTTGTCTAGCGCGATGACTTTCGCACCGATCTCAAGTGTGGCCTCGCGGATTTCATGATAGAGAACGCTTGGGCAGAACCTGCCGTCTTTGCCGATGACGCCCAGCGGGTTGTCCATGCCCATGCGCACAATAAGGTGCATCCGCCCGTCATAGCTGGCGATGCGCCGCCCAAACGCTTTGGCGATAGTAACCTGACGACGGTGCAGCTCTTCCAAATCGTCCTCGCAGTTGACATAGAGGCACGTTACCGGGGCAGTGCCGCGCACGCCTATGAACACATCACCGAGCGATATGGCGGACAGCCATTGCTGTATCAGTAGCGACTTGCCAGTGCCGCCAGCGCCGGCAATGAGGGTGATTGCGCGCGGTAAGATCCAGCCCGGCACGACCCATTCGCGCCCAGGCACGGGCTGGCCGTCCCATACGCCCACGTTGATGACCTGAACGCCATTGATGGACTGCTGCTTGGCTTCCTCGCGGCCCCAATCGGCAAAATGGCGGACGTTCATCCCGTCACCTTCCTCCATGTCACGTTGCCACCAATTGCTGCTGGCCGACCGTGACGGTCGGCAACCGCGCGGCTTTCAGGATCGCGTCGGCCAGCGGTTGCCGGAGTTTGGCGACGTCGATTTCGATCTGATCGGCGGCCATGATCGGCATGAAATTGCCGATGCCGGTCGGGTGACCGATCATGGCGAGGCCCGGCATGGTCACCTGTTCCAGCATGTCGGGCGTCCGGTGCGCCACGCCGGCAGCCTCGATGCGCCGCAAAGCCTCCTTGCGCTGCGCCACCCAGTCGCGAGCAAAGTTAAGGCCATTCGCATAGACCTTGCCCGGGCCAACAGCCTGCCCGCCCCAGAAGCCGACCAAGCGGGCATCATCGGCCCAGCGCATCACCCCGGTAGCGCCATCGATCAACAGGATATCGCCGTCGCTACTCAGCGTGTCGGACGCGGCAATCCACCAGGCATCATCAACCTGAAGCGGCGCGAACGGGAGCATGGCCCACCAATCCGCCCAATCGCAATGCAGCGCCCTGGCCATCGCATAGTGGGCCGGCGAGCGCTCCTCGCTCCGGTATATGGCGCGGTGGGCGAGATACCAGTTCTTGGCAGGCCACTTCACCAGACTTCACCCGCAGAAACGAGCGAGAGTGTTATTTTTCCACCGCATGAATCAGGCCGCCTGATCACGCATCGCAGCCAAGTGCGCGTCCACCACGTCGGACGGCCAATAGAGTCGGGCGCCGAGCTTGATCGGCCTCGGCAGGCGATTGGCGGCGAGATCATTATAGATCGCGCTACGGCTACGGTTGCCTAGCTTGGCGCGAAGTTCAGTGAGAGTGAGATATTGGGTCATTGGACCGTCCTTTTGGGTTTGGGACGGTGCAACAATGTCTCCTCGTGTGATTCAGTGGGATTATAGCTGAAAATCAGAAATTAGACTGTAAGTTCCTTGCCGTCCGCAAAAGTGCACCTGCCGCCTGAGGCGGGGGGTGGAGAGTATCCACCGGAGGGGTTCTTGTATCGGGACAACACCCCTTGCGCGTAGAAGATCTCAGCAATTTCCTGCAATGTTGCACCCGCTTCCTTCGCGTCCAAGATTCTTAAGTAATCTAGCCACTTCTTGGGATGTCTGCGCCTTTGGACAGACCATCCCTCCTTAGCAAAAACCTCCTTCAACCAAGCGGTCGCATTCTGGGCTTGTGGAGAAAGAGGCCTTTCCGAACTAAATGCGATGGCGATCTCAATTGGTTCGACAACCAGCAACTCCCGCCCCTCATCCCAGAGCAGGCCTTGCTTCTGTTCGTCGGTCAAATGGATGTTTGCTATCCTCAGTACATCTTGCAACGTCTGCCGGGCAGGCATTCTCACTATGCCATCGCCATTCACCGCGTCGCCACGAATTGTGATGATCGCATCTTTGGGCTGATCTCCGATGCGAGGGTTGGGCAGGCGTAGGTATCCGAACTCCAGCGATAGTCGTCGATCCAATGCAATTGAGAAGCCTCGCTCGCTAATTCCTGAAGGGGCGGGGTCTCCCAATAAATCGGCCTGCCTGCGCTGAATCTGAAGGCTACCCGGTGCAAGTTGGTCGAACACGATTCGCACATCATGGCGCCGCCGGTAGAACTCCCATCGCCACCGGTTGTTGCTCCAACCCTTGGTGTCACCGTAGACTGAAGGATCATTCCAGTCGGGGATACCCCATTCGTTCAGTGCCGGCGCAACTCCAGAGGTTTTTTCGGGCTTTGTCGGTTTTGGCTTTGGTGCGGAAGTCATTTTGCAGCCGCCAGCTTTATCACCGCGCCGCTGCCACCTGTGACGTAATCGGCCCACCGTTCGGCCAGCGCTCGGCGCTGTTCGAGAAAATCGGTGCGTCGGTACGCCCGCACCACAGCACCATCTACCACGTGCGCCAGCATAGCTTCTGCCACTTCGTGCGGGGCGTCGGTAGCTTCCGCCAGCCATGTGCGCAGCGACGTGCGGAAGCCGTGTGGGCGTGCCGCAAGCCCGCGCCGTTCCATATGCCGGCCCAGCGTTGCGTCAGACATCACGCCCTTGCGAACGGACGGAAACAGAAAACCGTCACGCGCAAAGGGCGTGGCCATTTCGATCAGGCGTAGGGCTTCGGCACACAGCGGCACGCGAAAGGCTTCGGTTGCGCCCTTTCGGCCCTTCATGTCTTCCGCTGGCACCGTCCACACATCGCCGCTGATTTGATCGAGCCGGATATGGCGCAGCGGCTTTGAACGGACCCCCGTCAGGATCGCCAAGCGCAGGGCAAGGTGCGTCAGCGTCGGTTCGGCCAAGCTGGCGTAAAAAGCCGGCACATCCTTCCAAAGCATGGCAGGGATATTCTGTGCCACGTGCCGTGATTTTCCCAGCAGCGCCCGCGCCTTTTCGGTGGCTTGTAGGTCAACATCCAGCCCCATCGCCGCCGCGTGTTTCAGCACGATGCCCAGCCGGTTAAGCGCCTTGCGCGCCGTGTCGGCCTTCACGTGCCACAGCGGTTTGATGACGCCCACGATGTCGCGTTGATCAAGTTCGGTAACGGGCGTCTTGCCCAGCTTGGGCAGAACGTGAAGCGTCAGCGGCGAAAGCCAGCGGCCCGCCGTGCCATCGCCCTTCAATTCGGCTTTGCGGGCTTCAAAGCAATCGGCGGTGATCGTCGCCAGCGATATGTCAGCGCGTGAAGCTGCGCGGCGTTCGGCTTCACGTTCCTTAATCGGATCGCGGCCACTGGCGGCGACAGCCCGCCACCGATCGGCAGCCGCGCGGGCGTCGGCCAGTCCAAGTGATGGAAAGCCGCCCAGGCCCATTTCGCGCCGCCTTCCATGAACGGTAACGCGCAGCACCCATTGCGCGCCGCCATCATCACGGACAACCAGCCACAGCCCAGCACCATCTAGATGCTTGCCGGGTTCGGGCTTCTTCATGAAGCCAGCGGAAAGCCGGTTGCGCGCGCTCATGTCATCCACCCAGTTTCAGTTGCCGTTCCATCCCCTGAATTGTCCCCCTTTTGATGCTGGATAAGGAAAGGCAGCACAAGCCGGGGAAGCGCAATTCAAGACAGCCGCACGATGACAGAAAGGGGGATATTGGACAAGGAAAAACACGCAAATACAGTTACTTGGCGCCCTCATCCGGCACCACCCAGCCGCCTAACCCGGGATTGGCTGGGATAATGCGGGATTGTTCTCGCGTTTTCCGGCTGTTGTGGGGGGCCTGCGCATCGCACTTTTTTCCAGAGGCGCAGGTGCGCGGCGCGCGCAGCCCGGTTTTGGCCAGATATCTCTGAGGCCCGAATAAGCAGTCGTCAGATGCGATGGTAGAAGGATGCGGAGTGGACGCCGTTAGCGTCGAATGGCCGACCGCACCTCTAGGCGAACCCGAGCATGCGGCGCTGCTCATTGCAGTCGAGCGGCAGGTTTGTGATTTTGGCAAGGCGCTGGCGCGTGAGTGAAGCCGGCTGGCGCCCTTCGATGATCGCCTGGACGATGGACGGCGCCAAGGTCGCCAGACGCAGCAGCAAGGTGAAATAGTTGTTGGTGAACCCCTGGGCTTTCGCAATCTCGGCAACGCTCACGTCTCTGGCCGCGTGCATCGCAGCGTTGGCAGCACGGGCTATTGAAAGCAATCTGACCAGAGCTGGATCGACCAGCCTATCCTCGTTGCTTTCCGGCTCGGCAATGACCAATCGCACCTCCGGGCCACGGCGCAGCTTAACGATTGGAACCGAAAGCAGATGGATCGGCATTTGGGCGGCATCTGGGCTGTTAGCCGTCTCCGACCGATAACCTGTGTGTGAAAGAAGCGGCAGCAAGTTGATCGAGCAGGCTCGCAGAGGCCGCTGAGAGGCCTCCGAGAGCCTGCTCCTGAAGCCGAAATGCAATGCCGCGCAGCAGCAGATCGGGAGTCAGTCGCGGGGGAGACGCCCGATAGACGCGGCGCCATTCGGCACGAAGCCGGGCGGGGGTCATGGCGGCAAGAGCCGCGAGTTGGCCGCTGATGTCTGCCATGATCAGGCTGCTTTGGTCACAGCAATGACAGCGACAGCCTCGTCCGTTGCGACGTCGGCGGCCACGATCCGATAGCTGCCTTCGCCTGACTTGCGAGTCTCTCGAACAAGCCTGGCGCCTTTCTTACGCAGGCCTGAGAGCAGCGCGCGCACGCTGTGTGGTTGACATTGGGTGGCCGCGCAGAGATCGGTGGTGGTCGCACCGCGAGGGCGTCGGAGCAACTTCGACATCTGCGCTGACTTAGTGGGAATGGCCGGTTTGCGATGCTGCCCTCGCGCATGGCGTTCCGGTCTGTCTTCGGATTTCACTACTGCTTCTCTGGTGTGCGGATCGTTGAGATCGGTCATGGTAAGGCTCCAAGGGAGCGGACACCCAATATGCCGGCGTTCCCACGAGCCGAAGCCTCAATCTTGCGGATCTGAGGCGGTGTTCGGCGCCAATCGGTGACGCGACTGACCGTTTGAGCAACGCTCTTTCGGGACGAGAAGTCCAGTTACCGTTCGTCGGGTTTGCGCTCCATTCCAGTAGGTGGGGAGCATAGGGAAGAGACTTGAAAGCGGAGTAAGATGCACCGTGTATCTCTAGCGTGCCGCACAATCCGCCCAGACGCCCGTGCCGGGGCGGTCTGCTTCATTCGAACAATTCCCGGTAAAAGCGGCCTGGTAGGCCAACGGCTATCATGGTCATCTCAATGCTGTCGTCCAACCGCGCTGGGCCGCAAAACCAGATGTCTGCCGGGCGCCAATCTGCAGGTCGCTCCCCTCGATATGCCCTTCGAACCGCCTCCTCATGTCAGGTCGATCGCTCTAAGCCGAAGCGCATTGCCGACGACGCTTACCGACGACAACGACGTGGCTGCTGCGGCAATGATCGGGGAAAGTAGCAAGCCGAAGGTCGGGTAGCATCGACTGCCAGATCAGCGGCAGCAACTCGATCGGCAATCCGGCGGCGAGCTGCATCACCGCTGCGATGGCTAGCCGGGAGTTAGTCGTGCTTCATGATCACGCTGCAATTCAAAGCAAGTGAGCAATCACATTTATTTGGCCAATACGGCCTGCCTTTTCGTTCGGCGGCGCACGGCACCGCATTGGCTGCGATGGCGCTTGACCAGGCAAGTTTGCAGCGCCAGCCTTCGCCACGATGGATCGCACTGCAATCGTGATTGCCGCCGGGGGCGAAGCCCGCCGCATGGGCGGCAACAAGCCGGCACGGCTGCTGGCCGGGAAACGGCTAATCGATCATGCGCTGGCCTTTGCGATGCGACCGGGTGGTCCGGTGGCGGTTTCGGCCAACGCGCCAATTGCCGGCGTGGATGTGCCCCATCTGCCCGACACCACGCCCGGTGTTGGCCCGATCAGTGCGCTGGCCAGCAGCATGGATTTTGCTGCCGCACAGGGCTGTGGCACCGTTCTGATGATCGGCTGCGACATGCCCTTTCTGCCGGCCGACCTGCTGCCCTGGTTGCTGGCGGTGCTGCCCGGCTATGGCGCGGCGCTGCCGGAAAGTGGTGGGCGGCTGCATACGATGGCCGGATTGTGGCGGGTCGATCAGGCTGCGCTGGCGGATTACATCGCGGCCGGTGGGCAGTCGCTGTGGGGCTTTGCCGAACGCGCCGGCCTGGTGCGGGTGAGCTGGCCGGAGGGCCCGTTTGCCAATCTGAACAGTCCGGCGGATCTGGCGGCGGCCGAAGCCCGGCTTACAACGCCAGCGCGCTGACCAGGGTGCCGGCCGACAGCGCCGGTTGATCGGGCGGGCAGCGGATCAACCAATCGGCCCGCGCCAGTGCAGCCTGGGCGCTGCTGTCCTGCTGGGCCAATGGCACCAGTCCATCGGCTTCACCACTGGCGCGCACGAAGGTCTCGCGGCAGCCGGTGGCGGGCAATGGCGCTGCCAGCACCAGGCGCTGCCAGCGCAGCGCAGCGGAAACCGTTTCTCCCTGCAGGCGGGCCAGCAGCGGGCGCAGGAACAGCACGGCGGTGACCAGCGCGGCAGAGGGATTGCCGGGCAGGCCCAGCACCCAGCGCCCGCGCG
>Ga0075157_10000637_pt1 | contig 26393 bp, 26 predicted proteins | sample JI81BgreenDNA_FD_70967 | JGI IMG/M metagenome (GOLD analysis project Ga0075157, IMG submission 70967) | Wastewater effluent complex algal communities from Wisconsin, to seasonally profile nutrient transformation and Carbon sequestration -... | ecosystem: Engineered > WWTP > Effluent > Algae...
GCCGGATTTGCAGCCCCATAGCCCGGCTATGGGGCAAAAAGACGGTGAAAACGAAGTTTCGATAAAAATGGACCGCTGCGGGCGGTTTGCAGCCAACGATCTTCTGCCGCGCAGGCTCCTAGCCACCGGGGGCGGTGAACACCGTCAACACACCGGTGTAGCCATGGATCTGGCGGTGGGCGATCTCGCCGCTGGCGAAGAAACCCACCAGGGGCACGTCGCCCAGGGCGTGGCGCACGATCTGCAGTTCGGCGCTCGGCCCGCCAAAATGCGGCCCCCCGCGCCCGGTGCAGCTGACGTACAGGGCGCCCACCATCTGCCGTGGCGGCTGCGCCGCTTCTTCCGCCGCATCCCCCGGCCCGGACCCCACGGTCTCGGGGGCCAGCTCCTCGCGGATTTCGCTGCACACCCGCACCAGATCGGCGCGCGCAGCCTGCGGGCTGCGATCGCAGAACGCCAGGTGTGTGCCCACCGCTGGTGCGGCCGCCACGGCCACACCGCGGCGCCCAGGGTCCAGGCCGATGATGTGGCGCACGCTCACTTCGTCGCCGAACTGCTCCCGCACCCGCCGCTGCGCCAGCGCCGCGTCGGCCCCACGGTGGCGTGCATCGGTCAGCCCCACCAGCCGGCGGCGCAGGGTCTCGATCAGCTGCTGCGGCCGCTGCAGCGACAGCTGCAGCTCACGCAACAGCACGTCAAGCGCCGGTTCGCCGTCCAGACCGAGCAGCAGGTTGCCATCGACCTCGGTGATGACGCGCTCCCGGTCAATCGGCTGCGCACCCTGGGTGACACGCGAGAGCAGCGCGACATCGGGCCCGAAGGCCACGCCACTGAGCCCGCCGTGGAAGACCCCACTGGCCGTGCCCTGCCCGCGCAGGTTGCCGCCGCTGCCCAGTGCGAACTGCACGCTGTCCGCCCGGCTGCTGCACAGGCCGCCGAACACCTGCCCCGAGGCGGTGCGGTCCGCGATCTCGTCGATGAGTTCGCTCAGGTCGGGCGTGGCCGCATCGGCGTGCACCAGGGCGGTGTGGGCCACAAAGCCGCCCATGCCACCCGACGGCGGCAGCGGTGCGACCCCGCTGAACACCCGGTACTGGTCGGGGCTGAGGTCACAGAGCATGACCGCCAGCGCCGGCTCGTCGAAGTACTCGGCCCCGGTCGCGGCGATGCCCAGGCCGGCGGTACCCACCCAGTCGGTCACCTCACGCAGCTCGGCGCTCAGGCATTCCAGGATGGCCGGCGCCTCGGCGGCGTAATGGTCGGTGATGTAGAGCAGGCCCAGCGAGGGCGCGCGGGCATGGCCGGGCAGCGCCATCTGCGCCCGCAGCTGCGCCAGCACCAGCGCCACGGCCATGCGCCACTGCGGGTGGGTGGCGTGCGCGAACGGAAAGCGCTGCATCACGACCCCCTTCAGCGCCGCCGCGCGCTGCGGGGCGCCGGTTTCTTCGCGGCGCTCTGGCGGGCGGCGGGCGCTGGCGCCGCCGCGGGCGCGCCGGGCACCTGGAAACCGGGGAAGAAGGCGGTGGGCCAGTCACCGGCGCCGGCCGACGGCTGCGCCGACGGGGCACGGGCGGCACGCGTGGCCGCTTTTTTGGGGGCTGCCACCTTTTTCGGGGCCGCTTTCTGGCGGGTGGGGGCCGGTGGGGGCGCGGCCTTGCGGGTGGATTTTGGAGTCGCCTTCGGGGTGGCCGGTGCCGCCGCCCGGTGGCCACTGGTGACGGCCCGCGCGGCCGCCTGCCCCATGCCAACCGCGGTGCCCACGTTGCGCGCCACGGTGTCGGCCGCCTTGCCGGCCATGCCGGTGGCGGTCTTGACGGCCTGCTCGGTCAGGCCAGTGGCCACATGGCGGGTGGCGTCGAGTGCACCTTGCTGGGCCATGTCCTTCATGGCGTTGGCGGCGATGGTCTGGAACTGCTGCGACAGGGCACCCCACCACTGCACCGGGTCGATCACCCCACTGGCCGGTGCCGCCGGCCCGGCCGCGGCCTTGGCCGCCGACCGGCGCGGGGACTCTTTCGCCGCCGGCGATTCCTCGGGCGCCGCCGCCTCGGGCGCGGGCGCTGCACCGGCCTGGCCGTAGTTGCGCGGCGGTATCTCCAGCCCCGCGAACTGCGACTTGCCGCCGGTCAGGCCCGAGACGGTGTCGGCCGCCTTGATCTTCAGCGCATTGGCCACATCGCCCAGGCTGAAGTTCATGTTCTTGAGGGTGGCCAGGGTCATCTTCTGCACCTCCAGCGCCTGGATGGTCGCGCCCAGGGCCTTGGCGTTCTGGTCCAGCCAGAAATGCACCGCCTTGAGTTCTTCGATGCGCTTGTCCAGCTCTTCGACGTTGAAGGTGGGCGCCACCCAGTGGCCCAGGTTGGGCATCTGCGGCAGGCTGTTGCCCAGGCCCTGGGCCATGCCGCTGGCGGCCTGCCCGGCCAGGTTTTGCAGAAACTCGAAGCCCGGCACGAATTTGCCGAAGCCGCTGGCCGATGCATCGCTCATGAAGATCTCCTCAGAAACCGAGAGGGAATGGGGCGTGACCGAGAGGGCACCCGAAGCGCCGCCGGCCAGGCGCAAGGCACAGCCGTCGCCCGGGCTGCGGCGCGCATTTGCAAAGCCGCAGGCGGTATTTTGGGGGGCAAGGCGGTCATGACCGATGTCCTCTCCTCCATGGCGGGTGCCGGGGCCGGCACTCATGGGTCCACGCCATAGCGCGGCGCGCGGCGCTCGCGCAAGGATGCCACACCTTCGCGCACGTCGGGGCCGGCAAAACCCATGAATTCGAGCGCCAGCGAGGCGTCAAACGCCGGGCCGGCCTGGCGCAGCCAGTTGTTGAGCGCGTACTTGGTCCAGCGGATGGCGGTGGCGCTGCCGCTGGCCAGCCGGTCGGCCACCTCGTAGGCCTTCTCCAGCAGGGCGTCGTCGTCCACCGCCAGCGACACCAGGCCAATGCGCTCGGCCTCTTCGCCACTGATCGGGTCGCACAGCAGCAGGTAATACTTGGCCTTGGCCAGGCCGCACAGCAGCGGCCAGACGATGGCGGCATGGTCGCCGGCCGCCACGCCCAGCCGGGTGTGGCCGTCCACAATCCTGGCGCTTTTGGCGGCAATGGAAATGTCGGCCAGCAGGCCCGCCACCAGGCCCGCGCCCACCGCCGGGCCGTGCAGGGCGCTGACGATGGGCTTGTCGCAGTTGATGACGTTGTAGACCAGGTCGCGCGCTTCTTTCCACACCTGGGTGCGCACCTCGAAGTCGGTGGCCAGGTCCTGCACCAGCGCCAGATCGCCGCCGCCCGAAAAACCCAGGCCGCTGCCGCGCAGCACGGCCGCGCGCACGCTGTCGTCGCGGCCCACGTCGCGCCAGATGTCGCACAGTTCCCGGTGGCCTTGGTGGCCGGCGGTGGGCAGCTTGCCGTTGCCGCCCGGGCCGTCGGCTCGCATCTGGATGTCCAGCACCGAAGGCACCCCGTCCACCGTAGGCCCTCGGCGGCTGATGTGCAGGGTCTGGTAGTGGCTGTAGTCAACGGGGTTCATGGCGGGTCCTCGCGGTGCAAAGCGGTACTGGCATTCTGCGGCCGTTTTCGGGCGGTTTTTGGGCTGTTTTCACCGGCCATGTCGCGGGTCATGCCGGGCGTTTCCCCCCTTGCGAACCGGCCGCACTTGACGTGCGTCAACGTGCCTGCGACGCTGCGGGCGCAAGATCAACGCGAGGGTGCAAAACCCGCCGCCCAACAGGAGAACCCATGAGCCAGAACATTTCCGACACCTACGCCGCCCAGTTGCAGCAAATGCGCGCCGACCTGATCGCCCAGTTGCGTGCGCAGCGCGGCGGCCAGATCGGCCGCGCCGAGGCCGCCGCCGAAGCCCGCGAGCACGACAGCGACGACTGGGCCCAGGCCGATGCCGAGCGCGACCTGTCCATCGCTCTGGAAGAGCGCGAGTCGGCCGAGCTGGTGGCCATCGACGAAGCGCTGCAGCGCGTGGCCGACGGCAGCTACGGCCTGTGCGTGGACTGCGGCGAGCGCATCGCCACCGCCCGCCTGCACGCCAACCCCACCGCGATGCGCTGCATCGGCTGCCAGGGCCAGCGCGAGCGCGCCCAGGGCGGCGTATCGGTGCCCGGCTACTGAGGGCGCGCGTGGCGGCATTGCGGGGCCGGCTTTGACAGCGGCTGCGCGGGCTGGGTACGCTGCCGCGATGCAACCGCCCACCCACAACCCGCCCAACCACACCGCGCCCACCGGCACCCTGCCCGCATCTCCCACGGGCGCCTGCACCACCCCGGTCGTCGGCCCTGGCGATGACAACCGCGCTCTGGACGGGACCTTGTTGCCCGCGCGCAGCCTGTTCCACCTGGCGTTTCACGTGACCGATCTGGACCGTGCCCGCCAGTTTTATGGTGGCGTGCTGGGTTGCACCGAAGGCCGCAGCACCGACACCTGGGTGGATTTCGACTTTTTCAGCCACCAGATTTCGCTGCACCTGGGCCAGCCCTTTCACACCACCCGCACCGGGCGGGTGGGCGACCACTGGGTGCCCATGCCGCACTTTGGCCTGGTGCTGCTGCTGCCCCAGTGGCGGGCGCTGGCCGACCGGCTGCTGGCGGCGGGGGTGGATTTTGTGGTGCCGCCGCACATGCGCTTTGCGGGCCAGCCCGGCGAACAGGGCACCCTGTTCTTCTGCGATCCGTTTGGCAACCCGATCGAAGTCAAGGGTTTTGCCTCGCGCGAGGCGATGTTTGCCACCTGAACCCGGCGGTCGGGTGGCGCGGCCCGCCACCGCTCAACTGTCTCCGCCAACCACTTTCTGCCCGGCCGCGCGCCATTCGGGCAAGCCGCCCCGGAACCAGTACACCTGGGTGTAGCCGGCGGCCAGTGCGGCGCGGCTGGCCTTGTAGCTCTTCCAGCACTCAGCACCGTTGCACGCAAAAATCAGCTCGCTGCTCTTGTTGGTGCCCAGCTGGCGCAAGTCAAACTGGTCGAGCTTGGCGTCGTAGTCGGCATCCTTGGGGCTTTGCTCTGCATAGGGCACCAGCACCGCGCCGGGCACGTGGCCGGCCTTGAATTCGTCGGCGGTGCGGGTGTCGATGTAGCGCGCCCCGCGCTGCAGCAGCTGGGCCACGGTGGCGGCATCGGCCACCCGGGCGCCGGGCAGGCTGCGCGGCGTGAAGTAGCCCAGCGTGGACACGTAGGTGTAGTCGTCTTTCTGCCGCGCGACGGGCTTGCCGATGCGGGCCAGGTCGGGCTCGCGCTGCAGGGCAGCGGCCAGCTCGGTGCGCAGGGCATTGAGGTTCAGGCCCAGGTCTTCGCGCACCGCCACGCTCATGCCGGGCACGCTGCGGGTTTGCATCAACACCTGCAGCTTCTCGCCGCTGTCCACCCAGCGCTCGTACAGGCTTTTCTCCACCGCCACCACGTCGCACTGGCGCAGCTGCAGGCAGGTGAGCAGCGCGTCCTGGTAGCGGGTTTCGTAGACCCGCCCAAAGTGCCGCTTGATCGTGGTGTTGGCGGCGTTGATTTCACCGCGGAACAGATAGGTCACCAGGCTGTCCTGCAGCGGCATGCCCAGGCGCTTGCCCTTGGCCTGCTCCAGCGTGGTGATGCCGCTGGCGGCGGGGGCCACCAGCAGCGTCTGCACCGTGCGGTCCAGCCCGCCCACCGGCACATAGCCGTAGCGCATGGCACTGCCGATCACGTGCGCGGGCGCGGCGTACACGTCCATCATGCGCGAGCGGGTGGTCTGCAGGTCGCGGGTGGCATCGTTGGAGAGCTGCGCCGCCACACCCTCCGCACCGGCCCTGCGCAGCGCCTGCTCCAGTGCCGACTTCCAGGCGCTGTAGTCGGCCACCCGGCTTTGCTCGCGCAGGTCGCCCGGGTTGATGAGCACCGCGGTCTGGGCCGCTGCCTGCAGGCAGACGCCGGCCAGCGATACCGCCACCCATGCGGCCCACCGTGGACGCCAGGTGGTGCGAACCTTCTTCAGAATGTTGTTCATACAGCTCCCCCAAAATCAGCAAAGGCTCTCATTCTAAGAAGCGCACAGCCCCCGACCCAACGGCCCAAGCCTGGGCCCGGCGGGTCAAACCCCATCGGGCACGGGCGGGGCAATGGTCTGGTCGATGGCGCCAAAGATGCTCTGGCCGTCCTGGCCCTTCATTTCAATGCGGATGGTGTCGCCGTACCGCATGAAGCCGGTGCGGGGCTGGCCGTGCAGCAGGGTCTCGATGGCGCGCTGCTCGGTCAGGCACGAACAGCCCCTGGGCCACGACCGTTGGCCATCGACCTCGACACCCGGATTGCTGACAGGGCCAGAGCCGACGATGGCGCCGGCGCGCACCCGGCGCGTGCGGGCGAGGTGGGCGATCAACTGGCCAAAGTGGAACGTCATGTCGGGGCCGGCGTCACACCGGCCCACCGTGCGGCCGTTCCAGGCGCTGTGCAAGCCCAGGTGCACCCGCCCACCCTGCCAGGCATCGCCCAGCTCGTCGGGCGTCACGGCCACCGGGCTGAAGGCGGTGGCCGGCCTGCTCTGCACAAAGCCCCAGCCCCCGGCCCATTGGTCTGCATCCCCGTCGTGCAGGCTGATGCTGTTGGCCAGCATCAGCAGGCGCACGCCGTCGAGTGCCTGCTCGGGCGATGCGCCCATCGGCACGTCGCCGGTGACCACCGCAAGCCCACCTTCAAAATCGATGCCGGACTCCTCATCGGGCAGCACCACCGGGTCGCAAGGGCCGCCGAAATCATCGCTGGCGCCCTGGTACACCAGCGGCTCCTGCCGGGCGCTGGCCGGCACCTCGGCGCGGCGGGCCGCCTGCAGCAGCGCCACATGGCTGAGGTACGCCCGGGCGTTGGCCCACTGGTGGGCACGCGGCAGCGGCGCCATGCACAGGCGGGGGTCGAACGCGAAAGCGTGGCGCGCCTTGCCGCTGTTGAGCGTGGCGTACAGATCCTGCAATTGGGGCGCCAGAAAGTTCCAGTCGTCCAGCACCTGCTGCAGGCGGTGGGCGATGCCGGTCGCATAATGGGCTGTGCTCAGGTCGCGCGAGACCACCAGCAGTTGTCCATCGCGCGAGCCGTCCTTGTAAGTGGCCAGTTTCATGTCTTTCTCCTGCCCGGCAGCCGGTGGTTTTTTGCAAACGCGGGCGACAACAGCGCCGCAACAGTCCCTCTTTTACCGTCTTTTTGCCCCCTGTCGGCGCCATGAGCCCTCGCATCCGGCCCAAACGCACCTTGCAGGGGCGGTTTTGCACCCGTCCTGTCTGGTTCATGCGCCCCATGTCTGTCAGCTCCAGCCCAGCCCGTCGCCCCCACCCCACGCGGGCCTGCTGCGCCGCGCGCTCGGGCACCGGGTGGGTGGCGGTGGGCCTGGCCCGGCTCCCCGGCCACCCAAGCGCTGCGCCGCTGCGCACAGCCGCTCGGCGCCAACCGGAGCCCCCGCCGGGCCGGCTGCAGCGGCTTGACGGCCACTGCACCGCCGCCGCATCCCGCACATGACACAGGCCCACCTCCCACCCGCAGCGCCGCGCTGGCCGGTACGGCTGGGCCTGGGCAGCGCGGTGCTGGCGGCGCACCTGTGGTGGCTGCTGGGGCCGCTGCCCCTGGGTGCACCCCCACCCGCGGCCGGGGTGCACGCGGGCCACCCGTTGGCGCCACCACAGCAGCCGGGTTGGGCCGGTGCAGCGGCCACACCGGCGGCCGCAGCAAGCGCCCCACACCCGGTCCACAGCGTCCGGGTGAGCACCGTGCGCTGGATCGCGCCCCCACCGCCCCCGGGCCCGTCGGCAGACGCCACCACCACAGCCGCCGCCCGGCCGCCTGCGTCCAGCGCCACCCCCGGTGCACCGCCCGCCAGCCGCCAGACCCCGGCGCGCCCTCGGCCGACCGCGCCCACCGGCGGTGCGGCCGACACCGCATCCCCAGCCCCTGCCCGGGCGGCCGACGCATCGGCCACCCTCCCCAACGCCGACGCCCCCAGCGCCGCCACCGCGCCTGCGCTGGCCGACCAGGCCGCCGAATCGCCAGCCGAATCGCCCGCCCACACCCTGCTGGCCAGCGCCCCCCAAACCCCCATCACCCCCACCACGGCCCGCCCCACCAGCAGCGCCGCGCCAGCGCCCCTGCCCACCACGGCCGCCGCCCCCCCGCCCGCCGCCGAACGGTCGCCCCCTCCCCTGGCTGGCACCTCTCCCACCGCCGCCGCACCGGCCCAACCCCCGTCACCACCCGGCACCTTGGCGGCCACCGACCCGCCACCCTCCGGCGTCGCGCCGCCTGCTGCCGCGCGTGCCATGGCCCTGCCCAAGGCCACCGTGCCCGCCAGTGCCGAGCTGCTCTACGACATCAGCGGTCAGGCCAAAGGCATTCGCTACAGCGCCGAGGGCCGCCTGCTCTGGCACACCGACGGCAACCAGTACCGCGCCGAGCTGGGCATCAGCGCCTTCCTGCTGGGCAGCCGGGTGCAAACCAGCCGGGGGCAGATCAGCGCCAGCGGTCTGGAGCCCGATCGTTTTGCCGACCGGCGCCGCAGCAGCGAGAAGGCCACGCATTTCGACCGCGCCAGCCAGCGCATCCGCTTCAGCACCAACGCGCCCGACGCTGCACTCTCGCCCGGCGCACAAGACCGGCTGTCGGTCTTTCTGCAACTGGCCGGCCTGCTCAATGCCCAGCCCCAGGCCTACACCGAAGGCACGCAGCTGAGCCTGCTGGTGGCCGGCACGGGCAGCGCCGAGCCCTGGGTCTTTCAGGTGGGTCCGCTGCAAAGCCTGGCACTGCCCGCGGGCGTGGTCAGCGCCCGCCAGTTGACCCGCGAACCCCGGCACGAGCACGACCACCGCATCGACCTGTGGCTCGCGTCCGACTGGCAACACCTGCCGGCGCGCATCCGCCTGACCGAAGCCGACGGCAGCCAGGTGGACCAGCAATGGCGGGCGCTGCCCGCCGCGCCCGCCGCCTTGCCACCGCACTGACCCCTGCACGACCGCAGCACGACCGCAGCCACACCGCCCACAGCGGGGTGCGGCGCTTGAAATGCGCCACACCCGACCCCATTTTTTGCCCCTGAGGCGCATGGCCTCCGTCATTTGCCGATATAAGTCGGTATGCCCAGCGGTTTTCGAATCAGAAGGACACTGCCCCCATGAACATGCTCTACGACTCTGAAGCTTTCGCTGTGGTCCACATCCTGGCCAACGCCCCGGCGGACGGTGCGTCCGCGGCCGACAACGGGCCACACCTGCCGCGCCACGGCTTCGAGATCGTGGACAAGCGTTCAGGCAAAGAGGTGTACCTCGACGGCTCCTGGGCGGAGATGTTCCAGCAGCACATCGCCGCCTGGCAGCGCAACACCCCCTCGCAGGAAGAGGTGGAGAACACACTCGAAGGCTATGCCAGCCTGGCGCAGATGCCGGTGGTGGTGCACTGACCACCACCATGCGCTGCACGGCGCCGGGCCCGGCCGCTGCCCCGGCCAGCATCAGCGCCCGGTGCCGGGTGGCCGCGTGCTGCCTGCTGCTGGGGCTGGTCAGCGCCTGCAGCCACCACCCCGCCCCCCGCGCCCACCTGCAAGGCCTGCTGCCCACACCGCTGCTGCTGCTCGGTGAGCAGCACGACGCCCCTGAACACCAGACCCTGCAACGCCAGACCCTGCAGCAATTGACCCAAGCGGGCAGCGCTGCAGCCCTGGTGCTGGAAATGGCCGAGCGCGGCCAGCGCACCACCGGCCTGCCGCGACAGGCCAGCGAGGCCCAGGTGCGCCAGGCGCTGGGCTGGACGGACGAGGTCAACGCCGGCGGCTGGCGCTGGGCGCTCTACGGCCCGCTGGTGATGGACGCCGTGCGCGCCGGCGTGCCGGTGCTCGGCGGCAACCTGCCGCGCAGCCAGATGCGCACCGCCATGCAAGAGGTTGGCCTGGACGCGACGCTCGACGCCGCGGCCCTGCGGCAGCAGCAAGACAACATCCGCGCGGGCCACTGCCACCTGTTGCCGGCCAGCCAGATTGCGCCGATGACGCGCATCCAGATCGCCCGCGACCGTGCCCTGGCACAGACCGCGCAGGAAGCGCTGCAGCCAGGCCAGACGGTGCTGCTGGTGGCCGGCCACCAGCATGTGCGGCGCGACATCGGCATCCCGCGCCACCTGCCGGGGCAGGCGCTGGCGGTGGTGGCCGCGCAGGCGGGGCGGTCAGGCCCTGATGCGGCGAGCGCCGACCGGGTGTGGATCACGTCCCCGGTGCCGCCCCAAGACCACTGCGCCGAACTGCAAAAACACATGGGGCGCTGAGCGCCCCACCGGCTCACAGGCGCACCTGGTCACGGGTTCACCGACTCATCGCGGGCAGCCGCCCGCCGCTCAGGCGTGGCGCCGAATGGCGTCGGCCAGCACGTTGACCATGGTGTCGATCTGCTCGCGCTCGACGATGTAAGGCGGCGCAAACACCAGGTTCTCGCCCGCGTTGCGCACCAGCACACCGCGGTGGAAACAGTCCAGGAAAATGTCGTAGGCCCGCTTGCCCGGCAGGCCGGGCACCGGTGCCAGCTCCACCGCCACCGCCAGCCCCAGGCTGCGGATGCTGACCACATTCGGCAACCCTTTGAGGGCGCTGTGCGCTGCATCACCCAGCACCCGTCCCATGTCGCCCGCGCGGGCGAACAGGTTCTCGCGCTGGAACAGCTCCAGCGTGGCGATGGCGGCGGCACAAGCCACCGGATGGCCCGAATAGGTGTAGCCGTGGAAGAACTCGATGGCGTGCTCCGGCGCGCTGCCGTGGGCACCCATCATGGCGTTGTAAATGCGGTCGCTGCAGATCACACCGCCCAGGGGAATGACGCCGTTGGTCACGCACTTGGCGAAGTTGATCATGTCGGGCACCACGCCGTAGAAGTCGGACGCAAAGGGCGTGCCCAGGCGGCCAAAGCCGGTGATGACCTCGTCAAAAATCAGCAGGATGCCGTGCTTGTCGCAAATCTCGCGCAGCCGCTTGAGGTAGCCCTGCGGCGGGATGTACCAGCCCGCGCTGCCGGCCACCGGCTCGACGATCACCGCCGCCACGTTGCTGGGGTCGTGCAGCGGCAGGATGCGGTTTTCCAGCTCCAGCAACAAGTCCTCGTTCCACACCGGCTCCTCGTTGTGGATGTAGGCATGGTTCACCGGGTCGTGGATGAAACGCAGGTGGTCCACCCGCGGCAGCAGCGCCGCGCCGTACACCTTGCGGTTGGCCGGAATGCCCCCCACGCTCATGCCACCGAAGTTGACGCCGTGGTAGCCGCGCTCGCGGCCGATGAAGATGTTGCGGTGGCCTTCACCGCGCGCGCGGTGGTAGGCCAGCGCCACCTTCAGCGACGTGTCGGCGGCTTCGGAGCCGGAGTTGCAGAACAGCACCTTGTTCAGGTCCCCCGGCGCCAGCGCCGCGATCATCTCCGCCGCGCGAAAGGCCTTGTCGTTGCTGACACTGAACGCAGTGGCGTAGTCCAGCGTGTCCAGCTGCTGCTTGATCGCCTCGTTGATCGGCGCCCGGTTGTGGCCCGCGCCCACGCACCACAGGCTGGAAATGCCGTCGATGACCTGGCGGCCGTCGTGGGTGGTGAAGTACATGCCGTCGGCCCCCACCATGACCCGGGGGTCTTTCTGGAAAGCGCGGTTGGGGGTGAAGGGCAACCACTGGTTGTCCATGCGAAAGTCGTTGTAGGCCATGGGAAACTCCTGGGCGCCGGGTCGGCGGGTGGCAAATGCAGTGGCCAAATTCTGGCACCGAAAGCGTGCTGCGGGCAGGTCCACTGGTCCCGTGGGTGCCAGGCCCACCGGCACAGCCGCGCATCAACCGCGCCAAACCGGCGCGGCCCGCCCTGCGACAATCGGCCCGCCATGAACCACACCCACGTCCTCACCCTCTCCTGCCAGGACCGCCCTGGCATCGTGCACGCTGTATCCGGCTTCCTGCTCGAGCGCGGCGGCAACATCGAAGAAGCCGCCCAGTACAACGACCACGGCACCGGCCTGTTTTTCATGCGGGTGCAATTCACCTGCACCCAACTCACGCCGGACGAGCTGCGCACCCACCTGCAGCGGTTTGCCGAGCCCTTTGGCATGCAGTGGGGCCTACACCCACTGGCCGAGCCGATGAAGACGGTGATCTTCGTCAGCAAGGAAGGCCACTGCCTCAATGACCTGCTGTTCCGCTGGAAAAGCGGCCTGCTGCGGCTGGACATCCGCGCCATCGTCAGCAACCACCGCGACTTCTACCAGCTCGCGGCCAGCTACAACGTGCCCTTCCACCACATCCCGCTCACCGCCGCCACCAAAGCGCAGGCCGAGGCAAAACAGCTGGACATCATCCGCAGCGAAGGCGCCGAACTGGTGGTGCTGGCGCGCTACATGCAAATCCTGTCGGACAACCTGTGCCGCGAACTCTCGGGCCAGGCGATCAACATCCACCACAGCTTCCTGCCCAGCTTCAAAGGCGCCAAGCCGTATTACCAGGCGCACGACCGCGGCGTGAAGCTGATCGGCGCCACCGCCCACTACGTCACGGCCGACCTCGACGAAGGCCCCATCATCGAGCAAGACGTGGCCCGGGTGGACCACACCGACACCGTGGAAGACCTCACCGCCGTCGGCCGCGACACCGAAAGCCAGGTGCTGGCACGGGCGGTGAAATGGCACAGCGAACACCGCGTGCTGCTCAACGGGCACAAGACGGTGGTGTTCAGGTAAGTGCGAAGTGCACACGATGGGCCGCCCCATTCGTTGCACTTGCCTGGGATCAAGGCGCTGGCGCCGCGTGGCGCTGGAAGGCGCGGCGCGAAGGCCCCGTGACTGGTGCGAGGGGGAATGTGCGGGGTGCCTGCGCAAGCGCGATGGGACTGCCTGCTGTCAAGTGAAACTTTTGTGCTTGGCAAACGGCAAGACTTGACGCGGTTAACCCTCCCTCATGTCCCCTCGGTCGGCACTGATGGGCTGTAGGGTGGCAGACATAATTCCCCGCACATCCCGGTCCATTGCACCGGGGCGCACAGGGAACCCATGAGCCAGCTCCTCATCAACGACTACCTCGGCCAGCTCGACCTCATCAAGAAGGTCAGCGGCAGCCAGCGCGAGACCATCGTCCGCGAAGCCTTCAAAGACCTGCTCAAGTCCTGGGGCCGCCAGCAAGGCCTGGTGTTCCTCGCCGAATACCCGCTCAAGACCGCCACCAAAGCCAACATCAGCGTGGACGGTGCCCTGCTGCACGAACTGCGCATGCCCCTGGGCTACTGGGAAGCCAAAGACGCCAACGACGATCTGGATGAAGAGATCGCCAAAAAATTCAAAAAAGGCTACCCGCAGGACAACATCGTCTTCAGCGACGACGCCACCGTCGTGCTCTGGCAGCACCGGCAAGAAGTGATGCGCTGCCCGGTGGAAGACACCGCCGCGCTGGAGAAGTTGCTCAAACTCTTCTTCGGCTACGAACGGCCCGAGATCGCCGGCTTCCGCGCCGCTGTCGAACAGTTCAAGACCGACCTGCCCGCCGTGCTCGACGCGCTGCGCAAGATGATCGACACCGCGCACGACAGCAACCCAAGCTTTCGCGCCGCCGAAGACAAATTCCTCGTGCACGCGCAGGAAGCCATCAACCCCGCACTGACCGAAGCCGACGTGCGCGAAATGCTGATCCAGCACATCCTGACCGAAGAAATCTTCGCCAAGGTGTTCGACGACAGCGACTTCCACCAGCACAACAACGTCGCCCGCGGGCTGTACGCGCTCGAAAGCGCCTTCTTCACCGGCGCGCTCAAGAAACAGACGCTCAAAGGCCTGGAGGCCTACTACGCCGCCATCCGCGCCGCCGCCGCGCAAATCGGCAGCCACGGCGAGAAGCAGACCTTCCTCAAAGTCATCTACGAAAACTTCTACAAGGTCTACAACACCAAGGCCGCCGACCGCCTGGGCGTGGTCTACACCCCCAACGAAATCGTGCGCTTCATGATCGACGGCGCCGACTGGTTGTGCGAAAAGCACTTTGGCAAAAACCTGATCGACAAGGATGTGGACATCCTTGACCCGGCCACCGGCACCGGCACCTACATCTGCGAACTGCTCGAACACTTTCGCGGCCAGCCCAAAAAACTCGCCCACAAGTACCAGCACGAACTGCACGCCAACGAAGTCGCCATCCTCCCGTACTACGTGGCCAACCTCAACATTGAAGCGACGTATGCCGCCATCACCGGCCAATACGCCGAGTTTCCCAACCTCTGTTTTGTGGACACGCTGGACAACGTGGGCCTGCACACCGCTGCGCGCGGCAGCACCCCCGAACTGTTTGGCAGCGTGAGCGAAGAAAACGTGGCCCGCATCAAGCGGCAAAACAGCCGCCGCATCAGCGTCGTCATCGGCAACCCGCCCTACAACGCCAACCAGGCCAACGAAAACGACAACAACAAAAACCGCGAATACCCGCAGATCGACGCCCGCATCAAGCAGACCTACATCGCCGAGAGCACCGCGCAGAAAACCAAGCTCTACGACATGTACGCCCGCTTCTTCCGCTGGGCCAGCGACCGGCTCGACGCCAACGGCATCCTCGCTTTCGTCACCAACCGCAGCTTCATCGACAGCCGCACCTTTGATGGTTTTCGCAAGACGGTGGCGGCCGAGTTCAGCGACATCTATGTGGTGGACCTGGGCGGCGACGTGCGCGCCAACCCCAAGCTCAGCGGCACCAAACACAACGTGTTCGGCATTCAGACCGGTGTGGCCATCAGCTTTCTGGTCAAGCGCGCGCAGACCACCAAAGACAAACGGCCCGCCCGGGTGCACTACGCGCGCCGCCCCGAGCTGGAAACCGCCGAGGAAAAGCTCGCCTACCTCTCCAGCCACCCGATGCGCGTGCTGCCGTTTGACGAGGTGTCACCCGACAAAAACGCCAACTGGGTGAACCTGACCAGCAACGATTTCGACACGCTGTTGCCATTGGCGAGCAAAGAGACCAAGGCGGCGAAGACAGCGGGCAAGGAGCGGGCGATTTTCAAGCTGTTCTCCTTGGGGGTTTCGACCAATCGGGATGAGTGGGTTATTGCAAGGGAGCCCGAGAACCTAGAGACCAAAATTCGGTTCTTTGTGGATCTTTACAACCGTCACCTCGAACGCCCGACGGAGCACGACACGGTAATCAAGTGGTCGCGCAACCTTAAACGCCGCGCTTCTCAGGGTTTACTCGAGCGCTTTGAATGCGAAAAAATCTATCCCTATATTTACCGCCCCTACACCAAGCGCATCGTCTACGCGTCCGACGTCTTGGTGGATGAACCGGGTGCCATGCGAGAGTTTGTTCAGGGACAGACGATTTGCATTTCTTTTTCGATGGACTTCCGCACTCTTGCTGGTGGCGCACCCTTTGATTTGCATTACGTGGGTGATACCTATGGGCTTCCCCTGGTTCGCCATGATGCGCAAGGCCACGTGTGCGACAACATCACCGACTGGGCGCTGAAACAATTTACCGCCCATTACGCCGCTGAAGTGGGCAAAGGAAAAAGCGCCCGCAAGATCACCAAAGAGGCCATCTTCCACTACTGCTACGCCGTGCTGCACGACCCGGTGTACCGCGAGAAGTACGCGCAGAACCTCAAGCGCGAGTTCCCGCGCATCCCGTTCTACAAAGATTTCTGGCAATGGGCCGCGTGGGGCGAGCAGCTCATGGCGCTGCACATCGGCTATGAGGCGGTCGAACCCTTCGGCCTCACGCGCCACGACGAGCCCGATACCAAAGCCGAAGCGGCCGGGCTGGCACCCAAGGCCCTGCTACGGTCTGACCCGGCGGCCGGCAGCATCACCCTGGATACCGAAACCACCCTGCGCGGCGTGCCGCCGCAAGCCTGGGCCTACAAGCTGGGCAACCGCTGCGCCATCGACTGGGTGCTCGACCAGCACAAAGAAAAGAAACCCAAAGACCCGACCATCCGCGAAAAATTCGACACCTACCGCTTCGCCGATCACAAGGAAAAGGTCATCGACCTGCTGCAGCGCGTGACCACGGTGAGCGTGGAAACGGTGCGCATCACCGAGGCGATGAAGGGGGCGGCACGGTGAGCGAAGCAGCGCCGGTGCCGCGCCACTACTTTGTCGACGAAGCTGGCGACCCGGTGCTGTTCGATGCCAAAGGACGCGCGCTGCCCGGGCAGGAAGGCTGCTCGCGGCACTTCATTCTGGGCGTGCTGGATGTGGTCGACCCGGTGGCGCTGGGTGCCGAGCTGGAGGCCTTGCGGGCCGAGTTGCTGGCCGATCCGTATTTCCGCGACGTACCGTCGATGCAGCCCGAACGGCGCAAGACCGCCTGGATGTTCCACGCCAAGGACGATGTACCCGAGGTGCGTCGCGAGGTGTTCCGGGTGCTGATGCGCCACCCGGTGCAGTTCTTTGCTGTGGTGCGCGACAAGCACACCGTGCTGAACTACGTGCGCCAGCGAAACCGGCTGGATGAACGCTACCGCTACCACCCGAACGAGTTGTACGACACCATGGTGGCGCGCCTGTTCAAGAACAGGTTGCACCTGACGCCGGAGGTGCATGTGTGTTTTGCCGAGCGGGGCAAGTCGGACCGGACGGCGGCGCTGGGGCAGGCGCTGGAGACAGCCCGCAAGCGCTTTGAAGCCCAATGGCAGCGCAGCAACGCGGCGGTGATCCGCGCCAGACAGTCCTCACCTCGCCACGACATGCCTTTGCAGGCGACGGACTACTTTCTGTGGGCCTTGCAGCGGCACTTCGAGCGCGGCGAGTCGCGTTACATCGAGATGCTTTGGCCCCAGGTCGGACTGGTTCATGCTGTCGATGAGACGGCGGTCGCACCTTACGGTGTGTACTACACCAAGAAAAAACCGCTGCCCAAGGGCAGCGGTTCAGATAGGGCGTCGGAGGTATAGGTGTCGGGCACCAAGGCCTGAATCACACACGGCATGAAGCCGAATTTCGCCTCCGATCGGGTCGTATTCTACACAGGCGCCACACCAGATATCAACAACTTGTTCACAGAGGGAATCGAGAGGAGATTCAGGGTCTTGCCTTTTGCTGTCAGAGCTCACCCGTGTACCTTGGCAACCATCCAGCTCACCCTCGACACCGATAAACCCAGCGCCCGTGCAAGGTCGGACATGCTGATGGGCGGATGCCGGTGGGCGGCCACGATGGCTTCGACCCGGCTTGGCAGTTCGGCCAGCCAATCCCGATGCGGCGCCGGGATCACGGTGCGGCGCCAGGGTCAGGCCTTGGGTCTTGCGCCGGCTGTGGGCGGCGCAGTTGCATCAAGGCGCGAAGGTCTCGAAGTCGAGCCCTTCGATGGTACCGAAGTGCTTGACGTTGGCCGTGATGAGCGTGTCCCTGTTGACGATGGCCGTAGCGCCGATGAGCGCATCAGCCAGCCGCATGCCGTGCGACAGCGCCAGGCTGTCGATCAATTCGGCTGCCCGCTCGCTGATGGCCGGCGTGATCGGCACGATCTCAGTGCCACGGGCGGCAAGACCCTTTTTCAGCCGCGCGAGTTCGGCCTTGTCGCGGCAGCCCTGGGCCAGTTCCATGTAGGTCACCACCGAGATGCGCCAGTGGCTGATCGCGTGCAAGCGCTGGGCCGCACCGACGTGCCCGCGCGTCAGCCACACCAGGACGTCGGAGTCGATCAGCGTGGACATCAACCGTCGCGCCGGGTACCGTCGTCGTTGAACCGCGAGGCACGCAGCTTGCGCACATAGCCGGCCACGTCGGCCATGTCCTCTCGGTCACGCCACATCCCGAACAGCGGATCGTCGGCGAAGTCCTCCGCTTGAGCTTGCGTGGCCTGCGGCTCTTGCTCGATGCGCACCGTCACCGTGGCACTGCCGGCCTGGGTGAGCCTGGCGCGCCACTTTTCCGGCAGCTCGGCCACCGGCACATGCTCGAATACCACCGCGTTCATCGGACTTCCCCTCTTAGCTGCTACGTTCAGCGACCCTGCTGCGCGAGCAAGGCCTCGATCACATCCATCACCGCCCGCTGCGTGGACTTCGCAAGAGCGCTGATGCGCTTCAGCCGCCGCTGCATCTGCGCGATGCCGCTCGCCTTGCGCAGTTGCGCGAGGCGCTCACCGAGCCCGGCAAAGAAGGTTCGTTCTTCATCGCTGATGGTCATGGTCGGCAGCGTAACCGTCAGTGCCGCCAAGCACGGGCTTCGCTCGCCAGTGCGTGGTCAGCAATGCTACCTTGAGCATTCAAGTGCCGCCACCAGATCGGCATAGGCCCGGCCTGCTTTTCATTGCTGCCGGGTTGCTCGCATCCGATCCGGATGGTGGATGCAGGGGCAATGCCCTGCGCGACACCCTGCGCATCCCCCATGGCCTGCGCAGCACGGCCCAGGCGCAGGGCTGGAGAGCCACCCGCTGCCCGCGCATGCGGGCATACCGGGATGGCCGGATTCCATGAAACTGGCACAGTCGCTGTCATGACCATCCGCATCCCGCCCATCCAGTGTTTGTTGACTTTCGAGGCGCTGGCCCGCCTGCGCAGCGTGACGCAGACGGCTGACGAGCTGTGCGTAACGCCCAGCGCGGTGAGCCACCGCATCCGCCAACTGGAGGAGGTTCTGGGCACCAAGCTGTTCGGGCGGGCGGATTTTTCTCTCACCACCGACGGCAGCGAATACCTGGCGCAGGTGCGCGAGGGGCTGGCTGCGCTGCAAAACTTTCCCAGCCGGCAGGCCTCGCCCGGGCGGCGCAAGCTGCGACTGGCGGTCACGCCGACGTTTGCGCGCTCCATCCTGCTGCCGCGCCTGAAGCAGTTTTCCGACGCTTACCCGGAGATCGACCTGACGCTGCAGGTGAGCATCCCGCTGCTGGACGTGGTGGCCGAGGACGCGGACCTGATGGTCCGCTTTGGCACCGGGCGCTATGCCGACGTGGAGCACCTGTGCCTGATCAAAGACGAGGTGACGCCCATGGCTTCGCCGGCTTTCGTGCGCGAAAACGGCCCCTTCGAGGCAGCCACCGATCTGGACGGCATGCCCCTGCTGCGCAGCCCGCTGGAGCCCTGGCGCACCTGGTTTGCTGCCCACGATCTGGACTGGCCCGAGCCAGTGGACGGCTCACAGTTCAACGACATCGGCCTGATGTGCGACGCGGCGGCCGCCGGCATGGGCGTGGCCCTGCTGCGCATGAAGCTGGCGGCGCCCTGGCTGGAAAACGGCACCCTGGTGCCGCTGTACCCGCGCCATGTGCCCAGCCCGCATGCCCACTACCTGTGCTGGCGCACCGGCACCATGGACCGCTGGGAGTGTGCCGCCTTCGCCGAGTGGCTCAAGAACTCTCTGAGCTGAACCAGCGCTCCAGCCGGAGCGCGTGAATCGGTCCTAGGCAACCGAGGAACCGGCTTCGCCGGGCCACTGGTTGCGTCCCCCTCCCGCCGCAGGCGAGAGAGGGGGAAGCCGCGTCAGCGGCGCAGGGGGTGCTTACTCAATATTCAGCCGCTGGCCGGCCAGTGCCACTTTCTTCGGCAGCGTCAGCGTGAGCACACCGTTCTCGTATTTCGCCTTCGCGCGTTCGTTGTCGATGTCGGCGGCCAGCTGGAAGCTGCGGGCCACGGCGCCGTAGTAACGCTCGGTGCGCAGCACTTTCTCGTCCTGGGTCTGGCTGTCTTGTTGCTTGACCTCGGCGCGCAGGGTCACCACGCTGCCTTCGACCGTGACGTGGATGTCTTCCTTGGCCACACCCGGCACTTCGGCCACCACGGTGTAGGCCGACGGGGTTTCCCGCACATCAATCTTGATTTGCGAGGGCGAGGGCAGGTTGTCGCCGTGCAGCGGACGGACGTAAAAACCAGGGGCGACGTCCTTGAAGAAATCGTCGAACAGGCTGGAACGGGTCATCAAAGGGTTCATGGTGGACTCCTGGCAAGGGGTGGAGGGTTCGGCAGGGGGCCAAGGCGTCTGGCCCGTGACGGTTACATGGCAGCCCGCCTGCGCATTTCAAGACCGGCGGGTCAAAGGCACGCAACGCCAAGCCGGTCAAGCGGGCTTGCAAGTTTCTTCAATACGAAACCGGGCGGCGAGTCGTAAACTGCAGCGCATGAACGCTCCCACCGCCCCCGCCGAAGTCACCCGCGCCGAGCGCGCCGCCCGCCAAGCCGAGGTGGTGCGCGCCTTGCAAGCGGTGCTGCCCGCCCATGCCCTGCTCTGGCAGCCCGAAGACACCGTGCCCTACGAATGCGACGGCCTGACCGCTTACCGCGAACGGCCGCTGGTGGTGGCCCTGCCGGAGACCGAGGCCCAGGTGGCGGCCACGCTCAAGGCTTGTCACGCACTGGGCGTGCCGGTGGTGGCGCGCGGTGCGGGCACCGGCCTGTCCGGCGGTGCCATGCCGCACGCGCTGGGGGTGACGCTGTCGCTGGCCAAGTTCAACCGCATCCTGTCCATCGATCCGCGCTCGCGCACGGCGGTGGTGCAGGCGGGTGTGCGCAACCTGGCCATCAGCGAAGCGGCAGCCCCGCATGGCCTGTACTACGCGCCCGACCCGAGCAGCCAGATCGCCTGCACCATTGGCGGCAACGTGGCCGAAAACTCCGGCGGGGTGCACTGCCTCAAATACGGGCTGACGGTGCACAACGTGCTGCAAGTGCGCGGCTTCACCGTGGAAGGCGAGCCGGTCACCTTTGGCGGCACCGCGCTGGACACGCCGGGGCTGGACCTGCTGTCGCTGCTGATCGGCAGCGAAGGCATGCTGGCCGTGACGACGGAGGTCACCGTCAAGCTGGTGCCCAAGCCCCTGCTGGCGCGCTGCATCATGGCCAGCTTCGACGACATCCAGAAGGCCGGCGACGCGGTGGCGGCGGTCATTGCGGCCGGCATCATCCCGGCCGGGCTGGAGATGATGGACAAGCCCATGACGGCGGCGGTGGAAGACTTTGTGCACGCCGGCTACGACCTGAACGCCGCCGCCATTTTGCTGTGCGAGAGCGACGGCACACCCGAAGAGGTGGAAGAGGAAATTGGCCGCATGAGCGCGGTGCTGCGCGGCTGCGGTGCCACCGCCATCGCGGTGAGCAAGGACGAAGCCGAGCGCCTGCGCTTCTGGAGCGGCCGCAAGAACGCTTTCCCGGCCTCGGGCCGCATCAGCCCCGACTACATGTGCATGGACTCGACCATTCCGCGCAAGCGGCTGGCCGACATTTTGTTTGCCATTGCCGAGATGGAGCAGAAGTACGGCCTGCGCTGCGCCAATGTGTTCCACGCCGGGGACGGCAACCTGCACCCGCTGATCCTGTTTGATGCCAACGACCCCGACCAGTTGCGCCGCTGCGAACTGTTTGGTGCCGACATCCTGGAAACCAGCGTGGCCATGGGTGGTACCGTTACCGGCGAGCACGGCGTGGGGGTGGAGAAGCTCAGCAGCATGTGCGTGCAGTTCAGCGCCGAAGAAAACGGGTTGATGTTCGCGGTCAAGCGCGCTTTCGACACCCAGTCGCTGCTCAACCCGGGCAAGGTGATCCCGACCCTGCAGCGCTGCGCGGAGTACGGAAAGATGCTGGTGCGCGGCAACCGGCTGTCATTTCCCGACCTGCCGCGTTTTTGATGAGCTGACGGGGCGGCGCCTTGTGGCGGGGCGTTGTGTCAGGGCGCCCCGGCGGCGCACAATGATGGGCCTTGTCCACCACCACCGGAGCCCACCATGCGCCTGCATCCCATCGGGTTGACCCTTCTGCTGCTGGCCACCGCCTCCGCCACTGCCCAAGGCACCAAGCCAGGCCTGTGGGAAATGCGCAACCGCGTGGGCGGCAACCCGGAACTGGACAAGGCCATGGCCGAGATGCAGCAGCAACTCGCCGCCATGCCCCCGGCCCAGCGCAAGCAGATGGAAGCCATGATGGGCCAAAGTGGCATGGGCATCGGCGCGGGGGGCACCATCACGGCCAAGGTGTGCATCACCCCCGAAATGGCCGCCCGCTCTGAACTGCCCAGCCAGACCGAGGGCGATTGCACCACCACCGTGGTCTCGCGCAGCGGCAACACCCTCAAGTCCAGGCTGGTGTGCAAGAACCCGCCCACCACCGGCGAGGGCACCTACACCTTCAACGGTGACAAAGCCTTTACCACCAAGATGGTCATGCAGACGGTGCGCAACGGCAAAACCGAGACCACCACCCTGGACGGTCAGGGCCAGTGGCTCGCGGCCAACTGTGGCAGCGTCAAGCCGATCCAGCCACCGAAACAGTGACCGGCTCCTTGCCCGGCCGGTGACCGAAAACGGCCCGGCCCACGCGCACCAGCGTTGAACCGGCGGCCACCGCCGCCTCCAGGTCGTCGCTCATGCCCATGGACAGGGTGTCGAGGGCAAAACCGCGGGCGTTCAGATCGTCAAACAAGCCCTTGGCGCGCGCGAACAGCGCCCGCTGCGCGGCAAAGCCCTCGGCCGGTTCGGGAATGCACATCAGGCCCCGCAGGCGCACACGCGGCAGCGTGGCCACCGCCTCGGCCAGGGCCAGCACCTCGTCTGGCGCCACGCCCGACTTGTTCGCCCCACCGTCCACATTGACCTGCAGACACAGCTGCAGCGGTGGCAAGGCCTCGGGCCGCTGTTCGCTCAGCCGTTGGGCAATCTTCAGCCGGTCCACCGACTGCACCCAGTCGAAATGGGCCGCCACCAAGCGGGTCTTGTTGCTTTGCACCGGGCCGATGCAGTGCCATTCCAGGCGGGCTTGCGGGTGCAAGGTGCGCAGCGTCTGTATTTTCTCCACCCCTTCCTGGATGTAGTTCTCGCCAAACGCCTGCTGGCCAGCGGCCCAGGCCTGCGCCACGGCCTCGGGGCCAAAGGTCTTGGAGACCGCCAGCAGGCACACGCTGTCCACCGGGCGACCGGCCTGGGTGCAGGCAGCGGCCATGCGGGTCTGCACGCCTTGGAGATTGCTTTGAATCGTCGTCATAATCAGTTGCCGCTCATCACACCGCACGGAACACAACGGGATGGACATTACCCAACTGCTGGCTTTCAGCGTCAAGAACAAAGCCTCCGATCTGCACCTCTCTGCGGGGCTGCCGCCCATGATACGGGTGCACGGCGACGTGCGCCGCATCAACGTCGAGCCGCTGGACCACAAAACGGTGCACGCCATGGTCTACGACATCATGAACGATGCACAGCGCAAGCATTACGAGGAATTCCTGGAGGTGGACTTCTCGTTTGAAATTGCGGGCCTCTCGCGTTTTCGTGTCAATGCCTTCAACCACCACCGGGGCGCAGGCGCGGCGTTTCGCACCATCCCGAGCAAGATCCTCACGCTCGAACAGCTCAACACCCCGAAGATTTTTGCCGACCTGGCGCTGCGCCCGCGCGGCCTGGTGCTGGTGACCGGCCCCACTGGCTCGGGCAAGTCCACCACCCTGGCGGCCATGGTCAACCACCTCAACGAGTCGTCGTATGGCCACATCCTGACCATTGAAGACCCGGTGGAGTTTGTGCACGACTCCAAGAAATGCCTGATCAACCAGCGCGAAGTGGGCCCGCACACCCACAGCTTTGCCAACGCGCTGCGTTCGGCCCTGCGCGAAGACCCGGACGCCATCCTGGTGGGTGAGATGCGCGACCTGGAAACCATCCGCCTGGCGATGACGGCCGCCGAAACCGGCCACCTGGTGTTTGCCACGCTGCACACCTCCAGCGCCGCCAAAACCATTGACCGCATCATCGACGTGTTTCCGGCCGAAGAAAAAGACATGGTGCGCGCCATGCTGTCGGAGTCGCTGGTGGCCGTCATTTCACAGACGCTGTGCAAAATCAAGGACGGCAGCGGCCGGGTGGCGGCGCACGAGATCATGATCGGCACCAGCGCCATCCGCAACCTCATCCGCGAGGCCAAGGTGGCGCAGATGTATTCAGCCATCCAGACCGGCAACAACGTGGGCATGCAGACACTGGACCAGAACCTGACCGAACTGGTGCGGCGCAACCTCATCAGCCCGGCCGAGGCGCGCAGCAAAGCCAAGATTCCGGAAAACTTCCCGGGGTGAGCATGCCCCCCGTTGTCGGCCCACGGCCTGGGGGCGCGTCCGACCGCCCGGCGGCCGTGTCTGCGGCCCGGCAACACCGGTTGCACCGCATTTCACCACCTGACCCTCCTGCGTTGTTCGTTATCGCAGCAATCCGCGCAAAGGCCCCACATGGAACGCGATCAGGCATCCAAATTCATCAACGATCTGCTCAAGCTGATGCTCAGCCGCGGCAGCAGCGACCTGTTCATCACGGTCGACTTTCCACCCGCCGTCAAGGTGGACGGCAAGGTGGTCAAGGTGTCGCCACAGCCGCTCAATGCCACCCACACGCTGGCGCTGGCGCGTGCACTCATGAACGACAAGCAGGCGGCCGAGTTTGAGCGCACCAAGGAATGCAACTTCGCCATCTCGCCGCCGGGTATCGGGCGCTTTCGGGTCAGCGCCTTCGTGCAGCAAGGCAAGATCGGCATGGTGCTGAGAACCATTCCGGCCAACGTGCCCACCATCGACGGATTGGGTCTGCCGCAGGTGCTCAAAGACGTGGCCCTGACCAAGCGCGGGCTGTGCATTCTGGTGGGCGCCACCGGATCGGGCAAATCCACCTCGCTGGCCGCCATGGTGGACTGGCGCAACGAAAACACCCAGGGCCACATCATCACCATCGAGGACCCCATCGAATTTGTGCACGCGCACAAAAACTGTGTGGTCACCCAGCGCGAGATCGGTCTGGACACCGATGACTGGGGCGTGGCCCTGAAGAACACGCTGCGCCAGGCGCCCGATGTCATCCTGATGGGCGAGATCCGCGACCGCGAGACCATGGAGTACGCGATCCAGTTCTCGGAAACCGGTCACCTGTGCCTGGCCACCCTGCACGCCAACAGCGCCAACCAGGCACTCGACCGCATCATCAACTTCTTCCCCGAAGAGCGCCGGGCGCAACTGCTGATGGACCTCTCGCTCAACCTGCGCGCACTCGTCTCGCAGCGCCTGGTGCCGCGGCAGGACAACAAAGGCCGCCATGCGGCGGTGGAGATCATGCTGAACTCGCCGTTGATTGCCGACCTGATCTTCAAAGGCGAAGTGGCCGAAATCAAAGAGGTCATGAAGAAAAGCACCAACATTGGCATGCAGACCTTCGATCAGGCGCTGTTCCATGCGTTCGAGGCGCACCTCATCAGCTACGAAGACACCCTGCGCAACGCCGACTCGCTCAACGACCTGCGCCTGCAGATCAAACTCCACAGCCAGCGGGCCAAGACGCACGATTTGTCCGCCGGGACCGAGCACCTGTCGATCGTTTGACCCGCCCAGCGCCAAGCCTGCGGCGCGCCATTCCCTCCGGGGGGCGACGCAGGCCATGCAGCCCCCCATTCATTTCCCTCCCTTCTTACAGGACATCTCACATGAGCAGCATCGCCAGCAAAACCTACGAATCCGTTGCACCGAAGAAGGTCGCTTTTCTGGGCCTGGGTGTCATGGGCTACCCGATGGCCGGGCACCTTGCCAAGGCCGGCCATGCGGTGACGGTTTACAACCGCACGCCGGCCAAGGCGCAGGCCTGGGCCGCCGAATTCGGCGGCACGGCCAAAGACACGCCGCGCGAAGCCGCCCTGGGTGCCGACATCGTGTTCTGCTGCGTGGGCAATGACGACGACCTGCGGTCGGTCACGCTGGGCGCCAACGGCGCGTTCGCCGGCATGCAGCCGGGCACCATCTTTGTCGACCACACCACGGCCTCGGCCGATGTCGCGCGCGAGCTGTACGGCGCGGCCAAGAACCTCGGCCTGGCTTTCGTGGACGCGCCGGTCTCGGGGGGTCAGGCCGGCGCGCAGAACGGCGCGTTGACCGTCATGTGCGGTGGCGACCAGCCAGCCTTTGACGCCGTGCGGCCGGTGGCCATGGCCTTCTCGCGCGCCTTCACCCTGATGGGGGGCAGCGGCGCCGGCCAGCTGACCAAGATGGTCAACCAGATCTGCATCGCCGGCCTGGTGCAGGGCCTATCGGAAGCCATCGCCTTTGGCCAGAAGGCGGGGCTGGACATGAACCAGGTGCTGGACGTGATCGGCAAAGGCGCGGCGCAAAGCTGGCAAATGGACAACCGCGGCAAGACCATGGTGGCCGACAAGTTCGACTTTGGCTTCGCCGTGGACTGGATGCGCAAGGACCTGGGCCTGGTGCTCGATGAAGCCAAACGCAACGGCGCCCGCCTGCCCGTCACCGCTCTGGTGGACCAGTTCTACGCCGACGTGCAGGCGATGGGCGGCAACCGGCTCGACACCTCCAGCCTGATCAAGCGGTTGAAGTAACGTCCCCCCTGCGCCGCTTCGCGGCTTCCCCCCTGCTGCGCGGGGGGACGACCCCTGTGGCCGGGCAAAGCCCGTTCCACGGGGTCCTGGGGCTGGGGCACGCGCTCCGGAGGATTCACCTT
>Ga0075157_10000638_pt1 | contig 26348 bp, 13 predicted proteins | sample JI81BgreenDNA_FD_70967 | JGI IMG/M metagenome (GOLD analysis project Ga0075157, IMG submission 70967) | Wastewater effluent complex algal communities from Wisconsin, to seasonally profile nutrient transformation and Carbon sequestration -... | ecosystem: Engineered > WWTP > Effluent > Algae...
CAGAGAAGGTCAGAACGGAGCTGAGCAACTACCTGTACGTGGAGATGCTCAGGGACATCATTGGATTCCATCTGAGATCCCTGTCGATGATCGAGGCGGGGCGGATGCACCATAAAGCAATCCGCGGTCATGTCCCCAGAGAAGTGGGCTATCGGATCGGATCCAAGCATTTGGACTACCGGCGAAAGTTCATGGCTGATCCACCACCGTGGGTTTCCTGGATCCTTCCCCCTTTTGCATTGAGATGCATGGACCTTGCGATAGCCTTGAACAAGCCACTACCACTCAGCGTCATCGATCTTTTTGACCTCAAGAAGGGGCTCGAATGAGCAATCCACAGGGAAGTATGAAGTTCGACATCGTTGGGGACGTCCATGGACATGCGGATCAACTGGAGGCTCTACTGCTCAAGATGGGGTACGCGCCCTCCGGAATCACATACGTTCCTCCCGAAGGGCATCAGCTCATCATGTTGGGAGACCTGATCGACCGGGGTCCGAGGCAAATACGTGTACTTGAAATCGTCCGATCCATGGTCGAAGCCGGTAACGCCATGTGCGTGATGGGTAACCATGAGTTCAACGCGATCGGTTATGTGACTATCTCCCCCTGGGAGGATGGGGAGTGCCTCAGACCCAACCGCAAGGACTCCTGCGTCTCAGAGAAGAATCGACAGCAACACGAAGCCTTTCTTCAACAGGTCGGTGAAGGTAGCACCATGCATCTTGAATGGGTGCAATGGTTCCGAACTCTTCCCCCTTGCCTGGACCTAGGTGGAATCCGGGTCGCGCATGCGTGCTGGGACCAAGAAGCTGTTGATACCCTCGCTGCCGCGGGTTGGGCATCGGGGAAGAGCCTGACGGATGAAACGTTACTGGACTGCTACCTGGACAACTCGCGGGCAAAGTGGGCCAGGGAGTTGCTCACCTGCGGGCTGGAGATACCGCTGCCCGAGGGGCGCTTTATCCTGGACAAGGCTGGCCACAGACACCCTGAAGTCCGCGTTGCCAACTGGAGGCACTGGGCCACAGAATTCAGTGAGATCGCGCTCGTGCCCCGTGGTCAGGAGCAGCAACTTGCAGGAATGGAGTGGCCTACAGAACTCGTGATTTCTGAGATCACGGGCGCCCCCGTCTTTGTCGGACACCACTGGTTCAGCGGACATCCAGCACTGGAAAGCCAAAAGTTGGCTTGCCTTGACTGGTCAGTTGCTCGCGGCGGGCACTTGGTAGCATACCGGTGGTCCGGCGAGAGTGCGTTGGTTGATTCGCATCTGATCTGGGTTTGATTCTCCGATCAAGTTCACGGAGGAAGCTTTCTCGTTGGTCGAACCCGCCTGCGACTTGCATGGCGTTGGAGTCAGGTTGACTTTTGATCAGTAGACCAACTTTGCTGCATCTGGCCGCGGTTAGACCCAGATAAAAGTATCCGCTCTTATGGACAGTCAAACAGCAGGCTATTACGAATCGAATGCAGCAGAGATAGCGAGGCGTTACGAAGCGGTGGAAAGCCCAATCGAGCGCTACTTTGCTGCTTACTTCCTGCCTGGCGCTCGAGTCCTGGACATCGGTTGCGGATCCGGCCGTGATCTGTCTAGGCTGGTCGCTAACGGCTACGAGGGCTATGGCATCGAGCCGGCAGATTCGCTTCGAGCGGCGGCTTTGGTAGCCCACCCCGAGCTTGCCGGTCGGATAGAGCGCGGAGGACTCCCAGCAACAGGAAAACCGTTCGGCGGAGAGTTTGACGGGGTCGTCTGTAGCGCTGTCCTCATGCACGTTCCCACGACCGATCTGCTCGACGCAGTACTTGCCATCCGCTCACTGCTTAAGGAGCACGGCCGCCTGCTTCTCTCTCTGCCTGCCTCTCGAGGAGAAGAGCTCAAGGAACATAGGGATTCCGCTGGGCGATTGTTCTCCCCGTACTCAGCCGGCGAGATCTCTCTGTTGTTTGAGCGATTTGGGTTTCGCCCAATGTGTAGATGGGAAAGTGGAGACCAACTGGGCAGACAGGGCACCTCCTGGTACACGCTGCTCTTTGAGCTCCAGGGTACAGGCGCGCAGCGGCCGATCGATCAGATTGAAATCATCCTCAACCGCGACCGCAAAGAGGCGACCTACAAGCTTGCCTTGATCCGCGCCATGGCAGAGATCGCCACCCAGGAAGCCCGCTCCGCTGTATGGCTGGGAGGTGACTGCGTCGGAATACCTCTCGTGCGTATCGCCGAACGGTGGCTTCTCTACTACTGGCCGATCATGGCGTCATCAGCGCTGACTCCCCAGTCCAGAGCCGAAGCGGCAGGCGCAAGGCCACTGAAGTTCCGCTCGAGCCTCACTGCTCTCATTCGGGAGTTCCAGGGCAAGGGACACCATGGTGGTTTGTCGGCTTGGCACTTGACGCGGATGGGCGGCAAGCTATCCCCTGAGGTATCCGTCCTTCTCAAGAGGGCCTTGCGCGATATCGCAGAGGCCATCCGGAGCGGGCCGGTTGCGTTCTCTGGGGGAGCCCTGGCTAGTGGTCCCGTATTCACCTACGATCCGAGAACCAAGCTCGTTGAGATGCCAGTGGATCTCTGGAGGGAGTTCAGCTTACTGGGACACTGGATCCGCGACGCTGTGATCGTGCGTTGGGCAGAACTCTCTGGTCAGTTCGGTGTTCGACAGGGAGTCACTGCAGCGGATGTCTTACCGTTTCTGCTGGCTCAGCCAGAAGTAGATCGGATCACCTCTCTGGCCAGGGCATCCTTCGAAGCCGCTGGTGTTGGTGAGTGCACCTGGTCGGGCAAGAGGCTGAATGCGGGCTTCGCCGTAGACCATGTGATTCCGTTTTCGCTCTGGGCCAACAACGACCTCTGGAATCTTGTACCAGCCGATCCACGAATCAACCTGCAAAAGTCCGACAAGTTACCTACCCATCGGCTTTTGATGGAAAGGCAGACGCAGTTGGCAGAAGGTTGGTCGATCCTTCGGGAGTCTCTGCCTGTTCCATTCGATCGTCAGGCAGAACACCTGCTAGGGCATCCTCTGCGAGCGACAGGGCCGTGGCAGGACCTGCTGTTCGCGAGATTGCGCGAGGCCATAGAGACCACTGCGATGCAGCGGGGTGTCGAAAGGTGGAGTCCCTGAATCCGTCTTCCCGGAGTGCTTTTAACTGCTGGCAAGCGCCGGGTAGTCCCAAAATGGGAATTGTTGAATCGCCCCGGGGCGATTCATGATGTCCTTCATAAGGAAAACACTCTTCGAATCAATGCAAACAACGCAAAGCTAGGGAGTAAATATCTCAAGCTGACGCAAGCAAAAAATTAAACTCCTATGCTGCGGCAGCAAAATTCACCTAGATTGATTGGCCCACAGGCCGCTGATCGGCCCCTAAAGCGCAATTGCTCTAGATCGGCGACTTTCGGAAGATAATTCACTCCAACATTTTCTGGAAATCACGCTTGCTTGGTTGGGTGTCCACACAACGGTTATTAGCTCGAACAGAGATAAACGTCATGAGAATGATTCCTCCCGCACCTACCCATCGATCCACAGGAAGCGAGCTCGAGGTTTTCGAGTTGCTGAAGAAGCTTGAGTGGCCAAATGGTGTCGTTCTGGCGTCGCTTAACCTGTCAACGCATGAATATAAGAAATGGGGGGAAATTGATTTCGTTGTTATCTCGAGCATCGGACTATTGGTGCTTGAAGTGAAGGGTGGGCAGGTGTTCTGCGAGAACGGCATCTGGCGTTACGAGTCGCGTGGCTATGCCACGGTTGAACGCCAAGAGTCACCTATGGCACAAGCTGGATCGGCTTATTTTTCGCTGCGAGATAAGTACCTTTATCAAGCCCTTGGGGAGCCAGCGATCGACGATGTTCCGACGGGATTTTGCGCGGTTCTGGCGCGAACCACCTTGAAGGACACAGAGGCAAGAGGACTGCTAGGAGGTACCGAGATGCCAAAGGCTTTGGTTGCCACGAAAGAGGACCTTTCCAGCCCTGATGTTTTCGGAGCGTTCCTTGAAGGCGTGCTCGACTATTGGGCGGGACAGATGCGCCGCCAGCATCGGCGCTGGACTTCATCTGAGGTTGCGCGGGTCGCTGAAGCCATGAGGCCTTGGTTTGACCGCATTGCGCCTTTGTCTCTTTCAGTTGCGAAGGTCCGCGACGAGCAACTCGCCCTGACGACCGAGCAGTATCAGATACTCGACTTCAGCCAGTCTACCGACCGCCTGCTCTGCACAGGCGGCGCAGGATGCGGCAAGACTCTACTTGCCGTGGAGTGCCTTCGAAGGGAGTTCGATAGGGATCCCGTGCTCGTGACGGGGACAGACTCATTGGCGAGGCACCTCCGGGCGTCGCACGCTGTCGACAGTTCGCGGATCTATTCGTTCGCTGAACTAGAGAGGGTCCCTGCTAAAAGGCGGCACAAGTATCGTTCGCTGATAGTGGACGAGGGGCAACAAATTACAGATCCAGACTCGCTGGCCGTGCTCTCGGAAATTTTGGAGGGTGGCATCGAGGACGGCAGATGGCGCTGGTTCTGTGACCCGAACAATCAAGTCCTAACCGATGCCAAGTTTGATCCGAACCAGTTCGAGCAGCTCAAGAAGATGTCGTTCTACGGCAAACTGACTAGGAACTGCAGGACGACGCCACAAATTGCCCATACAGTGCAGATATTGACCGGCGCATTGATCGGTGAGTCGACCTCGAAAGGCTATGGCCCTGAGGTGGTCTTCGCCGAGGAGGGGCCTCTGGATGGACGAAATAATGCCGCCGCCAAACAGATAAGAAAGTGGCTGGAGGACCCAGAGATCCGACCTGGCGACATCGTCTTGCTTTCGCCAAAAGACGAGGGGGAGTGGTCCATCCCGTTGGTAGCACAGCGTGCAGGATTAATGTGGTGCAACTGGCGGGCAGGTTGGCAATCGTGTCCGGAGTATCAGGCCAAATTAGCAGCTGCAACCGTCCATGAGTTCCGGGGTATGGAGTCGCCATTTATCGTACTCTGCGACATGGACAGCGAGGTGGCGGAGCCGGCAGGACACTTCTACCTTGGGATGACGCGCGCGAACTTCGGGCTGATGGTGCTAGCCGAAGCTAGTGTCGTCCGTGCCTCGGTCACATCCTCCAGAAAGTACACGAATTATTAACAGGGAGCCAACATGAAGAACTACCAACCCAGGGACGAAGTCGTGGCATTCGCGCGGCGGACCCTGATGGGACCCGCAAATGGCGATGACGAAACCATCGACGGCACGCCATTCCTTCGTTACATGACGGGGATCTTGTTTCCGCAGGGGGCGCAGCTCGGTGGTGCCTCGGAAGAGGTCTCGGCCACAGCGGAAGATGGGACGCCAGCGGCGGAGGAGCTTGAGGAAGCTGCCGACGAGATTGGCCGCGGCGTGGACCTTGCCTCGGAAGCCCTGCCGTCGGCTGTGGGGATAAGCTTCAAGGTCCGTGACGATGCCGTGGTCAAGTGCTCGGTATGGGCGGCCCACTACGAAAAGGATAACGCCGGCAAGAAGGGTAGCGGTAGAGGGGAAACCGTCTGGAAGCGCCATGCTCTTGGAAGCTGGATAAGCCCGGAAGTCGTGACTCTCCGCAAGGACGCTCGTCCTCAGGACGTATTCGGGGGGCGTGCGCAGGTGACGACGAGGTGGAGGCCGGGACCTAATGGCTGGGCCATCGTCACCATCGCGCTCGTCAATACCCAAAAGATGTCTGGGCGTGGGCCTGACCCCGAGAAGGCGCTATTTCAAGTCGGTCTCCGGTGCAACGTGGATACGGGCATCCATGCCTATCCGCAGGTGGGAGCGCAGCATGAGCCGGGGTCTGAAGAATCGGAGGTCGAATACCTATACCGCTCGATACTCTCGTTCGCCCGTGGGCACGGGGCGGCGGCTAACTGGGGGGAAAGTAACGAAAAGGACAAGACGGTTCCGTGGGTTGAGGTGGATTTCATGCCAACCGTTGACGTGCCAAGGCCTACCTTCGAGGTCAATGATCCGCGAATCGATGCCCGGTGCTGTGACTTGGATTTTCTTGTATCGAAGCCCAAAGAGGAGGTCCTCAGGGCCCTTGGGTCCTTGGTTGATGCCTACGGCGCGTGGGGTGCACGGCAGAGGGCTGGAGTCTCAGCAAGCGCAGACCCGATCGTCGCCGACAAGTTAGTCGAAAGAATCGAGGACTGGGAGCGCAGGATGCGCAAGGGGGTGGAGCTCCTCGGCAAGGATGCCAAAGACGAATGGCGCTGTTTCAAGTGGGCCAACTCGGCGATGGCCACGCAGATGGTGCTGTCGAAAGCAAGGCCAAAGATCCCGTATAGCCGCCATGAAAACCGCTCCCGCCCCGCGCTAGAGCGGGCTGGCTTGAAGTGGCGACCATTCCAGATCGCGTTCATACTCGGCCTAATCGATTCGCTCGTCAATCCAGAGGCAGGTGACAGGGAGGTGGTGGACGTCATTTGGTTCCCGACTGGCGGAGGCAAGACAGAGGCGTACCTTCTGGCTTCCGCCTTCGAGCTCATCCGGCGCAGGCTTCATCATGGTGACGACGACACGGCCACGGCCATCATCAGTCGGTACACCCTTCGGTTCCTGACAGCGCAACAGTTCCAGCGCACCGGTGCGCTCGTCGTCGCGCTCGAAATGCTGAGGAAAGAGCATGGGGATGTGCTGGGAAGCCGTCCGTTCACACTTGGCCTGTGGGTGGGTAATACAGTGACACCGGGCGACTTCCGATCGGCGTACGAGTGGCACAAGGAGCAACTTGAAAGCCAGTCACCCCGCAATCGGTTCCTCGTTCAGGCATGCCCATGCTGTGGCACCGAGATATACCCGACCAAGAGACCTAAGGGCCGGGGATGGTCCGCTGCCGACTTCGGCGTCGTCTCAACCCAAGACAAGTTCTATTTCCGCTGCCCAAGCAAGGCATGCGAGTTTCATCAAAAGCTCCCCCTCGATGTGGTGGACGATAACCTATACGAGCGACCTGCCTCCATCCTGTTGGCGACTGTTGACAAGTTCGCTATGTTGCCCTGGGACGATAGGGCACGCGCGTTCTTCTCGGGGCCAACAGGAAAATCACCGCCCCCGTCACTGATCCTTCAGGATGAGCTGCACCTGATCTCCGGCCCATTGGGATCGCTCGCGGCTCCCTACGATGCTGCGATCGACACGATCATCCGGTCTAAAGGTGTACGCGCAAAGCGCATAGGCGCGACGGCGACGATAAGGAATGCCCGTGACCAGATCCGTGGCCTGTATGGGCTCGAGGTCACTGTCTTCCCCTCCCCCAGCACCCGCTGGGACGATGCTTTTTTCTTCAGCACCGACCCAAGTAAGGCTGGCCGTACTTACCTAGGTGTCATGGGCCAAGGCTACATTAAGCCAGTCGTGGCCATGGCTTGGACGGCGGCTGCGCTTTTACAAGCGGTTAAGGAGGTGAGCCTCCCTCCGGCGGCGCTGGACTCGTATTGGACCTTGCTTGCTTACCACAACAGTCGGCGAGAACTCGGCCGGACCATGACAGCTGCCCAAGACGAAATTCAGGCACGCATCAGGGCTATCGGGAAGTCTGAGGCGTTAGTCCGCGAGCTGGGCGAGCCCCTCGAGCTCAGTGCGCAAATGGTCAAGAGCCTTGGTGAAGCGATCGAAGCGCTTGAAAAGCCGTACAAGTCGGGCGATCCATCAGTCGACTTAGTCCCGTGCACCAGCATCATATCCGTGGGGGTCGACCTCAACAGGCTGGGAATCATGCTTATGAATGGTCAGCCCAAGTTGACCTCGGAATACATTCAGGCCACTAGCCGTGTCGGGCGAGGCGACGTGCCTGGTTTGGTCGTCTCGCTTTTCTCGGCGACCAAACCGAGAGACCGGTCCCATTACGAGGACTTCCGCGCTTACCACGAGTCGATCTACCGTCACGTCGAGCCTACGAGCCTGACTCCTTATGCGCTACCCGCCCGCGAGAGGACCTTGCATGCTGCGATCATCTCGGTAATCCGGCACGCGACACGCTTCTATTCCAACACGTCTGCCCGCGAGGTCAACTTCGACGAACCCGAAGTGCGCAAACTGATAGGCGAATTGTCTGCCACGATGGCAGCGGCCGACCCATCGGAGGCTGAGGGGCTGCAGGAACTTCTAGCCAACCGGATCGAAGAGTGGCGGGACAGAACGGAGACAGGTCGCTCTTTGATATATGAGCGGCTCAAAGCAGGTCACGCGTTCGAGGCACTGCTTTACCAATACGGCAAATCACAGGCAGGAGCTCTGTGGCCTACCATGATGTCGGTTCGAAACGTGGACTCAGAAGTCGGGATCAGGGTCGTGGGGGAAGACAGATGAACAAAAAGTCAGTACGCGCAGCACAGCTCGTCACCCCGTTTGGTTCTGGCTCAATCGTCGAGCTCGGCGGCGAATCCTTCGCGTGCATGGACACCTCGCGGTGGCCTGCGGGAGATTGCCCGACCCTGCCAGACAACCCTCTTCAGGCCGTGTTGGGCAAGGCGATTCGCAGGCCACCAATAGAGGACTCGACTGCGGAGATACCGTTCTATCGCTTTCCTCGATGGTTGTTCTGTCCGAGCTGCCGGCGCCTGTATGACTACCGTCCGAGAATCGACGAGGACAACGGTTTCGGTACTCCATCCTGCGACCAACCTCAATGCACAAAGGCTAGCCTCGTCCCCATGCGTTTTATCGCTGTATGCGAGCACGGGCATATGCAGGACGTGGATTGGTTCCGGTGGGCTCACCGGAACACCCAAATCTCGGAGAGTGGCCAGTGCACGCGTCTGACTGCACGCCTGAAGTTCCTCACTTCGGGGGCAAGCGGCGGTGACTTCAACGCGATGTCCATAAACTGCGAAAGCTGCCACACCAGCAACACCTTCGAGGGGTTGACCAACCGGCCATATCCCTTCAAGTGCCATGGCAGGCAGCCATGGGAGCGCTATCGCGAGTCAGCATGTGAAGCCATCCCGAGAGTATTCCCAAGGGCCGCAAGCAACGTTTACTACGCGCAAATCAGAAGCGCTCTCGACATCAGGGACGGTGGCGGCGAGCAAGTCGCCCGGCGAGACGCGCTCTTGGAATGGCTCAACCGTCACCCTCTCCTGCAAGGTTTTCGCAGCCTAGCCAGACTAGTGCCGAATTGGGAGGAAGACAAACAGCACTTCCAACCCTTCGTCGAAGAAGCTGTCCGTGAGTTCGGCTTGGCGGAAGACATTACGCGCGACGCAGTGATCGAGGCGATCAAGGATAAGGGTGGTGACAAGCAGGCCAAAAATGGCCTCGGGGTTAGCGACCGTACTCAACATGGAATATTGATGTCGGAGTGGCCTATCTTGTCCGGCGAGCGCGGGGTCCGATCGGCTTTTCTCCAGACGCGTCCATTCCTAGCCGAGGAGGTATGGCCCGCACTTTATTGCCAGCCATTCGAGCAAATCACTCTGGTTGACCGTCTCCGGGAAGTGAGGGCGCTGGTAGGGTTCCGCCGGATGAGGCCGGACAGCAGCGCGACCGAGGTGGAAGTTGATCTGGGCCAAGGACTTGATTGGCTGCCAGGCATAGAAGCCTTCGGGGAAGGTATCTTCGTGAAGCTTTCCGAAGCCTACGTCTCGGCTTGGGAAGAACGGGTACAGCACCTGCTTGCAGAGCGCATGTTGAAGCTGCGGGAGGCCTGCATGCGTTGGGGGCGCGACCCCGCCGATGTATACGCCTCGCCACGGTTTATCGCCCTTCACACCCTGGCCCACAGCCTGTTGCGCCGTCTGGCGTTCGATGCTGGCTACTCATCGACGTCGATACGCGAGCGCATCTATTGCAGCATGGGGGCAAGCCGGGCCGCTGGCATCCTCTTGTTCACGTCGGAGAGCGACTCTGAGGGATCGCTAGGAGGCCTTGTCCGGCAAGGAGCCCCAGATCGGTTCCTCGGCTCGCTCCAACGAGCGTTGGCAGACCTTTCGTGGTGTTCGGCGGATCCAGTGTGCGGTGAAATGGACCATCAAGGAGTTGATGGGATGAACGCCGCGGCATGTCACGCATGTGCCTTGGTCGGGGAGACCAGCTGCGTGTTCAACAACAGCTTGCTAGACCGACGATTGGTGGTTGGGTCGCTCGATGGAAAGATACCTGGCCTGCTTGGCGGGCTCGCATCGGAGGCTAGCTAGAAATGAGATTCCCCAAACTCACCGAGCTCGACAAGGACCAGAACAAAATCTATAACGGTGCTCCACCCGAAGGAACCGTCCTGATTATCGGTCCACCGGGTACCGGTAAGACAGTGATCGCATTCCACCGTGCCCAAATGCTCAGCCGACTGAAACGTAATCCTCGGGTGATCATGTACAACAAAGTGTTGTCCCAATACACAAAGAGCCGCGGGGCAGTGGCGCCAGATGTTGAGGTACAGACGCTCCATGCCTGGGCATTCGGCTGGTGGAGAAACTTGGTACGAGGAGGGGGCAATCCTCCGTGCATAGACGGGGGAAAGTACGACCATGATTGGAATGCTATCCAGACTGTGGCTATCAGGAACGCAGCAGACCCGGCGGCCGTACGGCGGCTCAACTGGGGGCACTTGATCATCGACGAAGGGCAGGATTTCCCACCCTCGATGTACGCGTGCCTTACCAATGTGATGACCGTAGCCAATGCCACAGGTGCATCGCCCAAGCTGGCGGTAACCGTGCTGGCCGACGAAAACCAGCGCCTTAACCCGGGCCGAAACTCAACAATCGAGGAGATTCGGCAAAGTTTGATGCTCGGCCCAAAGAGTTTTTTCCACTTGAAAAAAAACTACAGAAGCACTAAGCAAATAGCGGAATTCGCGTCCTGTTTCTACGTAGGACTCCGCTCGGGCAAGCCAGACACGCCGAGCAGCATCGGTGAGTTACCAGTGGTTAGCTGGATCGACCGTGACACGGATGGAAAGTTCTTAGATGCGTGTGCGACCAAGATCGCACGATATGCCGACCTGCGACGGACGGAGGAAATCGGCGTTATCACTGTTCATGACAAGGTCAGGAGCTCGATGTTCAACAGGCTCAACGTCAAGCTAGGGGAGAAGAATATAAAGGTCCAGTCCTATTCGAGCAGGGACGTCGATCTGAAAGCGAGCAACTTGGAATTCGACGTGCCAGGGAGGGTGACTTTACTGAACTCGGCCAGCGCCAAGGGACTAGAGTTTGATACCGTGTTCCTGATCGATCCAGGGGCATTGATGTCGAGCGGCTCTGGGGACTTGGAGGCCAAGATGGCGATGTACGTCCTTTGCTCGCGGCCGCGGCGGTTCCTGAACGTCATGCTGGTGGCGGACGCGAACTCCAAGAGGCTCATGCAAGACGTGCCCGCTGCGATATTTGAGAAGGAAAACCTATGACAGATATGGAGCCACTGAGTTCAAGGCGCATCGGAACTCGCAGCCCAAAGGGAAGTAAGCCCGGTAAGGCGGACATTGAGCCTCTCGGCTACGTCGCCATGCACGAGATTAACGCAGCAATGTGTATGGCCGGCGGAATCCTAGGCCCACGGTTCGAGGAAGGAGCGGCGCTGGACCACCACGTGCGAGCTGGCGGTCTGGTTATCGAAGCTGTCAGCCCCTCGAAGGCCGCATTGTCTGGGGCTATGGGAGGGCTGGACTATGGGGAGGTCGTTGTTTTCGAAGTCTTGATGCCGCACCAGGGGGCAGGTACGGTGCCGTCGCTTCCGCTCCTTGACGCAAGGAGGTTGGTTTTCCCGACAAGGGATGCCGAAGACCAATTCCGTGCACGCATATCAGGCTTCGGCGACATCCCCGAACAAGCAGTTTTGATAGCCGTCGGCCCAGAGTTATTCGGAGGCGTTGACGAGCCAACCCAGTCTGGACTGTTGATGGAGCCCCGCCGTCAAGATTCAATCGGAACGCCTGAGGTCGCGACCACAGGCGAGGGTACCGAGGCCAACCCGATGCGTACCATCGATCGGTGTGCCGGAGCCATACTGGCGGCGTTTGGGACGATCAAGGGCGGAGGAGAGTACGCCGGGGAGATCCTCAGAAGTGCCGCGGACCTTCATTTGCCCGTGCCCGACGAAAATGCGGCCTCCCGCCTCGCAACCGAGTTGGCTGTAATTGCCGACGGAGGCTCAGAAGCGCAGGTTTATAAAGCGATCTTCGCCTCGGTTGCGACCATCTTGTGTTCGGGTGTGATGGACGCTGGCTTCAGTGCCAAGGAGTTACAGAAGCTCGCACAACTTGAAAGCACTAAGAGCTTAGAAGCGGGCTCCAAGGACCTGATTGCTATTGAGTCAGTATGGTCGTTTACGAAGGACGTGCTTTCACTGCTCCGGGATGTTCCTGAGAACGCATGGTCTGATATTGGCGGCTCGCGATTGGCACGGGGAACGCTCTTCTTCCTTTTGAATCCGGAGCCGGAACAGTTACAGGCGGCGCGCATCAGGAATCCCAATCTCGGACCCCGTGTCCTCTTCATCGCAGGTCTGTTGGTCGGACTCAGGGCGGGCTTGACCCGAATGGGGAAGGAAACAAAGGAGAACACCGATTCGTTTTTGGCGGGGGCGGCGTTCGTGCATTCTTGGCTTTTGAAGGGTCAAGCATCATTGAAGTGCGTGCGTTCCTGGAAACCAATAGACGGGGAGATCGTGGACACACTTGTCTTCGATGGGCGTTCCTTAGCGAGCGTCACGACGCCAAGCAATCGACGCCGTTCCGGCTTGGCGGCAAGCATCCGAAAAGCTGGGATCGATGCCCGCTTTTCCGAGATGTCCGGAGACTTGTCGGGAAGCTTCGAGGCAGGAGGGCCCACGATTACTTTTGTCTTGTCGGACGCGACGCTCCCGGTGTTTCCACGCATCCACGTACATGAACTGGCGGCTAGCGTCGAGTCCAAGTCTGCGAGGCGTGACATTGAAAAATGCATTGAGGTCATCAATTCCGGCAGGTCTGAGCATGGGGTGTCAGCTTGCTTGGCGGACGGGCCGGGTCGCCCCTCGCTACGGCTATCTGTCTACCTTGCAAAAGACATCTCGGAGGCGGACTTAACGGAAGCCGTAGAGGCCCTCGTTACTTCGGCCAGACATGCCTTGGATGTATTACCCATCAAGGTGCAACGAGCAAAGAGGACGGCTGAACCGGGCTCGCAATAGGAAGTGCCGAGAAGCAGAGGCCCTCGCCTCACGCTTTGCATCTTTTGTCCGCTGTTGTGGAGTTGGCCCGGTTCTGTGGAGTGAACCCAAAGCTACTGCTTGAGCATCGCGGAAAGAACGTAGACATCCTGTAGTCCCATCTTGAACGGCGGTACAGGTTTGACCATTATTGTGTGCACATAATCTTTTGTAGACACAATGATCAAAGATTCTCAGACAACCCGAATTACTCGGGGGCGGTTCAGCATCGAGCCTCATCAGAATCAGATGCCAGCTTAATCTGAGTCACTCCCACTGTATAAATCGGCTTGATCACCATCGGGTGATCGCTCGGTTGGATATCAACACGACCATGGTTCTCATCGGTCATGACGACCCACGTATAGTCAGCGTCACCCTCATCCTGAAATTCGGGAAGGATCTCAACATGGTCTCCTATCCGGTAGGTCACATTCGGGCGATTAGTAAGTTGGGATTTCATTGATTCAAGATATTCACTGCAAGTTGGTATCACGCTATTTCGGATGAATCGCCTGAAGAGGTTCTAGAAACAATCTCGAAAAACGGCAGCCCGCGGACGACTTCCGCATATCCACCAAACGACTTGAAAAGACAATGATGGTTTGGCAGCCCCTTGATCCTCTCAGCCAATTCCCCAACCTCAGCAGTCAGGCCGAGGCCCGCAAGCTCAGATGCGGTCACATTGGGAACCTTGTGGATGAACCAAGTCAGCAAGGGCTCGCGATAGTCGGTTACATTGACCTTGAAATGGCGAAGGTACTGTGACGCCAGGACGACCCCGACCCCAAACTCACGCCCCTGTAGCAGTAGCTTTCGAAGTACGTCGAACTCGTATTGCATGATGTTGTCTGCCTCATCGACCAGAAGATATGAGTCGATGGCACGAAGCTGTGGATCGCTTCCGACGAAGGGCCTCTTGGGCAGACCGAGCATGTGCTCGTAGAACATATTGAGCATCAATGCGACCACCATGTTCTTGCCTCGGTCGTCCTGCCCCATAGCGGCCAGCGACACTACCACTACGCCATCGAAAAAGCTCCCAAATGACGCTCCCGCCGGCGGATCCGCTGCGAAGACCTCAGCATCAACAAGATCGTCGATGATAGCCAGCGGAGCGTCAGCCTTGCCGCCAAGGATCAATCGGTACTCGGCGTGCACATCATTCAACGTTGGCATTCGCCCCAGAACCTCGGCAGCCTCATAGGCCTTCTTGACAGCTTGCTTCAACTTATCCCGCTGCACGGGTCCGATCCCGGAAAAGATTTTGTCGAGCACATCCGCGAAGAATTTGAAGCGATCCAACCAGGGCACCATCGAGTCAACCATTCCCGTAGTGTCGAAGATGTTCAGTGGCATCCTGTGCGGCTTCACCACCTTGGCGCCTACGGCTTGAACAAATTCCGGCGAGCTGTAGTCCTTCTTGTAGTCAAAGATCAGGAAGCGCGGTCTGATACCACGATTCGCACTGGCAGAGTTCGTCACCTGAAGGATCAGAGACTTGAGCAACTGAGTCTTGCCAGTCCCAAGATCTCCAACGACACCTATGTTCAACTGATTGAGGCGTGTGTCGGAGAGGTTCAGGAACAGGGATCTTTCTTCGAAGCTGCTCGAAGACACCCCGATCTCCAGCACTATGCCCGCCCCCCCCTTATCAGACTCAGGGGGAGCCGACGAAGACTCCGGCAACAACGAAACGGCCTCACCCTCCAGCACTTGCTCTACTGCCGGGGGCCCATCTGTTACAGCCGACACACCCGACGGGGGAGCGGCCGGCATGGCGACAGCGGCATCAACCTTTGTATTGGCCGTATCCAATGGGCTGCGCGCACTTGCGCCCATTAATGCTGAGGGCTGGATGGACATAGCGACTGAAGGAAGCACGTCCCAGTTTCCAAGCTTTTGACGCATGCCTTGATAAAGCGATGTCGGATCACCTCCCATGACCCTCGACGCATCCTCCAGCGAAATCACCATCGTCTCGGGGAAACCATCATCGTCCCGGTCGAAGGAACCACTCGCTGTGGAAGAGTCAATCACGACCAAACGCCCCCGTTCGTCAACCTGAAGATCGGCGGTTGCGCCGAGTATGGCCGAGGCCAGTGTCTCGTGTAGCGCCGACCACTCCCTCCCGTCTTGGGATAGGAACTTGTTCTGTCCGTAGATCCGGAGGCCAAAGGCAATCATGGACAGCACTAGATGGCCAAGAGCCACCCGCCAGAGCAACAGGCTCTCGCTTCGGTCCTTCAGTCCTTGAAACAGAGCTGCCAGCGCCTTCGCCTGCGACAACGCGGCTACACTTTCCTCGCGAGTCATGGGTTGACCAGACCGGAACTTCACCTCGAGCGGCACCAACTTGACCGCGACTCGCTGGGGCGTGATCTGGCAAGAAACAATAAGCAAGTCAGGGCGTCGTGTCGCGCCCTCCTTGCCCGCTTTCACCGCACGCGACAGCTCCTCAATGTGGTTCATAAACGGATCAATAGGGACAACAATGGTCACTACAGGATGACCATCCACTATGCGCATGACGGGTAGCAGCCCCTCGGGCCCACCACCCATTCGGAACGCATCCTGAAGGACCCTGGCTGCGACGAACATACCCAAGGCGCCCGCAGCTTTGCTGTCATCTCCTGAGATCTCACGTACGGTCGGGATCCCCCTTCTTGCGACTTCATGCAGCAGCTCATCAAGATGATGGTCATCCAACCGACCGCTTCCGCCCAGCTGTGAGATGACACTGGTCAGTGCATCACGATCGACTTCCTTGATACTGGAAATCAAATAGCTACCGCAGGTGTCACCAGCACGCTGAGAGTAGGAAGGAAGCGAGTAGTCCCAAAGGTAGGCACCCTTCAACCAATCACCGACGAAGCAGCCGGGATCGACAGCCGACGACGAAACGGCGACAAAGTCGGCTTGTTCATTCTCCAAGGCTTGCTTAATCGCCCGGACATCCGGAGCGAACCTGAAGCATCGCCTGTCAGGCGAAGCGTTCTCGATGCGCGCAATCGCTTGCCCTAGCTTGTCGACGAGGTAGGACCCGGAGGCCTCTGGCGGAACTGACTGTCGCGACTCCACGAGATAGGCCTGACCTGACTGCGGGAGCTGCCTGCGCACCCGGTGTCTCAGCAGACCACCAGCGGAAAGCGCGGAACGCTCCGGCGACGGCGAGAGAGTTGGCTGTGAGGCCTCAAGTTGCGTGATCACCGCCAGGTCAACTGCACTGGTCCGCCGTCCCTCCAAGAACCAACGCACCGAACCACCAGTGTCTTCGACAAGATTGGAAAGGGTGGGTTCATCCGGGCGCGCCGACGCCGGTCGCGAGTCATGGACTTCCAGCAAACGGACTCCGAGCTGCAGTCCAGCCCGCTCGTCCCAATAGGCATCCTCGCCAAATCGCCTCTTGCTCCATTCAGCGACACCTTCATTGCAAGAGTCGACCCCAACCCCGCTCGAAGAAAGACTGATGGACAGGACCGGCTTGGCGGGGAGCAAGTCCGCTACATCGTTCAACGCCTTAACTACTTGGGACGGGCTGAAACCCCTCGCGAGCCCCCCGACAGATATGCCCAACTCCTGCCCAAATGGATGGCGTCTGGATCGAGTGCCAAGCTGTGCCAACGACTCCGAATTCCACAGGACACTCCAGTAGTCGGAGCTGCACTCCACGGCAACGAAGGTCTGAAGCTCGATACCGTCAGGGCCACGCATCGATAACTGAAGAATGTCCGGAATGACATCAGGATCCAGAAGGGCTGCCGCTGGACAGGGCATTCCTCCTTCCAACGCCCTAGAGAGAGTTACTTGGGCAACGCACTGCCATGCCAGCCGAACGGGATGCAGCGGCGTCAAGAGGACTGCGTCAAGCTTGGGTGACAATGTTTCTGTGCCCGGCTCTGCCGAGGCGACAGCGACCACGTCCGACCAGCAAGCGGTAGTGGGGTCGGCGCTCCACCATTCCATGTACGAATCTAGATACGCCTCAACAAGGTCTCGGAAGCCAGCATCGGTTTCCAGCCACCTCCCCAGCGGGGCCTGTGCCGTCAGCCCCGAATTTTCGTCGCCCCGTATGCGCCTGAGAATCTCAACCCGAGTCTCGATGAATTTGGCCGGAGGCGCCCACTCCTGCGCGGACGGCCTTGGATCACTGATAAATCGCAAGGAAGAAACCAGAGGCCCCTGCGGCGAGTCCCACTTAAGTTGCGCCCATGCAGAGGAGTAGTCTTCGGCCAGTACGATGGGCATACACGAGTGGGCTGCAGAACCTTCGTCGAGCAGCCAAGACTCCAGGACGCTGCAACGGATGACACGATCCACCTGAACAGATGCCCGTCGGACGCCACGGTTCTCGCGAACCAGGCGGTCAAACTCGCTTGTGCACCCGGTCACCCGCACTTCGGCGCAAGACAAGTGGACCCTGCAGACCTCGACCATGCCTTCGGTACTACCTTCGCGCTTGAGCATGAGCTCCAAGTCGCAATCACCTCCAGCATCAACTTCTACGTTGAAGTGTCCAGCTGAAACCATGCGGACTGGAAGCTCAAGGACTTCAGCAAGTCCAGAGTCGTCATCTTGGCCATGTAGCGTCGCCAGATCTCTGAGGTGGACGCCAGGTGAAACGTACACGTCCACAAGATGCCGCCCTGGCCCCTCGAGCAAGAGCGAGCACTCAACGCTAGGCTTCGTGGCGGTCGGCTTTGGCTGCCGCTTGGCCGGAGTCAGTTTGGAGGCTGTGCGGCACTGGACATGAATGCCAGCATCCCAAGTCGCCATGGAGATGACTTTGATCGACGAAGCCGGTTGTCCCTGACTGAGAGCGATAAAGCGCACAGGCGCCTTGTGAGGAGGCACCTCAAGCACCTGTACCACCGGACTCTGGTCAATCGCTAGATCCCACGAGGTGAGGCCCTTGCTGCCACTCCCAACCCGTCTTTCCAGGGTAATCCCCTGACTTTGCCCAGAGCTGGTAGTGTTGGAAAGCCGCAGCTCTGCCTCAGCCAAAACAACCACGAGGCCGCTAATCGCGACTGGATTCAACGGATTTAGAACTTCGATCGCGACGTCCGCGCGCCCCGGGCCAGAGTCTTCTAGTAGTTCAACCCACCGCTCAGCCGTAAGCTTTCTCCACCACTCCGGTGGGTGCTGCGTGGTCGTACCCTTTGACGTCGCGTAATACGCCGATGGCGCGCGCTCAAAGACGGTCGGGATGTCGCAAGCGCCCTGAATGAAGTGACGGAACTCCTCAAGCGAGTCCCGTAGATCTTCACTGGGTGCGTTCTCGATTGCCCGGTCGACTCCCGCCTTGAAGCCATCCTCCAAGGCGCTGGCGATGCAAATGAGGGCCTTAAGCTGGACCTCGGGGTTCAAGTCTCCAGCATCAGTCGGGGGCATGCCGCAGGCGGCTGAGAGGCGGAAGGCTGGGTGTTCCGAGTCCCAATTGATAGAGCATGAGAAGACACGAGACAAGACCCGCCAAGCACCAGTCCTAGAAGCTCGAGTCAAATCAATCTCGTCTGCTGAGCGCGCGGCGGCCTCTATGACGCGGCGCGCACGCTCGACGTCGGACTTCAATCCACACGCATCGATCCCGGCTGTCGTAACCTGCTGAACGAAGGGATCCGCCCACCATTCTTCGAAGGTCGCGATTCCAGAACTGGCTTTAGAGCCTACACCGAAGACGTCCACTGTGGTCGCGACAGATAAGTCCATGTGCTGGTCTGGAGGGACCAGCGCAAGGAAGCTTGGCGCCGAGGCAGTGTCGCGGACAGTAAGCAAATGCCCATGATCACACCAGCCGGACTGACCAATAGCCGGGTTGCCTGTGGCGAGCATGTGCTTAGGCACTTGCAACAGCACCGGCAACTCGAGCAAAGGTTGCTCGATATCCGCAGGAACCGGCTGCAAAAGTTCGAATACCTGAGTAAGGATCTCTAGAGGTGGGCCCAGAAAAACGAGTCGCGCCTCACGGGATCTAGATTGAATCTGACCGAGGCGTTGGCTAGCCACTTCACGGACGAGCTTCGCAAGGAAATGTGCCAGATGGGTCATGCTTGCGTGAGGTTACTGTTTACATATGACGACGGGAAAGGCGGCAGAACGAGCATCCCGCTCTCCGCGTCAGGACTGTCGAGAACAAGGCCAAGAAGTCGCAGCTTCTGGCCGAGATCGCTTGTAGCAACCTCATCGCGCCCAATCAGAATGCCGTACCGCGCCAGGTGATCGCAGAGGCGATGCACCGACCGTGCGCCACCTGTCTCGTGAAGGCAGCAGTGGGCCATCGCGATCACCGCCACGGGGCCTAGGCTCACGACCCACCGGGCTCGTGCGTCATTGGTTCGCTTGCGGATTGAATAGCCTTGGTCATATCCGCGGAGGACGTCGCGTGCCGTCTGGCGCTGGCCGACGCAGTGCCGTACAAACTCAAGCATGTTCGAACCTATGCCCTTTGAACAAGCCAAGGTTCGCGACTCGCTCTCTTGAAGAGCTTGCCACGTCTCAAGCACAGATATCCGCCGAAGTGCGTCGCGGTGGGTCGAAACAGCACGCACCAGCTGACTGGCAGCGGCTTGGCTGGAAAGCGGCTGCGTGAACGGTTGGCCGATCTCCTCCAGCCCCCATAGTGTGGCATTGAGCCCGAGTCGCGCGTATAGATACCTTGATACCAAGACCTTTGCCTGGTCCATTGCAGCCCTACCATAGGGGAAGTAGGCGATCTCTGACGGATATATCGACGTGTGGTTCGATCCGCTTCTATCGAGGACTGAATCTGGGCCTTCATACAGAGCGGCTCGAACAGAGGCCCACATCCGTTGCGTCACATCGCTCAGCCACATCACATGTGCCACAGCGGCGATACGTAGCACAGCCTCCAGCAGACTTGCCCACTGGCGACGAGTCATCTGCTCCTTTACGCTAATGATTGCTCCAAGGTCCTTAACAAACTGTTTTGCAGGGAATTGCAGCGCTCTACCATCGATGGCGAAGAAGTCGCCAGGCCATGGGTGCTCCAGCGGCTGCATGACAAACAACGAGCCTGACTCAGGCCGCCAGACCGCAAGCTCCGACTCGAGCCAACGTGCCCAAACATCATCCTTGTCGGTCACTGCAAGCGCGCCGAAGAGTCGCTGCCACAGGGCCTCGGCCTCGCCCCTACTGGAAGAGCCAAGCAGCACCATACGCTCGATCAGGTCCCCCGGCGACCAAGGGTTGCCAGCGAGTCGCGCGCTTCCAGAGTATCTGGTCACCTCTGGGACAAGCGGTGTAAGTTGCAAGAACCGCTTGGACGATTGGTTGGGTAGCTTCGGGCTCTCCAACGAGCCTTGCAAGACTCGTGACCACTCCTCACTCCCCAGTGCAGCAGAAGCCGGGGTCTTGCCTGACTCAACCCGCTTCAGCAAGTCGCGTCCGTTGACAGGAACATTTTTCTCACTTACTTCACCAAGCCCAATCCGCCGGTACAGGGCCGAAAGCAACACCTCCGAGCTAGCATATTCTGGAGCTGGCCTGACGGCCAGATCAGACTTCTGGAACGCGTGATGATCCGACCTCCATGGCGTCTCCTTGAACTTGGTCCAGCTTGTCATTTAGCCCTCTCTGATACCGGCAGGAATCGCCCGCCGATTAGCTCTATGCGTGTCCCTGATGCGCCGAGCTCTATGCACGAATCCTCCAGCCCCTCCGGGTCTCGCACAATCGGTCCTGAGAGTCGTGCCTTCGTGGCGTCGATCAGCGCATTCACCTCGGTCGGCAAAGAGGCGCGCGACAGGCCGGCCTCCAGCAAGCGAATCGACCTATAGAGGTCGAAGGTCAGCGCGATGGTTTGCTCTCGCTTGTTGCGACCAACCCGCAGTAGTCGCATGGGTGGAACAGGCCGGCCTGCAACCGCCTCAAGTCGAGGTTTCACGGTTTGTTTGTTCGTGACTAAGACGGCTCTCAACGTCGCCGGGGGCATAGGCTGGCCAAATGTCGTTGTCAACGAAACCTCAAACTTGTCGTTTGAGTTGAGCAAACGAGTGACCTCCCGGGCCGCAGACAAGAGCAGCTCGCCATCGTCATTGCCACCTTCGACAATCCGTTGATATTGCGCAAGAAACTCCTGGTCGCGGGTCACGGCTCCCCTCGCCCCAAGGCTACGGCGAGCAAGCCGACAGGCGAACTCGCGGAGCAAGTGCTGCACCCTAGTAGCTGCATCAGGCCGCTTCCGGCGCAGAGCAGGCGTGGACAGTTCGCGGTCGAGTTCGGCCAAGCGTCCGAGGAGCTCAGTCTCTGCTGGCGACAGGCACTTGTGCCTCAGAAGCATGCTCCTGCCAGATGCAACCGACTGGCTGAACCGGGCGTCGATATCCCGAAGCCTCAAGCGCGTCGTAGAGCTGACCGGAACCTCAAGCGCAGGGTCGGCAACACCAGGATCGAGAGCCAGACATAGGCTCTCGAGCAATCCCTCGATCATCGCGGGAGGCCTGATCCCAGGCCCATTCCGGAGAAAGCCAAGCAAGCCCATTGCCGTGTGGTTCTCGAGCAGGCCGAGCTCACGAAGATCTTCGCGCAAACGCCTCGCTACGCGGGAATCCCATCGAGCGAAGAGTTGATGCTGGTATTGAGAAGCAACCAGCAGGAAAATGGCCGAAGACCGTCTAGCGTCAGGTTTCTGCCCCACCCGAGACGCATCCAACTCGACAAGCGAGGCGGCCCAGGCGCAGGGCGACTCGGCACGTCCAGCCTTGGCTGTAGCTCCTGCGCCTGCAAGAAGGTAAGACACCAGAGTGAAGAAGTCTCTGAACGTCCACCTCTTTGCCGCTGCGAGTTCGTGCCACCGAAGCAGCGACATCAGCTCGGCTGACCCTCGTGCGCCAGCCACTGCCTTTCTGCTCGTGCAAAAGGGACAGAAGAGCTTCGCCGGGCAAGTACCGTGTGGCGGCCATCTCTCCTCCATCACGGCGTCGGCAAGGATGGCTGCTGCAGGGGCGGGGTCGTTGTCGCGAGTGCGAGTCAGGAGAGATTCGACATCCATGGGCCAAACTGCGACGGTGGGATATCCGTCTAATGGCCAACAAGATGCGCTTCCACCACCTTGACCAACAGATTGGATGATGGATTGCAGCAGATTGCGAGCTCGGACTGGCCCATGCTCGGACACATGGATCATGGCGTCGTCTAGCACCCCGCGATTGACGCACGCCAAATAAACCGATTGCGCCGAGGTGTCATCAAGCGCTGACTCCAGTTCCTCTGCAAGAAGCTGTGCCCTCGACTGATCTGGAGCATCCTCTACAGAGGCATCCTGAACGATTCGGATCCTGTACAGGTATTGGGCGCCATCCGCAGCTTGCACTTCTGCTATTGCGACGCGTGGCACCGCACAGCCAGCCGCTGGCATCAGTTGCTTCCGAAGGCTTTGGCGCAGTACGTCGTTGCAGCCGAGTGCCTTATCTAGCCAATCAACCGTCGACTCAATTGCCTCTGTCTTGCCATTCCCGGGGCCGCCGACTAGAAGAACAACTCGCGGCGTCTTCTCCGGTTCTTGAACAACCGACCGCACCCACGCCTCGAGTCGGTTGAGAAGATGGGTCTTCAGGATCCCACCAGTCGGACGACCACTAGAATCATCAAACAGCCGACGAACACCCCCAGCTTGGTTACCCGCCCAATCTCTGAGGGCAGTCGGGTAGATTGGTGATGACCCAGCCTCTGCGTCTAGCATCTCTCTTGCCCCCGTGTCGATTTCAAACCAAAACAACTTCCTTGGCGTTGACGTTGGCTATCTTTTCGGCACTAGCGCTATCAACCACAGCACTTGGCGCTACGCTACAAGTGGCCAAAACATCGCGAAGGGCACGCCCAATCGCTAAGGCTAGAAGCGGTGGTACGGCATTACCCACTTGCGTGTATCGAGGACATTCCTTAGTGCGGAGAGCACCACCTGTCGTGTACTTACCCTTGAACACGAATCCGTCAGGGAAGGACTGCAACCTCGCGCACTCGCGAACAGTAAGGATGCGTGGATCACAGTAATGCAAGATGTCGTCTGGCAACGTTGTAACCGTCGGCGCAGGGTCAGACGCGGACATCGGGTGAATGCGGTACTTACGCAGGTTAAAGGTTTCCCGGTCGCTTTCACTCAACCGCACGCCCTTTCGGCAGAAATTGATGATCTCCCAGAATCGTTGCTTAACTACTTCAGAGTGGCGTGCGAGACGCATGCTGTCCATACGATGCGCAGGGATCACTGACCTCATAAGGTGTTGGTAAGCGCTTTTAGACCGCCTACCGTCATAGGCCAGTTCTTGGAAGCCTTTAGGGGACTCCGGATCCTCGCAATCCCTCAGAGGCCAAAAACCATGATGGGGCCGGCGTAGGGTTAGATCCCCGATCGCCTCCTCTGCACTTACAGGGTAACTAAGGCCCATCGACTTCAAGAATGGGATCCGTTGGGATTCCAGGCGTTCGAACACTTGCGCTGCCAGCCTTCCTTGTTCTGCAGGCTGCAAGCGTTCGCGCAGTAACCCTACCACGATCAGACGTGCTCTTTTCTGCGGGACTCCAAATCGCGAAGCGTCAATGACGTTTCCGACAACGTCATATCCCAACTGATCTAGTTCTGCGGCAAGAGCCTCGAAGTAGGATCCACGAGTATCACCAGACAGCCTTCGTTCACCCGACTTCGCTACCCCGTGTGCTACGGCCATGCCGGGTACGTTCTCAAGAAGAACTGCCGTCGGTTTAACCAGTTTTACAAAGTCTATATATCGTTTGAACAACTGATTCCTTGGGTCATCAGGATTCCGTCGACCGGCAAAGCTAAATCCTTGACAGGGTGGCCCTCCCGCAATCAAGTCGATATTAGAATGGCGAAGTTCGATCAGCTTATCCGCATGTTTTTCTAAAATTTCATCAATTCCCCATGCCCTCGCCTCTAACCAATCTTTGGGCCAAGCGAATCGGGAAAATCTATCGTGGGTGATATCAATGAAGTTTGCCTTGAACGTACTAAACGCTTTTGCATCCTTTTCAATGGCGAAAAGCCCTTGCGCGCCAGCCATTGAAAGCCCAAGAGACAACCCACCACATCCAGCGAAGAGGTCTATAAATCGCATTTATCTACTCTTATCAATGTTGATCAACAAAGTCTCATTTGGCTCAACAATTTTTTGTAAGCCAAGTTGGGGCTTCGCGCATTTTTATGAAGTCCAAGGTCTCAAATCATGCAAGGTTAATTTCACTTAACCATTCATAAGCAATACATCGACTGACTTGATTACAGGCCCTCTTTGCACTCAATCTGGAGCCCCTTAACTCACATGCTCTCTACCCAGGTTCATATAAACAACCTTCGAATAGTAAAGGTTCGTATCCATATCGCGTGGGGCTCGATCCCGCCTCGACAAGGATGGTAGCGTGCTACTCTTCTTATCTTGCCCTTTGCGACAGGTAAAGTCTGACCATCTCGCCCAGAAAGACTCCGACAAGAGGGCCCCCGTTAACATACCGAGCGTATGCTTGCCCAATTGCAGCTGTTGCGAGCCCCCTGTCCTTCATTGAGCGAAACGCTTGCTCCGCCAACTGTAGTTGCTCAGACCTGTTCATTCCCTCCACTAGTTTCTTAACCCTTGACGCTTCAGTTTCTACCACGTCTATGACCCCCGCGCGATCCAGTGATGTTGTGAAGGCTTGGGCAGTTGCGGACAGCCTGTCAGCTGTCTGGTTCGAGTTTTCCGGAACGCCGACGTACTGCGAAAACTCCTCAAGAACACGGCGCAAGTATGCAAGCGGACTGTCCACCGGCTGCAGATCTTCCCTTCGAGTCCTGTCAGAGACTTTCATCAACCCGGCCCTCAGGACTTCGGGTCCTCCGACCACGGATCTGAGTACTCCGGCGATTTCCTGAACCGAGATGCCAAGTGCTGTAGCCTTCTCCAGAATATCCGGGGGAACGCCCTCCCCTGCTGCCACCAACTGACGCTTCCTGCGTACTGAGAACTGGACTGAAGAAACCGCTTTTCCAGTCCTCTTTTCGATGAGGTCAATCTCCAGGTCTGTTTTCGCATTGATCTCGGCAATGGCATCGATTACCGATTCAGATTTCACCTTCCGCCACTCTCTCTTGGGGCGCGCCTCGAGGTCTTCGTCACGCCCTGCCCTACCCTTTGTTCGCACGCCGGCGCCGCGGGTACCTCTGGCAGTCAGCGCTTCCACCCACCAGTCTGGAGGTTGATTGCATGTCAGACCGGTCGGGTTGGTTCTGTATCGGGAGCAGATCTCATACAAGGCGATTGCAGCGTAGGTCCTCAGGGAACCCATGATGTCGAGATCGAGACGGGTATAAAACGCGGGGTCCTTCAGAGCGGCTAGCACTCGGGGTGGAAATGACCAACGTACATAGAGAGCTCCTCCCCTTTTTTCCAGTTCAGCCTGGGAAAGCAGGTTCATGGCGCCCCAGCCTTCTACATCAGCGTTCTTGTCGATCGACTGCCAGACTACCTCCGTCCTGAGCATCTCCATCAGGTGAACGCGCGCATTGCTAGACCAATCGGCCGCTTCGCCAGGCAGGTGAGAGACCAGATCGCTCAGGCGCGCCTCGAAGGTCTCTTCAGCAAGCATGGGGGCACCTGCGTGCAACTTGTCGCGGTAGACGCCGCCGCCCTTGAACAACAGGGCATTGAAGATCTTCCGGGAAACAGGACTGAGCTTGCCTACAACGGGCACCATTACCAACAACTCGTTGGGTTTGGTGAGAGTTGTGTCGCTACCGCTTGCCTTGACGCCCGAAGTGTCCAATACGTTCCCCTTTTTCGGACAAAGTATACCGGCCGCTTATACATTTGTCGCCCAGAGTTTTCTAGACGGAGAAGGCGGACACTTTCTAGAGACGGATTTTGCGGACACTTGGACCATCTCAGGTCAAGCGATCACCCTCTTCGGCGCTGCCAACAGACGTAAAAGACGGACACTTGAGGGGCGGGGCCTCGCTTTTCCCTTTCGAGGCGTAGCAGAAAATGGCAGAGCGCTGACGTTGGAGGGGTGTGCAGTGCCCTGGTCACTGCAAACTCTACTTGTGTCCGCTTTCTGTGTAGAGACGGACATACCTGGACATCTAGGCGGATCGTGCGGACAGGAAGACGGAGAAACCGGACATCTGGACGTATCAACCGGACAGATTTAGAAATAAAACTGTTTAAATACAATGATCTAAACCAGTTAT